>PR_CR_10_Liq_1_inCRDRAFT_1001711_pt1 | contig 11989 bp, 7 predicted proteins | sample PRCRCaboRojoPR_3_FD_10241 | JGI IMG/M metagenome (IMG submission 10241) | reverse complement strand
CTCGCTAACAAGCCGTTGGCGACTGAGTTGAATGTGAACTTGTCGGCTCGATTAACTGACGACGAGTATTACGGCGACAACAGCACGGAATCGGTAAAAATCGGCTGGCGTCCCGCCGACTCCTTGTTGGTGCGAGGTACTTGGGGTACCGCGTTCCGAGCACCGAACTTGCGAGAGTTGTTCCTCGGGGGCAGCACTGGGTTCCTGAACGTGGCAGATCCCTGTTACGTGCCTGAAGCGGCCATTGACGATCTGACCGGCGAGTACATTCCCGAGAACGATCGTCGTGACAAGCAGATCCTTGCGAACTGTGCGGCGACAGGCGTCGATCCAACCATTGCCAATAACGGCGGCTTCAATGTGTACAGTGTAGAAGTGCANGCGGGTGGTTCGCTTGAGCTTGATCCTGAAGAGTCGGAGTCATGGACTGTTGGATTTGCTTACGAGCAGGATTTAACCAACGACTTTGAATTGTCTGTGGGCATGACCTATTACGAAATTGAAATTGAAAATACGGTCATCGAGCCTAGTACTGGGTTCATTATCGGAGACTGCTACAGCGATGAGGCCGGTACGGCGGCCAGCGTATTCTGTGGCCGAATCACCCGTGATCTGTCCGATCCCACCGATCCAGCCATCGTCTTTATGGATCTTGGTTTCATCAACCGTGATTTAGAGATCGCTAGGGGCATTGACTACAATCTTTTCTTCCGAGATCAGATCGATTTGGGCGCACCAGTGGGTGTTAGCTTAAACATTACAGCCAGCCGACTTTTAGAGCGCTCAACAGAGTTCACTAATCCCGATGGCACTGTCGATAACGAGCGTTTTGAGCGTGAATGGGGTTTCCCTGAATGGCAAGCACAGGCAGCTCTTCGATTCGAGTGGGACAAGTGGAACTTGACGTGGGAAACCCGATATATTGGTAGCGTTGGTCAGGATCCTGAAGATGTCGACGCATTCTCGGATATCAATAATTTGTCTGACACCTGCTTGGGCCCGCCGGACGACGTGTTGTGCCGAGATTTTGCCGAGGCCGACGATTATTTCCGACACAGCGTGTCGCTATTCTATAACGCCGATAACTGGACGGCGGGCGCTGGGGTTCGTAATGTCTTCGATGAGAGACCGCCAGTAGTTGATGCGTCCGAAGTGCTCTCCTTCTCTAATACCCCCATTGGCTACGGCTACGACTTGCAGGGNCGGATGCTATTCTTCGATGTGGCATATCGCTTTGGCGGTAGCTGAATTCAATTTGAGTAGAATAAGGCGCGCTTCGGTGCGCCTTTTTTTTCGGTGGTGTGGTGAGGCCATTGTGGCGCGAAGCTAATGTGGTGTGTGTAAATGTTTATCAAAGAGGAAGCGTCTGTGGTGAAACAAAAAGTGATGGTTTTGCTCTTATTGCTGGTGAGCACAGTGGTCTGTGCCGATCCTTATCCGCTGGACTATTGGGCGCGTCGAGCAGCAATTCGTAATGTCGAGTTGTCGCCAGATGGACAGTACCTGGGGTTGTTGAAAACCCCTGCCAGAGGAGAAAACCCCATTATTGAGGTCTACAACACCGACGATTTGTCTGAGGAGCCGTTTCGATTGAATGCGGAGCCAATGGAGATCACCAGCTTCAGCTGGGTAGACGACAGCAATATGGTGTTCAGGGCGAGGCAACAGGTAAGAGATCAAATTGACGGATTCAATCGCGGTATCTATGAGTATCGAATTGCTCTTGTCGACGTCGCTAAGAAGACCCTTGAGCCCTTCGATGAGCGAGACCCTTCGATCGTTAATGTACTCCCTAATAAGCCTGGAAAGATTCTCATCTCTTTTTCTGAAGGTGGGAAAACGAGTATTGGTGCCAAAGTTCAGGATGCCTTCCGGCCACGAGCGTATTGGGAATTTGATATCAATCGCGGAACTAAGAAGTTACTGATTCGTGGAAAGATATCGTTGGGAAACATCGATTTTGATGACGATGGCAATCCGGTATTGGCTCGTGGCTTTGATATTGATAATAGTGAGTTCGTTTGGTACTGGAGGGAACCGGAGGAAGACGACTGGCAGGAGTTTTTCCGGCTACATGAAGATAGTTTTGAGACTTTTTCGGTTTTTGGTCCAGATCCAGCCATGCCTGGTCATTTCATTGTCGAGGCTAATAATGGAAGCGATACCACTGGGCTGTGGTCTTTCAACGCACGTGAAAAAACATTCGCGGAGTTGTTATATCAGCGCCGGGATGTCGATATCTGCGGCGTCAGGCGGCACAGTAATAGCTGGGTAACTGCCGACACAATTGTAGGCGTGGTTTATTGTAAAGATCGCCCCCATGTGGAATTTTTCGATGCTCAAGAGGCAGCCTTAGATCAGCAGATATCGGATTTACTGCCTAATAGTTGGTATAGCCGTATTACCAGTAGATCCAGGGATGGAAATTCACTGACGGTACGCAATATGGGTCCCAGAGACCCCGGTACCCATTACTTACTACACAAAGGCAAATTACAACTAATTGGCAGTGAACGTCCTTATTTGGAAGCAAAGGATCTTGCTGATGTTCGATATGTCGAATACCCCGCTCGAGATGGAGAAACTATTCCAGCGTTTCTGACCGTGCCCAATACCAAGCCACCTTATCCACTGGTGGTAATGCCCCATGGGGGGCCATTCGTTCAGGAAACAGTGCTTTTCGATGAGTGGGCTCAGATGCTGGCCAATAATGGCTACATGGTGTTGCAACCCCAGTATCGTGGCTCCCGAGGTTATGGAAGGCGTTTTTATGAAATAGCCTTTAAAGACGGCGGCCAAGGGGGATACAAAATGCAGGATGACAAGGATGATGGCGTCAAGTGGCTAGTCAGTCAGGGGTTAGTAGATGTTGATAAGGCTGCCATGTTCGGCTGGTCTTACGGCGGTTACGCGGCTTTGGTGGCGGCGTCGAGGACACCTCAGGCCTATCAATGTGTCATTGCCGGCGCTGCGGTATCGGACCCAGAAATGCAGGTTGATTATTATCGTTACCGTCTCAGGGGGGCTAGTAAAATAGAGCAACTTCGGATGTGGGACGATAGTGTGTCCCCCATGCTTGAAGTCGAGAAGGTGAATGTGCCCATATTGCTAGTCCACGGGGATGTCGACCAGAGGGTGCCCGTCGAGCATGCGGAAAAGTATCTTAAGGCATTAGAGGATGCTAACAAGCCTCACAAGTGGCTGGCCTTGGAAGGCGCAGACCATTTTTCCAATACCCTTTTCTACGATCATAAATTGACCCTATACGAGGCTATCCTGTCGTATTTGAGTGGGGAATGCGGATTGGTTCGCAGTGTGGCGGTGGCTCAACATTAGCCGGTATTGCGCATGCCCGCAGCCACGCCAGCAATGGTTACCATCAAGGCTTGTTCAATGGCCGGGTCGTGAGTTTCACGTACCCGGCGTAGCAGCTCCGCCTGCAGTAAGTTAAGTGGGGCGGTGTAAATATCCCTAAGGCCTATGCTCTCTCGCACCCATGGGTCGTTTTGTAACAGTGATTCTTGTTCTAACANGCTGAGTAAGGCCGACATNTCGTTTTGTAATTGTTGTCTTAGTCCCNTGCCCAAAGGCTTTAGTTCAGGTACCACCAGCATACGGTCATAAAACAACGCAATNTCTAGGTCGGCCTTTGCAAACACCATCTCAAGCATCGACAGTCGAGTGCGGAAAAAGGGCCANAGGGTTTGCATGGTCTGCAGTGTCTCAAGGTCATCCGCTGCCATAGCTTTCTCGAGCGCCGCACCTGCCCCAAGCCATGCGGGTAGCATTAGGCGATTTTGTGACCAAGCGAAGATCCAGGGTATCGCGCGCAGACTTTCGATACCGCCGTCGGTGCGTCGTCGGGCGGGTCGAGAACCCAAGGGAAGACTGGCTAACTCCTGCTCGGGAGTGGCCTGCCGGAAGTAGGTGACGAAGTTGGGTTCATGTCTAACCCAGTTTCGGTAATGTTCGCAGGAATCCGCGGCAAGGCGGTCCATCATCAAACGCCAAGCGTTCGCAGGTTCTGGCGGTGGTACCAGGTTAGCTTGCAAGATGGCGCTCGCGTACTGCCCTAGGGTGTTGAGTGCCAGTGCCGTCATCCCGAGCTTGGTGCGAATCATCTCCCCTTGCTCCGTTACCCGAAGGCCATTTTCGAGGGAGCCTGGAGGTTGCGATAACAATGCCTGGTAAGCTGGCGCGCCTCCGCGTCCGATGGTGCCACCGCGTCCGTGAAACAGTTGCAGTGGCGTTTTATGCTTGTCACAAACCGCTAGTAGGGATTCTTGGGCTCTATACTGCGCCCATCCAGCCGCGAGCATGCCCGCGTCTTTGGCGCTGTCCGAGTAGCCGATCATGACGACTTGATAGCGTGCTAATCGATTTCTGTAATCTGCATCCGCCAGCAAATCGTCAATAACATCCGCCGCTCGATCTAAATCGTCGAGGGTCTCAAACAGTGGGGCCACCGGCATGGTGACAGAGCAGCCCGTTGCTTTTAACAGTAGTTGAACGGCCAGCACATCTGACACTTGCGAGGCCATCGAAATGACATAGCAACCCAGTGCCTCGGGTTCAGTCTGCGCGATGACTCTGAATGTGCGGAGCACCTCTGCGACCGCCGCATCCGGTTGCCACGTGTCGGGAATAAGAGGTCGTGGGTTTGATAGCTCTTGTCGTAACCATGCGCGCCGCTCTGTTTCATCCCATGCGTTGTAGTCCCCCAGGTTCAGAGCCTTGGTGAGCGCTGAGAGCGTCTCGCGATGCCGACCGCTCTCCTGTCGAATATCGAGCTTGATCAAATAGGGGCCGAAACAGCGGGCGCGATGCAACGTGTCGAGAAGGAGGCCGTTGGCGATACTGCTAATGCCACATTCAACCAGCGAGTCGTAACATAGGGTCAATGGCGCTAAGAAGGTCGTCTGGTTGCAGCGGTGCAGGTGCCGGGATCTCGCCCCGCAGTGCTTGGTCTAATTCTGAGCGTTGCGCGATTAGCCGCGAGCGCAACTGGCGCAGCAGGTATCGATAAGGTTCATGCGCATGATCCGTAGCACGCTGTAAGGCGGTCGATGCTGTCGTGACCGAAAGTTCTTCATAGAGAGTGGCAACATCGCGCAGAAAAAGATCACAGGCTTCCCAGCGCGCCAGCATGAGTACCCGCGTTGTCACCTCGGCCGTAACGTTTGGATTGCCGTCGCGGTCGCCGCCAATCCAACTGGAAATCTGAATAGGTCGCCAGTGGTCGGGGCGCGCCGCTAATTCAGCTGCNGCGCCAATACGTTCGACTGTTCTGAAAAAAGCGGGTACCGCATCCCACAAGCTGTTTTCAATAACAGCAAAGGCCCACCGAGCTTCATCGATAGGTGTCGGTCGATCTGTGCGGAACTCTTCCGTGTGCCAAATCTGCGCGATGAGTTCGCGCAGGCGCCGATGAATGGCTTCCTGGTCCTTGGGGCTTAGGCCTGCTTTATCAAGCTGTCCGAGGCAGCCGTTGATTTCCCGGTGCTTGTGGATGAGTGTCCTGCGGGTGATCTCGGTAGGGTGCGCTGTAAGCACGAGATCAATGTGCAAGGCATCGAGGGCAGCGGCAATGGTTTGAGTATCGTGTGTTTCCTGTAACGATCGTATGGTCCCGCTCAACGTGGCTTCGAGCGAAAGACGCTCGGCGGTACTGTCAGAGGTACTGTGGTGCTGTTCTGCAATGTTCGCCAAGTTTAAAAACTGGCTGAAAGCTCGGGCAATGTGTAATGTTGCTTCGTCGTCGAGCTTACCTAGCGTGTCAAACAGACGATCAAAGTTGTTCTCTATTTGCGCATGTTTCGAGAGCTGCCTAATACTCTCAACACTGTCGAAAATCGCCTCGCCCCCATGTTGGCGCACGACATCCCCTAGCATACGGCCCAGTAACTTCACATTTTGACGCAATGAGATGGGGTCGGGCTGTTGGTTGTGAGCATTCATAATATCGGCAGTTCCTTTATCGGCGGTTCCTTTGCAAAGAAGTGGGGCTCAATTGCTTGCTTCATCCGTACGTGTGGCCTTGAGGCTATCTTTAATTCTGGCCAGATGCGGCAGTAACCGCTCCCCTCGACGTAAGGCCACGCCTGTTGCGAGCACATCGAGGAGCACCAATTGAACAATGCGCGATGTCATAGGCAGGTAGGCATCGGTATCTTCGCTAACACTGGTTTCAATAACGCAATGGCTGACCGCGGCCAATGGCGAGTTGGGTGCGGTAATCGCCATTACAGCGGCTTCGGACTGTTTGGCGAGTTCGGCGACTTCGACAATCGGTCGAGTGCGTCCAGTGTGGGATATGAAGCAAAACACATCACCGACACCGGCTCCCGCTGCCAGCATGCGCTGCATCAATGGGTCGGTGTAGGCCATTGCGGGCACGTTAAATCGAAAAAACTTGTGCTCTGCATCGGCTGCTACCGCCGCCGAGGTCCCGAGGCCAAAAAAATAGATGCGGCGCGCTTGTGCTAAATAATCGACGGCGCGGTCCAGGGCTGCCGTAGGTAAGTGCTCTTTTGCCAGGAGGAGTGCTGCGATGGTGTTGTCGAATAGCTTCTTAGGGTACACATCGACACCGTCATCGAGTTCAACGGCTCGACTCATGTACTTCACACCGGCAACAAGCGAGCGTGCGAGACGCAGTTTAAAGTCCGGGAAGCCGCTGGCACCAAATCGCTTACAGAATCGGTTGACGCTGGGCTCACTGACACCCGCATCCGTTGCTAGGACGGCGATGCTAGATCGTGTGGCGGCTTCTGGGTTGCGCAGAATAGCGTCGGCCACTTTGGTTTCAGATTTGTTCAGTGTAGGGAGTGCAGCGCTGATTTGGGTGAGCAGATTGCTGTCGGTGTTCATGGCGGTCTCGGTGTCATACCTTCGAGTCCATGTTACGCGATTATTTTGTAATAAAACAAAAAAATTATTGCATATTAGATTGTTTTGGCACTTAATTAGGTAATAAAACTACATTTCGGTATCGCAAAGACAAGAGCCCCAGAGCGCATTGAGGCTGACGGACCTAGTCTCACCGAATAAAGGAGGTTACGAAGCAATGATAAAGCTGGCAATCAACGGATACGGTCGCATAGGACGCAATGTCTTGCGGGCGCTTTATGAGCGACTCGAGCTGTCTTCGGAGTTACAGATCGTGGCCATCAACGATCTGGGATCGAGCGAGATCAATGCCCACCTCACCCAGTTTGATACGACCCATGGTCGCTTTGGTAGCCCCGTCCGTGCAGATGGCGACCATATGGTTGTGGGTTCAGACCGTATTCGGGTATTTGCCGAACGTGATCCCAGCAACTTGCCCTGGGGCGATCTCGATAGTTGACGTGGTGCTCGAGTGCACCGGTCGTTTCTGTGATCGTCAAAGTGCGAGCAAGCATTTAGAAGCAGGCGCTAAGCGTGTCTTGATATCGGCACCGGCAAAAGACGTCGACGCTACCGTCGTGTATGGGATCAATGACGCGACCTTGGCAGCTGAGCATCGCATTGTCTCCAATGCCTCCTGTACAACCAACTGTTTGGCGCCGTTGGTAAAGCCGTTGGCTGAAACCGTGGGTGTAGCTGCTGGGCTAATGACGACCATACACGCCTACACAAATGACCAGAACCTGAGTGATGTTTATCACAGTGATGTCTACCGCGCTCGAGCAGCGACCCACAGTATGATCCCGACTAAAACCGGTGCGGCAGCTGCCATTGGCTTGGTTTTGCCGGCGCTTGCGGGACGTCTCGATGGGATGGCAGTGCGGGTTCCCACCATCAATGTGTCCCTTGTAGATCTAGTATTTACCGCCGAGCGCGATACCAGTGTCGAGGAAATCAACAACATTATGTTGGGTGCGGCGCAGGCCGATACTCAAGGTGTACTCGCACTGAACCATCAACCGTTGGTATCGATTGATTTTAACCACAGCGCTTATTCAAGCCACTTTGATGCTAATCACACGCGGGTGAACGGTCGATTGGTCAAGGTACTGGCGTGGTACGACAACGAGTGGGGTTTTTCAAATCGGATGTTAGATACGGCGAAAGCCATGGTCAGGCTGCCGCACTGGCAAACGCCGCTTAAGGTTGGGCAAGCTTCGCTCCAAGGTGCGAAGTTTTTTTAGGGGGCCTTTGTGGCCCCCTTTTTTTCGGTTGGAATATTTGCGAACTCAAAGGTCTCAGTGAGCCATGCCGGTGTCAGCCCCTTGGCTGAAGGGCTTGGGTCGCGGTGTGTCGGGTCCCGATGGGGGTAGAGCAGGTAAGCCAAAGCTCGGCTGGTCTCCGGTGAGTGACTTTAAGAACGCTACGATGGCCGCGTTTTCTTGCTCGCTGAAATGACGCCCCAGCTGTAGTTTGCCCATGATATCCACCGCTTCGCTGAGTGTGGCTGCGCCACCGTCATGAAAGTAGGGGTAGGTGAGTTCTACATTGCGCAGTGTCGGCACTTTAAAGCTGAACCGGTCTGCCTGATTACCCGTGACAGCGATACGACCTTCAGCGGGGTTGTCCGTGGCATAGGGCGCAAGAATGCCGAAACTTCTGGAAGGATGAGCCACCTACAGCTTCGCCATTGTGACAGGCGGTGCAACCACTTGCCTTGAATAAGCCATAACCTTCTACCGCTTGTTGCGACAGCGCTTGCTCATTGCCCTTCAGCCACAGGTCAAAGGGTGCATTGGGGGTCTTCAAGGTTTTTTCAAATTCAGCGATGGCATCGGTAATCGTATCGATGGTGACCGACTCGGTGCCAAAGACCTCATTAAACGCCTGTCGATAACCGGGTATCGACGCAATGGTCGAGACTGCCAGTGTATGGTTTGACGCCATCTCCCCTGGGTTAGCAATGGGCCCTGCCGCCTGTTCTTTGAGATCGGCGGCACGCCCGTCCCAAAACTGCGCCACGTTCAGGCTCGCGTTCAGTACGGTAGGGGAGTTGATAGGGCCTTGTTGCCAGTGGTCGCCAATCGATGTGGGCAAATTATCAGCACCGCCCATACTCAAATTATGGCAGGAGTTACAGGAGATAAATCCGGAGCGAGACAGTCGCGGATCAAAGAAGAGTTTCTTGCCCAGCTCGGCTTTCTCGCTGTGGATATTCGTTGGCGCGGTAATTGGTGAGATAGGTTCCACAGCATGGCTTGTGCTGACAATGGCCAGATTAGCGGCCAGGGCCAGGGTGCTGCCGGCAACTTTAAATAAATGTCCCATAGGTTCAACCTCCAGTGGTTATTGGCTAAAAGCCATATAACAAATACTACATTAAAGGCTGACATAAGTGGCATTTAGAATGACTTAAAAATTAGGCAATCGTAATCGGAATTTCCGTTAACGGCTGGCCCAAACCTCGAACGGCCCCGCGGGTTCGACGAAGGCACTGATGGGGGCAATCGTAGGATCCGACGTCGCCCGCGCAGCGGCGAGCACATCGAGTTTACTCTCGCCCACAATGTGCACAATGCCACGTCGTGTTTTGAGAAGCCGTGCAAGAGACTGTGATACGCGGGAGTGAGGTGCTGACGTCGGATGGGTCATCAGTGCGGGCGCCCCTGTGCTCAGGCCCACGGCTAACTCAGCGGCGCAGGGGAAGAGAGAGGCGGTATGCATATCGCCCCCCATACCCAACAGCACCAGATCGTATGGGGGCAGTTGCTCTAGCTGTTCACAAACCTGGCCAATGTTGCTCTCTGAGTCGGGGAATGCGGGGGTCAGAGATAAAAATGTTGCCGATGCTGCCTGATCCTTGAGCAGCTCTCGGCGCACCATGGCTTCGTTAGAGTCTTCATGATCGAGGCCTACCCAGCGCTCATCGGCAAGAGTGACGGTGATGGCATCCCATGGTCCGGCTTTGGTGCTCAACAGATTGAATAGCGCCTTCGGCGTACTACCCCCGGAGACAACTAACGTTGCCTTACCCCGCTCGGCAACCGCGTCGCACAGGGTGGTCATGACCGTATCCGCTAAGGCGCTGTCCAGCGCCTGAGCGGAATTGAACAGGGTGTTAGACATGCCAGCTCCGCCCATCTTTTTCTATCAAAATCTCCGCCTTCGCTGGACCCCAGGAGCCCGCATGGTAGGGCTTTACCGTGACCCCTTGATCGGCACAGGCGGCCAGCAAACCATCGCACCAGCGCCAGGATTCTTCGATTTCTTCTCGACCGACGAATAGGGACTGATCACCGTTGATCGCATCCAGAAACAGACGCTCATAGGCATCGGGAATGCGGTCACTGTCGGCACCTTCACGGAAATCGAGATTCAAGGTGTGGGTTTGTAGTGACAGTTTGTCCTTTAGGCTTTGACGTTTTGACACCATTGTCATCTCGATGCCTTCGTTGGGTTGCAGGCGGATAATGAGACGATTGGGGATGTTGGCGCCGCCGCCAAAGATATTGTGGGGCAGTTCTTTGTACTGGATGATGATCTCGGTGACCTTCTCAGCCATGCGCTTGCCGGTGCGAAGGTAGAACGGGACCCCTGCCCAGCGCCAGTTGTCGACGTGCGCTTTAATGGCGACAAAGGTTTCCGTATCGCTATTTGTCTGTACACAGCCCTCTTCTTCGAGGTAGCCGGGCACCGCATTGCCATTGGACCAACCGCGACTGTATTGGCCACGGACGACATGCTCTGCCACCGAGGCGGTATCAATACGTCGCAGCGCCTTGACGATTTTGACTTTCTCATCGCGGATACTGTCCGCTTCTAAGCTGTTTGGGGGCTCCATCGCGACCAGGCAAAGTAATTGCATCAAATGATTCTGTACCATATCGCGCAGCTGACCGACGTTATCGTAGTACGACCAGCGTCCCTCAATCCCCACCGTTTCACCGACAGTAATCTGCACATGATCAACGCAGCTGTGGTCCCACTGGGAGTTAATGAAGCGATTGCCGAAGCGCAAAACCAGTAGGTTCTGAACGGTCTCTTTACCGAGGTAGTGGTCAATACGGTAAATCGAGGATTCGTCAAAGTACCGGGCTAGGGTGGTGTTGACCTGATGGGATGATGACAGTGACTCGCCGATGGGTTTTTCCAACACAATACGACAATCCCCGGTGAGGCATTGGCCGGTATTGAGGTGTTCACAAATGACGGCAAATAAGCTGGGCGGGGTGGCGAGATAAAACAAGCTGACGCGCTCGTCATCCAGCCATGCCTTTAACCGGGCGTAATCACCCACCTGATCGAAACATGCGCTGATGTAGGTGAAGCGTTTGCTAAAGGCTTGCCACTGCTGCTCATTTGGTGCGGCGCTGCCCATGTTGTTGCCCATTCGCTCGCGCAGACCGGCTAGAAAGGCATCACAGCTGATGTCATCTCGAGCCACCGCCGCAATACGAAGGTCTTTGGGTAGTAAGCCTGCGTCATCGAGATGAAACAGCGCTGGAAACAGTTTGCGTGCCGATAGGTCGCCCGAGGCACCAAAAATAATCAGATCGACAGGTTCCATCGCCACTCCTTAAGCGTCTTGGTAGCGGGAGGCTAGCGCAGTAGCCGCTTGTGCTAATTCAGCAACACGCTCCCAGTTGTTGTTGTCGATAGCATCCACGGGCAGCATCCAAGATCCGCCCACAGCGCTAACATTGGACAGGCTTAGGTAATCTGCAAGGTTATCGGCGTTGATACCACCCGTGGGGATGAACGTTTGCTCGGCAAATGGGCCTTGAAAAGCCTTGATCGCAGCGGCGCCCCCCGAGGTGCTGGCGGGGAAAAACTTGACCAGTTGGAAGCCCGCTTCTTGGGCTGCCATTACCTCCGTGGCTGTGACGGCGCCGGGAAGTAACAGTGTGCTGAGCCGATGGCTGGCATTAAAAAGAGCATCACTCGAGCCCGGTGACACAATGAAGCGAGCACCTGCGTCGACGGCGGCAATGAACTGTTGTTCGTTGCAGACCGTGCCGGCACCCACGATAGCTTCCGGTACCTGACTTGCAATGGCGCTCATAGCGGCAAGGGCGCAGTCCGTGCGAAGGGTGATTTCCAG
>PR_CR_10_Liq_1_inCRDRAFT_1001710_pt1 | contig 11989 bp, 10 predicted proteins | sample PRCRCaboRojoPR_3_FD_10241 | JGI IMG/M metagenome (IMG submission 10241) | reverse complement strand
GTGGTCCCACCCAACCATAGGCATCTCTTTGTAGTAAAAAAGACTCATGAGCTGCACTGTTTCAAACACCAACAAAAAGTAAACGTAGGATCCTTTACTAGAGCGGTTTTCATGATCTTTCTTTTGGGATGTTAACCAGAAAATAGTTTCTTCAAAAGCCCTCCTCAGATTTTTGAAAGTGTCTGATTCACTTTCGAAATAAGAATTGACGGCAAATAGATCGTCTTCATCTCTGGTTGAGTCCTGATCCATGTTTATAAGTTTATTTGAAGTTAAAATTATTCCAGAATAGGCTTTTAACCTTTAAAAATAAACTAGTCTGTAGATTCCACACAGAATGAGTGTTTATTAATTAGGTTTAAATATTACGTAAGAAAGTTTTTGGAATTCTTGATTTTGATTGGAAAACGAGTTTACTAAAGGAAGGCGTTCTAGCAATATTAATGGATTTCGGAAGCATAGAAGCCAATTTACTACACATCGTAGGGGAGTACATGGCTTTAAGGTTTAGGATCCCTTCAGAAAAGGGAGAAGACATAGAAGCAGAGGAACTCCACGCATTTTTTGCTTTAGACAAAAGTGGGTCAATGTCAGGGTCACCAATTAGGGACGCGAAGGGAGCCTTAGGGAGTCTCATTCAGAAGTTCAACAAAGTGGGAGTTCCGATTACAGTTTTGCTGTTCAGTAACAGAATGCAAGAAATGAGTTCAGAAGACATTGGGTATGCTCCTATGCTTGAACAAGTAGAGTCACTAAAGGCCGGAGGAGGCACTTTATTTGCTCCAGTTATTGAAGCTATACACACCAAAATCACCACAAGGAACATGAAGAACGTTTTTTGTGTATGGCTTTCAGACGGACAAGACAACAAAGGCCTAGGGAACTTGATCCCGTACATGGACAAGTTTAAAACCGACATGGAAACCTACGGTATTTCAATAGGAGTGCATACAATCGGGTTTTCTGGAGACCACGACGCTAACTTGCTCAACAGGCTTTCAGGAAGTGGAACTAGACCAGGGTCTTTCCAGTTTGTGCCCCCCAACGGAAGAATACCAGTAGCTGTGAACAACATTTACACACTGGCATTCGAGAGTTCTACCTGGGCAAGGTTTGTTTCTTGTGAAGGCAAAGCTTACAGAATTGAAGTAGAAAAGGACGAAAGGAAAGACGAACTAAACGCCCTGGTTTACGTGAAAGAAGACGACTTGGAAGACTGCAAAGTAGAAGTGCACAGAGGAAAAGCTGTGCAGTACTACGAACTAGAACCTTCTAGAGGAGAAGTCAACGACTTCAAAGAGTTAGTGATTCTAGTAACTAACTTTGTTAGCAACACAATTCTGCAAGTGCTAGAAATGGGGGGAGAAAAGGCTTCCCAGAAACTACAAGAAATCCGGCCTCTGATAGAAGAAATGGAAAGGAGAATTCAGTACTTAGTGCAGGAGTCTCATAAACTCAGGCCTTTCTTTAGAAAGCAGTGTCAACCTTACTTCAGCACTACCAAAGAACTGATTACTAACTACTACAGCACTCTCAGAGAAAACTCTGGAAACCAACTTTCCAACATCCAAATAGCTTCTTTAAACAACCTTGCCCACAAAAACGCCTTGACCAGGAACCTCGAAAGAAAGATTGCTAAGGAAGTGGGTAAAAACATTGACATGCTTAACGAGTCAGAACGCGAAATTGAAAGAATCGTGCAAAGCATTAACAAAGAAGAACTTGAAAATAAGTATGGAGCTCAAATTGAAGCCTTTGGAGAGTGCATGCTTTCTACAAGGAACTGGCTGGAAGCCATTATGGACGGAGACTGTTTTTGCGTGACTCTTCACTTAGAAAGGCCCCAAAACTTACTGGGCGACTCGCTGGAAATCAGAATCAAGAACGTAAACACTACTTTGCTGACTTGCGACTCCTTCATAGACTCTGCGCTTTTTGAAACTAAAGCTGGCCAAGTGATCCAGGCCCAGCGCAACTATCAGCACGGCCAAGCCCCTGCCCCGGCTTCTTCTTTAGTGAATGGTTTACCCAACGAAGTCATTAACGGAGTGATGCCTATTTACATCAACGAAGACCACTGGAAACTTGCTAGGCAAAGACTAAAACCCATGATAGCTTGGAACATTACAGTGGATGTTTTGGGGTACCTTCCTTCTCAGTTGATGACTTTTCCTTTTCAGGTGTTTGTTTCTACTTTGCAAGCCTCAACTGAGTTCAAGCAGTTCCAACTAAATGTACTGAAAGAAACCTGTTTTGCTATTTACAGAGACAACCGTGGACTCATCTTGCCCTCAGTCACTTCAGTGCTTTCTGACTACCCTTCAAAAAGACTTCCAGAGCACGTTCCCAACAACTCAGTTTTCCTAGCACAACTTTACTGTGCCTATAAAAGTGGAGACGTACAAGAACCCCAGGCGATATTTCCAATGCTTTTTGAAGAGGAGTTCCGTCGCAGGCTTTTCAGAAAAAAAGACCTAAACTTGCACGACTTTTGCAAAAACTTGTTTGACGTCAAGTTAGAAAGAATCAATAAACTGGTTACAGAAAAAGTGCTTAGTAACTCTTCAACTGCCTTCAGAGAACAAGTTACACCTGGGTCTGAGCCTGAAGACATAGACATTGGGTCCTTTTCAGAAGAACTGCCTGGAAAAACTTTGGAGTCTATTCAGAAGATCCACAAAAACATGCAAGAAGGAGGAATGCTAAGGCCACTTTTAGCTTTGATGAACTTGTTNGAAGCGAAGGAGTANTCTAGTTTAGAAGACTTCGGAATTAAAACTAACGAGCAAAAACTAGCTTTGGTGATCCAGTCAATGAGAGACAAACTTAACAAAGACAGAAAAGAAGCAATTGAGTCTAAGTATTTAGTGAACGTATTCAATCATGAAGAATGCACCCAGTTCATTAAAGACACCATAACTACAACTATTAAAAGAGAAGCCCTTGCAATCAGAGCTAGGATATTATCTGAAAGACAAGGCGAGTTGTTTAACGAAAGAGCTTTTAGGTTCACTTACACTTCAGACCTTGAAGAAGCAGCTGGGTGTTTAATGGGANTTAAGCAAGGAGACTCTAACTTTTGCTTGTTTTACAAAGGCTTGATGAATCCAGACGCCGCAAACGTGATTGAAAAGGCCAAAATGCTCAACAGAGGCGAGTACAAAGGAATCAAACTAGTTTGTGACAAAATAAAGTGGGGAGAAAGAGTCGTTTGGACTCCCAACCAAAAAACAATCCACAAGATCTGGAGTGCGCACATGGACAAAGCACCCAAAGAAGCCTGGATTGAAGCTTTTCCTGACAAAACTAGTTACTTCGAGCACAAGTATTTGCGGTTAGAAGGCAACTTCGTTCCTTACTCGAAGCCTAGAATCAACGTGAAGGACTCTAGACACTGGGAAGGCAAATCCCAAAGAATGCCTAGCAGAAAAAGAGGGTCCAGGAGAGGCAGAGGAGCTAAGAAGTAATAAGTAATTGTTAGTTATTAAAATGAAAAAGAAACCTAGAATTCCTAGCCAAGACAGGTACTGCAAAATCAAGGAAACACTTCTAAGGTAACTCTCAGTCAGCACTGCTTACTCCTACCCCAAGGCAATGCTGCCATCCTACAAAAAGCCCAAAGTTGCAAAAACACGACTTTACGCACTTGAAAAAAAGTACGAAGACATGAACCTACTTAAGCACTTAAAACAAATGCAGGCAAGAGAAGACCTGCTAGAACCTGCTGTGGTAATTGAAAATATAAATTATCAACCTAAAGAAAGGCCTAAATCTGCCCTCAACGCCTCATCAAACTGGAGTCCTAACAGAAGGTTCACTAACCAGACGAAAAAAAACTTCTTTTTGGGGAAAGTTACTGCAAAGACAGTTTCCAATCCCCGACCAGTGAGAGTTCACATTTCGCGTTGCTCTGGAAGACTTAAAAACTTGCTGGTTGAAAGCAAACCCCAAGCTTCCAAAATGATGCTTACAGGGAGTCCTGTTACACCTAACTACAAGTCGCGTTCTTCCTCAGGCAACCCCAACATTTTTTCTTCAGTGGACTCCTACTACAACTCCTTGCAGCCCAAAATAGGAACAAGTAACGAATCAAAAACTGAACAGAGAGCCAGGAACAACGAAAAAACACCTGAAATAGACTCTAGTGAAACCACTCCTAAACCCTTTGCTATTCCTGAGCCAAACTATGACCCTGACTTTACTGGCTGGGACATCATTGATAACCAAATTTCTAAGTCACATTACTACTGAATCTATGCTTAATTAACATTTATATGGCTAAAGAAAGTATTGATTCCTCTATGGTGCTCAACAGACTGTGCTTCCTAAGGGGAGTTTGCATTGGATTGGTCTTGCCAGGAATTTGGAGTTTTGTTAGGGTTTTGGGAGGAAGTGAACTAGACCTAGCTTTCAACGTAGCAGTTTTGGGGAGTGTGAATGTGCTAGCTAAGATGCTTTTTTACTGGAAGTTCGAGTGGTGCTTTTCTAAGAAAGTAATCGGGGGACTGGGAGTACTAGGCATGGCAGGGGGACTTCTCCACAGCACTTGCTTGACTTTAGGAATCGCTGAGCTGCACACTTGTTGTTACGTTTTACTCGGGCTTTGGAGTGGAGCTCTTGACAAGATTGAAGGTGTCTTTGTGGACTCAGTGTTTCAGAAACCCAACATTACAAAAGCACTGGAAGCCAAACAAATAGCAAAGGTGCTTGGGAACTCCTCCGGAGCAGTTTTGGGGTTTGTGGTTACTTACTTTAGGGTTGGAGTTTGGGTCTTTGAGATTCCAGAAATGACAGTGGGTCTTTTGGTGTTTTTTGTGGCTTTGGTGGCAGCAGTGGACTTTTGCTTGAGTTTTCCCAAGGTTCCCAAAAAGGTCAGAAGAAGGATTTTGACTGGAAGGAGAAAAGACCACGGAGAGTCTTGGAAGTACGAAACTGCTTCAATCTCGCTGTCCAGACCCCAAGAAGAAGACATTGAAGTTCCCCACTTAGCAATGTTCACAGTTATGCTTTTAGCTCTGATTTTTTACTTGTCTTATCCTCTCAAAGAAGTAGCCTTCCTAGTTTTATTTATGAAGTCCAACTACTTAACTACCTGCAAAGTGGGTTTGGAGGTTGAGTTGTTTGGAATTTACGTGGGGTTCTTAGCTATGAAACTTCTAGAGTCACTGGGGACTTACTTAACACACAAACTAAAAGGAATAGACAACAGAGTTCTTACGCTGTTCATTGTTATAGCTTTAGGAATTGGCCAAGGACTCATGATTCAAACCAAATCCATTTCTTTAGGTGAGTTTGCCTTGGCAATGGGAGTCCAGAGTTTAACTCTGCCTGCCGGAATTGCTTTCACTGGGAACTTACTGTTTAGTGTTTTGGGGTCTGAACCACCACTCTACTTCACGATGATATACATGTGCCTTGAAGTCTTAGGGAACTTCATTGGGCCTTTCTGGACAGTCCAGGCGTACCAAGTCAAGTGCAGTTTGTGCTTTACTTTTATACTTATATTTTTGATATCTAGTTTCTTTTTGTTGGCTTTGTCTTGGAAACAGGCTGAGTTCCAGAAAACCCAGAAATTCAGGCCTCAAGAAAACCTAGCCCTGAACTTGCTGAACGAAGACTACCGCTACAAGCTTAAGCGCAACTTGTTTTAGATTAATACTAATAGTTAATGTCCAGACTATTTCTAGAAACTTCGGGATTATTCAAATAACTAAGTCCATATTTATAATAAATGTTTTCAGGAATCACTAAAATAGAGAAAAAAGGCTTCATTAGTGTAAGCGACAAAAATGGACCCTATGAAGAAGCAAAGGAAAATAACTTTAACCTGGACGAATTTACACTATTGAACACCATTGGAATGGGAGCGTACTCTCGAGTGCGACTTGCATTCCACAACCCTACTCAAAAGTTTGTTGCTCTGAAAATAGTTCCTAAACAAACTGTGTCAGAAAAAAACAAAATCCAGCAGGTTGTGTCAGAAAAGCAGGTACTAACCAAAACTAAGAACCCGTTTGTAGTAAAATGCTTCGGAACTTTCCAGGACAGGAAGTGTGTATACTTTGTTCTAGAGTACGTAGCTGGGGGCGAACTTTACAGAAGACTCCGCGACCTAAGGGCTTTGGAGACTGCAAGGTTCTACTCAGCAGAGGTTTGCTGTGCTTTATTAGAACTGCACGCAAACGACGTGGTTTACCGAGACCTGAAGCCAGAAAATGTTTTACTTGACGCAAGTGGACATGCAAAACTTGTAGACTTGGGGTGTGCTAAAGAAGTCAAACCTGGGGAGCGAACATACTCGCTCTGTGGAACTTTAGTTTACTTGCCACCCGAAACTATTTTGGGGCAAGGGCACAACTCCTCTGCAGACTGGTGGACTTTCGGAGTCTTTTTGTACGAAATGCTAACGGGGTCGCCTCCCTTTTTGGGAAAGGACCCCCACGAAATCCAACAAAACATCCTTAACTCTCCTGTTTGCTTTCCACAAAACTTCGACAAAAAAGCTAAAGACCTTATTCAAGGACTTCTGTGTAAGGATCCTAAAACAAGGATTAAAGACAAGGAAGTAAAGCTACATCCTTTCTTTAGTCAAGTCAACTGGGACTTAGTCAAAAACAAACTGCTGAGTCCTCCAATTACTCCCAAACTCAGGGGTCCTGACGACGTTTCTAACTTCAAGTTCTACCCCAACATCACTCCATCTTTCCAAGATTTCGACTTAATTGAAGGACTTTAACTAATACTTTTTTCGTCTTCTTGCTTTGCATAGATTCCTTCTCGCTTAAAAAACACAAAACTGTATAGTCCAGCAAAAAAGAAGTAAAACAGAATCGTCAGCACTCCCAAGGTCGGCCCGTATGTGTTGCAGAGTTCTGACTGTCCGTAGCACTCACTGCTGAACTTAGCCCCTGAAACTGCTGCCCAAACAATCACTCCCAGAAAGTGAAGCAAAAAACCCAGTCCTGGGAACAAGTACCCTATCCACTCCCCCAGGAACTTCTTTTCTTGAAGCGCAAACACCACCCTTGCAACCCACGCTGCCAGCATCAAGATACTCAAAACTTCAAAGAATATAAAAACAGCCCCTGCGTTCTTGAGGTTTTCAAAAGAGTCGCAAAGTTCTTCGTAACCTTCTTTGTCACAAACATCTTCTGCCAAGCTTGAGTAGGATTCCCCTCTGTAGTCCTCAGGGCCGAAGTTAACCCCTAGCAAGCCTCCTTCCCATTCAGACTCGTCCTTGCCTTGCCTAACCCATTCGTAACTCCCCAAACACCCCATCATGAAAACAAACAACCACCCCTGACACAGCATAACTACGTACCACCAGTACTTCACTTTCATGCACAACAACTCAGTTTCAACTGAAGGTTCCCGGCTCTCTGGACTAGTTTCTTGCATTTGATAAATGGAGTTGAAGTGTCCTGACTGCTCAAACAAAGTGCTTCCCTTCCAAATAGAAGAAGACACCATTGTGTTTCTTTGCAGCAACCGAGAGGTAAGTTCAACTTAGAACAGAGACTCATGAGTGCGGGTTCCCTGCAACAAGAGACGACATCGCACGTTACACTTGCAAAGTAGCTGAACTGCCTCAAGCTTTTTACAGAGTCCAAACCTACATAGCTAGATTAAGTAATTAAGAAAAGTAACCAACACAGGGGTGAATGCACTCACCACAAGGAAATGTGATCAATGACAGTCCCAGCACCAACCCCCCAAAAAACAAAAAACTGCCCACTGCACTCCCAATGCGAATCCAAGCCCAAGTTTTGGTAGTCTCTTCCCAGGGCAGCAACATGAACCCCACAGCTCCCCCCACCATGTAGCCTCCTAAGTGTCCACCCATGTCTATGCTTTTCACAGACAAAGAAAAGCTGAAGTTGACAACTACAAAAAACAAGTACAACAGAAGGTTCAAGTTTCTTCCTGGCCCCATGTTGTTCCAGTTGTATGCAAAGTAGCAGCCGTAAGCTCCAAATATGCCAAACACAGATGTGGAAGCTCCAATCGAGAGGTTTTGTCTGTCCAAAAAGGCAGAAAGCAAGTTCCCTCCTACTCCCGAAACTAAGTAGATAACAATCATCTTGAGTGTTCCAAAGTACTTCTCTACCCAAAAACCTATCCTCATTTGGAAGAACACATTCATAAGCAAGTGCACAAAGTTGGCATGCAGAAAAATAGGCAGGAACAGCCTTTGGAACTGGAACCTAAGCACAATGTCAGGGGTGTACTTAGCGCCTAGTTGGTACAAAGAACAAAAACTTGGCTGGAGTCCGTCCATTTCCAGTCCCAAACTCACTAGGAAGTAAGCCACTTGGAATGCCTAAGTGGAACTCACTGAAATGTACAAAATAAACCTTTTGGTAGAAAACCCTGGAAATATCCGTGCTAAGGAGTTGCTGGGGTGCTGCAGGGGTTCCTCTACTTCAAACCTTTGCATTCTAATTATTATGGTTATTTATCTTTGCCAACCACTCTTTCTAGTGCAGATATTTTACTTTTGAGAGCTATTAAGTGTTCGTGAATAGCTGTTTTTTCTCCCTTGAGTTGAGTTAGTTTTTGCTGCAGTTTGTTGTTTTTCGCTTTTTGTATAGAAAAGTGTCCTTTCATTTCAAGGCCAATTCTACCAATCTCTGAGTTCAGTTTTTGCCTGTTTTCGCCTACTTTGTTCTGGAGTTTGTTTTCAAGTGCTTCGTTTTCAAGCCTGAGTTTCTGGACATGCTCTTTGCAGTTTTGCAGGTGGCTGAGTTTCACTTCGATTGACTCCAGCAAGCCGCCTGTTCTTGACTTCAGTGAGTTTCCAGTGGAGTCACTTGTTTGGTTCAACGATTCCTGCAACGTCCCATTCATATTATTATTACTGGTAAGAGTCACAGGGCCCTGGGATGTAAAAGTAAGCAATAAACTGCTTTCTGGAGACTGCTGGAACTTCCACACTGACTTTCCTTGTCTTGAGGATAATGAGTTTGTTAGAAGTCATCTCGATTTCTTGGTCATTAACTAAGATCTTTTCTTTGGAGTCTGAAATTGTGTAAATCAGAGTAACTTTCCTGCCTGTGTCTAGGTTTCCGAAGCCACTGTCTTTGTGCTTCTTGTGGTAACACCCTTCTGGAAAGCAGTCCACCAACATTGTTTCTTGCAACTGCAGAGACAAAGAGGTCTTTTTGTTCAACTCAAAAGGAATTGAAAAAAGCTTGTCCAGCAGTGCCTTCATTGAAGGACAAAAACTCAAACTTAAGTGCATGGGCGACTCATGCTTGCCCTCTAAACTTGCGTCTATCACTTCTTTTCTCACAGCACACACCTTATCAGTTCTTATTTGTTTTACTTTTTGCTGCATGATTTCTTCAAACCTGCCGTCAATGTCTAGGTACTCTGCTTCTGAAACTAGTTTGTTCTTCAAGTCAATGTCTTCTATGAAGTTGCTTTGAACTGCCCAGTCGCACTCAATGAACCTCTGCAAAGTCTCTCCAGAGAGTATATCCAGTTCTGCATTGACTGGCTCAGAGTAGTTAGAGGGGTGTGCCAGCAAAAGAGGCTGCTTACTGAAAGTTTCATCTTCCCTTGCTGTGATTTTGTTGACTTCGTTCACCACAAACCTCCTAGTGGCCTCTTCAATCACCCTTTTAATCAAGTCCTTTTCAGTTTCTTCGTCAAGTGGGAGTCCATCCTCCAGCCCTTTCTTTCGAATGTTGTTGTAAATACAAGAAGTGCTTGAAACAAACTCTGGCAACTTTTCGTGCAAGTAACTCCTTGAAATCACCCCTGCCAAAGTCCTTTCTAAACTGCTTGAGTCCTCAGAAAGTTCTAGTTTGTTGTGTTTGTGGCACCCTCCGTGGGAATGCTCCTTCTGTTTGAACTTGCTTGCAGTGCTTCTGTCAATCAAATACAAAACTTTGTACACGTCAACTGACTCAACCACTATGTCCAGGAAACTTTCAGTGAGGTTTTCGTCCCATTCTACCAAATCTGGATTTCCACACACTGTTTTGTGGTACTTCCAGTGGGCTTTTTGGCACTCTTGGCTGCAGTACTCTGCTTTTCTGCAGTTTTTGCACCGCTTCAGTTGCACTTCTGACTTCTTGCACCAAGCACACTTACTCATTTATTACTTAAAACCTTTGTACATAGGCCCCATAAACCAGTTATCTCCAGTCGAGAAACCACTTTCTTCAATAGCATCTATAGCGTTGCACCAAAGCATAGTTCTTTTGAGTCTTAGGTCTCTATTGCTTGGAGGCCTTGAGTATTTATAGCTGCAACTAATGAAGTCCAGCCAGTCCCTAGACTTCCTTGCCTGCTTCACTTGCACAGACTCTCCTGAACTTTCAACGATTTTCTTTTCCAAAGCAACTAGTCCTGGTTCCTGTTCTTTTTCAGTCATAAAAACAAAGGGGTAAGACCAGGAGAACTCTTTCTTCTCCCTTACAGGCTTAATTCTCAGTATGTAAGTTGTGTTCGGAACTAAGTTCTCAATCAAATATGACCTTGCTCTTCTTGAAATTTCAAAAGCACACAAAGTGCGGCTAGGCAAAGACAACTCTAGTACTAAGTGAGTATGGTTTATTCTAGAGTCTACTTCCCAACTCACTTCCAAACTATTGCTTTTCGAGTCCACTAAACAAACTCTGCTGTAACTTATCATTTTCATAATGAGACTAGTACTTCTTTTGCACTATGTTTTTGCAAACTCAATCTGGCACAAACTCTCCACTCAAGAACCCCCTCTGCCTTTTCAGTCACAAGCAGTCAAGAAAGCTTTGTGTGGCTCTTTGTTGACTCTCGTAACAGTAATTTAGGACAACTTGGAGTGGTGGAGCTACAAAGCAAACATTGGAAACACTGTAAAGCAAGTCCATATTGACAGAAACGGTCTCATTCAGAAAAAATCAGACCCCACACCCAAAGAGATTGTTCTAGGCAGATGGGAAGACCCTGTTTGCGAAACAAACTTGTTCTTGCCAATAAAAAACAACTCAAACACCTGTCCAGTAGACCTGACTATCACCAGAAGGAACCGCTACTACAACTTAGAGTGCTTTACTGTAGACGAAAAGTCCTTAATTAGCTTTAAGTTCACTCCAGAAAGGTTAGACACCCAAAAAGTTGCATTTCAATTTAACTCTCAAGTGGGAAGTCTTTTTGAACTGGAGTTGCAAATTGACCAAAACTTGTACCTTTCACTAAAGCACCTTCCTTCAGGCTCCACAAGGGTCAGAGAAACCTACATGTATGAAAGCCTTGAAACCAACCCAGTTCAGTTCTGGGTTCTAGTTTTCAAGAGTCACTTTTTTGTCGGAACAGGAACTATTCTGGGAAAGAACTTAAAACTAAGACACATCGAACCTGATATTCTTAAGTTGCGCAAGTTCTCCCTCAGTTCTTCTTCAGTTCTTTCTGATGTTTGGGTGTCAAGTTTGCCTCAAATCCACACTAAGACAGCTGAACTCATGTCCTCTATTGATATTCCAACTAAGTTAGTAACTCTCACTGAATTCTTAGAAGAAGGGGAGCAATGCGAAGACTCCACTCCACGTAAAACCCTTGTGGACTATATCTGTTCAAAAGAAACTAAGTTCATTGAACTTGATGAGTTCTCTCCATGCAACTACCGTGCTGTAATGAGCACCCCTTACATCTGTCCTGCCAACTATACAAAACCAGGAGCAAGTTTCGTTTTCAGCTCAATTATCAACCACAGGAGCTATATCAAGAATGCTTAAGTTTCTTCTAGCTTTAACTAACTAAGAATATATTCACTAACTTTAAATATTTCACTTAGAGATTGTTTACTCTCTTGTAGCCTGTTATTGATTTAACGAACTCCAGAAACCTGTCTCGGTAAGGAACTGGAAGCATTGAAGAGATTTCTCTACTGCTACGTCTAGTCTTAAACTTTTTAAATGACTTTTCTATTCTCTTGTTGTAGTTGAAGGTCTGAGCAAAGTCTATGATTGCTAAGTAAACTTTCAAAGAGTCACTTGTAGTAAAC
>PR_CR_10_Liq_1_inCRDRAFT_1001709_pt1 | contig 11995 bp, 12 predicted proteins | sample PRCRCaboRojoPR_3_FD_10241 | JGI IMG/M metagenome (IMG submission 10241) | reverse complement strand
GCCAATGGCGGAGCCAATGGCGGGCCAGGCTGACGCCAAGCCGCACAGACACGCCGAACGGACCGTCGAGCCAGCTGCGCTGCCGCTCAGCCCAACCCGTCACCGCGCCGGTTTCCGCCCCTCGATGGTGGCCGACACCACATAGTCCTCCACGCCACGCCCCGGCACCCAGTCCCGGATAAACTCGCGCGACGCATCCTTCGGCGCGATCACCACGTCCACGAACCCCGCCGCCGCCAGCATCGCCTCCAGCACATCCACCCGCGACGCGCCCGCGACACAGGCCGCATGCAGATAGGGATCATCGCGCATCGCCGCCGGCAGCTCCGCCGTGGCCACCACGTCAGAGATGGCAAGCCGCCCACCCGGCTTCAGCACCCGGAACGCCTCGCGAAACACCTGCGGCTTGTCAGGCGACAGATTGATGACGCAGTTGGAGATGATCGCGTCAACCGTCCCGTCCGCCACCGGCAGGTGCTCGATCTCGCCGAGCCGAAACTCGACATTGCCGAAGCCGCCCCGCACCGCATTGCCCCGCGCCTTGCTCAGCATGTCCGGCGTCATGTCCACGCCGATGACCCGGCCCTGCGCGCCCACCTCGGCAGCCGCCAGAAAGCAGTCGAAGCCGCCGCCGGCCCCCAGGTCCAGCACGGTCTCGCCCGGCTGCAACGACGCAATGGCCCGCGGATTGCCGCAGCCGAGACCCATGTCGGCCCCCGCGGGCACCGCGGCCAGATCCGCATCCGAGTAGCCGAGGCGCAGCGACAGCAGCCGGTTGATCTGCTCGTCCTCCGACACGCCGCAGCAGCTCGACGCCTCGCCACAGCAGTCGCCCGCGTCGCTGGCCTGGGCCACCTGGGCATAGGCGCTGCGGACTCGATTGCGGGTGGCGTCGTCGCCCTGCCCATCGGACTCGGCGCTTGTCGTGCTCCCGGCGGCTACGGGCAGTTCGGGGAAGTTTGCCATGCTTCGGCTCCAACTCGGCTCAGGAAGAGCGCCGATGCTAAGCCGTCCGCGCGGCGCTGCAAAGCCGTTGACCGGCGCCGAGACGCCTTGGGCATCGGCTGCGCGTCCGACGGTCGGTCCGCGCAGCGGAGGCGCGAACGATGCCGGGCACGCCGTGCTGTCGGCACAAGCCGGCTCCCCCGGCCGCTCAGGCCGTCGTCCCGTTCGGCGACTTCACCGCCCGCAGGATCTGCGAGGCGATCTCCTCGATGGACTGGCTGGTGGTGTTGAGCACCGGGATGGCGTGGCGCTTGAACATGGTCTGCGCCTCGCGGATGTCACGGCGGCAGCGCTCCGGGGAGGCATACTCGCTGCCGCGGCGGCGCTCTTCGCGGATCGCCTGAAGGCGCTGGGCGTCGATGGTGAGGCCGAAGGCGTGCTGCTTGGCCCCGATGAGCTCGGGCGGCAGGTCGCCGCGCTCGAAGTCCTCTTCGGTGATGGGGTGATTGGCGGCGCGCAGGCCGTAGTGCATGGCGAGATACAGGCAGGTGGGGGTCTTGCCGCTGCGCGAGACGCCCACCAGCACCACGTCGGCGTAGCGGAAGTTGTCCGGGCGCATGCCGTCATCGTTGGCCATGGCGAAATTGATGGCCTCGATGCGCTTGGTGTACATGCTGGGCTTGGTGATGGCGTGGCTGCGGCCGGACTTGCGGCTGGGCGCCACGCCGAGCTCCATGCTGAGCGGCTCCACGAACTGCTCGAAGAGCTCCAGGTAAAAGCAGTTGCCGCGCCGCAGGATGTCGCCGATCTCCTGGTCCAGCATGGTGGCGAAAACGATGGGCCGCACGCCGTCGCGACCGTACGCCTCGTCCATGCGCTGACACAGCGCCCGCGCCCGGGCTTCGGTGTTGATGTAGGGCATGTAGACCTGCTCGAAATCCACGGTGTCGAACTGCGACAGCAGGCTGTGGCCCATGGTCTCGGCGGTGATGCCGGTGCTCTCGGAGACGAAGTAGACGGTGCGTTTCATGGGCTTGAGGGCTGCGTCGTGGTGGTCTGCCTGGGGCCGGTGGGTCGGTCCTCGCGCCTCGCGGCCAGGATCGCAGGCGCCGCCGTGGGACGGGCTGGCCGCGGTGCCGGGGACACTCGGCGCAGCGCGCCCCGGCCTGTGACTCATATCAATGCGACCCGGATGCCCTTAGGAGCATATTAGCGAATGGTGACAGAGGGTCGCAGTCCGTACTCCGCACCTGCGTTATCGGCGCAGTCGCGTGGTACCGGCAGCTGTCCGACCCCTGTGGCCCTCGCCGCCTGCGGCCATTGCCCAAAGACAATAACCGCAAGCCGGCGACAGTCAAACAAAGCACTCCGCGACCGAGGCCCGAGCCATGCCCACCATCAGCAACGACCAAGACCTGCGCAGCCTGCTGCACAAGCTCCCGGCGGCACAGCAGCGCGTCATCGGCGTGCGCTTCGCCAAGAGCGTACAGCACCTGAGCCGGGACGAGCGCGTGAACCGCGCCATCGACACTGGTCTGCGCGCGGATGCCGCCCCGGACGAGCTGGAAGACGCCTACCGCGCCGCCAAGGCGTATGCCACCAAGACCTACACCGACTGCGGCAAGGACACGGACTGGCTGGCCCAGGCGGATCACTTCGTGGCCGCGGCGGTGGCCGCCGCGCTGACGCCGGACAATCTGCTGCCGGAGAAGACCAACCGCGCCTGGAAGGCCGCCATGCAGGCGCGTATGGCGAACAACTGCGAGCTGGTGGAGAGCGACGACGACACCCACGGCGACGAGGTGCAGCGCCAGTACGCCATTGCGGACGAGTTTCTGGACGCTGCGGGCTGAGCTGGGCGCAGGCCGGGCGCCGGCTGGGCGCAGGCCGGGCGCTGGCTGGGTCAGGCGCCCGCTCGGCAGCTGCCCAGGCGGGCGCCGCTGAAGTCGATGAGGCGGCGTGACGCCCCATGCTGCTCGCCTCTCGAGGCGACCATCCACAGCCGAGGTGGCGGATGCGCTCCGCTTATCCGCCCTACGCTGCTCGCAGCCTCTGTGATCTGAACCCCTATTGGGGCTGCGGAACGCTCTCCGCCGCCGGCACCGCCAGCATCTCGTCGTAGATGGCCCAGGCCTCGGCGGCGCGCTCGGCGTCGATGCGTTCGATGACGTGGCCTAAGTGCACGACCACATAGTCGCCGATGCTGACCTCGTCCGGGCCCACCATCAGCAATGTCGCCTCGCGCACGGCCCCCTTGGCCTCACAGCGGGCGACAAGCCCGTCGATGGCGGTGATCTGCATCGGAATGCCCAAGCACATGGTCGCGACCCGTTCAACTGGAAACTCCGGGCAGGCTAAGGCGCGCCGGCCGCCGTCGGCAAGCCGCAAGCGGCCTCTTCCTGTGCCGGATCAATCCGCCACGGACGGATCTGNGCGATCATCGCAGCGCTGTCCACCGCGTACCCGCCAGCGCGCACTTGGTCGCAGGCTGCGGAACGCCTGGGGCGGGGCCAGCACGTTGCTCCCGCGCCGGCTGGTGCGCTGTCCCCGGGCGGCCTCCCGACCTCGGCGGTGACGGCCCGGCGCGACCTGTCCGGCCCACCCGGCCACCGGCCGCCGCCCACGACTCCAGCACCGCCGGCAGCGCACGGCGCCATCGCCTTCCAACACCACCCGAGTCACATCGAGCCAAGCCCGACTGCAGACCCATGACCGACCAAACCGATCAGGTATCCACCCCAGCCGCACCGACCACACTGATCCTCGGCCTCGGCAATGTGCTGCTGACGGACGAGGCCCTGGGCGCCGCCGTGCTTCAGGCGCTCGCGCCCCTGGCCCAGGCCGACCCGGACATGCTGCTGTTGGACGGCGGCACGCTCAGCTTCACCCTCGCCGGGCCCATCGGCGAGGCGGCGCAGCTCGTCGTCGTGGACGCCGCGCGCATGGGCCAGACGCCCGGCACGGTGCGGGTGCTGGAGGGGGATGCCATGGACGCGCAGCTCTCCAAGCACGCCAACAATGTGCACGAGGTGAGCCTCGCGGACCTCTTCGACATCGCCCGACTCACCGACAGCCTGCCGGCGCGCCGCGCCCTGGTGGGTGTGGAGCCCGCGGTGGTGGACTGGGGGCGGGAGCTGAGCCCGCCGGTGGCGGCGGCGGTGCCCGAGGCGGTGGCAGCCATCGAGGCCCTGCTCGCGCGCTGGCGCAGCGAGGGCGCACCGGCATCCTGACCGGTTGCCGCATGCCCCATGCCGGCAGCAGCATCGACGGCGCAGGGACACCCCAGGGTGGATGACGCCAGTCCAGGCGCGTAAGCAGAAGCTGGCGGGGTGGGTGACGCGGCGGGCAACCGAAGGCCGGGCCAGCGACAGCCTGACCCGACCATCAAGGGCTTATTCACAGCGTTGGGCCATGCTGGGCTGGCCCGGCCTTCGCGCGCTTGCCACCGGATTCCCAGCCGGCGGCTCGACCTGACCATGGGGTCATTGCGCAAACGCAAGAGTCCACACAAGACGTGCCTCACGTCAAACCACTGTCCATAAGACCCAGCTAACATTATCAACAAGCGATACGGGAGCGAGCGATGGCGTCGATCGGTGACATTCCGGTCAAGGTGGAAGGCGAGCCGGCGGCACCGGCGGAGTACGGCAACGCCCTGCCGGTGCTGAGCCAGGTCCGCCACGCATTGGCACAGCTGACCCAGGGGGGCGAGCCGACGCAGATCGACCTCGGCGCCATGCCCTTCGGCCCCGGCGACGAGGACCGGCTCATGGCCCTGCTCGGCCAGGGCGAGGTGACGGCGAGCGTCGATGCCCTCGGGCGCACACGCATCCAGGAGACCGCCTACAGCGGTGTCTGGGTGGTGGAGTACCTGAACACCGACGACCAGCGCGTCGCCCTGCATCTGGAGATCGACACGGTGCCGCGCCTGCTGCGCAGCCAGCCGGAGGACCTGAGCGACGCCCTCGCCGCCCTGAATACGCTGCTTGCGGCGTCGCTGGACCAGGCCTGACGGGCCCGCCCGGCGGCGCCGGCGCGCTGCTCAGGCGCGGCGGCCGCCGCGGATACGTCTCAGGTCTCAGGCGCGCAGATTGCCATGCGCCGCAACGCACAGGCACAGCTTTCGACATCCGGCAACGGACTGTCCGTCACTCAAGCAGTAGGAGGAACGATGGCCACAGCAACTCCGCAACGGCCCCAAGGGCAGTCCATGCCGACGCCGCAACCGACGCTCGGCGAGAGTCTGCGCCGCAACGGCGTGTCACGCCGCGGTTTTCTGAAACTCTGCGCCGCCACGGCGAGCCTGATGGCGCTGCCGCCGAGCATGGCGCCGGCCATTGCGGCGGCGCTGGAGAGCGCCCGGCGGCCATCGGTGATCTGGCTGTCGTTCCAGGAGTGCACCGGCTGCACCGAGTCCCTGACGCGCAGCTTCTCGCCAACGGTGGAGAACCTGATCCTGGACACCATCAGCCTGGACTATCACCACACCCTCCAGGCGGCCGCCGGCGATGCCGCGGAGCATGCGCGTGAAGAGGCCATGCACGCCAACGCCGGCCAATACCTGGTGGTGGTGGACGGCTCCCTGCCCGGCCCCAGGGCCAACCCCGGCTACAGCACCATCGCCGGCATCAGCAACTACGACATGCTGATGGAGACCGTCGCCGACGCCGCCGCGGTCATTGCGGTGGGCAGCTGCGCGGCCTTCGGCGGCCTGCCCAAGGCGGACCCGAACCCCTCCGGCGCCGTCGCCGTGCAGGACCTGGTGAAGGACAAGCCCGTCATCAACGTCTCCGGCTGCCCGCCCCTGCCCATGGTCATCACCGGCGTGCTGGCACAGTACCTCACCTTCGGCAAGCTGCCGGAGCTGGATGAGTACAACCGCCCGCTGGCCTTCTTCGGCCAGTCCATCCACGACCGCTGCTATCGCCGGCCGTTCTACGACAAGGGCCTGTTCGCCGAGACCTTCGACGACGAGGGCGCCAAGAAGGGCTGGTGCCTGTACCGCCTCGGCTGCAAGGGCCCCATGACCTACAACGCCTGCGCCACCATGAAGTGGAACGGCGGCGTGAGCTGGCCGGTGGAGGCCGGCGCGCCCTGCCTGGGCTGCTCCGAGCCCGACTTCTGGGATGCCGGCGGCTTCTACGACGCCCTGTCGGTGCCACCCGGCAACTCCGGCGACATGCTGCTCGCGGCCGGTGCGGCGGGCGTCGCCGTTGGTGCCGGCGCCGGCCTGCTGGCCCGCAGCAAGACCAAGTCCGCCGCGAAGCAACACCAGACCGTCACCGCCGCAGAACTGGAGCAGAAGCTATGACCGCCATGGAATTCCTGATGCTGACCAAGGGTCCGCTGTTCCAGGCGGCCCTGGCCGTGTTCGCGCTGGGTCTGCTGGCGCGGCTGGTGGAGATCTTCGCCCTCGGCCGTGCGCACAATTACGCGGCGCCGCGCGGCAACGCCGCGCTCGGCGGCCTGCGCACCATGTACAAGCGCTTCGAGCCGGACCCCGGCACCTTCAAGGCCGCCCCCTTCGACGTGGTGGTGGGCATGATCTGGCACNTCGGCTTCATCGTCGCGCTGCTGCTCTTCATCCCGCACGTGGAGCTGATCAAGTCCACCTTCGGGATCGCCTGGCCGGCGCTGCCCAACCCGGTGGTGGACGCGGTGACCGCCATCACCCTGCTCGGCCTGCTGGCGGCGCTGGTGCATCGGCTGGCGCATCCGGTGAAGCGCTTCCTGTCCACCACCGAGGACTATCTCATCTGGAGCGTCACCTTCCTGGTGATGCTGACGGGCTGGCTCGCCTACCACCGGATGATCAACCCGTATCCGCTGGCGCTCGGCCTGCACATCCTGGCGGCGGAGATCTTCCTGGTGGTCCTGCCCTTCACCAAGCTCACACACATCTTCACGGCCTTTGTCGCGCGCTATTACAACGGCGCCATCTACGGCCGTAAGGGGGTCCAGTCATGACCGAAGCCGTGCTCACACCCGGGGCCGACCTGCCCGAGAGCGGCGCCGATGAATCCGCCGGCAGCTTCTCGCTGGCACGCGGTCTGAACGCACTGCGCGAGGAAATGGACGCCCCGGTCGCGTCGTTTTTCTCCAGCTGCATCCATTGCGGGCTCTGCGCCACCGCCTGCCCGTTCTACGTGGAAACCGGGGACCCGAAATACACCCCCATCCACAAGCTGGAGCCCATGCGCATCCTCTGGGAGCAGGAATTCACCTTCTGGGGCAAGCTCAAGGGCACACTCCGGGAGAAGCTGCCGCTGGAAAAGTGGGGCCTGGATAAGCTTCTTGCCGGCAAGCAGGTCACCGACGCGATGCTCGCCGAATGGGAGCCGCTGCTGTACGACTCCTGCACCATGTGCGGGCGCTGCTCCATGGTGTGCCCCGTGGGCAATGACATCCAGTACATGATCCGCAAGGCCCGCGAGGGTCAGGTGGCGAGCGGGCATTCGCCGGAGGGGCTCATCGCCGCCTCCGTGCGCGCCGTCAACACCGGCAGCCCCATGGGCCTCAAGTGGAAGACGCTGGAGGTGCAGATCAAGCACGTGGAGCAGTCCACGGGGCTTCCGGTGCCCATCGACACGCAGGGCGCCGACTATCTGGTGCTGCTCTCCTCTATGGAGATCATCAACTTCCCGGAATACCTGGAAGCGCTCACCAAGATCTTCGATCACGCCGGCGTGAGCTGGACGCTGAGTACCCAGTGCTTTGAAGCCACCAACGCCGGCATTCAGATCGGCTCCAAGGACATCGCCGCGACCCTGGTGCAGCGGGTGGTGGATGCCGCGGAGCAGCTCGGCGTGAAGAACGTCATCAGCCCGGAATGCGGCCACGCCTACACGGCCATCCGCTGGGAGGGGCCGAACGCCATCAAGCGGGCCTATCCCTTCAAGGTGTTCCACATCATCGAGGTGCTGGACCAGCTGCGCGCCGAGGGCCGCATCAAGACCGAGGGCAAGGAGGACGACCGGCTGTCCATGCACGACCCCTGCAATCTCGCCCGCAAGAGCGGCGTGATCCAGCAGCAGCGCAACCTGATGGACCTGGTCGCTGAGGAATTCGTGGACCTGAAGGAGCACGGCAAGATGCAGTGGTGCTGCGGTGCCGGCGGCGGCGTGTCCTCCAACGAGCGCGCCGAGGACCTGAAGCTCGCGGCCTTCAAGAAGAAGAAGGCGCAGATCGAAGAGGTGGAGCCGGACCGCATGGTAACCATGTGCGCCACCTGCCGCACCCAGCTGGAAGAAGGGCTGGAGGAGCACACCATGGACATCCCGGTGGTGGGGCTGACCGAGCTCATCGCGGATCACTTGGTTGATAAGGAGTGAGTGACGAGTAACGAGCCGCGAGTAACGAGTGGCGAGGATCGGGGACCGCGCCGCAGGCGCCTGTTGGAGGCCGCACTGTGGATTTGCTGGACCCCCGACAAGCGGCACTCGAAGCTCGCTCCCCAAACCTCGAACCCCGAAACTCGAAACTCGAACCTCTCCCCCAGCACCTCGGTATTGAACAATGAACGAACGTGTCGTCGTCGACCCTATCACCCGCATCGAGGGCCATCTGCGCATCGAGGCGGAAATGGATGGGCCGAACATCGCCCAAGCCTATTCCTCCGGCACCATGGTGCGCGGCATCGAGACCATCCTGCGCGGCCGCGACCCGCGGGATGCCTGGGCCTACGCCCAGCGCATCTGCGGCGTCTGCACGCTGGTGCACGGTATGGCCTCGGTGCGCTCCGTGGAAGACGCCCTCAACGTGGATGTGCCGCCCAACGCGCAGCTGGTGCGCAACATGATGATCGGCGCCCAGTACATCCACGACCACGTGATGCACTTCTATCACCTGCATGCGCTGGACTGGGTGGACGTGGTCTCCGCACTGAGCGCGGACCCGGCGGCCACCTCGCAGCTGGCGCAGAGCATCAGCGGCTGGCCCAAGTCCTCGCCCGGCTATTTCGCCGACGTGCAAAAGCGCATCAAGGGCTTCGTGGAGTCCGGCCAGCTCGGCATCTTCGCCAACGGCTACTGGGGCCACCCGGCCTACAAGCTGCCGGCGGAGGCCAACCTGATGGCCGTGGCGCATTACCTGGAGGCGCTCGGCTGGCAGCGCGAAGTGGCCAAGCTGCACGCCATCTTCGGCGGCAAGAACCCGCATCCGAACTTCGTCGTCGGCGGGCTCACCTCCCCCATCGACCTCAATTCGGACTCCGCCATCAACTCCAAGAAGCTGGCCCAGGTGCAGGACCTGATCAAGCTGATGCAGCAGTTCGTGGCCCAGGTCTATGTGCCGGACACCATTGCCATCGCCGGCTTCTACAAGGACTGGGCCGAGCGCGGCGAGGGCCTCGGCAATTTCCTCTGCTACGGCGACCTGCCCATGTCCGGCGGGCCCCTGAGCGACACGGCTGACTTCCTGTTCCCGCGCGGGGCCATCCTGAACCGGGATCTCAGCAACATCCAGCCGGTGGACCTGCACGCCGACGGCGAGATCCAGGAGTTCATCGCCCACTCGTGGTACGAGTACGACGCGGGCAAGGAGGCCGGCCTGCACCCTTATGCCGGCGAAACCAACCTGGAGTACGACAAGCGCGGCGGCGTGAAGCCGCCCTACAAGCAGCTCGACGTGGCGGACGGCTACTCCTGGCTCAAATCGCCGCGCTGGAACAGCGCATCCGTCGAGGTCGGCCCGCTCGCACGCATGCTGCTGCTCTACGCCGACACCAGCGCCCAGGCCCATCCACAGGCCAAGGAGCTGGTGGACTCCACCCTGGCGCAGCTCGGCCTGCCGGTGGATGCCCTGTTCTCCACGCTCGGGCGTACCGCCGCACGGACGCTGGAGTCGCAGATCGTCGCCGACGCCATGCAGGGCTGGTACGACCAGCTCATCGCCAACGTCAAGGGCGGCGACACCAAGACCTTCGCCGAGGCCCTGTGGCAGCCGTCCAGCTGGCCGAAACAGGCCCAGGGCGCCGGCTTCATGGAGGCCCCGCGCGGCGCGCTGGGGCATTGGATCGTCATCGAGGACGAGAAGATCGCCAACTACCAGGCCGTGGTGCCCTCCACCTGGAACGCCGGCCCCCGCGACCCACAGGGCATCCCCGGCGCCTACGAGGCCGCGCTCCAGGACAACACCCAGCTGCATGACGCCAAGCAGCCCATCGAGATCCTGCGCACCATCCACTCCTTCGACCCCTGCATCGCCTGCGCCGTGCACCTGGCCGACCCGGAGACGGGTGAGTCCATCGAGATCAAGGTGAGCTGAGGCCGCCACCCGACAGGGCCGCCGCGCGGCGGCCCTGCCTCTGAGTGCTGCCTGGAGCGGGCCGTCGCGCGAGCCGTGTCGTCGGCATGGCGGCGGACTGCGCGGTCGCTCCAGAGACCGTCGGATCAGTGCCCGGTGTCCTGTCCGCCGGTGCTCGCCGTGTTTGCGCCGCCCGCCGCACAGGCGACGCGCCAGGCGAGACGCAAGCCGCCGGCTTTGCGATCATTCGGGGCGTTCACTGACAACGGCCTCGGGTGGTCCTCTTGTTCCGGCATATCCATCCCCTGCTGCTCCTCTGCGCTGCCCTGATCGCGCTCGCTCCACCCACCTTGGCCGGGGAAGACGCGGCCGCCGCGCGCCCGCAGGAGCTCGTCTTTCTGACGTGGGCAGACTATATCGATCCCGCGGTGGTCGCCGGCTTCGAGCGCGAGTACGGCGTGCGCGTGCGCGAGGTGCACTTCGAGAACGACGAGGTGCGCGACGAGGTCATGGCCCAGACCGGCGGCGCGGGCTTCGATGTGCTGCTGGTGGACGGCACGGGCATCGATGCCTACCTGAGCCGCGGCTGGATCAGCGCCCTGGAGCCGGGCGCGGTCCCCAACAGCGTCCACCTGGACCCGCGCTGGCTGCCGCGCGGCGCAGCGGCCGGGCGCGCCGCGGTGCCCTATGTCTGGGGCACGCTCGGCATCGCCTATCGGCGCGACCTGATTGATCGGGACCTGCGCGCCTGGATGGACCTGCTGCGCCCGCACCCGGACCTGGACGGGCGCATGCTCATGGCCGCCGACAGCCTGGATCTGCTCGGCATCGCGCTCAAGGCCCTCGGCCACTCCATGAACAGCGAGGACCCGGCGGCGCTGAAGGCCGCGGGCGAGCTGCTGCTGGCCCAGGCGCCGGCGGTGCGCCGTTACGGCGCGCTCGGCCTGGGCAAGGAGTCGGAGCTGCTCACCGGCACAGTGGCCGCGGCCATGACCTACAACGGCGACGCCGCCGCGCTCATGGAGCACAACCCCGCGGTGGCCTATGTCGTGCCGCAGGAGGGCAGTGCCCTGTGGGTGGACTATCTGGCCGTCGCCGCCGCCAGCCAGCGCAAGTCCCTGGCCAGCGCCTTCATCGACTACCTGCACCGCCCGGAGGTCGCCGCCCGCAATGCCCGGGCCATCCATTACGCGACGCCCAACCGGGCCGCGGAGGCGCTGCTGCCGGCGTCCTTCCGCGCCGATCCGCTGGTGTACCCCGACGCGAAGACCCTGGAGCGCTGCGAGCCCTATCGGCCGCTCTCGCCCGCGTCCCTGCGCTCGCGGGTGCAGATCTACTCCCAGGTGGTCCACGGGGGCTGAGCCGTGCGCCTTCAGGCCAAGCTGGCCCTGGCGCTGGTGCCGCTGGTGGCGGGGCCGGTGCTGCTGCTCGGCTGGCTCGCCTACAGCACCCTGGGTGCGGATATCGAGCGCGACGCCGCTGCCGACCTGCATGGCGTGGTGCACGTCGCCGCCGGCGCGGTGGAGCGGCTGGTGTCGCGCTCCCGGGCCAACCTGGAGGTGTTCGCCCGGCTGCCGGAAGTGGAGCAGTACGCCCGCTCCGCTGACGACCCGGACCGGTACTACCTGCTGCAGCCCGGGCTGCTGCGCCTGCTGCATGGCTTCCGTGAGGCCTATCCCGAGTACCTGGACATCCGCTTCCTGCTGCCGGACGGCACCGTGGATGCGCGCGCCACGGCCCGCGGCTGGGACGCAGGCCCCGCCGTCGGGAGCCGCGATGCCGAGGCAGCGGCGCGCACCGGCGCAGG
>PR_CR_10_Liq_1_inCRDRAFT_1001708_pt1 | contig 11995 bp, 11 predicted proteins | sample PRCRCaboRojoPR_3_FD_10241 | JGI IMG/M metagenome (IMG submission 10241) | reverse complement strand
CCGCTGCGAAACGTTTTGCAGTGCCATGCCGTTGCCACGGTGCCGGCGCGTCGTGTCCGCCGACCGGGGCAGTGTGTTGCGGATGCTCAGGGTGACCGTGCCGCGGCGATAGCGACCAACGATATGAATCAAGCCGGGCTCCGAGGAGGGTTGGATACCGTGGTTGACGGCGTTCTCCACCAAGGGCTGCAGGATCAGCGGCGGCACCAGCGCATCACCCGGCAAGTCCTCGACATCCCAGACCACCTGCATGCGCTCGCCGAGGCGCTGGGCCTCGATGTTCAGGTAGCGCCGGGAGAGATCCAGTTCCTCCGCCAGGGTGGTGCGGTCGCCCTCGTTGGCGAGCGATGCCCGAAACAGGTCCGCCAAGTCCTCCACCACCTCTTCGGCGAGGCGCGGATCGGTTTGCGTCAGACTGGCGATGGTGTTCATGCTGTTGAACAGAAAATGCGGACGAATACGCGCCTGCAGCGTCTCGAACCGGGCGTTGGCCACCGCCTCCACCTGGGAGCGCCACTGTTGGTGCAGATAAAGGTACCGCAACATCAATGCGCCGACGATGGCAGAAATCAGCCCCGCGCGTATCAGGAGTCCTCGTACACCGTCATCGGGGAATAGCCCTGCGCCTTCAGCCCAAGGCACCAGAATGGTACACAACCAGGCCACCGCCACGGCGCTGGCGACGATCACCGCCAGCGCTGTCGTCAACGCCGCCAGCACGGGCAGACGTCGCAGGGGCCGGCGCAGCATGCACAGCAGACTCGCGCCGAGCATGACGATGCCAAGCACCAGCAGCGACAACGGGCCGAGCCGGACCCAGAAGCCTGCGAGGGGACTGCTGGAGGCGAGCGTCAGCAAAATGGCCAGCAGCTCGCCGTACAGCACAACGCCGAGCGCCATGGGCAGGCTGCAAAAATCGGGCAGCAGGGCAGGAGGCTGCGTCGCCGGCGCGGTAGCGGATGATGAGTCGCGCCGCGCGCGCGGCGACAAGCTGACAGCCATGAGTTGCGTGTAGACTCCGTGCGGCGGTGCCCTGTAACCTCACGGGCATGACCGTTCCGCTGTTTCAATCAGCCAATTTACCAGCTCACGAGCGCAATGATCGATTCCGCAGCAAAGCCCTGGGCCGGGCGCTTCGAGCAACCGACCGATGCCTTCGTCGAGGCCTTCACCGCCTCTGTCGGCTTCGACCACCGTCTCTATCGCCAGGACATTGCGGGCTCCATCGCCCACGCACGCATGCTGGCCCGGCAAGGCATCCTCGATGCGGACGAATGCGCCGCCATCGTCGCAGGCTTGACGCGCATCGGCGAGCGCATCGCAGCCGGCACCTTCGAGTGGTCCGAGGCCCTGGAAGACGTGCACATGAACATCGAAGCGGCGCTCACCGCCGAGATTGGAGACGCCGGCAAGCGCCTGCACACGGGCCGCTCGCGCAACGATCAGGTGGCCACCGACATCCGCCTCTGGCTGCGCGAGGAGATCGACACACTGCTCACGGGCATCGATACGCTGGTGGGCGCGCTGCTGGATCTCGCCGAGCGCGAGGCCGGCAGCATCATGCCGGGATTCACCCATCTGCAGGTGGCCCAGCCCATCACCTTCGGCCACCACATGATGGCCTGGGTGGAGATGCTCGAGCGCGATGCAGAGCGCTTTCGCGACTGCCGCCGGCGCGTCAACGTCATGCCGCTCGGCGCCGCCGCGCTGGCGGGCACCAGCTATGCCATCGACCGCGCCTTCACCGCCGCCGCCCTCGGCTTCGCGCGCCCGGCCGAGAACTCCCTCGACGCCGTCTCGGACCGTGACTTCGCCATCGAATTCGCCGCCGCCGCCGCCATCGCGATGATGCACCTCTCGCGCTGCTCCGAAGAGCTGATTCTCTGGTCCTCAGCGCAATTCGGCTTCATCGAGCTCGCCGATGCCTACTGCACCGGCTCGTCCATCATGCCGCAGAAAAAGAATCCCGACGTCCCTGAGCTGGTGCGGGGCAAAACCGGACGCATCTTCGGGCACCTGATGGGCCTGCTCACGCTCATGAAAGGCCAGCCACTGGCGTACAACAAGGACAATCAAGAAGACAAAGAGCCCCTGTTCGATACCGTCGACAACCTGCGCGGGGCGCTCAAGGTCTTCGCGGACATGATGCGCCATATCACCTGTCACCGGGAACGCATGCGTGCGGCCGCCACCGCAGGCTTCGCAACGGCCACCGATCTGGCAGACTACCTGGTACACCGGGGAGTGGCCTTTCGTGACGCACACGCAATCGTCGGCAAGGCGGTCGCCTATGGCATTCGCAGCGGCCGGGATCTCGCCGAGCTCAGTCTCGAGGAACTGCGCCGCTTCTCGCCTGCCATCGGCGAGGACGTCTATGATGTCCTGACCCTGGAGGGGGCCGTGGCCGCGCGCAATCACCTCGGCGGCACGGCGCCTGAGCAGGTGCGCGCGGCCATCGCCCGCAAGCGCCGGGCCCGCGCCGAGGGGGCGCAGACCGACTGACTGCAGCAGGTGCACCGGCCCCACGGCCGCCGAGCGGCCATCCAACTGCCCGTCGCGCGCCGGGCGGATCAGTGCCGCGACGCGCCACGGCCCCTTTTGACCCCCTGGGCCGGGATGCCGACGGATCGAATCCTGACTTCGCAGCGAGGACCCCATGGCCGACAGCCTCGACGACCTGAGCGCGCGTCTGCTCGCCTTTGCCCGCGCCCGCGACTGGGAGCAGTTCCAATCGCCGAAGAACCTGGCCATGGCGCTGGCCGGCGAGGCCGGCGAGCTGCTCGAGCACTTCCAATGGCTCACCGAAGCCCAAAGTGCCAGCCTGAGCCCAGAGAAGCAGCGTGCCGTCGCCCATGAGCTCGCCGATATCCTAAGCTACTTGCTGCGGATCGCTGAGCGGCTCGACATCGATCTCATCGCCGCCACGCACGAGAAGATCGCCATCAACGAGACCCGCTATCCCGCAGCGCGCGTGCGCGGCGACGCCAGGCGCGCCAGTGACTACCAGGACTGAGGACAGAGGCGCCTGTCAGGGGATGATGAGTCGCAGGCCAAGCCGCAGGTCGTCGGGGCCGTCGAGCACGTCGCGGTTGGCCTCGAAAATGCGCCGCCAAGCGCTGGCATCGCCGTAGACCTTGTCGGCGATGCGCGAGAGGGTGTCCTCGGCGCGAACCTCATACACCGCCGGCATCACGCCGTCCGCCGTTGCACCGGCCCCTGCCTCCGCGGCGCCGACCCGTATGCGCTCCGGGTGGCCGTCGGCGGCGGACTGCGCCGCGGGCGCCGGCCGTGGCGCGGCGCCTGCGGCCCGCGCGCNGAGCGCTTCGAGCCGGGCGTCCAGCTCCAGCACCCGCCGCATGGCCTCGGACTGGCGCGCTTTGGCGGTCGTCAGCTCGAGCGACAGACGCTCGTTCTCGGTACGCACGCGCTCGTGCGCTTCCTCCAGGGCGGCGTGCAGCTTCTCGGCCTTATCCGCACGCAGCAGCGCCTCCTCCACGGTGAGTTGCTGTTGCTGCAGGCGCGCCTCGAGCTCGGCGACGCGGGCCTCGAGCGTTTTCACCTGTGCCGCGGCATCCTGGCGCGCATGCTCCGATGTGGCCAGCTGCTGCTCCAGGGCCTGCGTATGCGTAGCCGTTGCCGCGCCGACGCTCGCCAGCCCCGTTGCCGCTGGGTCGAGCTCGGCCAGGCGCGCCTCGAGCCGCTCGATCAGGGCGGTGAGTCGCGCTGTCTGTGCCTCCAGGCGCTGTGCGACGGCCAGCTGACCCTCCAGTGCCTGCAGGCGCTCGGCGAGGGTCGCATTCTCCTGCTGGAGCCGATCACGCTCGGCCCGCAGCGCACGCGCGACGTCCGCCGCCATTGCCGGGTCGGTGTCGGCAGCCGTCGCCGGTGCCGACGGCGCCACCAGAGTCAGCATCAAGAACGCGACGAGCACGCCCAACCACGCAAGCGGTGGGCGGAACGGCGCCGGGTGCGGGTCCGTGGAGAGCATAGTGCATGGCCAAGCGGTACTGACGCCTCACCGACGCCTCGGATTGGATGACGGCCAGCCACCGACACCCCGGCAACCCGCCATCAGCGGCGGGCAACGGTGCCGGCGACCACAGCAGGCAGACGCGCCAAGAGCGCGGCGACCCCGCCGGCGAGACGCTGCCAGGGGCGTTTTTTAGACTGCCAGCGCAGCCGGTACAGGTCGCGGCTGGCGCGAGCCGCGAGCAGGTAGTCATCACTGGTGCTGAGCTCATCCACCAATCCCAGACCCAGGGCCTGCTCGCCGTACCAATACTCGCCGGTGGCGACCTTTTCGAGGTCGACCCCCTGACGGTACTCCCGAATGAAGTCCTTGAACAGTTGGTGTGTCTCCTCCAGGTGCTCACGGAGCTTGGCGCGGCCGACATCGGTATTTTCGCCGAACAACGTCAAAGTGCGCTTGTAGTCGCCGGCGGTGTGGAGCTCGAAGTCGATCCCCTGGTGCTCCAGCCAGCGGTGGAAATTCGGCAGCTGGGCGATCACGCCGATGGAGCCGATGATGGCGAAAGGCGCGGCGACGATGCGCTCTGCGACACAGGCCATCAGGTAGCCGCCGCTGGCGGCTACCCGGTCCACCGCCACCGTCAGCGCAATGCCGCGGCGGCGGATGCGCAGCAGCTGTGACGCGGCGAGGCCGTGCTCGTGCACCGCACCGCCGGCGTTGTCCAGGCGGACCAGCACCTCGTCGCCCTCGCCGACCTCTTGCAGAAGGGCGGAGATGGTCTCACGCAGGCCGCCCACCTCGGTGGCGAGGAGGTCGCCATGGAAGTCGAGCACAAACAGCCGCGGGCGCACGGCGCTGTCCGCCTTGGCCAGGGCCTTGTGCGCCTTGTGCTCGGCCTTCGCCCAGCGTTTGTACGCCTTGGGTGGCTGGGTGGCGCGCTTCAGCCCATCCGCCATGTCCTCGTAACGATCGTTGAGATTGGTGATCTCGAGCCGACCGCCATCCACCTCGTACCCGCCCTGGTGGCGCGCACGCAGCAGCAGCAGTACGAAGAGGCCGAGCAGCAGCAGCACGGTCAGCGTCTTGGCGGTAAACAAACCGTAATCGATCAGGGCATCCAGCAAGGATCGGCCTCCTCAAGGCTCGGGCGTCGCCCGTCGCCGTTGCTCAGACGGCGATGGGTGCGCGAATGGGTGGATGCGGGTCATAACCCGTAATGGCAATGTCGTCGAAGCGGTATCCAAACAGCGTCGGCGGGCGCCGGCGCAGCTCCAGCCGAGGCAGGGCGCGGGGCTCGCGTGAGAGTTGTTCGTAGACGATGTCGGCGGTGAGATGGTTCCGGTAGAGATGCAGATCGCCGAAAGTGTGTATGAATTCACCGGGCGCGAGATCGCACTGCTGGGCCACCATGTGCGTGAGCAGCGCGTAGCTTGCGATATTGAAGGGCACGCCGAGGAACAGATCGGCACTGCGCTGATACAGTTGGCAGGAGAGCCGCCCCCCCTGCACGTAGAACTGGAACAGGCAGTGACAGGGCGCCAGCGCCATGCGACCGGCGGCGGCGTTTTCAGTCGGGGACATGCCGTCGACGGGGAGATCCGCCGGATTCCAGGCGGACACCACCAGGCGACGCGAATCCGGGTCGCGGCGGATGCGCGCGACGAGCTCGGCCAGCTGATCGATACTGCGGCCGTCCGGGGCCGGCCAGCTGCGCCACTGCCGGCCGTAAATGGGGCCGAGCTCGCCGTCCGGCGCCGCCCATTCGTCCCAGATGGTCACGCCCTGGGCATTCAGCCACCGGTTGTTGGTTGCGCCGGAGAGGAACCATAACAGTTCGTAGATGACGCTCTTGACGTGCACGCGCTTGGTGGTCAGTAACGGAAAGCCGGCGGCGAGATCGAAGCGCACCTGGCGACCGAACACCGAACGGGTGCCAACGCCGGTGCGATCCGATTTGTCGACGCCGTTGGCGATGACGTCGCGCAGGAGATGGTGGTATTGCTGCATGCGCGGGTGGGCATCAGGGTGTCGGTGCACCAGCACAGGGATAGAGCCGCGCCATCACCGCCGGCACGACCGCGGCGACCGGGGCCTGCGGGTTGGGCGCACGCCGCAACTGTGCGAGCACCTTCGCCAATACCGTGTCAGTGGATTCAGCCTCCGGCAGACACCAACGCGGCGCAGCCTCCGGTGCCTTGACGGCGCAGTCGCAGGGTACGCCGTACCACTCGCACATGGCAGCATCGACGCCGACACCGCCGGCGATACGAGCGCGCTCACAAACCGCCAGCAGTTGCGCCACCGTCGGGCCGGCCCGCACAGCAGTCGCCGGCTCGGTGGTGAGCAGGGGGGCGGCGAGCACGAGCGATGAAGCCGCGGCCAGCGGCAGTATGAGGATGTGGCGTGCAATCGGCGTGGACATCTCTGCGCTCGCAGCAGGCCTCAGCAGGCGTGATGGCACAAGTTTACCGGAACCGGCGCTGCGCCGTGGCAATGCTCGACGGCGGCGGCTGGTGGGGGCGGCTGGCGGGGACGGCTGGCGGGGGCACCGGCGCCGGGCGCGCCGATCGAGGTCATCCGGTCAGGCTTTTTCATCCATACTTACACGACGAAGCCGGCCGCACGGTTTATCATAGTGTCAGGTAGCTTGATGGTCGCGGGCCGCGCGGCCACTCAAAGCGACGAACCGGCAGCGGCCGGGCCGAGTGCCCGGCGACTGCGCCGTACAGTTCGCCGCCGCCGGCGGTTATCGCCGGCGGCGGCCAGGTCGGCACCGGGGGACGATCCGCCGCACGCCCACGGGCGGCTCGCAATGAGACCGCGGCCGCGACATCGGCTTTCAACCCGCGCAGTCGGCGCCGGACAGAGCGCCTGGAGGACAGATGCCCGACCGAATCATCGCTTTCGTCATGGCCGGCGGCCAAGGCTCACGCCTGCAGCCGTTGACCGCGGCCCGCTCCAAGCCCTCGGTGCCCTTCGGCTCGCGCTACCGCATCGTCGATTTCGTGCTGAGCAACCTGATCAACTCCCAGATCAGGACCATCTACCTGTTGGTGCAGTACAAGTCCCAGTCCCTCATCGAGCACGTCCGCAAGGCCTGGACCATCTCACCGCTGCTCGCCGATCAGTTCGTCACCGTGGTGCCGCCGCAGATGCGGGTCAACGAGTCCTGGTTCCAGGGCACCGCCGACGCCGTGCACCAGAACATCAATCTGGTGGAGGAGCACGCGCCGGACTTCGTCGTCGTCTTCGGCGCCGATCACATCTACCGCATGGATATTCAGCAGATGATCGACGCGCACAAAGCGCGCGAAGCCGACGTCAGTATCGCGGCCCTGCCGGTGCCCATCGAAGACGCCCGCAGCTTCGGCGTCATCGCCGCCGACAGCCACGGCCGCATCGAGGCCTTCCAGGAAAAGCCCGCCAGACCATCGCCACTGCCGGACGACCCGACCTGCGCTTACGCCTCCATGGGCAATTACGTCTTCAGCACCGAGGTGCTCATCAACGCCCTCTACGACGCTCAGCAGGCGGGCGAAACGGACTTCGGCGGCCACGTACTGCCACGCCTGCTCGCAAGCGGCAAGCGCCTGTTCGCCTACGACTTCGCCTCCAACGTNGTGCCCGGCATCAAGCCCTACGAGACGCGGGTCTACTGGCGGGACGTCGGTAACATCGATGCCTATTTCAATGCCCATAAGGACGTGCTCGGGGCAGAGCCGGTATTCGACGCCTTCAACTCGCACTGGCCCGTTTACTCGAGTAATTACCAGGGGCCGGTGGCGCGGGTGCTCGGCGGACAACTCGACAATACGCTGCTGGGCGCAGCGACCGTCGTCCACGGCAACACCAACATCAAAGAGAGCATCATCCGCCGCGAAGCGGTCATCGAAGAGGACGTCGAGCTCGATGAGTGCATCGTCATGGACTATGTGCGGGTCGGCCGGGGCTCGCGCCTGAAACGCGTCATCATCGACCGCCATAACATCATCGAGCCGGGCTCGGTGATCGGCTTCGACCGTGAGGCGGACTTGGCCCGTGGCTACACCGTCTCGGCGGGAGGCGTGACTGTCATCCCCGCCGGGCAGCCGAATATCTTCGCTCGCTCGGGCGGCGGCTACGGCGGCTACTCGGAGTAAACAGCCCGCGAGCGCCACGTGTCTTCCCGCCGCACATGGATGTTCGGCCGCTGCGGGTCTCGGGTGGTGTGCAGCCAGGGTCAAGCCGCGGGGGCTGGCGTCGATGGCTCGCGCGCGGGGTCAGGCAACAGCCCCTCAGACCAGCAGGCGCCGCCGCGTCAGGGCCAATGCGACGTAGAGCCCGACAACGGCGTAGACCATCAGCACGCCGACATGCAGGGCCACATCGGTCACCGGCAGCCCCGCCACCAGTGGCCGGGCCAGGGCCACCGCATGGGTGAGCGGCAGCAACTGAATGGCCGCTTGCATGGCCGCCGGCAGCCCTTCGATGGGGTAGAAGACGCCGCAGAGGATGAGCATGGGCGTCACGGCCAGCACGAAATAATAGTTGAAGAAGTCGTAGTTGCCGGAGACGGCACTGACCACCAGCGCCGGCCCGGCGAAGCAGAGCCCGATGAGGAATGCCACCGGCAGGGCCCACAGCGCCTGCCAGCCGCCGGCGACCCCGAGCACGCCCGCCACGGCGAGGATCGCGGCGGCGCTGAAGGCGGCCTTGGTGGCGCACCAGAGCATCTCCCCCATGAGGATGTCGTCCAGCGCCAGCGGGGTGGCCAGCATGGCGTCATAGGTGCGCTGTACCTTCATGCGCGTGAACACCGAATAGGTGCCCTCGAAGCTCGCCGTGGTCATGGCGCTGGAGGCGATGATGCCGGAGGCGAGGAAGGCCAGATAGGGCATGCCGTTCATGGTGTCGATGAAGGCACCCAGACCGAAGCCGAGACCGAGCAGATAGAGCGTGGGCTCGCCGAAATTCAGCACGACGGCGGGTGCGATGAGCTTGCGCCAGACGCGCAGGTTGCGCCGCCAGACGGCCCATGCGCCGAGGCCCGGGCGCGGCGGTGTCCAGTCGAGGGCCATCAGGGCTGCTCCGGGGTGGTGCAGGCGGGCATACGAGGGCGATCAGTCGCGCAAATCCCGGCCGGTGAGACGTAGGAAGACGTCCTCCAGCCCCGCCGGACGATGCAGATAGGCGAGCGCCGGATGCCGCTGCAGATACGCCAGCAGTGGCGCGCTCTGCTCGGCATAGCAGGACAGACCCTCTCCCTGCGCCTCGAGCCGGCAGCCGTGGCGTGCGGCGAAGTCGGCGAAGTCGGCGGTATCGCCGCTGCGCACCTCGATGACCTCCGGCTCGACGTGGCGGCGGATCAGCGCCCGGGGCGTGCCGCGATCCAGCATGCGACCATGATCCATGATCAGCAGCTCGTCACACAGGCGCTCGGCCTCTTCCATGTAGTGGGTAGTGAGCAGCAGCGTGGTGCCGCGGGCGCGCAATGCCATGAGCCGGGACCAGATCACATGCCGCGCCTGCGGGTCGAGACCCGTGGTGGGCTCATCCAGGATCACCAGCTCCGGGTCGTTGATGAGCGCCCGGGCGATGGTGAGCCGTCGCTTCATGCCGCCGGAGAGCGTGTCGGTCTTGGCGTGGCGGCGCTCGCTCAGGTTGGCGAATGCCAGCAGCGCCGGTAACCGCGCCCGGACGGTGGCGGCATCGATACCGAAGTAGCTGGCATGCACTTCCAGGTTCTCGTCGACGCGAAAGTCCGGGTCCAGATTGTCCACCTGGGGCACGACGCCGATGCGCCGGCGAATGGCGCGTCCCTGCGCGGGCATCGGCAGGCCGAAGACCTCGAGGCTGCCAGCGGTCATGGGCGTCATGCCGAGGATCATGCGCAGGGTCGTGGTCTTGCCGGCGCCATTGGGGCCGAGCACGCCGATGCAGCGTGCCGGCGGGATGTCGAAGCTGATGCCGTCGACGGCGGTGAAGCCGCCGTAGCACTTGACGAGATCGTTGGCGCGGACGACGGCGGTCATGGGCGCTGGCTTCGACACCCACGCCGGCAGCGACGCAGGCCGTCCCCCATGGCGCGCAACCGGCGCGCCAACATCGGACCCTTCCCGCCGCCGCGCATGTCAGCCGGCCCCCCTATGGCCGGGCGCCGCCGACGACGCGCAGCGACGCCCCGGCGCGCAGGCGCTTGGCCGCGGCGTATTCGTCATCGCTCATCTGGCTGCCGACGATATTGCGCAGCAGATCAGCGTCGGCATCGCCCTGCTCCACCGCCAGCGACAGCCAGAAGTGGGCCTGCGCCAAATCGATGGTCACGCCGCGTCCTTCGGCGTAGATGAGGCCGAGGGCATACTGCGCATCCACCTCGCCGCGCTCGGCGGCCTCGCGCACGGCGCCCACCTTACTCGGGTCGTTACGCAGCAAAATCAGGTCTTTGAGATAACTGTTATCGCTCATGATCAAATGGCTCCGGCGCTGCTGTTGCGCCCGCTCGCTGCGAAATCGCGATCGGTCCTGCGACCGAGCTGGCGTGGGCAATCGAGTGCGCTCGCCCGCCGGACACGGCCCGGGACTCCGATGCAGACGGTGACGCGACAGCCATACATGGTCCGCCGCACAGTGTAGCGTGATGGTTGACGGCCGTCGGGGATCTCAACCGCCGGGATACTATCGCGGCGCCGGGGGGGGACGTCTGTACGGTGTACTCCGGCCATCATCGCCCAACCGTTAGAAACCCGCAGGTGCGGATGCGCCTGACCTCAGAGACAGGACCGGCCCCACGGTTACCGGTTACGCCTTGCGCCCGGTGCCGTAGCGCTCGAGCAGCGCGTCATAGGCGTCGAAGCCGACAATCTCCCGCAGTGTATCGAAGCTTACGCGGCGCTCGGGGCTCTGCCCCGTCGACAGCTGTGCCAGCGCCGTCTGCATGGCATGCACGGCACAGGACAGGAGCGTCAGCGGGTAGGCCGCGAGCCGGTAGCCGAGCGCCGCCAGACGCGACCCCGGCAGCAGCGGCGTGATGCCGTCTTCCAGCATGTTGGCCATGTGCACACCGGGTACTGCGCGGCAGCAGTGCGCCATCTCGTCCTCGTCCCGTGGTGCCTCCAAGAAGAGGACGTCGGCGCCCAGGTCGGCGAAGGCGCGCAGACGCTCGATGGCCTCGCTGAAGGCCCGCTTCGGGCCCAGCGCACCCGCCAGGGCGCTGCGGGCGTCGGTGCGAGCCACGATCACCAGGTCCCCGTGGCGCTCCCGGGCGGCCACCGCCGCACGAATGCGGCGCTCCGCCTCATCGCGGTCCACGACGTCTTTCACGCCGGTGTGGCCGCAGCGCTTCGGCGCCTGCTGATCTTCGAGCATGATGCCGGCGAAACCGGCGCCGGCGAACTGCGCCACCGTCCGTGTGACGTTGGCGGCGTTGCCGTGACCCGTGTCGCCATCGCCAATGACCGGCATCGACACGGCATCGCAGATGCTGCGCCCCTGATCGAGCATCTCCGTCACCGACAACAGCCCGGTATCCGGGAGAGCCGCCCGCGCCGCCGACACCGCGAAGCCGCTCATGAAGGTGACCGGGAATCCCGCTTGCTCCACCAGGCGCGCGGACAGCGCGTCGAAGCAGCAGGGCATGGTTTGGCAGCCGGGCGCGGCGAGCAGCGTGCGGAGCCGGTCGGCGGGGGACGAGGTGGCGGGCATGGGCGGTCTCGCAGTCGGTGGCGGTGCCTCGGTCTTTGGGCGCCGGAGAGCGCCCATGGTATACCCAGCCCGCGACAGGATGCGGGCAGACTGCAGTTGGCCGGTTGTCAGACGCGGATGGCACCTCGACGGCAGGGATGCTGCGGTTCACGCGACAGCGACATTTCCACGCAGCCCTCCGCCGGGCGCAAGCGGTCTCGCAAGAACGCCAAGCGCAAGGCGCGCCGGCCATGTCTCGCTGAACGGGCGTTAGAGCAACATGATCTTAGGTTCGCGTGGGCGGCCTTGCGCCGCCCACGGCGTGAACAACCCGCTCCCCCGGGTGACCAGCCGTCGGGGAAAGCC
>PR_CR_10_Liq_1_inCRDRAFT_1001707_pt1 | contig 12004 bp, 8 predicted proteins | sample PRCRCaboRojoPR_3_FD_10241 | JGI IMG/M metagenome (IMG submission 10241) | reverse complement strand
GGCCCGCGGGCAGCGGGCGCGAAAGGCACAGCCCTTGGGCGGGTTCATCGGATCGGGCAGCTCGGTTTCCCGGCCCTCGGGGGCCGACAGTTTGCGCCCGACGACCGGGGCGCTCTCAGCCAGAAGCTTGGTGTAGGGATGGCGCGGGCGGGCAAAGACGTCTTCCGCGCGGCCCACCTCGACCACGGCCCCGAAATAGAGCACGGCGACACGGTCGCTCACGGCCTCGACCACGGCAAGGTCATGACTGATGAACAGGTAGGTCAAGTCGAACTCGGATTTCAGGTCACGCAGAAGGTTCAGCACCTGCGCCTGAACCGAGACATCCAGCGCCGACACGGGTTCATCGAGGATCAGGATACGCGCATCTGCGGCCAGCGCGCGGGCAATGCCGATCCGTTGGGCCTGCCCGCCGGAGAATTCGTGCGGGTATCGGTCGAGGAACTCCTCGCGCAGGTTCACAGAGGCGAAGATTTCCGAAATGCGCCTGGCCCGCGCCTCGCGGTCCATCCCGTGAAGGTGGCGCAGCGGCGCTTCCATGATCTGGCGAATGGTCTTGCGGGGGTTCAGACTGCTGATCGGGTCCTGAAAGACATACTGGATGCGCTTTCCGAATTCCGCCGGATCGGCGGTGTTCAGTGGTTCGCCCTCGATCTCGATCGTTCCGCCGCTGGGTTCCAGCAAGCCTACCAGCATTCGGGCCAGCGTGGACTTGCCACAGCCGGATTCGCCGACGATGCCCAGCGTTTCGCCTTTCTCGACGCTCAACGTGACCGGCTGAACGGCCCGGACCAGCGCCTTGGGCGGACGCAGCAGGCGCTTGCCCACTTCGAACGTCTTGGCAAGGTCGGTCAGTTTCAACGCGAGGGTCATTGGGCGGCCTCCGTCACCGGTTCAGGGGCAATGCAACGCACCGTCCGGGACGGGCCGTTATCAACCAGTTCGATCTCGCCCCGGCGGCAGGCCTCTTGCGCCTTGTGGCAACGGTCGGCAAAGGCACAGCCCTCGGGCAGTCGATCGACAACTGGCGGCAGGCCGGGGATTGCAGCCAGTTCGCGTCGCCCGCCGCCCAGTTCCGGCACACAGGCCATCAGCCGCGAAGTATAGGGATGTGACGGGGCGTTCAGGATCGCATCCGTCGGGCCCTCTTCGACGATCCGGCCCGCATACATCACGGCGACCCGGTCACAGAGCTGCGCGACAACACCGAAATCATGGGTAATGAAGACAATCGCCAGCCCCCGTTCGCGCCGCAGGTCATCCAGCAGCGACAGGATCTGCGCCTGTACGGTCACGTCCAGCGCCGTGGTCGGTTCGTCAGCAATGATCACGTCGGGATCATTGGCCAGCGCCATGGCGATGCCGACCCGCTGACGCATCCCGCCGGACATTTCGTGCGGATAGCTGTCGATGCGCTTTTCGGCATTCGGAATACGCACCGACTTCAGCAGGTCGATCGCATGGGCGCGGGCCTCGGATTTCGGTGTCGCATGATGGGATTGGACGGCCTCGATCAACTGATCGCCCACGGTATAGAGCGGGTGCAGCGTCGCCAGCGGATCCTGGAAGATATATGCAACGCGATCCCCGCGCATCTTGCGCAGATGGGCATAGGGGGCGCCAACCAGGTCCTGCCCCTCGAAATGCACCGCACCGCCGGTGATGACACCGGGGGGCGAAGCGACCAGGCCCATGACCGACAGTGCGGTCACGGATTTGCCCGAGCCGCTTTCGCCGATCAGGCCAAGGCATTCGCCGGGACGGACCGACAGGGTGACGCCCCCCACGGCCTTGTAGACGCGATCCTTGACGTGGAACTCTGTTTTCAGCCCGTCGATGGACAGCAGCGCGCCGCCCTCTTTCGGCTGCGGCACCGGGCCTTTCCGGTCCACCAGAGTCGTCGGCATGGGTCGGTTCAGCGCGCCGGATTTCAGGCGCGGATCCAGCGCATCGCGCACCCCGTCGCCCAGCAGGTTGATCGCCATGACGATGATCAGGATCATCGTGCCGGGCACCACAGAGGTATGCGGGTTGGTGATCAGGGCCGACCGCGCTTCGCCCAGCATGGAGCCGAGATCGCCACGGGCGGCTGGCTTCCCAGCCCGAGGAAGCTGAGACCGGCGGTTTCAAGGATCATCCAGCCACGGTCGTGGACATTGCAATGACGATGACGGGAATGACGTTGGGCAAAACCTCTGTCACGATGATGCGCAGATCGCTCATCCCTGACAGCCGCGCCGCATCCACGAATTCCTTGTGGGCGATCCCCACGGTCACGCCGCGGATATTCCGGGCAAAGAACGGAATATTGACGGCCGCAACGGCGATCAGCGCATTCAGCAGGCCGGGGCCCAGCGCCGCGACGATGGCAAGCGCCAGCAGGATATAGGGAAAGGCCATCAGCATGTCGACGCCGCGCATGATGATGTTGTCGGTCCGCCCACCGTAGAACCCGGCCACGATCCCGATGGCCGCGCCCAGCGTCGCCGCGATCACCGCGGCGGCGAACCCTACGGCAAGGCTCAGCCGGGTGCCGTGCAGAAGCCGGCTGAGCAGGTCACGGCCAAGATGGTCCGTCCCCAGCGGCGCACCTTCTGTAAAGGGCCGCTGAAACCGGTCGGCGGTGTTGGTGACGTTCGGATCGGCCAGCGGCAACAGGGGCGTGATCAGCGCCAGGACCACGACGCAGACCATCACGATCAGCCCCGCCAGCGCCAGGCGGTTGCGGGCAAGAAGACGCAGGAAACTCATGTCTTGATCCTCGGGTCCAGCAGGCTTTGCGCCACGTCCACAGCGATGTTGAACATCACGTAGCAGGCCGCGACGAAGACCACGCCGCCCTGAACAAGCAGGATGTCACGGGTCAGGATCGCATCGACCAGCATTCGCCCGACACCGGGCCATTGAAAGACGATCTCGATATAGACGGCGCCGGACAGGACGAACCCGGCCTGGATCCCGAGGACCGGAATGATGCTGACCATGGCCGCACGCAGGGCATGGCGCCAGATCACGCCGCGTTCGCGCACGCCCTTGGCCCGGGCGGTCCGGATGAAATCCTGCCGCAGCACTTCCAGCATGGCCGAGCGAGAAAGCCGCGCGATCACGCCCGTGGCCACGGTGGCCAATGCCAGCGCAGGCAGGGTCAGGTGGCTGACCAGCGCCGCGAAATCGCGTGCGCCATAGATCGGCCACATGCCCGACACCGGGAACCATTTCAGGTTCACCGCGAAGATCAGGATCATCATCATGCCAAGGAAGAAGGACGGGATGGAAATGCCCAGCAGCACGACGAAGGTTATCAGCTTGTCAGCCAGCCCGTATTGACGCGCGGCCGAAACCACGCCCGCCGCCACGCCAAGCAAGGAACAAATCACGAAAGAGGTCCCGGCAAGGATCAGCGTGCCGTTGAACCGCTCCAGCACCTCGTCGATCACCGGACGGTTGAGCGAGAAGGAGCGCCCGAAATCCCCCTGCAACATGTTGCCCAACCAGATGAAATACCGTTGAACCAGAGGTTTATCGAGGCCGAGGTCGCGGTTCAGCTTCTCGACATTCTCCGGGGTGGCATAGGACCCGAGGATCGCCGTGGCCGGATCTCCCGGGATCATGGCCATGATCAGGAACACGATGATCGAAATGCCCAGAAGGACGGGAATGGCCGACACCAACCGTTTCAGGATATATCCGGCCATTCACGCCTCCGGGAGGATAGGGTCAGGACACGGCCCGCCGCTGGCAGGCCGCGCCCGGCTTCAAATCAGTCCTTGGTCACGTCATCCAGCAACAGGAAGAACGAGGGCTGCAAGGAGAACCCGTCGACCCGGTCATTGGTGACCGCGTTCTGCTTCCAGTTGGCGACGAAGACCCAAGGCGCATCTTCTTGCACGATGGTCTGCATCTCGCGGTAAAGCCGCGCGCGCTCGGCCTGATCGGTTTCGACGCGGGCCGCCTCCAGCAGCTCATCAACCTCGGGGTTCGAATAATAGCCCGAGTTGAAGCCACCCTGGTCCGGCCAGGCTTCGGTGCGCAGGGCGAGGAACGGCAGGGTGTCCGGATCGTTGGTCATCCATGCCATCTCGGCCATGTCGGCCTTGCCTTCCAGGCCCGGGTTCACTTCGCCAAGGAAAGTGTTCCACTCATAGGTTTCGATGGTCACATCAAAGCCAACGGCCTCGAGATCGGCCTGAATGGCCGTGCCCATGGCAACCGGGTCCAGCATCCCCGAACCGCCTTCGGTCACGTAGAAGGTCAGTTCGGCCCCTTCGGCCCCAGCCTCGGCCAGCAACTCGCGGGCACGGTCGGGGTCATAGGGATAGGGCTCCAGCTCGTCGTTATAGGCCCAGGCGAAGGCCGGCGGGGTCGGGCCCGCGGCGACTTCGGCGGTGCCTTCAAGCACATCGTTGACGATCGCCTCCTTGTTGACCGCATAGTTGGCGGCCTGGCGCACGCGCACATCGGCAAAGGGGCCTTCCTTGGCGTTCAGGATCAGGAACCAGACATGCGGCCCGGCCTGTTCGTGAACGGTAAATCCGTCACCCTGGAATTCCGACAGCGCAACGGGCGGCACTTCGACCATCAGGTCAATGCCCCCGGCCAGCATCTCGGCGGTGCGGGTGTTGGCATCGGTGATCGGACGGAAAACCACGGCCTCCAGCCCCGGCGCGCCCTCCCAGTGATCGGGGTTCGCCTCGACCACGACGGCCTCGTTGCTGCGCCATTCGACGAATTTGAACGGCCCGGTCCCGGCCGGGTTGCGGCCCACATCGGCGCCATGAGTCTCAACCGAGGTCGGTGATACGAGCAGCCCGGTCGGATAGGCGAGGTTGGACAGGAACGGCGCATAGGGCGCGTTCAGGGTGAATTCCACGGTCGTGTCATCCAGCGCCTCGACGCTTTCCACGGCCGAGAAGAAGAAGGCCAGCGGGAACGGGCCGGTATCGTGATAGGGGTGATCCTCGTTCAGCATCCGCTCGAAGTTGAAGACCACGGCCTCGGCATTGAAGGGCGAGCCGTCGTGGAAGGTGACACCCTCACGCAGGTTGAAGGTGTAGACGGTGCCCTCCTCGTTGATGGTCCAGTCCGTTGCCAGCGCCGGCTCGACTTCCAGCGTGCCGTCCTTGTAGCGGACGAGCCCGTCGAAAACGTTCATCAGGATGCGGAAATCATTCACGGCGGTCACCGCCGCCGGATCCAGCGCCTTGGGTTCGGCGATCTGGCCGACGATCAGAACATCCTCGGGGGTCTGGGCCGTGGCCGGAACCGCGCCAAGGCTGAGCGCCAAGGCCGCCGTGGACGCCATCAGGGTCCGCCGTGTCAGGTCAGTCAGTTTCATGGGAGCCTCTCTGTTGCGGGTTAAATTATCATGATTAATTGCATTGAGACAAATTCTCATGATAAATTCAAGAAGAATGTTACAAAGGCCCCGGCATGACTTTTTCGATTCTCTCCTTTGACGAAGAAACAGGCACTTATGCGGGCGCAGCCGCCACCGGCAGCCTTTGCGTCGGGGGCTGGGTCCTGCGCGGCTGCATCGAATCGGGTCTTGTTGCCTCGCAAGGCACTGCGCCGAGCACATTCTGGCGCGACGAGGCGCTGCGCCGGATGCATGCGGGCGGGGCCGCTGACCGCGTCGTGGCCGACCTGACCGGGGCTGATTCCGGCAAAGGCCACCGCCAGTTGATCGCGCTGGACCGCCAGGGCGGCACCGGTGGACATACCGGCGCCGACAGCATTCACCATGCCGCGCATGATTGCCGTGCGGGACTGGCCGTGGCGGGCAACATGCTGACAGGCCCGGAGGTTCTGGAGGCTATGATCCGCGCCTTTGAACGGCCCGCAGAAAATGCCGCCGACCGGNTGCTGAACGTGCTCGAAGCCGCCGAAACCGCCGGGGGCGATACGCGGGGTCTGCAATCGGCGGCATTGCTGGTACTGCACCCCGATCACCCTCCCCTCGACCTTCGCGTGGATTTCGACCCTGCACCGCTACGCAGCCTGCGCACCCTTTGCGAGCGGGCACATATGTCACCCTATCATGACTGGCTGGCCGAGGTGCCGGTNTTGTCAGACAGGTTCCGGGCGCCGAAATAGCGCCGCGCTATTCGGCCATGAACTGCCGCCGGATCTGTGCCTCTTGCGCAACCATCATTTCCTCGGCCCCGGCCATGTGCGAGGCCATGATCGCCCGCGCCTTGTCGGCGTCACCCTCGCGCAGCGCCGCCACGAGGTCGATTTGGTGCCGGCGGCCGCGCTCCCACAGCGCATGGTTGGGTGGCTCGTAAAGTCGGCGATAGACGGTCATCTCGCGCAGAATCCGGGCCATGAAGCCGATGACAAAGCCCAGCAACCTGTTATCCGCGAACTCCGATAGCCGAGAATGGAAGGCCAGCGAGGACACGTGCTGCTCCTTTTCCTCCTCNGCGGTTCGCGCCGGTTCNGGGTGCCGTTCGGCCAANGCCTGCAATTCATCCAATTGCGTTGGCGTCAGTGNCCCGGCGAGGTCGGCNGCCAGTTCGGGCTCAAGCAATTTGCGCATCTGGTAAATGTCGGCCAGCGACAGTTCTTGAAAGTAAAAGTAATTCGCCAGAAGCGACCGTGCCCGGTGGGCCGAAACCTCGCCCACGAAACTGCCGCCGCCGGGGCCGGTGCGGGTGACGATCAACCCCTGCGCTTCGAGAATGCGCATCGCCTCGCGCACGGTGCCCTTCGAGACCCCGAAGGTCTGGATCATCGCCGCCTCATTGGGCAGCTTGGCGCCCTTTTTCAGGTCACGCTCGACCACCCATTGCTTGATCTCTTCCGCCACACGAACCGGGCGCGATCGCCGCGGGCGGTCGGACTGCTTGTTGCTGCCGTCCATCAGGACCTCGATACTTTTATCATGATAAAACCATAGACAAGCTGGGCCTTCATGTGTAGCCGATAATTTATCATGATAATTGGAGAATGGCATGGACTGGGGGCTTGAGGCCGAGCGCAGGTTGACCGAAATCGCCGCATGCAGCGAACCGACCGAGGGCGTGACCCGCCTGCCCTTCACGCCGGAACATGCGGCCGCGAATGCGGTGATCGGCGATTGGATGGACCAGGCCGGACTGGCAGTTCACCTCGATGCCGCCGGCACCCTGGTCGGGCGCAAAGCCGGCCCGGCGGGCACCCCCAGCCTGCTGATGGGCTCTCACCAGGACTCGGTGCGCAATGGCGGGCGCTATGACGGGATCATGGGGGTCGTCCTGCCCTGTCTTGCACTGCAGAAACTGGCATACGAGGGCGTGGACCTGCCCTATTCGGTTGAAGTGCTGGCCTTTGCCGATGAAGAGGGCGTGCGCTTTCCGACCGCGCTTGTCGGCTCTCGCGCCCTGGCCGGCACAGTGGATCCGGCCGTGTTTGATATGACCGACCGCGATGGCAACCGGATGGGCGATGCGCTGGACGCATTCGGCGGGGATGCCGCGGGCGTGGCCCGGATCGTCCGCGATCCGGCCCGCATCCTTGGCTTCCTCGAAACACATATCGAGCAAGGCCCGGTTCTGGAACGTGAAGACCTGCCCGTCGGGATCGTCACCGGCATTTGCGGGATCGAACGCAACGCCGTGCGGTTCACAGGAGAAACCGGCCACGCGGGCACCGTCCCGATGCAGGGGCGCAAGGATGCTCTGGTCGCCGCTGGACGGTTTATCAGCGCCATACATGATGCCGCCGGTCAAACAGCCGAATTGCGCGCGACCGTCGGCAGTATGGCCCTGCATCCCGACGCGGTGAATGCGATCCCGGACCGGGTCGACCTGACATTGGAAATCCGCGCACCCGAGGATGCCGACCGTGCGGCTTTTGCCGCCCGGGCGCGGGCCGAGGGCGAAAGAATCGCCTCAGATGCGGGGCTCGGGTTCGCGATGGACCGGACATATGAACAAGACGCCGTGCCGTGCAGTCCGATGCTCCGGGCAGCCCTTGCCGAGGCGGCGCGATCCCATACCGGAAACGCGCTCCTGCTGCCGTCGGGAGCCACGCATGACGCCTCGGCCCTGTCAGATCTTTGCCCGGTGGGCATGCTCTTCGTGCGTTGCCGGGACGGCAAGAGCCACTCGCCCGCCGAATTCGCCAGCGCCGCCGATATGGGCGTTGCGATCGAAGTTCTGGCCGATTGTCTGCGCGGCCTCGTTCCCTGACAGGTCTCTGAGCCCGAGCTGTCAGCAGAGCCCCTTGCACCCCGCCCGGACCGTGCCACATTGGGTCCCAAGGAGTGCCGCCCATGCCCTATGCCCAGACCGACCGTTCCGACGCGGAAACCTATCTTGCCAACCCGGCCGAGGACGTGCGCACGCGCGAAAAGCTGGAGGGCGGCAAGACCTTCGTGATGCAGACGGAATACAGCGCCGCAGGCGACCAGCCCACGGCCATTGCCGAACTGTCGCAAGCGGTGAAACAAGGCGAACGCGACCAGGTCCTGCTGGGCGCGACGGGCACCGGCAAGACCTTCACCATGGCCAAGGTGATCGAGGAAACCCAGCGCCCCGCGATCATCCTCGCCCCGAACAAGACGCTGGCCGCGCAGCTTTACGGTGAATTCAAGGGCTTCTTTCCCGACAACGCGGTCGAGTATTTCGTCAGCTACTACGACTACTATCAGCCCGAGGCTTACGTTCCGCGCTCCGACACCTACATCGAAAAAGAATCCCAGATCAACGAACAGATCGACCGGATGCGCCACTCGGCCACGCGGGCACTTCTGGAACGCGATGACGTGATCATCGTGGCCTCGGTCAGCTGCATCTACGGCATCGGCTCGGTCGANACCTACGGGGCGATGACCCAGGATCTGAAAGTGGGCGGCGAATATGACCAACGGCAGGTCATGGCCGACCTGATCGCCCAGCAATACCGCCGCAACGACCAGGCCTTCCAGCGCGGCACGTTCCGCGTGCGCGGCGACAGCCTTGAGATTTTCCCGGCGCACCTCGAAGATCGCGCCTGGAAACTGTCCTTCTTCGGCGAAGAGCTGGAAAGCATCACCGAATTCGACCCGCTGACCGGCGAGAAGACCGGCACTTTCGACAAGATCCGGGTCTACGCGAATTCCCACTACGTCACGCCCAAGCCGACGATGCAGCAGGCCATCATCGGCATCAAAAAGGAACTGCGCCAGCGGCTCGATCAACTGGTGGGCGAGGGCAAGCTGCTCGAGGCGCAACGGCTGGAACAGCGCACCAATTTCGACCTCGAGATGCTGGAGGCCACGGGCGTCTGCAACGGGATCGAGAATTATTCACGCTATCTGACGGGCCGTGCGCCGGGCGAACCGCCCCCCACCCTGTTCGAGTTCATTCCCGACAATGCCATCGTCTTTGCCGATGAATCCCACGTCTCCGTCCCGCAGATCGGCAGCATGTACAAGGGCGACTACCGGCGCAAGTTCACGCTGGCCGAACACGGGTTCCGCCTGCCCTCTTGCATGGACAACCGCCCGCTGAAGTTCGAGGAATGGGACACCATGCGCCCGCAATCCATCTTCGTCAGTGCCACGCCCGCGGCATGGGAACTGGATCAGACGGGGGGTGTCTTCACCGAACAGGTCATCCGCCCCACCGGCCTGCTGGACCCCGAGGTGGAGATCCGCCCGGTAGAAACCCAGGTCGACGACCTGCTGGACGAGATCCGCACCGTCGCCGCCAATGGCTATCGCGTCTTGGCCACGACCCTGACGAAACGCATGGCCGAGGACCTGACCGAATACCTGCACGAGCAGGGCATCAAGGTCCGCTACATGCATTCGGATATCGACACGATCGAACGGATCGAGATCCTGCGCGACCTGCGGCTGGGGGCCTTTGACGTGCTGGTGGGCATCAACCTGCTGCGCGAGGGGCTGGATATTCCCGAATGCGGGCTGGTCGCCATTCTGGACGCGGATAAAGAGGGCTTCCTGCGCTCGGAAACCTCGCTGATCCAGACCATCGGCCGCGCCGCCCGGAACGCCGAGGGCCGGGTCATCATGTATGCCGACCGGGTGACGGGCAGCATGGAACGCGCCATCGGCGAAACCAACCGCCGCCGCGAGAAACAGATCGCCTATAATCAGGAACACGGCATCACGCCCGAGACCATCCGGAAGAATGTCGAGGACATCCTGCAAGGGCTCTACAAGGGCGACGTGGACATGAACCGCGTGACCGCCAAGGTCGACAAACCTCTGCACGGCGCCAACCTTGAGGCCCACCTTGACGGGCTGCGCGACCAGATGCGCAAGGCCGCCGAGAACCTGGAATTCGAAGAGGCCGCGCGTTTGCGCGACGAGGTCAAGCGGCTGGAAACCGTGGACCTCGTCGTTTCCGACGACCCACTGGCCCGCCAACAAGCGGTGGAAAAAGCCGTGGGCGACGCGGCCAAGGCCGAGGGCCGCTCAACAGCCGGGCGGCCGGGGCAGAGAGGGGGGAGTGCTGGGAGAAGGGGGAAGAGGTGATCGATATGACGACAAAAACCATAAATCTATATCGCTGCTTCAATCAGCTTAACCAATTGATATACGTAGGAATTTCTCACTCAGCGATAGACCGGTTTTCACAACATCTTCGGTGCTCAGAGTGGGGAGAAGAAGTCCGTAGGATTGATGTATCCGCCTTTGAGTCGCGTGAAGCTGCACTCTTGGCTGAAAAAGATGCGATTATCCTAGAGCGCCCTCTATACAACAAAATGCACAGCAATGCAGAGAGGGCCAAAATCCCAGCTTGCTTCAATATGGCTTTCTACGACTCTATTGGTTGGCCTAGCCTTTGCACGAAAATTCACGATCTAGAGACAGATTCTGTTATTGTCGAATATTTGACCGATGGCGAAATTCGAATTCACTCCAGAAACTATGATTGGATATCTCTCGACCGAGAACTTATTCATAAGATACTTGAACTAGAGCAGCAAGCCATTGATTGGTTTTATTTTTTTTGGAATACTGATTATGCTCAATCCCTTTCCAGAGCCCAAGAAATTAAATGAAAAAATGTAACAACTCAGGACGCAACCGCACCAAAGCCGAAGCGCGCGGGGGCGTTTAGCCCCTCTGAACGGCGCGCTTTATCCCGGCCAAGCTCGAAAGACCTCCGAATGCATCCCCCAACCCGACAAAAAAGCCGCCGCATAGGAGTGCGGCGGCTTTAGCGCAGCGGTAATCCGTGACCGTTTGAGCCTCAAGTCCCTAGAAGTCGAACAATTCCTCCAGGAACCCGCCGCGCTTCTTCTTGCGAGGCTTTTCGGAATACCCGCGGTCACTCCCCCCTTGCGGCGGGGGCGGCGGGGTCTGCGTGTGGCTGCGGTCGATGATCTTGTCCAGCTCACCCCGGTCCAGCCAGACGCCCCGGCATTGCGGGCAATAGTCGATTTCGACCCCCTGCCGCTCACTGATCACAAGCTGGGTTCCGTCAATAGGGCATTGCATGGCGTCTCTCCTGTTGTTTCCATCCCAGATGGGCGCAAACGCCACGCGTCCAAGAGGGTCGGAACCCGGGCGGGCGAAATGTCGCTGCCCGCCCGANCGGCGGGCCGGATCAGCTGCCCGGCACCACCGTCAGGCCCAGCATCTGCCAGTTCTGCATGCCGCCGCGATAGTAGTAGATCTTGTCCGCCGGGTAGCCGGCTTCGATCATGCGGCGGGCGGCTGTCGGGGACTGGCCGCACCACGGGCCGTTGCAGAACAGCGCCACGCGCGGCACGTCTGCGGGGCACTCGAAGCCCTCGAAGTCGATCGTGCAGCCCAGCTCACCCAGCCGGTCGGCGGCCTCAAGGTAGGGCACGGACATGGCGCCGGGGATCGTGCCTTCCTCGAACTGGCTGCGGATCCGGCCATCCATCACCACGGTCTCGCCATCTTGCAGGAATTCCATCAACTCCAGCTCGCCGATGGGCGTGACGCCCGGTGCCGGCACGATGGGCTGAATGCAGAAATTCGGACAGGGGCGCGAGGTCAGGGTCCAGTCCTCGCCGACGCGGTTGTCATTGTCCTGCACCCGGC
>PR_CR_10_Liq_1_inCRDRAFT_1001706_pt1 | contig 12012 bp, 4 predicted proteins | sample PRCRCaboRojoPR_3_FD_10241 | JGI IMG/M metagenome (IMG submission 10241) | reverse complement strand
CCGATGGCGATGTTTTCGCGAACCGTACCCGAGAAAAGCCAGACGTCTTGCAGCACCGAGCCGATATTGCGGCGCAGATCGCCGGGGTCGATTTGCCGGATGTCGGTGTCATCCACCAGAACCGCGCCTTTGTCGGGGGTGTAAAGGCCCAAAAGCAAGCGTGCCACCGTACTTTTGCCCGAGCCGATACGCCCAAGGATGGCCACCTTTTCACCGGGCTCGATACTAAAACTGACGCCGTTGAGCGCAGATTGCATCTGATCGGGATAGGTGAAATGCACATCATCAAAGCGTATGCGCCCTTCGAGTTTGGGGCGGCTGATCCAGTGGTGCCCGGCAGGTCGTTCGCTTTCGGCGCGCATGAGGGCATCAAGATTGCGGTAGGAACTGCGCGCCTGATTCAAGCGGGTCAGGGTTTGGGCCAGTTGCGCCAGTGGCGCGAGCGTGCGCCCCGTCAGGATGACGCTGGCAATCAGGGCCCCCATGCTGACCTCGCCCGCGGTAATCAGGAAAACGCCGTAGAAGACGATCATGACCTGTGCGGCCTGTTGCGTGAAACTGGTGGCGTTCATGGCCAGTTGCGTGACCGCGCGGGCGCGGGCGCCGTGATCGGATTGGCGGGCGATGGCCTCTTCCCAGCGGGCGCGCATCCGCCGCGCGGCACCCACCGCCTTGATGGTTTCCAGCCCCGATACGGTTTCGACCAGCACGCTTTGTTTCGATTGCCCGTCCTTGAAGCTTTGTTCGGCAAGGCGCGCGAGGATCGGTTGCACGGCCAGACCGACGATCAATACCAGCGGCACGGCAATTGCCGGTACAATTGCCAGCGGCCCGCCGATGAGAGAGATCACCGCGATGAACAAAAGGATGAATGGCAGGTCGACCACGGCAACAAGCGTTGCCGAGGTGAAGAAATCGCGAAGAGTCTCGAACTCGCGCAGTGTGCTGGCAAGCGCTCCGGTCGAGCCTTTGCGCGCGCGCATCTGCATGTCGAGTAACTGGTCGAAAATGCGGCGCCCCATGACCATGTCGGCCCGCTGTCCGGCCCGGTCGATGAAACCTGCGCGCAGGTTCTTGATGAGAAAGTCGAAAATCAGGGCGATACCAACCCCGAGTGTCAGGGCAATAAGGGATTCGGTGGCTTCGTTGGGCAGCACGCGGTCATAAACCACCATGATGAAAATCGAGGTGGTCAGCGACAGGAAGTTCGCGAGGACCGCAGCCAGTAGAACCTGTGTGTAGGACCAACGATTGGCGGCAAGGGCCGACCAGAACCAGTGTCCGCGCCGCCCCTCGCTACTGGCAAGAATGTCTTCGCGGTGTTCCCGGCGCAGCAAAATGGCGTAGCCGCTGTAGACCTTTTCAAGATCATCGCGGGTCATTTCACCGATGCCCTCGCCGAGGGTCGGATCATGGATAGCGAGCGAACCATCGGGTTTGACATCATGCAGCACGACGGCGCGGTCACCCTCGAGCAGAAGGATCGCAGGTGTCAGGATCGAGTCGAAGTCGTTTAGCGGATGGGCCCCAAATGCGGCCTGCATGCCGGCGCGTTCAGCGGCGGTGATGGCTTCGCGGATGCCCAGTGTGCCTTCGGCCTCGGAGGATTGCACGGCATGTAGCGTGGCCAACGTCATGGGACGGTCAAGCGTTGCCGCAGCGTGTATCAAACAGGCCTCAAGCGGAGAGGTCTCATCGGGTCGGCTTCGGTTGTCGCGGTCCAATGGAACGACGCGGCGATCATCCTTGTCTTGGTCAGCCGTCATTCCGGCACCTTGGGAAGAGTGATGTCAAAAACGTCAAGAATATCGCCCGTCAGCGCCAGCGCGGCATAATCGGTCAGGAAGCGTTCCTGTTCCGCGCGTATCAAGGTTTCTTCGGCGCGTACGTAGTCGCGTTGCGCATCCAGAAGATCAACAAGGCTACGGCGGCCAATGCTGAATTGATCACGCGCGGCCTGCACGCTGGCGGCATTGGTTTGAACCGCCTCTCGCGCGGCGGCAACACGCGCTTCGCCTGCCGCCTGATCGGTGCGAACCAAGGCCAGAGCTTCGCTTACATCGCGCAACAAGGTATCACGTTCGGCCTTTGAGGCATCGCGACGGGCCGCTGCTGCTTCAATCGCGGCGCGCCTTTGCCCACGGGTGTCGAGGCTGTAGTTCAGCGTCAGGTCCAAGCCCACGTCCGCCCCCCCGCCAGAGTCGGCTTGGCTCCCGGTAAGCCCAAGTTCAACGGCCGGTTGGCGCCGCGACTGCGCCGCGATCAGATCGGCTTCGGCGGCTTTCAGGCTGGCATTTGCCGCGCGCAAGCGCGGGCTTTGGGCCAGAACGTCGCCTTCGTCGGCAGGCAAGGCCGGGGCCTTGTCCGGAGTCGGCAGCTTGGCCGGAATCGCGTCAAAATAGCGCCGAAAAGCCGCCTCGGCGCGTTCAAGCCCGGCTTGCGCATCGACACGGCGGGTTTCTGCATCGGCCACGCGACTGCGCGCGGTCAGGTTATCGACACTTGAGCCAGCACCGCGTTGTGCGCGTTCGTCAATCTGGTCAGCGATGCCGCGCAACACACGAAGGTTTTCCTGCGCCAGCGCCAACAGTTTGCGGTTGGTGATCAGGCTCTTGTAGGCTTCGACCGCCGAGAGCGCCGAACTGGCACCACTCTCAATCTGGCGGGCCCAGCTTTGCAAAACACGGGCCTCGGCGGCGGTTTGATCGGCGCGCGCGGCCCCGGCATCGTAAACCAGTTGCGAGACACGAACGAAGGGCGAGGCGTCGCTTGTTGTTGAACTGCTGACATAGCGGGTTTCCGCGCTGACCCCGACGCTGAGGTCGGGGCGGAAGGCCCCGTCGGCTGCCTTTTTCTCAGCCCGAGCGGCGCGAGTATCCGACAGGCTTNGGGTCATGGCCGGGTCGGCCATGACGGCGCGGGCGATGTATTTTCCAAAAGGTTTTTGGGCCACCTTGNTGGAAACCCGCGATCCCCCAAGCCCTGCGGTTCCCATTTCCAAGCTGGCCGAGACCGGGGTGAGATCGGGTGGCTCGTTACAGCCTGCCAATGTGGCAAGCAGGATAGGCAAGACAGCGTGGGCGGCGCGAAATCTCATGATGTGGTGCTCCAATCGCGATCTTGTGCATCGGACAGCGCATCCAGAAACCCCGAAAGCGCCGTGTCAGATTGCGACGCCGCCTTGGGGGCTTTTCGGCCAATCCCGGCACTTTCACGCTCCGCGCGCAACATCCACCCTACATGACACAGCGATACCCGCTGTGCTTCGGCCAGACGCAGGGCGCCGCTGTGCCAAAGGTCCGGCAAGTTTTCATCGCTTAGGGCATCAAGTTTTTCGGTGTTGATCGTGTAAAGGTTCTCGAGATCNGCCTGATTCATGCCCGCAAAATCACGCAGAGGGGTCAACAGTTCCGCCGCTTGCAATGCCATGCAGGCTTTTTGCGTTTGCAGTGCGGACAGGGCCCGGGTCCGGAAGAACTCGATAACGTCTTCAAGCGGTTTTGCCGGTTTCCCTTCGGCATCGAAAAACGGCTGGTCATTGGGGTCTTTCGTGACCAATCCGCTTGCTTCGTTCACAAGCAGGGTCATTTCCCCTGCCTTGTCCGTGAATTGCGCCGCAAAAGGATGCGCCCGCAGCGCTGACGGAACATAGGTCCCCCGCCAATTTCCATCGGTTGTTACGAAGGGCGTTGGCTCGGACCTGCCAAAGCTGAGCAGCGCAACAGGGTCAATGCCGCTGTCATCCTGTCGTTTGCGAAATACCAGGGGAAAGGCACTTGCCGCCGGGGCGACTTCGGCCATGACGATATCAACGCAGTGCATTACGCGTGCGAATCCGTATGACTCAAAGCGCCGCCAGTAGCATGTGCCATGGCGCTGCGGGCTGACCGCGACCAGCTTATGGGATGTTGGGTCAGTCATGCGGGAGAAGTGTCTTCAAGGGCTACCTAGGACAGTATTGAGCTCAAACGGTTTTGCGGGCCGGTGCATATGCATCCAGCCCGCGCTTTTGTGACCGTGTCAAAAGACGATCACGCGTTCATGGCCGGATCGGCCAGGATAACGTTTTCGGGGTTAAGCTCGGCAAGATCGCCGATACCCTCGAACTGTGCCATAACCTCGACCGAGGCGTCATCGGTGCCGTTGGTTTCGGTCCGCACGAGCGCCGCATCTTCGCCGTCGCCCGCGAGGAAGTAGACGATATCGCCCGCGGCTTCGCCCGTCAGGCCTTCGAAGGCAGCCTCCAGGGTCGCCGCGTCGGTGTCGTCCAAGGCCGTGGTGAAGATCACGAAGCCTGCGTCTGCATCAAGCGCACCGCCTTCGGAAAGCCCTTGCACCACGTCTCCTTCGCCGCGCAGGTCCACTGGGTCGGAAAATGCGATGATATCGCTTTGGAAGGTGACGCCGGTGGTGAAGCCGGTGATTGTATCGGTGCCATTCGTGGCTTGGTCGGCATTGAAGACAACGACATTCGCTCCGGTTGCGGACACATCCAGCGTATCGTCACCGTCCTTGCCCTGAAGAACCGAGTCAAAGTTGCTCGCTGTCAGGGTGTCGGCGCCGGATGTCCCGATTTGAAGCTCGGTTTGGCCGCCTTGCACATCATCGGTGAAGGTCAGCGTGATTGGCCCAGAGCCCTGATCGGTCATGTCGAATTGATACATCAATTCGCCTTCAGGCAATTGGGTGCTGAGAGTGCCGCCGCTCACAACGACGCTGCCTGTGTTTGCATCGGTGTCATTGACGAGGAAAAGATCCAGCTCGTTGCTGTCGCTTCCCGATACATAGGTGGCATGCGCCGGGTCAAATGTTATCGTCGTTTGCACGCCATCCGTTGCATCCAGACTTTCATTTGCAAGCACGGCAACCGACAGGGTTGAGCCGTCTTCGACGGCGTTAAACGCGCTGAAGGCCGAGGCAAGGTAAACCTCCACATCGGTCGAAACCTCCGCCGCATCACGCCCGGCGGCATTGCTGGCATTGGCCGTGACGCTCACCGTTTCGCCCGCGTCCAACGCGTCAAGCGTGGCTTGCGGCACGGTCAAGGCCCATGTGCCATCGGCCTGAACTTCGGCTGTCGCGTTCAGGATTTCACCACTTGCATCGGTGCCCACAATGGTGACATCCCGCCCGGCCTCAACCCCGAGAGCTGTGCCTGTGATCTCCGGCGTCCCGAGATCCGAGAGGTCCACCGCGCCGTCCACACCGATCGGGTCGATGGTGATGATGGGGCGGAAATCTGTGGTGATGGTAAAGGTGGCGGGGGCCGAGGTATTTTCGGCGTCATCGCTAACCGTCGCGCTCAGGTCAAAATCGGTCTCGTCGGCGAGCCCCGAAAGATCCGTGTCGTCCAAAGTGAGTGTCCAGGTTCCGCCGTCCTGCACCTCAGCCGTGAAATCCGTGCCATCAAGGGTGACCGTGACGTTACTGCCAACGGTTTCCTCGCTGGCGGTGCCGGAGATGGTCATGCCGTCGGCCAATTCATCGAGGGTAAGCGTGTCCTCGGTCGAGACCTCGGTGATGGCTACGCTGGGTGCGGTGTAATCCGTGTCTAGAGTGGCTTCATCAGAGCCGGTGTTCCCGGCGTCGTCCGATCCTTCGGCTGTGATTTGGATGGTGTCGCCATCGCTCACCGCTTGCAGCGTGGACGAGGGGATATCAACCGACCAGTCGGAGCCGGTTACCGTGGCGGTGGCCACTTCCGTGCCGTTGACGGTGACAGTCACGCTGTCGGTACCGTCTGCCGTACCGTTGACCGTAAGGTCCGAACCGCTTTCCGAGATGTTGATTGTTCCGTCGGCGTCAACTGGTGTGGTGATCACAATGCTTGGGGCAGTTGTATCCACATCGACACTGCGCGTGGCCTCGGGAGCGGGGTTGCCCGCCGCGTCGGCAAGGTTGGCCGTGATGTCGAGGCTTGCCCCATCCTGACCTTGCACCAATTGCGTGGTCTGTGCAGGCGTTAGTTCGAGCGACCAAGTCCCATCGCTGCCGACCTCGGCCATCTGGGCGTCAAGACCGGGCAGGCCGATTTCAACCATTTGGCCTTCTTCGGCGCCGGTAGAGGTGCCGGAGATGGTGAGGGCCTGTTCGCTGTCGGCGATGTTGATAATGTCGTCATCAGAGATTGTGTCGATGCTGACACTGGGGGCCGTGAAATCAGCGGTGATTTCGGAGCTGGCATTCGCCGGAATGCCGTCGGCATCGCTGACGGCGGCTGTTACCTCGATCTCGCTATCTTCGGGCAAGGCGGCGGCGTCGGCCTGTGGCAGGGTCGCTTCCCAGCTTCCATCGGCTTGGGTCTGCACCTCGGCCAGCGCGCTGCCGTTGACCGTGACGCTGACGGTCTGGCCTTCGCCGACGTTGTTCGTGACACCGGAAATCGTGACATCAGAGCCAGATTCATCGCTGTTGATCACATCATCCCCGGCGATGGTGTCGATGGCGATGGACGGTCCGCTGAAATCGGCGTCAATCGTGGTGGTTGCCGGGGTCGGGGCAGGGTTGCCAGCCGCGTCGTTGACCGTTGCGCTGACTTCGATGCCTTCAAGCACTTCATCTTCGCCCGCAGCATCCTGCAAGGCCTGCAAAGCCGATTGCGGTACGGTGACTTCCCAAGTGGAAAAGCCACCGGGCAGACCGTTGCTGACAACCTCGCCTGTGAACTCCTCACCATTGAAAGTCAGCGTCACGGCTTGACCAACGGCGGCGTCGGTTGTGCCGGTGACGGTCAGGCCCTCACTATCGCCCACATCAAGCAGGCCAACCTGGTCATCGCCGGAAATCGTGTCGATGGTAATCTCCGGCCCGGAAAGGTCGGTCGTGAAGCTGCTGGTCGCCTCAGCAGGGTTGCCCGCCGCATCCTCAACATCCGCTTCAATATCGATGGTCTGACCGTCGGTGTCAGCCACCCCTCCAAGATCATCCGAGGAAATATCGACGCTCCATTCACCGCCTCTTGCGGTGGCCGTGGCGACATGTTCGTCCCCGTCGGCATTCTTGACGCTGACGGTCACTTGCTGCCCGTCCTCGGCATCGGTCGTGCCGCTGATCGTGATACCTTCGTTCAGTTCGGCGATATTGAGAACACCATCTTCGCCGACGCCCGTGTCGGTGACCGCAATGGCGGGTGGAATGGTGTCAATGATGACGTCTTCCGTTTCACTTCCGGTTTCTTCGCCGTCTTCGTCAAATGTGGTCACAGTGATCGAAACGTCACCTTCCGGAAAGCCGCCCTCTGGTTCCGGCAACACCCAATTGCCCTCGGCATCAGGCGTAACCGTCGTGGTCGTCTCGCCACCGTCCGAGTCTGTAACAGTGACGTCTATACTGGAGGTGCCTTCGGGCACATCAAGCCCGGTGTTCTCATTGGTGAGACCGCCATTTGCCGAAAGAACCGCAGCGTTGATCGTGGGTGCAGAAGTGCCGCCATCGTCGCCGCTGTCACCGAAAGCGGCAGCCGTCGCCGCGGCTGCGGCCGCACCACCAGCCGCGATGGCTCCGGCGCCAAGGCCGGCGCCGCCCGCACTCGCGGCCATAACCTCGGCCGCGATCTCAGCGACACGCGCACTGACCATAACCTGCCCGTTGGCCGCGATTTGAAGTTCTTGTGCGGGGACTGCAATGCTGGTGCCGTTCGCCATTTGCATCTGGGCAGAGCCATCTGCCAAGACCTCGACATTTTGGACACCTTGAATGTCCGACGCATTGACAAACCCTTCACGGACTTGCGCAGCGGCCAAGGCCGGAAGCGTCAGAACAGTCCCTACAAAGGCGGCGCTGGCCGTCTTGCCCGCCGTGAGGCGGCGCGCGATCCATTCTCGGACATAAGCGCTGCGATCAGCCTCGGTCTTGATGTTGGAATTACTGGAATCGGTTTGGAAATAACGTTTCTGCACAGCAGCCTCTTCAACTTAATGGCGATACACTTGGATGGCAATTTGCCTGCCATTGCAGCAAGTATGCAAGGGAAAAATCGAATTTTCCCTGTTTTGTGGCATCATGACATGGAAGTTGAACATGTGAGTCGCCAAGAGAGGAGTTCGCTCTCTGGTTGAAGTTGAGTTTGGGTCCGATAGATGTTCTAGGCCTGCACACAAAACGGGATCGGCAGGCATGTCCCAAGATTGCCCGAGGCAGGGGGCAGAGATGGCCGGCGATTCAGACGGCGTTCAGGGCACCCAAATCGCCCAGTGTAATCACATCAAGGTCAAGCTGGCTGCCCGCGTGGTCATGTGTGACACTCATACCCCGGCTGTAGGACACGTTGTCGACAGTCACCGTAGTCAACGATTGCTCCGGATCCAGCAGAACATAGGCCCCGGGAGACGCAGAGCCGGTTTCAAGGCCAACAGCCGCGCGCAATGTGTTGAGTGCGTCATCAACCTTGATATCCCCCGAAAAATCCACGTCTGCCGCAATCATATCGTGAGGTGTAGCCGGACCAAAACTCGGGGTGAGACCAACCGCGAGGCGCAGGATGTCGAGGGCATCGGTAACACCGGGTTGGCTATTGGCAACCGCACCTTGGGCCATGCTGAGATGACCTTCTTGCCCGTCTGGAAGTATTAGTGAAAAACCGCCTGTCTCATCTGTTGAAAGCATGCGCTCGGTGCCGTCGGTCAAGCTGAAACGTAGCGCGGTGTCGCCGATGCTCATGCCGTGGGTCGAGGTCAATTGACCGCTTATCGTGATCCCGTCAGGTTGCTCTTGCAAATCCAGGATCGTGTCGGAAAAGACAAGATATTCGACTTCGCTCAACGTGTTGGTTCCGTCACTGTCAGGGTCTGAACGTTGATCGGCGACGGTCATGCTGCCGTTAGGGTTTTCGGTAATTATATAATCAGAGCGCAGGCCGGTGAAAACGGCGCGATCCAGCCCGTTACCCCCCATCAAGGTGTTGTCTCCGTGCCCTATGTAGAAGTGATTGTCCAAGGCATTGCCGATGATCGTGTTGTCGACCGCGCCCAGCATTTCGACGTCACGCGCGCCATCGGCAAGGGTGACGTCGCCAGATGTCAGGATGCGTGTGCCATTCAGTAGGTCCAGCTTGACGTTGTCTCCGGACAGGTCGACGATGACATCCATCGCGGTTTCGCCTTGTCCCAAGGTCACACGCACTGCCGGGTTGCTGTCAATGCCAAGGCTGTAGCCTCCGGCCGCCCAGGTCATTGTGGCCGTGCTTTCCGTAGCGACCTGGAAATCGCCCAGGCCTTCGCCAATCGAATAGGCATTGTTTGCATCGCTGTCATCGAAGATCACTCCGGTCAGGAAGACCTTGCTTCCGGAAAGCCCGAACTTGTGGGTCAGCATCGACGCATCCCAGCCGGGTTCGAACTCGCCTCTTTTCTGTGAGATACCTGTTTCCCGGAAATAGGATCTGAACAGGTTTTCACGGTGCCCGGGGCTCTCATACAGCATGTCGTGATGCTGGGTGATCGCAGCCTGCAAATCGACCGTGCCAGTGGTGCGCCAAAGCGCGATGTTCTCGCCCCATCCGGAAGCCCCCTCGAACGGGTAGCCCGCTGCGCTCATCCGCTCACCCGGAGTGCTGCCGCCTGCGCCCGTATGCGAAAACGTATCGGTATCAAGCATCCATTGGCTGTGTCCGGCAGCGGCCTCTTGTATTTGGACATTGGCCGCCAGCGGTTGCACTGGCGTATCCGGGATGGTGCCTGCGTCCAGACCTTCGTTCAGGGCGATACCTTGCCGTTCGGCTTCGCCCCTGGGGTCAAGCCGCGCTGCGTTCACGAGTTCAAGAAAAAGCTGTTCGTTCTGGGTAAGCATGGTGCAACCTGTGGTTCAAATCGTACTGATACCGAAGGCTATGGACGAACTGCGGCGATCTTTGGACAATCCTGGGTAGTCTTGTTGGCATAGCTTCGCCTCGTGAGGGGGAGGGCGACGCACCATCCCCGAGCTGACACGCCCCCAAAGCGAGGGGGGCGTGTCAAGGTGTCAAGTTGCGGTGGCTCAGACCTCGGGCCGCGCCTCGAGGTCGCCCAGAAGGATCCCAGCCATATCGAGGCTGAGGCCATCCGAGATTGCCCCGCTGTCTATACCGGAATCGAAGGTGACATTGTCCTTGTCGATGCTTGAGAGGTCCTGATCCTTGTCGAGGAACACCCATTTCGGGGCATTCTCGCTTTCAAGCCCGACGGCGAAACGCAGCACGTCCAATGCATCCGAGACATTCACGTTGCCGCTTTGGTCAATGTCGGCGGCGATGAAGTTCTCGGCGTTGGCCGGTCCGAACGAGGGGTCGAGGTTCACGGCGAGGCGCAGAACGTTCAAGGCGTCTTGCACGTTGATCTCGGCGTCGCCGTCTTCGAAACCTCGCACCGCGTCTACGCGCCCGGCATCGGAATTCGAGCCGAGCCGGATTTCGTAAGCACCAGCCGCACTGCCTGTCTGGCCAAGAATCGGTGCGCCACCCGCGGAGAAGTTGACAACGGCACCTTCGAGCGCCCCGCCTTCCATGTCTTCGAGATTGACATGGATGGTGACCCGCGTTTCACCCTGCTCCAAGGTACCGGCCGATCCGGCATTGTCCTCGGTCGGGGCGGTTTCCTGTGATGAGGATTCAATGAACTCCTCGTCATTTGTCAGCAGGAAGTCGAGAACGGCGTTTTCAAAGGCCAAGGTCCCCGGTTCCAAGCCTGCATTGGTGACTGCATCGCGCGCGGCATCAACATCGGCCTGATCAAAATCGCCCACATCGGGGATATCCGCCGGTGCTGCGGGGTCATAGAACCCGGCCAGCGTTTCGCCTGCGTCGTAGGTGAACAGGCTTTCGGCCTCGCTGTCCACGCGCCAGTCGTCACGGTAGCCACCATAAAGGTCGTCATAGGCCAAGGGCCGCTCAAGAACGGTACCGTCGGCACGCGCGATGTCGTCATCGGGGTTGCCATTGCCATCGCCCAGAAGCCCCTCGACCTCACCGGCCATGGCCTCGCTGATCTGGATGCCGATATCCATACGGCCATCACGGACGATCGCACTAAGCCGGGCGTCGCCCTCACCAACGGTGCCATCGGCCCCGGCAAAGACGACCGTGTAGGTATCGCCTTCACGGAAGATGCGATCATTGCCCACTTCAAGTACACCACCATCGGCAAGGGTTTGGACGGTGCCATCAATCGAAAGCGGGTCCAAATCGGTGGAATCGATCATCAAAGCCGACCCATCGCCAAGCCGCGCGGCCACGGCGACATTGGCCGATACGCCCGGCACGGTGTTGCCATCGGAGTCGATGACCGGCCCCATGCGTGACTGAATCTCGAAATTCTCGAAGGCACCGCCCGCGATACCATTGAGCAGGACGAATTCACCAATGGCGTGGAAGTCATAACCGACACCGTCAAGCGTCAGAAGGTGCGGGTCACCCACCGTCCATGCGATTGGCGTGACCGGCGGGGGCGGGGGCGCAGGCGACAGGGACGCAACCTCGGCTTCGGTCAGGTTGCCGAAGGTCAGCGTGTTGCCATTGCCGAAGTCGACAACAGCCCCGCCACCCGTCACAGCCGTCGCACCGGCCAGCGCTTGGTCCCTGTCTTCCTCGGATACACCCTCGATCACAACATCGAAACTGTCGATGCCGAGTTCGAAATCCTCGATGGTGGTGACACCGGCCCCGATAACGAAGGCGTCTTCGCCGCCACCACCCTCGAGGGTGTCATCGCCGCCACCACCGATAAGGGTATCGTTACCACCACCGCCTTGCAGGCGGTTATCAGCGCCATCGCCGGCAATACGGTCATCGTTGTCGGAACCGCGGAACCACTCGAAGTTGCTGATCTGGTCGACCTGTTCAGTGTTGCCACGATTGGTAACCGTGCCTTCAACGGCGTCAATATCCACACCGGCCCAGTAATCCATGCTGTCGTATCTCAGCCGGTCGAAACCACCGCCGCCGTCGAGCGTGTCATTGCCGGCATCATCGCGCCAGGATTCATCCGCATCCGAGCCGGTGAAACGGTCATCGTCAAAAGTGCCGTAAACTTCCCAGACCGC
>PR_CR_10_Liq_1_inCRDRAFT_1001705_pt1 | contig 12017 bp, 7 predicted proteins | sample PRCRCaboRojoPR_3_FD_10241 | JGI IMG/M metagenome (IMG submission 10241) | reverse complement strand
CAGGGTTGGAACAGCGCGGCCGTGGCCGCGTAGCGATACAGCGGGGCGGTGTCGGGTGGGGTGATGTTTGGCATCACCGCCACCGCTGCGTCCAGGCGGTTCTCAGTGTCGGCTTCCAAAGCGTGAAGCACCGCCGCGCCGCCGTTGGATAAGCCCGCCGCGAGGGTGCGGACCGCCTCTGGCGCCAGCGCGGTGCCAAACCGATCCGCCAATCGCGCAAGCGCCCAGTCGATGGCTTGAAGGGTGAGCTGTCCCCAATGGGGTTCAATCGGCACACCGGCATGGGCGTGCGGGGTGGCCACCGAAACCACGGCGCGCTCAGCGCCGGGGCGGTCCAGTGAGGCGGGCACAAAGCCCGCCTCATCGCTGGGCAATGCCACCCGCTGGCCGTTCAAGGCCACCCCGGTGCGCGCATTGAGATCGACATAATCGGTGCCTGCGCCTTTGTCGGTGTACACCACCGCGCACCCTTTGGGCAGCGCCCACGGCGCGACCAACGGCACCGCGCCGTACACCCCGCGAGAGCCTGAGGCCGGTGCGGCGACCAAACAGGGGGCGTCCACATCAAAGCGCTCCGGGATCTGCAGCAGCACGCGCGAGCGGTGGGTCCCATCGGGCATGGCCAGCCAGCTCAACACTTCAACCCCAGCCACCTGTGGCAAACCGGTGTCCACGAACCCGCCCAGACCGCGATCGGTTTGGACGGCGGCCAAGTTGTTGTACTGGGTGTGGATGGCCAGCGCTCTGAGCGCTTCGGGCGAGGGCTCGGTCGGATTGGCTGGCGTGGGCGGGGGCGCCTTTAAGCCACTGACACCCAACCCCGCGCTGACCAAATCGGCGTATTCGGTCACGATGATGGGTTGGGCGGCCGGTGGCGCGGTGTCAGCGGCGCTGGGCGAGGGGGCGTCGGTGCAGGCCGCCAAGGCGATGGCGGCCAGGGCGGCCATGGCGGTGAGTACGATCCGACCCAGCCGGGTCAACACGGGGGGTTGGGTATCAAACATGCCAGGCTCCTTCCCAGTCATGAGGCTTCAGTCTGTAAGGGGTCATCCACCCCTTAAGTGGGGAGTGGTGTGGGGAGTAAGCCTAGCAAAGTTCGACCGCGGCCTGAATGGACTTTGGTACAAGGCGTTTGCGCGAATGAACCTGCTAGACTTTTGATGCATGAACATTTTGATTACAGGTGCCGGCAGCGGCATTGGGGCAGGCATTGCGCAGGGCTTGGCTGAACAAGGCCACACGGTGGTGGTGACCGATGCCTCATACGCGCCCGCCGAGGCGGTGGCCGAAGCCATTCGCCAACGCGGCGGTCAGGCCCATGCGCTGGCTGTGGATGTGACCGATCAGGCTCAGGTGGATGGCTTGGTCGAGCAGTTGGACGCAAGCGCGGTCGATGGGGTGGATGTGTTGATCAACAACGCCGGCCTCCAGCACGTCTCGCCGTTGGAGTCATTTGAGATGTCGCGCTGGTCGCATCTGGTGGAGGTCATGCTCACGGGCACCGCGGCAATGACGCGCGCGCTGTTGCCCACAATGCGGGCCCGCGGCTGGGGTCGGATCATGCACATTGGCTCCATTCATTCGGTGGTGGGCTCGCCGTTTAAGAGCGCGTATGTGGCGGCCAAGCATGGGTTGATGGGGTTTTCTAAAGTGATCGCGTTGGAAACGGCCGATGTGGATATCACCATCAACACCGTCTGTCCGACCTATGTCAAAACCCCGCTGGTCGATCAACAAATCAAAGCCCAAGCGAAGGCGCATGGGATCTCCGAGCAGGCGGTGATCGACACCATCATGCTTAAACCCATGCCCAAGGGGGTGTTCATCAGCTTTGAGGAGTTGACCGGGATCTGTGCGTTTTTGATGTCTTCTGCCGCCCGCAACATCACCGGTCAAGCGATCGTCGTGGATGGGGGGTGGACGGCGCAATGACCACCCGCGTGCTCATCGCCGATGACCATCCGCTGTTTCGCGCGGCGTTGGTCCAAACGCTCGCCGATTGTTTGGATGATGTGGCCATCATTGAGGCGAAAGATCTCCCCGAGGTCTTTGCCCAGCTGGCCGACTCAGACGACATTGACTTGGTGCTTTTGGACCTTCACATGCCCGGCAACCAAGGCTTGGGGGGACTGGCGCAGATTCGGTGTCAACACCCCGCAGTGGCGGTGGTGGTGGTCTCGGCCAACGAGGACCCGGTGGTGATTCGGCGCGCGCTGGACCATGGGGCGGCGGGGTTCATCCCCAAAAGCTCAGACCTCTCGGAGCTGTCTGAAGCCCTGGCGGCGGTGTTTGACTGCCAAGAGTGGGTGCCCAAAAGGCTGCAGCGCGCTGTCAGCGAGGTGGTGATCAACGATGAGGGCGACGACATGGCCGCGCGCGTGGCTCGCCTGACCCCGCAGCAGCTGAGGGTCTTGGAGATGGTGGCCGAGGGCCAGTTGAACAAACAAATCGCCGATCAGCTGGGGATCCAGATTCGGACGGTGAAAGCGCACATGTCGGAGATCTTCCACAAGCTCAAAGTCAGAAACCGAACCCAAGCGGGGATTGCTTACCGGGCGCTGGATCTCAAGGCACAAACCTCGGTCGATGCCCATCCCTAGGTTTCATCCGGACAGTGACAACAATTGATCGGTGATGAGCACCGTGGTGGTCGCCTCTGCGGTCAGCGTGCCGCCCCAGGCATAGGGACACACCGCGTTGACCGATGCGCCGAGCGCGACCGGCTGCGCCCTTAAGGCGGGCTCAAGCGCGGGGTCATCGCGTGTGGCATGCGGGTCGGCGTGCACCCGTCCTGAGACCACGCTGATGAGGGTGGGTGCGATACGGGGTTGAACCTCAAAGGTGTCGCCGGCGGTCAGATTGACTTGACGGATCCGAAACGCGTCGCACTCGGCAATCACGCGTTCACCGCGCGCATTGAAGGGGGGCATCAGCGCCGGTTCAATGTCGTGAAAGTCAATCGAGGCCAGCGAGGCGTCAATGTGAAGGTCGCGCGGCTGGCCATCCAAACCCACCCGGTCCCAGTCATAGACCCGATAGGTGGTGTCGCTGTTTTGTTGGATCTCCAAGATCAGATTGCCCGCATCGATGGCATGCAGTCGTCCGCTTTCTAAGAGGATGGCCTCGCCGGCGCGGGTGGGCAAGCGATGGAGCAGCGGTGTTAAGCCCTGGCCTTGCTCGTTTGCCAACACGCGTTTGAACGTCGCCTCATCGGCGGTGTGTTTTAAGCCGACATACAGCCCAGCATCGGGTTCGGCCTCGGCGATGAACCAACACTCGGTTTTCGGTTCGCCCCCCAGCGCATCGGCCACGCTGGCCGGCGGATGGACTTGGAGACTGAGTCGGTCTTGGCAGTCAAGCCACTTGACCAAGACAGGAAAGCGCTCGCCGTCGAAGCCTGGGCCCATCAGCGCGAGGCGGTGCTGAGCCATCAAATCGGCCAGCCGGTGTCGGCTTGGGGCATGCAGCGACTGCGCTTCGGCTCGATCAACAATCTCCCAGGCCTCGCCAATCGGTCCGGTGTGGGGCAGGGCACGGCCTAAGCGGTGGGCCAGGTTTTGACCTCCCCACACGCGGTCTTGATAGATCGGCTCAAACACCAGCAAGTCCATGCCTCATGGTAGCAAGCGCCGATGCTAAAATAAACGATCCTCTCAGTGGTGCCGTTGCCATGACTTGTCGCATCAACCCGCTGCTTCAAACCGACAGCTATAAGGCCGCTCACTTTGAGCAATACCCACCGGCCTTGGAACGATTATCGGCCTATATTGAAAGCCGCGGCGGCGCGTTTGAGCAGGTGGTCTTTTTTGGGCTTCAAGCCTTGCTCAAAGACCACCTGCTCACCCCCATCACGCACGATGACATCGAAGAGGCCGAAGAAGTCTTTCGAGCGCATGGGCTGGTGTTCAACCGCCAAGGGTGGCAAGCGGTGGTGGATGAATTCGGGGGGCATTGGCCGGTGACCATCGAGGCGGTGCCTGAAGGGACCGTGATGCCCCCAGGTCAGGTTCAGGTCCAGGTGACCAGTGCACCCGGGTATGCGTGGTTGACGACCTACATTGAGACGGTGCTGCTGCGCGCGGTGTGGTATCCCAGCACCGTCGCCAGCCTGTCGCGTCGGGCCAAGGTGCTGATCAAAGCCGGGCTGGACAAGACCTCCGATGAACCCGATGAGCAGCTGCCCTTTAAGCTGCACGATTTTGGCGCGCGCGGCGCCACCAGTGCTCAAGCGGCGATGTTGGGTGGCATGGCCCACCTGGTGAACTTCTTGGGCACGGACACGGTCGAGGCCCTGGTGGGGGCGAGACGGTATTACCACGAGCCGATGGCGGGCTTTTCAATTCCTGCCAGTGAGCACAGCACCATCACCAGCTGGGCTGACGCGGGCGAGTTGGCGGCTTTTGCTCATTTGCTTGATCGGTTCCCGACCGGTTTGGTGGCGTGCGTCAGCGACAGCTATGACATCCATCACGCCGTCAATGAGCTGTGGGGCCGCACCTTGAAAGACCGCGTGCTGGCACGAGACGGAACCCTTATCGTGCGCCCAGACAGTGGTGATCCCACCACCACTCCGCTGGACGTCATCGAGTCGTTGATGGCCGCATTCGGTCACCACGTCAATGCCAAAGGCTATCGGGTGTTGCCGCCCCAAGTGCGTGTGATCCAAGGCGATGGCATGAACCTGGCGACCATCGAGCAGTTGATCAACAACGCAATCCAACGCGGACTTTCGGTGGATAACTTTGCGATGGGAATGGGCGGGGGGCTTTTGCAAAAACTCGATCGCGACACCTGCCAATATGCCATGAAAGCGAACGCCGTCGACTTCGGCCACGGCTGGGTCGACATCCAAAAAACCCCGTCCGGCGATGCGTCCAAGGCCTCGAAAAAGGGCCGATTGGCACTGATCCACGACCATGGCCAATGGCGGACCCTCCCCGAATCCGAATGGCAGGCCATGGGGGAGGATCGCCCGCACAACCACTTGCAAATCGTCTATCACAACGGCACATTGCGGGTGGATCAAACGCTGTCAGAGATTCGGGCGCGTGCCCAGCTTTCAGCGCCGTGCCGGTGACGGCCAGTCAGCGTTTGGGGGAAGTGGCATGGGTCCAGCACGATGAACATCATTCACCACGGGGCCATTGATGGCGTCACCGGCTCATGCCATCAGCTGAACGTTGAAGGCGCACACCCCCACGCGATCTTGATCGATTGTGGTCTGTTTCAAGGGGATGATCGACCCCCCAACGGACAAGCCACACGATTGGTTGAGTTTGATGTGGCGCCCATCGAAGCGGTGGTGCTGACCCATGTGCATATCGATCACGTGGGGCGGTTGCCGTATTTGCTCGCCGCCGGCTACACCGGCCCGATTCTGGCCAGCCAAGCCAGCGCCAAGCTGTTGCCCATGGTGTTGGCGGATGCTCTAAAGGTGGGCGTGACCCGCGATCGCGAGGCCATCGAGCGCGTGCTGGCGGTGGTGGATCAACAGCTGATCGGCCTCAAAAACCGCCGCTGGCATCCGGTGTCGGATCAGGTCACGGTGCGCTTGCAGCCTGCCGGGCACATCCTAGGCTCGAGCTATGTTGAGCTGCACGTGGATGAGCAAGCCGACCATTCGGCCCCAGTGGACCCTGAAGGCCGGGGTCAGCGGGTGGTGTTTTCTGGAGACCTGGGTCCGGCCGATGCCCCGCTGTTGCCTGCGCCCGTTGCGCCCGAGCGGGCGGATGTGCTGGTGCTGGAGTCGACCTACGGCGATCGCCTGCACGCCGATCGCCACCGCCGGCAAGCGGCGCTTCAAGCCGCCATTGAGCATGCCCTGATCAACGATGGCACCGTCTTGATCCCGGCGTTTAGCATTGGTCGCACCCAGGTGCTGTTGTATGAGCTTGAGGATGTGTTCGCCCGATGGAAGGGTGGCCCGCCGTGGGATCGACTGCAGATCATTCTCGACTCGCCACTGGCCGCCGATTACACCGAGGGCTATCAGCAGCTTCGCCACCTTTGGGATGAAGAGGCCCAAGCCCGCGCCGCCAAGGGGCGCCACCCGTTGGCGTTTGATCAGCTGATGACGATTGACTCCCACGCAGAACACTTAAAGATGGTGTCTTTTTTGAAAAAGACCGGGCACGGCGCGGTGGTGATTGCCGCCAGCGGGATGTGCACCGGGGGGCGGGTGGTCAATTACCTCAAAGCGCTCTTGGGCGATGCCCGATCGGATGTCATCTTTGTGGGCTATCAAGCCCCAGGCACGCCCGGGCGCGAGATCTTGACCCATGGCACCCGCGCCGGTGAGGACGGCCGGCCTGGGTGGGTGAGTTTGGATGGCGAGCGCTACACCATTGAGGCGGCGATCCACGAGATCTCGGGATACTCCGCCCACGCCGATCAGGCGGGGTTGGTGGCGTTTGTGCGAGACATCCCCAGATTGCCCGACGAGNTTCGGTTGGTGCANGGCGACGCCTCGGCCAAAGCCNGTCTCAAACGCTGCTTAGAAGATGAGCTCCACGCGCGGGTGTCCATCCCGGGGTCGGTGGCGTGATGGCGCTGGTTTGGATCAGCGTGGTGGGGGCGGTGGCGGCAATTTATGTGGGCGGTTGGTGGGTGTCTCAGCCCATGGTGGCTTGGGGGCGGTGGGGGTTTCGGTTGGCATTGGCCGCGCTGTTGGCCGGGCTGACTTTGCCGGCTGAGGCCGTCAATGCGGTGGTGGATGTCTTAAGCGCGGTGTTGCCTGGCTTGAGCGACATCAGCGACGCGCCGGGGGCGAGTTTTGGGATGCACTTTGTGCTGTTTTCAAGCGTTGCCGGGGCGCTGTTGGTGTTTCGCTGGGACGTGAAGGTGAGCGTGCTGTTGGCGGCACTGATGGGTCTGGCGGTGGGCACCGAAGGGCTGCAGTGGCCGATCCCCGGTCGCTACGCCGACGGTTGGGATGTGTTGACCAATGGCATGGGCATTGCCCTGGGTGGCGTGATTCGGTGGGGGGTGTTGCACATCGGTCTCCAACCCAGACTTCACTGAGTTGGCCTAGAATAGAGTTGGCCTAGCATAGAGGGCTGATGTGAGCGGGGGCGGCGCGCCACCGCTAAAAAGACACGCCACGACCACGACGACTTATCAAGAGCACGCCATGGCTTCCAAAGACGCCTTCGACTACGACTTGTTTGTATTGGGCGCCGGTTCAGGCGGCGTTCGTGCCGCCCGCATGGCCGCCGGTCACGGGGCCCGGGTGGGGATTTGCGAGGAGTCTCGGGTCGGCGGCACCTGCGTGATCCGAGGCTGCGTGCCCAAAAAGCTTTTGGTGTACGCCTCAGAGTTTTCAAAGGCCTTTAAAGACGCCGAAGGGTTTGGCTGGTCGGCTGGCCGTCCCACGTTCTCATGGTCTGATTTGATTGCCAACAAAGACCAAGAGATCGATCGGCTCAATGGGATTTATTTGAAGCTGTTGTCCAACGCCGGTGTGGATCTGATCAACGGGCGCGGTCGGCTGCTGGATGGCCACCGCGTGGAGATCAATGATCGGGTGATCACCGCTGAGCGGATCTTAATTGCTGTGGGCGGGCGGCCAAGAATGCTCGACATTCCCGGCAAAGAACACGCCATCACCTCCGATGAGGCCTTTCATCTGCCCACCTTGCCCAAGCGCATTTTGATTGTGGGGGCGGGGTATATCGCGGTGGAGTTTGCAGGGATTTTCAACGGGCTTGGGGTGGATGTGACCCTGGCCTACCGCGGGGGAAAGATTCTTCGTGGGTTTGATCACGATGTTCAAGACACCGTTGAACAGGCGCTGATCGGGCGCGGGGTGAACATTGTTTATCAGACCACCCCAACGGCGATTGAACCGGGCGCAGAAGGCCTGACGGTTCACTTCGATGCCCACACCAGCGAGGCTTTTGATTCAGTGATGATGGCCGCCGGTCGGGTGCCCTACACCTGGGATCTTGGCTTGGCCGAGGCGGGTGTGGCGGTGGATGAGGCCGGGGCGATTGTGGTGGATGAATACAGCCAAACCTCCCAGCCGTCGGTGTATGCCGTGGGCGATGTCACCAACCGCATCAACCTCACCCCGGTGGCGCTGATGGAAGGCCATGCGATGGCCGATACGGTGTTTGGGCACATGGACCGGGCGGTGGACCATGAAGCGGTCCCGGCGGCGGTGTTCTCGCAGCCGCCGGTGGGCTCGGTGGGTTTAAGCGAGCACCAGGCGCGTGAGCAAGGGTTTCAGGTGACGGTGTTTAAATCCACCTTCACGCCGATGAAAGCCACCCTGGCCGGCGGCGGTGAGCAAGGGTTGATGAAGCTGGTGGTGGATGCCGCGTCCGAGCGAGGTGTTGGGCGTGCACGTGGTCGGCCCCGATGCGCCAGAGATGGTGCAAGGGTTTGCGGTGGCGGTCAAGGCAAAGTTGACCAAACAAGACTTCGATCGCACCATTGGGATCCACCCCACGGCGGCCGAGGAGCTGGTGACCTTGCGAACCCCCGCCACGCCATGACCGTTGCCATGCTTGAGGCCTCTAAGTCCCGCTCATGGCGCATCCATCCGATGCTGCATCAATCCGATGCTGATCAANNCGANGCTGATCAATCCATCGCGCATCAATCCATAATTCAGGCTAGAGTATGACCATGAACCCANGCCTTTGTTTAAAGACAGTTGCCACCCTGACACGAGCGTTGCTTGTCATGGGCTTGNTGTGGATGAGCGCCGCCCAGGCGGAGGCGGNCGAGANNGGGGCGGCCAAGCCCGTAAGAGGTGAGTGGTTTGTGGTCATGGACCCACCCCCTACGCTGGGCTACCGTGGCTCAGGCGGCGCACTCGAATCAAAAACCGCGCGGTTGATGGCCAACCCGCCGCCGGCAGCCACCGCGCCAGCGGTGACGGGTCGACGGCTCAACGTGTGGGATGGCGATGTTCAAGCCTACATGAGCTACCTCGACGATTACCGCCAGGCGGTGGTCGGTGACCTTGAGCACACGCTGGGTCGCCCCATCACCGAGCGGCGTACTTTCCATCATGTGCTCAACGCCTTTGTGGCGCGCTTCGATGCCGGTGAGGTGGCGCGGGTCAAGCAACGGCCCGGCGTTCGCGCAGTGGTGCCCAACTGGGCCCATCAGCGTCAGATGGATCGGGGTCCTCAGCTGATCGGCGCCGATGTGTTGTGGGCCCCCTCCAGTCAGACCGCTTTCCCGCCCAGTCTGGGGGAGGGGGTGGTGATTGGGGTGCTCGACAGCGGCATCAACTGGGACCATGAGATGTTCCAAGACAGCCCGCCTTTCACTGAATCCACGTTCACCAACCCCTACAGCACCCCATTGGGTGAATGCGACCGCGCTGAGGTGCCGTGCAACGATAAATTGGTCGGCGTGTATGACTTTGCCGCCGAGGGGACGTTGGGCAAAGATCCCGACGCGGATGGCCACGGCACGCACGTGGCCTCGATTGCCGCGGGCAATCCGTTTGAAGCCAGCGTCGCCAGTCTGGGCGGACAAACCGTCTCGCTGTCGGGTGTGGCCCCCGAAGCACACATCATCTCTTATAAAGTGTGTTTCAAAGACCACCCCGACGATGAGTCGTTGGATGATCAATGCACCGGTGATGCAATTTTCCAGGGGCTCGAGCAGGCGGTGGCCGATCAGGTGGACGTGATCAACTACTCCCTGGGCAGCGATGGNCTCAGTCCGTGGCAACGTTTGCTGGGCTTTATCAATCTGTGGAGCANCGACATCGCCTTTGTCACCTCGGCCGGCAATTTTGGCCCAGGCGCGGGCACCATGGGCTCACCGGCCAANGCGCCCTGGACCATGGCGGTGGGCAACAGCACCCATGATCGAACCGTGGGGCTGTTGGTTGAAGTGGCCGGCATCGCCAACATCGCGGCGGTGCCTGGTGATGGGCCACCGGTGAGTGTTGACATCAATGCCCCTGCGCGTCGAGTGGACGCGGTCGGCGACGACTTGAGCGCCTGTGCGCCGCTGCCGGCGGAGGCTTTGAGCGGTGAGATCGCGGTGATCGAGCGCGGGGGGTGTTTTTTCAGTGTGAAGATCAGTCATGCCGAAGCGGCCGGCGCGGTGGCGGTGTTGATGATCAACAACGTCGAAGGCCCTCCAATTCGCATGGCCACCAACGATGAGACCGCCATCCCTGCGGCGATGATGGGCCGCTCGGTCGGTGAGCAAGTGTTGGCCGCACTGGCCTCGGGTCCGCAGTCGGCCACGATTGAGGCGGGCACCCAAGCGGTCATCGATGCGGCCTTTGCCGACCAAATGGCCAGCTCCAGCAGCCGAGGCCCCAACATCAAAGCGCCGGGGGTCATGAAGCCCAACGTCGTGGCGCCGGGGTCTGCGATTTTGGGGGCGTTTGTGCCCGATGCCGACTCGGTGAACTTCTTATCCGGGACATCGATGGCCAGTCCGCACGTGGCCGGCGCGGCGGCCTTGCTGCGCTCGATTCATCCCAACTGGCGGGTGGATGCGCTCTTTTCGGCGCTGCAAACCACCGCAGTGATCGATTCAGTGACCACCGGCGGTGATCCGGCGACGGTTCACGACCGGGGCGCGGGCCGCATTCGCGTGGATCAGGCCGCGCGGGTGGGGCTGTATCTGCCCCTGCCGGCCAATCAATTCCAACCGGCCAACCCCGCCTCAGGCGGTGAGCCCACTCAGTTGAACCTGCCGGGGCTGATCAACCAAAGCTGCGGTGAGGCGTGTACGTTCACCCGCACGCTTAAGGCCCACCGCGCTGGCAGCTGGACGGTGAGCGTTGAAGGTGAGGCAGACCTGACCGTCAGCCCCACCGCGTTCTCATTAACCGCGGGTCAATCGCAAACGATCACCGTGACGGCCACGCCGGATCCGGCCCTGCGGGGCGCTTTGGAAGAGGCGCGGGTGGTGCTGACCGAAGCACCGCCGGCGGGAGGCGCTGATGTGACGCAGCCGGTTCAGCAGGCATTGACGGTGGCGGTGTCGAACGATTTGGTGGTCTTGCCCAGTGCCGTTCAATTCAAAAGCTCGGCATCGCGTGGCCAGTTTGATGTCAACATCCAAGCCATCACAGGGCTTGAGCGTGCGCAGTTTGTGGTGGATGCGTTGACTAAGATCAGCCAAGAGACCGCCTCACTGGTGGCCGATCCGAGCAACCAAGCCCCCTACTCGGCAGATCGGACCGGCACCGAGACGGTGTTGATCGAGGTGCCCGACAATGCGGGGGTGCTGTTTGCCGAGACCACAGCCTCTGGGGCCAATGACATTGATCTTTATGTGGGGTTTGATGCCAACGGCGATGGCGTGGCCGACGAGGCCGAGGAGCGGTGTCAATCCACCTCACCCGATGAGTTGGAACGCTGTCAGGTGGACACCCCTCAATCCGGTCAATGGTGGGTGATGGTCCAAAACTGGCAGGCCTCAGCGACTGGCGCGAGCGATTCGGTCACGTTTCGATACGCCGTCTCGGCGCCGAGTGAGGAGACCACCGTGTTCGCGGCCGGGCCGGGCACCCACGCCGGTGGCCCGCTGGATGTGGACATCTATTATGACGATGCCACGTTGATGCCCAATCAGCCGCGTTTGACCAGCCTCAGAATTTACGACACGGCCGGGGCCACGCGCGAGTTGGTGGGCATTGTGCCGTTGACCATTGAGCGAAGCGGCGTCGGTCGGCCTGAGTTGACGGTGCTGTTTCCGAATGAACCTCACACGCTCAGCATCGCCGGTGAGACCACCCATGACCGAGTGGTGGTGGATGTGCCGCCGACCGCCACTGGGTTGGATGTGGAGGTGGAAAGCGATGGCGCCCTGGGGGTGAGTTTGAGGCGGCTTGATTTTGAGGCTTTGCCGGCGCACGCGCCGGGCACGCCACCGGCACCCAGCGACGAGGTCATCGGGGGTCAGGCCAGTGAGTCGGGCCTGACTTTGAGTGTGGATTCGCCTGAGCCGGGTCGGTATTACGTGGTGTTGGACAACGCCTCGAGTGGGGATCAGCGCGTCGAGATCACGCCTCAGTTGACCGAATCGGGGCG
>PR_CR_10_Liq_1_inCRDRAFT_1001704_pt1 | contig 12017 bp, 27 predicted proteins | sample PRCRCaboRojoPR_3_FD_10241 | JGI IMG/M metagenome (IMG submission 10241) | reverse complement strand
CTTGGTCCAGCATATCCTCAATCAGCTTATCCCAATCCCCCTTAGTGCAACCCCGAGCGAGGAACCGGATCAGCCCCTTGTCTTTTTCCGTAAGCTGCTCCGAGCGTTTCCCAAAGCTGACTCTTGCCGCATTGACCACCGACAAGTCGCTTCCCATGTGATCGACGTAATGAACCTTCATTCCGAACACTCCTTATGAAATTCCTCGGCGGCTTCGAGGCAAATCTTAGCAGCAAAGGAAAACAACTTTCTACGTTCTTCCTCCGTTGAGTTCGAGGCTCCTGTCATTTCAGAACAAATCTTAATGTAGATTTGCTTGGCAACACCGTAGTCATATTCAGTCATTCTTCTTCTCCCAGAATTTGCTCAGTAAGTTTTTCAAACATCTCTTCAACTGAGTAACCCAAGAGCTTGCAGCAGATCGCAAACTTTAGTCCTATGTTGCAAAGCATCTCCGCAGTTTCTTCATCAGCATCGAAGGTCAAGGTAACCATACCATCTTCGTCTTCAATTTCTTCTAGCATCTTAAGGTCCATTACTTACCTTTCTCTAGTGAGGTTAGTCTCAGTGTCTTAAGGTTCAGTTCTTTTGGAAGTCCAGTTCTATCTCTAACTTCCTTCATGTGGTAGGCAACCAGTTGTTGATAGAGAGGTTTGTAGCACCAGTCTTTGTTACTCCAGTAAGGAAATACATAAGGCTGAAAGTCCCACTCATCTTTCTGTTGTTGTGTCATAGCCTTAAGGTTATCACTCAAGGTATACGACACATCAGAAATTACGACAGAAAAAAGATCCTTTGAGAAGTCTACCCACTCAAGTTCTCTTAGGTATTTTTCTCTTACCCCAAGATCGTATACAAAAGCTGCAAGCAAACCTAACGACCTAGTGTCGAAGTCTGAGAAGCAGGAGTCAAAGAACACTCCAATTTCTTCTTCACTCCAAAGCCTGTTCATAATGTTTCTCCTTAATGAACATACCTTAAGTAACTCCTAAAGTATCTTAACTATATCTCTGAAGAGATAATAAATACTTAAGGGATAAACATCATGAGTCTCATTATGTAATACATTATGTATTGAGGGTAACCGGAGGGACCGGACCTGTCAAGCCCCTCCGGAACGGTTTTTTACTCCCAGTCGTAAGTATAGAGAACCATGCTGTCGTAGTCCTCTACATCTTTTTGTTCCACTTCATGCAGAACTTCGTAATGACAGACACGCATCTTGGAAAAATTGTAGTCGTAAGGAACAGAGACCACATCCTTGGGGTCAACCTTGGCGACCACCACTCGGGTGCCAATGCCGCTTCCATAGAAACCCTTGAGGTATTCCTCGGCACAGACGTGAAGGCCAGCAGAACAGGTCCGGTTGTTGTCGTCGTCAACCTTGTGCCGGGGCATCGAGACCACCTGTCCGGGGCTGTTGTCGAAGGTGCCAGAGTGAATGTCCTTGAAGTCGCTGCGGACACGCTTAAATGCTAGGAAGCAACCATCCTCGGTGATCGGAGCATTGAAGTGTTCAAGGAAGTCATACAGCGCCTCTCGGGAGCGGTACGAGGGGTTTTGCATCAGGTTTTCAAGGAACTTGGCCCAAGGCTTAACGTCGAAGCCAAGGTCAAGCATGTCGAGCAGCTTATCTGTCAGGCTGTTGTGGACTTCCTCTCCCTGATAGTAGACTACACCATTCTTTACTTCCACATCTTCACAACCCTTGACGCTTTGACGCACCGTCTCTTCCACGTCACAAAGAGTTGCGATGATAAACTCATCATGTTCATCCTCTTTAAGAAGCTCAACGAGAACTTCAAAGTTGGGGTGGGTGTTGCGAATGGAGTACATCTTGCCTTGAGCGAAGACGGTGATGGACTCATCGGAAAGGGTAAAGGGAACTCGCATGGTCATACTCCTTTTAAGCTGCGAGGTGGGTTGAGTTACGTGCATCAACCATACGCACGTACTCGGCGAACTCATTGGTCTTTTCTCTATCACGACCGAGGTAGTGAAGCAAGGGATATTCTTTGTAGAGTTCTTTGACAAAGGTTGTGGAATAAATATGTTCAGTGACTGGGTTAATAATACCAAACGCTTCCAACAGTTTGAACATATCCTGTTTAGTGAGGCCATCCATTTTCTGGTCGTTTGTTTTTACTTTGTGCTTCAAGTAGTTGAACTTGTTGTTGGTTACATTCAATCTAGAAAGCCAGTGAAGACGGCTATGGTCAGGCCAATCATCAAGAGCGAACTGTTTCTTTTTGTCTTTATCTTTAGAAACATAATCCCAGAGAACCTCTCGGATAGTTCTCCACTGAGTTGCGTTATCAAACTTTGACCAATAGGTTTTGGGAACAACGATCACCTCGGAGTTGTAGCCGAGTGTCTTGACGCAATCCAACAGAAGAGCGTAGTTCTTGAAACCCCCTGTCGGTTGATTGTTGCTGATCGGGATATAAAGACCGCCATCAGAGAACTCTTTGTTGGAAAGCTCGTAGTCATCCCAACCATAGTGACCGCGCATCTTCTTGACTTTGGTCTTGGACCTGACGGAGGTGCTCCCCGGATCGGGAATGTCCTTGACCCAGACAACCTCGACATTACCTTTGACTTGCTTGAGCAACCATTCGAGATCATCCTTGTGATCTTGGTCAGTAGAGTCATACCTGACCCACAAGCACTCACGGTCAAGCATACGGTTCTGCATCAGGTGGTTGAAGATACGCTCGTTTGCACGAACATCACGAACTTTCTTACCAATGTCTTGGATATAAAGTCGCTTAAGGTTTTGCGCGTCAATGAACCCACGATTGTGGGTAGTCCAATAAACCTTAGAACTTTTGCCCGAGCTATCGACCCAACTCTTGCTGAGAAACGACGCATTCATAGGCCAATACGAGTCGTTGATTGTGTGACCTTTGTAGTCGAAGTTAACCCCGCGCATACGAGAGATACGAAGGAGATCACCAACAATCTTGTGTGCCTCGAAGAGATTACGTGCAGACTTTACCTTGTCTTGTGCAATCTCTTGAACTTTCTTGCCAAGCCCGGCGAAAGCATCCGCGATACTCTGTTCAGTCTCAGCGTCGTAGGACAGTTCTTCACGAGATGCAGTGACATCAAGATCACCAATATCAAACTTGATTACGAGGTCGGCCCCTCGGTAAAGAGAAGGAACATACATATGGTTGATAGGGTAGAGAACACAACCCATCTGAGCATAAGGACCATACCCCTCGATGTTCCCTTTGAAGAAGTAGAAGTTATCACCTTGCAGGGTTACCTCGATGTCATCGAAGGGGTTCTCATCATTCAGCACATTGGGTTTGACATCCAGCCCCAATGCCATGGTCCGAGCAGCTTGTGCAAAGTTACTGATGTCTCCCCTGTCGATAGGGAAAGACACCTCAAGACCCTCCGGCTCGGTGGTGTCATGGGGAGGGGCCAGAGTGTGGAGGACAGGCTCACCATCTTTCCCAAGCTGCACAGAGTAATGAGCTTCCTTACCTTTGTGCCGGGATACGACAGAAAAGGAATCGGTATAACTCATGGGGGACATACGGCCTACGCCAAATTTACCCACCGCATCATTGGTGTTGATCTTTTCGGAATGGCCTAGGACTGTATAAAATCCTTCCATATCATCGTGAGAAATTCCCGGCCCGTAGTCCCTGACTTTGAATACAGGGTTTAGAGGGGTAGGATAAACCACATCAAAAGGAACATCACCTTTTCCAATCATAGCATGGGCATCAAAAGCGTTCGAGTAAATTTCTCTTGTGATACTCTTTGGTTTGTCTGAGTAGAGACCAGAGATAAGCAAGCTAAACATCTTACCAGAGGACTGGATAGAAAAACTTGCCTTTTGGGTTCCGCCGAACTCAACATTCCGTGTGGTCTCACGATACTTCATTACTTGAACCCCTCTTCCTTGGCTTGATCTTCCATCTGCTCCCAACGCTTGAGAGCATCAGCATCAGGTCCATTCTTTGCCTGCTTCTCCCAATACTTGTGCCCCTCTAGACTACGAGACCAGACAAAGGCTTCAATAAGATACTTGGCATTGGGAACGAAGTTCATATGTTTCAGATCGTATTTCATTTTTTCACGCCTCCACGTTAAAGGTGATACCGTTTGCACGGATAGTTTTGATGGTATCCACATTGATACTGCGGATAGCTTGGGTCTTCACATCATAGACAGGGATCAGGTTGGGGTTGTTCTTCTTGCGAGTTTCAGAACCTTTGATAGCAGAGGGGTTGGGGTTGACTGCAAGATGGGTCTTGATTGCAGCAGGCTGAATGTTCATACGACGAAGAGTTCCATCCTTCTTGACGAAGTTGATCGTAAGAAAACGACCACGGTTAGCTTCGAGCATGTCACGGATCATTTGGTATTTGGTCTGCATGGTATACTCCTTAGTGCAGAGGGTAGGAAACATTGGGGACGGACTTGTCCCAACAGGCTCGGCAATCACCACAGTTGGCTGCACGATCCTCTCTCATGGCCCTGTGGCGCTCACTGGAGGCGGGGCAGCTATGTCCATGGGGGGTAGCCCCCTTACGGTGGACCGTCGATGTGTGAGCGTGTCCGTTGATCGGAGGGTCACCAATCATGGTGGAAGAGACACGCACCACAAGGTTGTCAGGGAAAGAGTTGCCCGCCTTGAGGTAATCCTTGACGATCTTGGCCTCCCGTGTGGGTAGCCAGTGCTTGATGTTCGGGGTCTTGACTGCTACCTTGCAGATTGCGGCGAGCATTTCGACAGATTGAAGATCACCACTGTCAAACCATCGGTGGTATGCCTCGCCTGTCTTGTTGGAGATACGATTGATTTGGAACACGCAAGCATCAACCCATTTGTCTGGATTGACGGAGATCATTGTCGTTGCCTTGGTATAGTTGTTAACCCAACCTTTATTTACACTGGGACGGAGTTTCTGTAGCTTGAGGGCATAGCATCGGTGACAGACAGAACCTTCTACGTCTACCAGTTTGGAGCCTACGTTGCAGTGCTTGGCAGAGATAGCAAAGGTAGATCCGGGCATCTTGGTGTTGCCTTCGGAAATCTTACCTGCATCTTCTTGTGCTTGCTTAAGTGTCGTCATGGTTCCTCATCAACATTTGGGTTAGGTAGATACTCAGCCAGAACTTATCGGCTCTCCTAGCTCGTCTTTCTCTTTTGTCTATCACAACAACATCACCGCTGTCAGGATTATGTATACACTAGCAAGACCGAATATAAGTTCTAGTATGAATCGCACCATTCCACCTCAGAAGACATATCGAACAGTTCGCTTTGAAGTTTGACAGGAAGAGAGTTGACAGGCACAGGGACACCCAATATCTCAACCTCTTCTATCTCAATGTCCTCCATCTCTGTCCACACAGGACTGCCCGGAACTCCATAGTCACTCTTCACAGGGATAGCACTGTAGGTAATGCTAATATCCTCAAGGTTGAGAGTTGCTGTGTGTCTCATGACATCATCACCGTGACTGCTTTTCTGTTACCATTGCTCATGATGAACAGACCTTCATCATCCTGATACACTCGGCTGTAGGGTTCACCGAATGTGTAGTTTGTAGGACATTTGCCCCCTTTGTGTGTAATCTGTGGGACAGGGACGATACGACCAGCATATAGAGTTTCAGAGAACTTGTTGCGGATTGAGATGGTGAGTTTCATCAGTCGGTGCTCTCTTCTGTCCAGTGAACCTTGACGTGATCCAGTCTAGGAAATGCGTACCCTTTTTCTTTGTCTGCTTTGTTGTCTACGATCACAAGAGAGACATCCTGTCCTCCACTCTTGTAGATTGCATCCATGAAAACCTCTGCATCAGTGATGCTGTAGAAGGTGTGCGTCTGTCGTCTCTTGGTAATCATCAGTCAGTCCTCATATTTTGCATCGAAGTATGCGGCAGTGCTGGAAGCGAAGGGTCCGATAGGATCACCATCAGGGGCACATCCGGGGAAGCAAGCCCACCAATACCAGCCAGCAGGAGAAACTTCCCATTCACCATCGTCACCTGCATCAAAGTAAGTCTTCCCTTCCTCTGCCCAGAACACCTCGAAGGAACCATAAGGGTCACCCTTGTCGGTCTCGAACTGGTGATAACCCTCATAGGCATCATGCACGATTGCTTCCTCAGGACGGACGGTTCCGATCTTCATTAGTCACTCTCCCTTGGGGACATACTGGACGGTGAACAAGTCTATCCGACCTTCGACAGGAATGATGCTCCACTTCCCATCAATGGCAGGTTTGTTTTCTTCCAACCAAATCTTACGGACAACAGCATCCGTATAGCTCATATAATCAGTCAACCCGGTCATGTTTGTAGTGCTCCGCAAGTTCATGGTAATTGATCTCACCCAACGCACAGTTGAGAAGGTCGGTTAGGAAACCATTAGCATCAGGTCCATCAAGAAGTGCAGAGGCCATTTCATCTACCATCTCCTCGATATACTCAGCAGTAATCTCTTCCTCTTCTGCCTGTTCATAAAGCATATCCCCAAGCCAGAGATTGACGAGCCACGTTTCCTTGTTTGTCCAACCATTGAAAGACATATCACTTACCTCCGGTGTGTCCGAACTGACGGTCAAGTTCCTTGCGTTCCTTCTCAGTCTTGCATTGCATCAGTCGTGCATAATACTGGAAGATGGTCATCACATCGCCTCGCTGAGTTTGTCAAAGACCTCTTGGGTGGGGATCATCCAGACAGATGCACTATGCACCCCGTTGATGTGCGTCCCCATGTATGCCCCGTGCCTGTCCATGCGGATCACGGTATGCACACCTTGGCCAAGGTGACGGTAGGGGTAGTATTCCACCCCCACCACGACAGGAAGGAAAGACTTAAGCATTGCGCGCTTCCTCGATGGACTCAGATGCAAGGTTGCGAAGGTCCACAGCCTTCACCCCTTGGTTCATGCCACGGAGATATTGAGTCATGACATGCACCACCACGTCAGTCTCAAAATCCCCGTTGTCGATCATCTGAGCCGCAGCATCAGACACAACAGACCACAGGGCATCATCACAACGGCGGCGCTTCTCACGGACGGACTCGGTGTTGTCGTTGGTTTCAACTTTGGGCATTGGTCAACTCCAGTTTTAACGGTGCAGGATTACACCACAATGCGCCCGACCTAAGCCGGGCACACAAGTTGCAATCCTTAGATGTTCCAAGGCTGGATTTGTGCGGGAGGTTGATCTTTCCCATAGGCACATGCCATGTCGGCAGCATCCTCAGCGGAGATATAAGGGCCGAAAGCCCATGCAGTTCCCCATTCATTGATACGGATCACGATACACGACCCAGCATCAGCGATTGCCTGAGTTGCGAGAGACATTGCAGTTTCACGGTCCATCTTATTTCCCCTTAGCTGTCGTAGAACTCGGCAGGCATATTGCATACCAAGTAAAGGTCATACCCTCTTTCCAGTATGCCCTTAACTTCCACGTTGGAATAACCCTCACTTTTCGCGGCAAGCGCCACCCAGTCATTGTTGGTAAGGGTCTCAGGATCACCGAGAAAATTGACCTTAGATTGCATCAATTCATTATCATCACGCCAGACCACGAGATAAGAAAGCATATAGCTTTGAGCCTCCTTTAGTTTATATTCAGCATATTCTATGCACCCTACTCCCACGACACCCTCCGGGGGATTGTTGAGTGCATCCTGATAGACATTCAGAAGCCTGAACAATTCATCAGCCTCCGGGTTGTTTTTCCACCCCTCGCTAGGTTTCACACCATCGGACATACACGACATGAGAGCGGAGATAACTTGCGACTGGTTCTGATACATTATAGCGTCCCCTTGATGATGGTCACACGCTCGTCACGCAGGACATGGAAGAAATTGCGCACCTTGACCGCATAGAGATAGGTGCTCTCAGGGATGGGCTTACGCTCACCATTCGGGGTTTCGAGATAGTAGGACATTATGGTTCTCCGGATAGTGCGGGATTGCACCACAAAGGGGGCCAACTGGTGACCCCCTCAAGCTGCAATCTGTCAGGGTATCAGCGGAGTGCCTGAAGAGCCGCAATCATTGCCTCAAGTTGGTCCGGATTGTTCTTGACCTGACGCTGCGCCCATGCCTTAGCATCAAAGGTTTTCTCTTTCTTTTCCTTCTCTTCCTCAGGCATGAGGGCATTCTTGATTGCAGTTCCGGAGATAGACACCTTGCGTTCAATCAAATCGTGCACGATAGACGTCGCGTGATTGTTCTTGACCGCACCCTTCATCTTGATACGAATGCCGGTCGGTTGCTTTTCATCCGCGACAATCTTAATGTCAGGCACGACAGAACGGATAACCAACTTGATGTTATCAACTTCGCGCTTCGCCCCCGCGTCAATTCCCTTGCGCAGATGGTGAGCGAGAACAGTCCATTCGTAATTGTGCGCGAACGCATGGTCAATCGCGTCAAGTGTCACTTGCAGAACGGTGGCGCCATTGTTCGCACGAGCGGACCATGCACGAGTCGATGCACTCTTGATAGTTTTCGCGTCAGACATAGTAGGTTCTCCAGTTTGAGAGATAGGTGCAGGATTACACCACAAAGCCGCCCACTTGGGGCGACTCAAGTTATAATCCATGCTTATACTTTCTCAGCCTTTTGGGCCGCGCATTGGGGCAATACAATACGCCTTTATTAACGCGGCAGTTAGCCTATATACCGCGCCCACTAACTCACAGGAACCGCGACGGGCGTAGGCACCCTACACGCATTACGACAGCCCGCTCCGTTGGTTGGGAGCACAACTGGCGCACGACGTGGCATCATCGGGGACTAACCCCTAGCGGCGCGGTATCTCTTCACGATGTCAAAAAGCGGTTGGCCTAACCTAGACGCGTTACGGGGCTTTCACGAACGCAAGCGCAGTCGCGTTATGTGTTACTAACCGATCGTATGGTGCGCGCCAGATGGTATCATGGGCCGAGTTTAGGCTTGCTAGGCCTAGGTGGTGAAGCTGGTTTGATCCCGTTTCGTTATCGATGGACCTAATATGAAACAACCAAACCAGGTTTTCAATAGAAAAGAATCGTGCAAAATCAGGGACTTACAAGTTTTTNAAACATTCAATTTNCGGAATGTGTCCCCTACACGCGCGAGCCTATACCTACGCGGATTGGGTAGGTAAGACATGCTGACCTAGTTAGAGGGGGTAGGTCATAGGTGCTGACATATCGAAAGGGGATAGGTCAGAATTGTTGACGTATCGACCATTTGGGTCACACTTGCTGACCTATTTGAGTCAGTCCTGCTGACATACCCAAAAGGGTCAATCACCCTGACCTTTTCCCCCACATTCAAAATCTGTAATGTGAAAACCATTAACATTCACTTGTCAAAATGTCACATTGTGTAACGTAAAGTTGACACATTTCTAGAATCGTTCTAAATCAATATGTTATAACATAACAAGAGAGGGATGGGCATGGTCCACCGGGGGGTTGGGGGTATGCGTATACCACTATTGACAGTGAGGGGGTATCAAAATGTGTTAATCACTTGGTACATACATTCAGATTTTAGATCAATCCCTACTCACCTATCAATTTTTTCAATAGGTGTAAAAACAAGCCTGAGAAGCTCACACAGCGGATCTGTAAGTTTCCGGAGGGTACATACCTGAGACCCCCTTAGAGCCTCTCTAGACCCCCTCACAGGCTCTCTGTGAAGGCTCTGGTTGTTAAACCCCGAGGGTGGGGGTTGGAGAGGGTTTATCTTATGTAGGAGAAAAAAGTTTAAAAGACCCCTTGACGTGCGGCTCATCGTGAGTATAATATAGTACATAAGGTATACTTAAAGAGTTCACGATGTAGGCACCCTAAGTGCACCTTAGGAGATACTTAGGTGTGTACCTTAGGAGTTCTTTAGGTATTACTTAAGTATTATTTATCCCTAATTTAAGTTAGTTCTTTAGGAGTACCTTAAGGTAGGTACCTTAAGTATATACATTATGTATTACTTAGGAGGGGGTTAAAAATTTTCAAGAGGGAGAGGAGAGATATTTTTCTGTCGTAACCCTTGACCTCTGTCGTAATCTGAGTATAACTAGCCATGAGATTTTCCGAAAATGTTTTGGAGGACTTTTACGATGCTCTTGCGTCTGGCGACGAGAGTAAGCTTCGTAGAGTCCATATCCCACGTTCTGAGGTTTTCTACGTCAAGGCAGCAGTAGAAGCTAAAACCGGAGAAAAGGTTGCCCTACAGCACGTAGAGAGAGTCCTTTATGAAGAAGGATTCCTGAGTAAAAGAGATGTTCATGACGTATCAATTTTCCCAAAGGAGTCTGGATAACCTTAAGGGGGTGCATGAGGATCTTGTTTCTGTCGTAACCCGTGCTCTCGAACTTACTGAGCAGGACTTTATGGTGATCGAAGGTCTCCGGACGGAGGAGCGACAGAAGCAGCTTGTGGCCGAAGGTAAGTCCAAGACGATGAACTCTCGACACTTGACCGGCCATGCTGTGGACATTGTCCCTTATCCTGTTTCTTGGGAATGGGAGGACTTTCGTCCTGTCGTGAATGCCATGAGGAAAGCTGCCAAGGAACTAGGCGTTGACGTAGAGCATGGTTTTGACTGGGGCTGGGATGCACCTCACCATCAGCTTACTTGGGAGTCGTACCCCAAATGAGCGACAATGAATGGCACCTCTCAAAATCTGTTCCAGTAACTTTTATCCTCGCTATCGTAGCCCAGACCATTGCTCTCATCTGGTTTGTTGCAACTCTCCGTAATGATGTCGATGTAAACAGAGATAGTATTAACCGAAATGTTACCAGTATCCAACAAAACCAAGATCAGATTGCAGAGCTTCGGGTTGTGGTACAAAGCCAAGCGGTCACACTGGCACGTATTGATGAAAACATCAAAGCAATCCGAGCGGCAGTCGAAGAGTTCAAAAAACAAAACTAAGACTTGGAAACGTGAGGTTGCTGTTTTACTCCTATTGGGACTTAGTTGTGTCGTATACACCGGAGATCACAAAATGGCGGGGATTATCGTCTGGCCGATCATGGGTTTTGCCGCTGGTGCTTTTGGTCTCGACTCTTTTTCTAAGCAGTTGCGGAGGTAGTCCACTTAATCTTCTTACTGGTGGTGGGCCTAACGTAGCAGCGAACACACAAGTAGGTAAAAACAACACTCAAACTGTAGGGACAACCGAAGTAAAAGAGCAAAAACTTGTCCGTCCAGTTGCCCGAGGGGACATTAGGCAAAGCAGCGACACCAACAAGGTTCAGGCAGACAGTGTTGAGACTGTTGTGGTCAACGAACTTCCGATTTGGGCAGTAGCACTAGGGCTTTTTGGCTTCATTGTCTGGTCTTACCTCCTTTGGAAGCTCCCTACCCCTAAACAGATTTGGAAAAAGAATGGCTGAGAAAAAGAAAAAAGACCCTAAGCTTGAAAAAATTGGTGCTTCTGGTTACAATAAGCCTGTTCGTACCCCTGATGGCCCCAAAAAATTCGCTGTCGTAGCTAAAAAAGGGGATAAAACCAAGCTTGTCCGCTTTGGTGACCCTGATATGACCATTAAAAAAGACCAGAAAGACAGGAAGAAGAGCTACTGTGCTCGGTCTTCGGGGATCAAGGGCAAAGATGATAAGTTTTCTGCCAATTATTGGAGCAGAAAGAAGTGGAATTGCTAATGAACAAAGCAACCAACATCAAAGGTGTCAAGAATATCAGTCAACCTAAGTGCAAAAGTGTTGCTGTTATGGTGGTTTCTAAAAATGCCCCTGACCGATAAAGGTAAAACCATTATGAAAAGCATGAAAGAGCAGTATGGACCTGACAGAGGGGAGTCTGCCTTTTATGCCAGTCGAAACAAGGGAAAAATTGAAGGAGTTGAAATGTCTAAGGGAGGTCTGACCAAGTCTACCGGCAAGCTCAAGACCGGGATCAAGAAGTGCAAAGGTGGTAAGTAATGGCCAAGTACGACGATATGAGCTTCAAGAAAGCTTTTGCTGCGGCACGAAAAGAAAAAGGTTCGGGCAAGACCTTTA
>PR_CR_10_Liq_1_inCRDRAFT_1001702_pt1 | contig 12024 bp, 8 predicted proteins | sample PRCRCaboRojoPR_3_FD_10241 | JGI IMG/M metagenome (IMG submission 10241) | reverse complement strand
ATCAAAGGAATCAGCCGTCACCTCCATGTCGGCTCTTCGTTCAATTGATTCTATCGGCTGATTCTTCATAGCGTCAGAGCCCAAGAAAGAAATTTCTCGCAATTTCATTCTGGATGGCTCTTCACCAAGGGAAATTGTTCGTGTCGGGTCGAACAAGGAAATTTCCCGTGTAGGCTTCATCCACAGCACTGCTTAAGTATGAAATTCATTTCTAACTGCAGTGCTGAAGGAGATTGCAATATTAAACTCTTGCTACTACAATCCCATTTCAACGGTTAATTCAGAATTATGGGATTGTAGTTGCATTAGCTTATGAGCCTATAGCATCACAGAAATGGCTTTTTCCATTTCAAGATGCAGGCTCTTACAAACTCAGGACCTGCGATTCTATTCGCGTCGGTCCATAGAGTTTGAATCGCATGGGAACGCAGCGCTCAGTTTCAAATTAAACGCTGCGATCCAATGCGGATGGCTGCCTCTAACGAACCCTTTGCTAGAAACTGAAGGCTTCGTGACCGTCAAGGTCTAAGGCCGATAGTTTGATGAAGATTTCATCTTGAAATAGAATCTTCCATAATACCAGTAATGCCAATTCCTATGAATTTCTGTCAAATAAAGCTCTAGATGAAGATTCCTTTAGTGGAAATTCCGATAAGAGTTTCATCTGGAGGAATCTTCCCATAGAAATTCTAATCTAGCATTCAATTACATGAATCGCCTGTAACCGATAGAATTATATACCAATGAATCTTTATGGAGCTACAGGCGATTATGTTACCTTGAGAATCAAATCTCTCGTCTCAGCCCAACTCTATGGTCTGATTCGAATTTGATCTCAATATCAACTTTACGGTTGAGAGGAACTCGCCTCTGTGATTCAAGAGGCAGATTCCTATAGAGCTAAAGGCTTATAGCATCACAGGTAACAGAAAGCTTAAAGGAGTTTAGCATAATTCCATTTCAATACCTGTGATGCTTGTAGCTAATTTCCTGGTAGCCCAAGCTTTACAGGCGCTACGGGAAATAGCCAATTAGCTTCTAACCAACCCTTAAGATTCGTTCTCAATTTCTATAGCTTCATTCACCTTGAGTCTTATATTGGTATTTCATCCAAATGAAGCTATTGAAAGAAATTGCCATTAAACGCATAGGGTTATAGGGTTATAGCAGTTTAACCCAATTGAACCCTTGAGTTTAAATTTCAACTAACAGCCATTCAATATTCGAAGGCTTAAAGGATTATACGAATATTGAAGGCTGGTATAGAATTAGCTCATAAGGCTTAATCTTTCATAAACCTATCAACCGCTTCAGTTGGATAAATCCATTGGCATATTCGCATGGGTTAATTCCCGTCAGTTAGAAGAAATCCAAGTGAAGATGGTTTCCTCTGGTTTAAGCGAAATTCTAATGCAGCGTCAAACCATCGAAGAACCACTTGAGTTTAACGCTAGCACTTCACAACATCAAAGTTGGGCTAGCCTTTAGTTTGAGTCCTGCCAGCTTATGAGTTTATACGCGAATTTCATATTAGCGTTACACTGTCATTCTATTTCAAGAAGGAATTTTCATTTGAAATAGAAATGCAGCTATCAAGGAAGCTGAGTCTATCGGCCTTTATCGCTGCGTCCCATTAGCTTTAAAGGCCGTGAGATCGCATAAGCCTTATGCGTATCAGCTAATACGAATCAACCGATAAGATTCGCTTGAGAGCATCAAAGGCTTATGTCCCAATTGAGCTAAAGAGTTTGAATGATAGAGTTTCCTGCTATGGCAAGCATGATTTCAATATCAAACTCATGCTAGCCAGCGATAAAGGAAACGAAAGGCTGTAATCCTGTAGTGACCGAGCAGTACTGTAAAGCTATAGAAGAGATAATCTCATTATTGAAGTAGCCGTTAGAATGAAAAGGAAACTCTCTTATTCGAATATAGAATAGCAATAAAGCAATATTGCTGGTATAAGTTTCATTAAAATGGAATATTGCAAAATAGCTTGCTGGTATAAGTCTTATTGAAATTTATCGCTGAATTCCATCTTGTAATTACAGCTTTACATTTCAATTCAATTTCTTTCTTGCCTTCGCTTCCATGTGATTTGCCTTCGCATTTGCATTTGAACGTAGAATCACATAAGCGAATGCAGCCCTCGAAATGCAAGCTTTCGACGGGCATACCACCAAATAAATTACCTGAATGAACCTATTCAGCTGGTTTGGAATAAAAGTGTAATTTCAATACAAACCGGCTGATGGGATTGAAATAGAAAAGATGATTGGCAGCTATACAGCTCAAGCCTTCCATTTTATTTGGTTCAGACCCATAATTTCTCAAAGGCGGGAAATTATTCGCCTGTAAAGCATAATTTCCTTGGCTGCTTGAGAGTGAAACCATAATTCCCAATTCACTCTCAATCACCCTGTTCCGACTTCGCTTCTAGTTTAAGATTCGAGTCGGATCTGGCACTAGAAACGAATCGGCTGATAGAATCTTATGGAAGCGTCAACTTCCTTGGGTCCTGCTAGCTTTAGTCTTAAACCAGCCGCTTGAGTTGGATATTCTTAGTTCAGCCGATACTGCTGGATCCAACTCTATCGGCTGTACAGCTTGAAGAGCATAACCGAGAAGTGCCAGCACTGCCGATAAACTTATCGCAGCTGTAACGAGGAATCTTTTATCGGCAGCAGCTGAATAGGTCTATAGGCCCATAGAATCTCATGAGCCTTTAGAGGAATAATCCTTCATAATACCATTGACTTTCTATTTCCAATTCAAATTCAATGGTGAAATCATGAAATGAATTGGAAGCAGCCGTCACGAGCTGATTAGCATTTCTACCAGTGAATTAGCCTTTATTGAACTAATCAGCTCGTTAGGTTGAGATTAAACCAGTCAGCTCCATTGAGATTAAATTACAGGAATAATCTTCAATAGGATCAGCACTAGCGGAAAACTCCTTGATACCGTCAAGCAAGTTTTCTATTTCAACCTGGCACTTCAAACCATGGAAACCGTGAATATGAGTTTCACTGGTTTGAATCACAAGAGGAAATCTTAATCAAGCGGTTGCTATGAGATTTCCACGCGTAGAATTTCATTCAAATACAGCTCTGCCTTTCATCTTCTATTTTTCGCTAGGTAAAATCATGGATGAAAGGCCCATCAATGGTATTTTCCCTTGGTTTCTATCAGCCTCTAGCGATCGAAGGCTATAGTTTTATAGCAATCGAACGCTAAGGCTCTATTCCCATTCAAGACCCGAGATCACCATTCCTTTGATACCCAAGGGTCTTGAAGGCTAAGGCGGAATTTCCTTTTTAAACCAAGTAAACTCCTTCAATACCTTTGGGAAATATCCGCCAGTATAAAATGAAACTCAGCACTGACGCTATAACCGTCAGAATGAAATTATTCGCTAAGGCTCTGTAAGGCTATAGGCTCATGCAGTACTGCTGGATTAAGCCCTCGAAACTGAATGGCAGTGCTGTAGCCGATAGCTGGGAGAAGCCCATACAAATAAGCTGGCTGCATTTGGTTTAGCTCTCATTCGCATGTTATGTATATTCTTAATTACAGTGCTGTATTGCAGTGCTGTATCACCACAGTCTTTTATCTTCTTCTCTTTATTGGTTCTGGCATTATTTTTATCTTACAGGATTATATCAATGGTATTATATTAACCTTGCTTCTATTTTAACCCTCGCAATTCATTTTCCTACTGCTGCTGCTTTATTTACTTACCGGATTAAGACTCTTGGTATCAAAAGCTATATTCATCAATTTATTGGATACCTGCAGTCTTATATCAATGGTATTGAGATCAACTCTATCAGGCAGGTTAATTTGGGTTAAGCTACCAAAGAAGTTGATCTCAAGCATAACCTTTATAGCGTCAGATCCAAAGGAAACTTTCTGCCAACCAAATTATGGATTAAGGCAGATAGTTTCAAAGGGAAAAATGGATTGCTGGAACAAACTTCATTGATGGTTTTCATGGTGTAATCCCAATGGAGTTTGTCGCCATCAGGTTTATTGGTGAAATCTCATCCATGATTTCAAGGCCGATAGACCTCGGTAAAGCATTATTTTACCGTTGCATCCCAGAAATGGTTATTTCCAGGTTTAAGCCTAAAGGATCCATGGACTTTGATACTATCAGCTTCACAGCTTTAGGATCAAATCCAATGGGAAAATCAAAGGAAAATAGCTCTAGCGAACGAATTTCACTGGCTGTGCATAAGCCTTAGGAAATTCCCTCTTTCAACCAACATAATCCATCTGAAGATTATAGTTTCAATAATGAAATTATGTTGGTTGGTAAAGCTAATTCAATACCATCCCATAAAAGCTTATGGGATTATAGCGCCAATAAATATCATGAGAAATTCCCTTCAGAGTTGATTTTAAACCTGGAATTTCTCAGTACTGCTTCAAATTAGAAGCATGCTCTGATTTGATTCTAAACCAACGCTATTATGCTATTACCGATGAATTTCGCATAATAGCTTGAAGGCTGCGAATCATACGCATGGATTCATCCAAGCGATTCGCATGGTTTAATTTTATACCAGTCATTCACGACAGAAATTGCAATCTTATGCTGTCGTGAAGGCTGTGGCGACCCAGCAACTTTGCAAAGTTCCACTAGAATCTTCCATTTTAAGCAAAGTTGCTATCAAGGTCTATGGGCCTCTGAACGATGAAATCTTCATGCAGAGGCACATAAGAGCCTTGCGCACCAAGAAATTTCCATGTTGAAATCAAGAGCTTGTGGCTCTATGAGGAAATTTCTACCAGCGAATCTTATGGTTGGATCTTAACCAACAGATTCGCTTGGATGAGGTAATTCCATTTCAAGATTTCACAACTTCTGTAAACATACCATTGAAATGGAAATTACCGCTAGAACCAATTCTAATACAGCCGATAGAATTGGGTTCTAACTGAGTTCACCCATAGATTTGAATTCTAACAGGTTTATTCCCATTCAAATCAATGGGTTGATGAGATTATGACTGCTGTGATTCAATACCAATGGAACCATAGAGTTTGAATCACAGGAACGATAAAGGATGATTCGAATAATGAAATTATGCAGAGCTGCAGCCTTTATCGAGACCAAGGCCTTTGATGGGGTTATAGCGTCAAAGGCTGCAGTTCACCAGTCAAACAGAGCTTGCCGCTTCTTTTCCTTTTTATTCAACGGGTTATTTCCCATAATACTCGCAAGCTCTTTATCGGAACTGCCGCTAATCATCTATTGACTTATCACACTCCTTCTAACTTAAACTATTATTGGAATATAGGTTTCTTCCTTGGATTTACCATTGTTATTCAGATTCTAACAGGTTTATTTTTAGCTCTACACTACACTCCTGATATCAATTATGCTTTCTTCAGTGTTATGCAGATTATTCGAGAAGTCTATTTTGGATCTTCTTTTCGCTATATTCATTGTTCTGGTGCCTCTTTTATCTTTGCTTTTATATTTGCTCATATAGCTAGAGCATTATATTATGGCTCTTTCTCCCATAATCCAAGCGTATGGATTTCAGGAATATTACTCTTTATAGTGCTGATGATTATTGCTTTCATCGGTTATGTTCTTCCTTTTGGCTCTATGAGTTTCTGGGGAGCTACTGTCATTACTAATCTTTTATCTGCTATTCCTTGTATTATTCAATGGATCTCTGGAGGTTTATTTGTTCATAATCCAACTCTATCTCGCTTCTTTGTTTTTCATTTTATCTTACCATTGATTTTGCTAGCTTTTATCTTATTTCATCTTTTCTATCTTCATCTATTTTCTAGTACTAATCCATTAGCTTTCTCTTTTGGAATTTCTCAAGATCCTTTCTTCCCTTTTATCTTTTCTAAGGATTTCTTTGCCTTGTTTATTCTTATACCTTGCTTCTCCTTACAGACTTTCTTTGGCTTTCTTAGTTTCTCTCATCCAGATAATGCTTTTGAAGTTTCTTATTTAAACACTCCTCAACATATTGTTCCTGAATGGTATTTCCTCTCATTTTATGCTATCTTGAAATCTTTACCTAGCAAAAACGCTGGATTCATGCTTATGCTTTCTTTTCTTTTTATCTTATTCCTCTTTATGGAGTTCTCTAGATCTTTTGCTAGCTTTAATGCTTCTCCATCTTATCATATTTCTTCTTTTTACTTTTCATTTTTCTCTTCTATTACACTTGGATCACAGATACCTGAAGAGCTTTTCATCTATTATGGAAGGTTATTCATTATTTTCATGCTTTTATCTTTCTATCCAATTCAATTTCATGATATTAAGATCAAGTGCTTTAATAACATTTCATCTAACAGTAGCAGTTCAGCCAATTTTATACCAGCCAACCGCATTATCGCCGCCTCTTTATTTTACTCTTCTTTTCCTTTCTGTCTTTTAATAGTTTCTCCTTCTACTTTATTCTTAGCTCTTCTTCAATTAAATAGCAATCTTGCTTTAGATTACATTTTATTCAGAGCTCTGTCTTTATTTTTCATACCTTTCTTTCTCATTTTCCATTTATTCAATAATTGGATTAGAGATATTGTAAGAGAGTCTTCTAAGAATTGCAGTCTTATATTGATGTTATTAGCTTTTGCTTTCTCTTTCTTCTTATTTTCAGAATTATGCTTTTTCTTCTCTTTCTTTTGGGCTGCTTTTCATTCAACTTTTTCACCAATGATCTTATTTCATGGACTCTTTCTACCTGATGCTTCCCAATTGAGTTATGCTAATTCACTTCTTTTATCTAATGCTGCTGTCTCTTTAGCTTGTAGTTTCATTGAAAGGTTATTATTAATCTCAGCTTATGCTGGTCTTTCCTCTTTTATTTTTGCTTCAATATTCTTATCTTTGCAAATTAAAGAGTTTCGCAGTATCGGCTTCTTTATTTCTGACTTTTCACTTTTCTATTTTCTTACAGGATTACACTTCTTTCATGTTTTTATTGGTATCTTCTTTCTTATATCTTTTTCCTCATCGAATCCTATTAGCTTTAATTCTAATCTAACTTTCGAGGCCTTTTGCTCTTCCACAGATTATCTTTATTCTTCAATTCAACTCTTATACTGGCATTTTGTTGAAATCTTATGGTTGGTTATATCATTCGTCTGTTATGGATATTCTTAATTACAGTTTCTCTACTTTGATCTTGCCTTTCCTTTAATTTTAATCGGCTCTTCTATAATCCTTGTAACTTTATCAAATATTGCAATCTTACACTTTTTATCAACTTTTCTTTTACCTTTGCATTTCTTTTCTCTCTTTCAAGTTTCTTCTTTCATTGGTATCTTCCTTTGTATTTTTATCTTCATCAAACTCTTCTCTACTGTCTTATCTCATTCTATTCTTTCTTATTTTATCGGTATTTCTTTCCTTTGTTATTCTTTCAAGAGCATTATTCTTATCTTTCTCTTTATCTCAAGTAAGCCTTTCTTTCTATTTCCTCTTGTTATCTTTGCTCGTGTAATCCTTGAAATTTCATTTTACTGTTGTAATCTTCTTCTCTTTATCTTGTAGCAGAGTTTCCTTTAAATTTCATTTTGTACTGGCATTTCTTTGTATTTCTATATCTTTACGCTACCTCAAGACTCTTATCAACTTTTCCGCTTGCTTGTATTTGCTTTTCCTTTTCAAACTAATCTTTCTTCTGATAATTTATTTGTTGGTTCATCACCACTGTAATGCAGTGCTTCACCAAAGTTTGTCTTTCTTGTACCAACCGATTCGAATGGATTTTCACTAGATGAAATTACCTTTCAGTATCGAATCGGTTGATAGAAATACAACTAAAGGCTGTGATTCAACTGAATGCAGCTATGCGAAAGGCTGCAACTGATTCAGTTGATTGATTCTAATGCAGCTGCCGGCATTTTGCAGAATTCCTCAAAATTGCCGCAGCTTTATGGAAATTCATTGAGGAGATTTCTCTGGATTGAAGTTCAACTAAGTGAAATCGCCTCATGGAATTGATTGATGCTATACCCATGGGTTCTTCCCATCAAACGCTTCAATTCAAACCCATGGGTTAAACTGCCGTCAAATGGAAATTTAGCTAAATTCATCTTCTGCAGTGCTGCTACTGTTAGAATTGAATCTACAGGCAGCTCTGCATGGGATCAAAGGGCTTAATCCCAATCGGCTCATAAGGCTATAAAGGCATAGGTTCCAACCAGCATAATCCAATTCAAGGGTTTAGTTCAAATCCCATAATTGAATTGGATGAGTCTATCTCTGGTTACCCAAAGATCCATAAAGTGCCAGAGCTCATAATTTCTATAGGATTAGAACCAAAGAAAGCATGGCTTAATTGGTATCTAGGTCTTAAGGGTTTATGGAACTTTAAGGCCTTGCATGCCATACCAGAGAAATGAATCTCTGGAATAAGGTTTCTATGTGAAGCTGCTTCCAATGGAAAACTTTATTCGCGTGTAATGCCAGTATAACATTTCCATTTGAAGCTGCGAATAGCATTAGCTCTTGAAAGCAAGAAATAGAAAGCTAATCGGCTGATACGATTATGCTCTATTTCAATGCAATGCTGCTATGTAATGCCAGGAAATAATGTGTTGCAGCCCAATAAATTGGCGCAAAAGCATAATTTCCATCAAGTGTAACACCATTTATGAGAATTTCATGAGCAAACTTTATACCAAGGAAATTCTCATTAGCTTCTATGGGGTTATAGAAGAGATAAACTTTATCGCTTGTAGGCCCATAGAGTTGAATTACCATTGATGGGAGTTTAACCAAAGTTTCTCACCAGCTTCTTGATATTGAAAGGTAATTCCATCTTGAGCTCTGTTTGGGAATAACCCATTAGATTTATACCAACAGGAAGGTTAATCCAATTCTATGGGTTGACCGACCAAAGCATTTGTTTTGAACTGCCAGCTAATTTCAAATTAGCTCTTAACAGTACCAACCCATAAGTTTGAATTGAAGAGGATCGTTCCAATGCAAACTTGAAGGTTGGTATGGAAACAGAAAGTAATGAAGCTATAAGGTAATTCAGCTAAAGAGGAAGTTTCCTCTTGAAGCTAATTCCCTTGGAGTTTATATGAATTTCATTTTAAGCCATTTATTGGCGCTGCGACTGAATGAATCGCAGCTTTTAATGAAATTCATAGTTGCAGCTTCTTGCTTAGCTTTATCCAACTGAAAAATGAGATTTTGAAAGACAAGAAGCTGCCATTGAAAGAAAGGAAACTTCCGTAAAGAGCTGCTTCTAGTTGAAATTCGAAAAGGAATGCAGCTCTTGAGGTTCCAAAGGAAGTTTCCAATAGAAAATAATGCTTTCCAGTACAACCAGCTTATTTGATGAATAATTCCATAAAGCTTAAGCTGGTTGAGATTTAAATAGAAGCAGCCACAAAGGAAACTTCCTTACTGACGCTATGCCTTCATTACCGTTGGTATCAAAGTCTATGGGCTGCTAGGAATAATCCTTTCTAACGCAGTGAAGACGGAGCAGCCCATAAGCATTCATTTCTATCAGCCGATCAGTTCCAATGGAAATTTCTGTCGTGATCGGCTGGCTTAAAGCAATGTAAAGAGGCTCAGCCATCACTGTAGGACTTAACCACTGTAATGCTATGGCCCTATGCGAATAAGGCCTTTGATACGGTTAAGCTCTTCATCAAAATATGGAGGAGCCCATAACCTTATCAAAGCACTGGTTTAATCCCATACGAACGGATCAGTTCGAATGGTATAATCTCATAGCAGCTGCTACGAATCGAATGGAAGAAACCTTCCTTGCGATTCTTAGTAGCGTCATGCAGCCAATATCATTTTCCTTAAAAGCTGGATTTGATTTTGATATTGGCTGCAGCTATGAAGAACCACTTTAATGGAATTTCATTGCAGTGGTTCATCATATTTCAAGGGCTTAAGGGTCATGACCGCCAGATTCCATTATTGGAAAATTCCATTATTGGAATCAAGGCGGATAGAATCAAAGGCTTCATGACCGTCAAAATGGAGTTTTCTAGTGCTTGACGGTCATGAGGGCTGCTTCCCATTCAATTTCAACTCTTTTATCTCAAGCAAGCTTAATTTGAAATTGAATGCAAGCGGCTCTTTAAAGAAGACTCAGCCGCTATAACCCTTTAACCTTTCGAGGGCTTAAGCCTTCAGTTCCAAATGGAATGAAAGGCTAGAAGCCTGAGAAGGAAACTCTTACTTGAATGGGAGTTTCCCACTGAGATAATTTCCTCTTGAGCTCAATAGAATTGGGCTCTTCGTGGAATTTATCGCCATCAAACCACTGAGTTTGAATAAGATGCTTTAGTTCAAATCAGCTGGTTTGATACAGCTTTATACCAACAGTACCAAGCCCTTCGAAAGCTTCGAATTGGGCTGGGTTGGTATCAAATTAGCTCTGCATTCCAATTCAATTTTCGAATAGTGAAATTTCATTGGAATGAAGGCTAACCCAACATAATCCAATGGTTTAAGTCTGATAGGAATTTTCCATTGGATGTAGCCATTAAGGGAAATTCTTAATAGCGCTAGAACCAATAGAATTTCCCGCTTATGCATAATTTCCCAATGTAACGGTAACACCAAGGAAATTATGCTATCTCTGTAGGATCCTGTAAGATTAACCCATTAGCTTCAATCCCATTCGAATGGTATAAATATAATGGCAGCACTCGAATGGGATAGAACCACTTGAATCTTCATCTAGAGGAATCTTTCATTGGTATAGCCTTTATTGAAGATTCCTCTTCATGCCAATTCATATTTCTGGTTTAAACCAAAAGTCTGAATTGGCTTGTAAGATCATGAGGGAGATTCCCATGGTATCCGAGGCTTTAAGGAATCTCCGTCATGACGGGTATAATGCCAATAAGCTGGATTGGATTTAAACTAAAGCTATCCAGCTGATTGGGTCATAAGGCCTTTAAAGGCTAGCATGCAGTTATGCAAAATCCCATTTTCAACTGCATGACAGCCAGGAACAAAAGGCTTTAACGCTATGGCGACCAAGGCCTTTGGTTCTAACTGCCATAATCCATCAAAAGTCTGTAAAGAGATTATGGCTACCAAGCTTTATGGGAATTTGCCGCATAAGCTTGGTTTAGCATAATTTCATTTCTAACCGGAAATTTCCATTGGTACAAGACCCATAGATTCAACGATTAAAGGGAAATTTCCTCTAGCGCTCTGCAGCCTTTGGCTTTATTCGCTACAGACCGATAAGATTCTATTGGAAGTTTCCATTGGAATCTATCGGCAGAGTTTCATCTAAAGCAAGCTTTTATTTCAAGATGAAACTCTTACTTGAAGGTTAATCCCAATCAGCTGCTTTGGTTGAAAAGTTCCATTTACAGCTGATTGGCATAGAAGCAGCGATAAATTTCGCTAAAACCTGCTCCACATGAAATTTATCGGTGGTGCTCTGTATCGGCATAATCCAAGTGAAACTTCACAATTCGAATGGGATTATGCCGTTCATACCCAATAATGATTTTTACCAAGAAATTTATCTGGTAGAAATCATATTTGAGCAACTTCACTACGATTCCCAGGCTTCCAGGTTTCTAATGAAGTTTACACGAAAATAGAAGCCTGGTGAAGACTGGTGCTGTGAAGGAAACTCCCATTGTACTGGTGAACTCAGAGTTTCCTTCTGACGCTGCAGCTTAAGTATGAATTTCTCATAATAGCTGCAGCTGATTGAAGTTTCCAATTCATTTTTATGGGCCTGTGAGATCAAAATGAATTGGGTTAAAGGCCATACGAGCGATAGAGTCTTATTGGCTCAGCTCGTTAAAGCCTTTCGCAGTGCTTGGCAGTAACAGCCTTAAGCACTGCTGTGATGGAATCTTCCATTCGAATGGGAACAAGCCCTTCGAAAGGATTATTCCCAGCTATCGTCATCAAGACGGTCATGACGGTGAAACCCAATAGCTTGATGACGATTAGCTTTAGTTTTAAACCACCAGAACCTAATTGGGATTTAGCTCTATGAACCCATTAGGTTCTGGCAGCCCACAGAATTG
>PR_CR_10_Liq_1_inCRDRAFT_1001701_pt1 | contig 12024 bp, 9 predicted proteins | sample PRCRCaboRojoPR_3_FD_10241 | JGI IMG/M metagenome (IMG submission 10241) | reverse complement strand
GGGAGCCGAGCCGGCGGCTGTCGTCCCGCTGGGGACAGACTCTACACGATGATGGGGGCCTGCTCGACGGGGGTGAAGTCGGCTTTACCCAGGCTGACGACGTGCGGGGTGATCTGGTCGGCGTGGCCGAAGTCGAGCAGCAGCACGTGATCTTCGCTGTGGTGGATGATGCCGTCGAGCAGGCTCACCAGCTCGGCGTGCTGTTGGCGCGTGAGGCGGCACTGGAAGACGGAGAGCTGGACCCATTCCCCGTAGCCCTTCATGAGCTTGAAGATGCGCCGCCAGCGGCGCTGGTCGGAGATGTCGTAGGCGACGATGTAGAGGCGTTGGTCCATGTGCGTCGGTCGCGTTGGTGTCCGGTGGCGGCTGCGGGCCGGGCGCCGGGCATGGGGCGGCGCCGTGCGGCCGGTCAGCGCGGTGTGAACTGTGGATAGTGGTCGAGCTCGCCGTGCAGGTGGCGTGCGAACAGGCGTGCCTGCACTTCCAGCAGCCGGCGGTAGCTGAGCCGATAGCCGAGCAGCGGGTGCGTGACCTCCATGGTCAGACGCCGCTCGAAGGTGGCGATGAAGCGCTTGCGCCCGTCAGGGTGCAGCGAGACGCTGCCGGCGGCCCGGATGAAGTCCGTCGGGCGCACCTCGCCGTTGTTGATGGCCTGGATCACGGCGGAGTCCGCAAGGAGGGGCCGGAAGGGCTCCATCATGTCGAGCGACAGCGCTGGACGGCCGTAGCGCGGCTGGTGGTAGTAGCCGAGGTACGGGTCGAGCCCGACGGCGGAGAGGGTGTTGGTCCAGGTGCGTACCAGCAGCGAATAGGCGTAGGAGAGCAGGGCGTTGACCGGGTCCGTCGGCGGGCGCCGGTTGCGCTTGCTGAAGTCGAAGGCCGGGGTCGGATCGTCGCCGGGCGGCTTGATGACGTTGGGCAGCTCGCGGAAGTAGCGCGCGGCGGCGCTGCCCTCGATGCCGAGCAGGCCGGCGAGGTCCGTGGCCTTCTGCGCGCGGCGGATGTCGCTGTTGAGGTCCTCCAGCAGCGCGGGCGGCGCGCCGCCCTCTCCCTTCCAGTTGCGGCGCAGCAGGGTGCGGGCGTTCTTGATCTTGGCCTCGATCAGGGTCTTGGCGAGGCGCAGGCAGAAGGCCTGGTCGTCGGCGGCGCGGAACTGGGCGCGGCGCAGCTCGATGTTCTTGTGGCCGGTGCCCACCGTATGGCCCATGAACCAGCCGCCGTGGCTGTGCCAGCTGATGGGGATGTTACGGCGCATCAGCTCCTGCATGGCCGGCGTGGTGACGTAGACGTTGCCGAAGATCGCGAGCTGGGAGAGGTCGATGAGCCGCGCCTCCTGCACCTTCTTGTCGTCGATGAAGACCTCCAGGCGCTCGGCGGATTTGCTCACCTTGGCGTGCCAGGCCTGCACGTAGAGGGGCAGGCGGGTGTCGAGCCCCACGGCCAGCGGTCGCGGCGCGATGTCGGCGCCGCGGAAGAAGGCGGTCTCGTCCGGCAGGCAGATGCCGACCAGGGAGCAGCGCGGGCACTTGGGACTGTCCTCCAGCGGCGGCGGGATGCGTCCGCCCGCGGCGGTGAAGCGCAGGCCGTCGATGGTCTGCTTGGTGAGCGCGAGCAGCTCGTCGTCGAAGGGCACGCGCACCCGCTCGCGGCTGCCGGCGTAGTAGAGCACGCCCTCGGTGCAGGTGTAGCCGTGCTCGGCGAGGATCAGGCCCTGTACGCAGAGCTGCACCCGCTCCGGGTCNTAGGCGCCGCGGGCGACGTGCGGGCGCTTGCCGCGCTTGTAGTCCACCGGCGTGACTTCCGAGCCGGTGCCCTCGATGAGGTCCATGCGGGCGATGAGCCCGAGCCGGTTCGACGACAGCTCGATGGAGCGGGCATGGATCTTCTCGTCCGGCTCGTCGTCCTTGCCCTTCGCCTGCTCCACGGGCGGCAGCTTGCCCCCTGGTCTGTCCACGCGCCGGTGTACCCAGCGGCCCTCCACGGTGTCCGCCGAGTCGTCCCACTCGCCCTGCACCCATTCCAGGTAGGCCAGGCGCGGGCAGTAGCAATACTCGTTGATCATGCGTGCCGGCAGCAGCGGCACGTCGCCGCGCAGCTCCGGGAAGGGGAGCGCGAGCTCCTGCTGGTGATCGAGATCTTTTCCCATGCTGTCCTCCTCGTGTCCGTGGTCGGGCTGGACTCCGGTCTTAACGACTCGTCGATGCACCACAGTGGCCGCCATGCCAGCCGCAGCGTCGCCCCATGCCCGTTCCAGCTGGCGCGACTATCGCAGCTGGCCCGAGCGTGCCGGCGTTGCGGTCTGCGTGGTCGTCGACCCGCTGGAGCGCGCCGCGCCGGTCTTCGCGCCGAGCGACGGCCGCTGCGACAGCGGCACGATGGGGCGGCTCGCCGACCGGCCTGTCCACGCAGCGCTGCCTTGAGCGGCGCCTGAGCGTGCTCGATGAGTCATTCCGCTCGGCCAGCGACGGTTGCGGGCGGACCCGCTGCCGGCCGTTGCCGTCATCGACACTGCCCCATGCCCGCGGCAACGGCCTGTCGCTGCCAGGCAGCGGTTTCGGCGCCCGCCGAGGAGGCAAGAGCGCCTGCGGGCCTGGTGTCGAGCTGTCTGCCATGCGGTTCTCCTGCCGGCCTCATCGCCGGCGGGTACCTGCTTTGTCCTCAATGGCTGTCCGCATCGCGCATCACTGCCGCCGCGGGGACGCCCCGTGGAACGCGTATACACGAAGCGCAGTATAGTCGGCGTTTCAGGTTGTAGAAGGGAGCAGCGCAATGTTCAGCCTGACGCTGTACCTGCCGCATGAGCTGGCGCAAGACCTTGAGCAGGCAGCGGCCGGGAGCGGACGCCCGCGTGCGGAGATCATGTGCCGGGCTTTGGGCGAGCAACGCCAACGGCGTGAGCGGGCGCGGTTCACCAGCGAGGACGACCGCGAGGCGGCCCTGGGGTGCGCCGACGCTGTCAGGCCCCGTTACGAGGCGACTGCGCCCGCCGAGGAAGCCCTGGAATGCGGCACCGAGGCGCTGGCGCGGACTGGGTCTGCCGGGTCTGTCGGTTCCGACGGGGAGGGGGAGTGGTGGCGGTGACGGCGTGCTGGAATGCTGGGGCACAGTCCTGCAACGGGGCCGCGCCGACCAGCGTCCGGCGGGTTCCGGCTACAGGCTCAGCTAGTGAGCCTGTGTACGTGGTACAAAAGGGGTGTTGCCTGATGTATGCATGAGGGAGGGCCTTATGACCCCCGCAGAGTTCCAAGCCAGCTTTGAACAACTGACAGGCCTGCAGCCGATTCCCTGGCAAACTCGGCTGTTCCTGGAGTACTTCGACCAGGATCGCCTGCCGGCAGCCGTGGATGTGCCAACGGGGCTTGGCAAGACGGCGGTCACGGCTCTTTGGCTGATCGCCATTCGCGCGGGGCGAAAGCTGCCGCGACGCCTGGTGTACGTGGTGGACCGGCGCGCAGTCGTGGACCAGGCAACGGCGTTTGTGGAAAACCTCTGCAAGCGGCTCCCGAAAGCAGAGCGGTTTCCCATCTCGACGCTCCGCGGACAGCACATCGACAACCGTGAGTGGCTGGATGACCCCGCGCAGCCGGCCATCATCGTCGGCACCGTGGACATGATTGGCTCCCGGCTGCTGTTCTCGGGCTATGGAGTCTCGCGCAAAATGCGGCCGTACCATGCGGGCTTGCTCGGTGCAGACACCCTGGTGGTGCTGGATGAGGCGCATCTGGTGCCCCCGTTCGAGCGGCTGCTGGAAGCGGTGGAGTCAGGTGCCGGGGATTACGGGCAGGAGGCGTCCGCTGATCTGGTGCGCGTGCCGCCGCTCCGGCTGCTGTCGCTCTCCGCGACCGGGCGGGGTCGCCGGGGCGAGGTTTTCGCGCTGCGCGACACGGACTTGGGCGAGCCGGGCTCCATCACCCGCCAGCGGCTCGATGCCAAGAAGTCCCTGGAGATCAGGCGCGGCGATCCGAAGCAGCGCCCGAAGGATCTGGCAGACGCCGCGTGGGGGCTGAGCGGCGAGGGCACCCTGGCCATGCGTTGCCTGGTGTACTGCAATTCCCGCGACGATGCCGAGAAGGTGCATCGGGATCTTGCCGAGCGGGTCAAAAAGCAGCGTAAAGCGGAGCAAGCGCCGCCACTGTGTGAGCCCGAGCTCTTCATCGGCGCCCGTCGCGGCCACGAGCGTCAGCTCGCTGCCGACAGCCTGGCGGCGCTGGGCTTTTTGGCCGACGCCCGCGCCAACGATGAGCGGCTGCGCTTCCTGGTCGCCACTTCCGCCGGTGAGGTGGGCGTGGACCTGGATGCCGATCACATGGTCTGCGATCTGGTTGCCTGGGAGCGCATGGTCCAGCGGCTTGGCCGGGTCAACCGGCGCGGCACCGGCGATGCCAGGGTAGTGGTCCTCGACTTTGGTCCCCTCGATCCGAAATCGGTAGAGCAAGGCCGGGCTCATGCCGCCCTGAAAGCGGTGATGGAGGCGCTGCCGGATACGGAGGAGGGGTTCGATGCGAGCCCCGGTGCGCTGCGGGTTTTCAAGCTCGACGCCAATGACGAGCGACGCGCTGCGCTCGATGCCGCCACCACGCCGGCACCGCTGCGCCCGGCCCTGAACCGCCCGCTGGTGGACGCCTGGTCCATGACCACACTGCGCGAGCACACGGGGCGCCCGGAAGTACAGCCCTGGCTTCGCGGATGGGTGGACGACCAACCTCAGACGGCTGTTGTTTGGCGGGCGCATCTGCCGGTCGCAGAACAGGAAGCGTCGGATGATGGCCAGGTGCGCCCCAAGGCCGTAGACGATTACTTCGAAGCCGCGCCGCCGCATGCCGCTGAGAAACTGGAGACGGAGAGCTACCGCGTCGCCGAATGGCTGATCGCGCGTGCGAAAGCGCTCCTGAAAGTCGCCGCGGCCAAGGCCAACGGTCCTATCGATGTGGTCGTGCCGCAGCCGCAACACATCATCGCCATCGCGCTCGGTCAGGCAGGTGACTTTGAGCGAGCCTATCGGCTAAGGGACCTCGACGGCGTCAACAAGGATCGGTTGGTCCGGGAGCTTGCCGCGCGCACCCTGGTGGTCTCGACCCTGGTCGGTGGCTTGGCCGGGATCGGAACGCTCGACGCGAAACATGCAGATGCGCCGACCTGGGTCGCGGACGATGACGTACTCCCGGACATCGGGGCATCGAGCGCAAGCCCGGTGATCCCGTGGCGCGTGCTGCGCTGGAGCGGCACCGAGGACGCTGGACTCGATGGCGTCCCCGGCTGGCACCGACGGCACCAGTTCGTACTGAAGCGGGACGCCGACGGAGAGACCAGCGCTGCCCTCGACGTCTACCAGTGGCGACAGACCGCCGCGACCGAAGACGACCGTTCACTCGGGTACCTGCAAACGCTGGCCGACCACCAGGCCTGCGCGGAGGCAAAGGCACGGGCCATCGCTGAGCGGCTCGGCCTCACGGAGTGGGCAACGCAGGTGCTTGTCGTCGCAGCTCGGCTGCACGACGAGGGCAAGCGCGCCGACCGCTGGCAGACTGCTTTCCGCGCTCCACGTGGCGGTGAGCCCTACGCGAAGACCAAGGGGCCAATCGACCAGCAGGTCCTGGACGGCTATCGGCACGAGCTCGGCTCCCTGTTCCATGCGGAGCAGGACGCCGCGTTCCAGGCACTCGCACCCGACCAGCGTGAGCTGGTGCTGCACCTGATCGCCGCACATCACGGCCAGGCACGCCCCACCATCGTCACCCGCGGCTGCGAGGAGGCGCCGCCGTCGCAGCTCGACGCCCGCGCGCGGGACGTCGCCCTGCGCTTCGTGCGCCTGCAGCATCGCTGGGGTCCCTGGGGGCTGGCGTGGTGGGAGGCGCTGCTGCGCGCCGCGGACCAACAGGCCTCGAAGGCCGCCGCACAGGAGGACTGCTGATGGCCAGGGCATCCATTCCCGTGGACCTGTTCAATCCGGGGCAGGTGTTTGCGTGTCTCGGTTTCGTGGAGGCGGCGGCTGAGATTCTCGGCGACGCCAAAGGCGCGTTCGACTGGTCTGAGGCGAAATCGGCGAGATTCCAATTGGACGCGATTGGGGAGGAGCATCCGGTGCAGGCGGTGCTTGGATGTCTGGCGACAGCGAAGGTGTCCTCCATCTCCCCGCCTGGTACCGAGCTTTGCACGGAAAAATGGTCGGTGCCGACCCGTAAGCTCGGTAGCGATGAGAGCTTTCCGTTCATGGTCCCGGACAGCCCGGCAACGCTCCCGGCGCGCTTGGACTGCAAGTGGCAGGGCCGGCCGGTGCGAATTGTGATCGACCACTGGGGCGACACAACCGACCGGGACAACGTCAAGTTCTGGGCCGGGTCGGGCGGCTACCCGGGCGCCGGGCTCGTGCGCGATGCGTTGGAGCTGGTCCGGGCGGATCTGCCGGATTGCGCGGATGATCCGTTCGCACTGAGCAAGCCACAATCCAGCAGCTTTCGCTTCGATTGGCGGCGCGACTACGTGCCGCTCGACGCGGGATTTTCACCCAATTTGCATGGCCAGGTGACAATGACCGGCTTCCCTGTCGTCGAGCTGCTCGCCGCCATCGGACTGAGCCATGCCCGCCCCAAGCGAACGGAGCGCAACAAGCTCGAATATCGCTACAGCCTTCCGGGCATTACCGATCCGAAGACGCTCTACGACCCTATCCTTCTACGCGCCGCGTTGGGCGGCGCGGACCTCGGCCTGCCGCACCGGGATTTCGTGATGCAGCTCGGCTGGCCCGGACAGGAGAACCAAGCTCGCTGCATCACAAACGTGATCGAAGAAACCAGAGGATGAACAGCATGTTGACGCACGAGATGATCGATACGTGGGCGGATGACCCGAAGGGCCCCGTGGCCTTGCACATGACCCAGACGCTTCTGCCGGTCGAGGGTGAAGGCGCGGTGATCTTCCCGCCCACCTATGCGGACCTGGAGAATTACGGCATGGAACGTCTCTCCGACGGTCGAACGGTGGTCACGATCGACAGTGTTGGCGCACAGGCGAACCGAATCGAGCCGATCTTTCGTCGCGCTGATGCCGACGTGCCTGCTAACGAGCTTGCGGACCTGGTGCCGCAGATCGACATCGCCTACGACGAGGGCAAGGCCGTTTCGATCCTGGAGGTTGGGCATCGTTTGGGAGACGCCCTTATCCGCTCTTCGACACTCAAAGACCGGGCGCAGGAGGCGTTTCGACGCTTCCTGGACCAAGGAGACGCCAGTGAGATCGCGCGGCTGGCGCCGACCTCTATTGTGTTCGGTGCCTGGGACTCGCGGGACACGCAGGCGAAGCTGCCGCGGATTTTGCAAGCTGTAATTCGCGCCTGGGACGTCGACGTCATCAAGCGGTCTGCGCAATACAACCCGCCCATCGACTACGCGGAGTTGGATGTCTTCGACGCTGAGCAAAAGGAGAAACAGGAAGGGGACCCGAAGAGTCCGCTCGCCAAACGGGGGTTCGTGCATGTGCCAGCGGCGGATACGCTCGGCGGCGTCGTCGCCCGCGGCCCCATCGAGCGCCGGATCACCGTCAACCTGATTGCGCTGCGCCGGCTGCGGGGTAACCGCGAGAACTCCATTGCGCTGCGGCGCTACATCCTCGGACTGGCACTGGTTGCAGCGACGGAGCCGTTGGACGGCTTCCTGCGCCAGGGCTGTCTGCTGACGCCCCACCCGGAGCACCCAGCCTCCTGGGAGGCCGTTGCCCGGACCGGTGAGCGCACGCCGGTTCAATTGGACCAGGAGAGCGCAGTCGAGTATGCGAAGGCTGCCAAGCAATCCTTCGCAGTGCATCCGGACGAGGCTTTCCAGTTCGACAAGGCGCTGGCTCAAAAGGACCTTGAGGATGTGCTCGGCAAGGGCGGCAAGGCGAAGAAGAAAGGGTGATTCCATGGCGGTCGAGATCGAACGCACAGCGGACAGGATGCTCTTGATCCGCATCCACTTCTTGGACGACCGATATCACGGAGAAGGCGATGCCGGCCTCGACGGCTGGCCTCCGTCGCCGGCTCGGCTGTTCCAGGCGTTGCTCGCCGGCAACGCGGTCGGCGCACGTTTGCCGCCCGAGTGCGCAGCCGCGTTGCGCTGGCTCGAAAGCGAGGCCGGGCCACCAGAGATTCGCGCGCAGCGCCCTCTGGTCGGTCTTTCCTACACGACCTTCGTGCCCAACAACGACCTGGACGCGAAGGGTGGGGACCCTGCCAGGATCGCGGATATCCGGGTCGGCAAACGCATTCGGCCGCGGCATATCGAATCGTCGCAACCTTTGATTTACGGCTGGCGGTTCCGAGCCGATGGCGAGAGCGAGCAGGCCGCGGGCGTGGTCTGTGCGATGGCAGAGAACCTGTATCAACTCGGACGCGGCGTGGACCTGGCTTGGGCTTGGGCGGAGATCCTCGACGCCGAAGCGGGCGGCGCCGCGATGGATGCGGCCTGCGGTGCGGTCTGGCGTCCGAGCGCGCAGGGCAGTGGCCCGGCGCTGAGCTGTCCGCAGCTCGGGTCTCTGGAGAGTCTCGTGACACGCTTCGATGCTCATCGGCAGCGCTTCAGCACTGTCAAGACGGGCAGGAAATCCAAGGTGTTTTTCACCAACCCGCCCAAGCCGCGCTTCCTGCAAGTCACTTACAACGCCTCCGCCGCCTGGCGGTTGTTTGACCTGCGAGCCGACCACGAAGGCGGACGGCGGCCGTTGCGCTCCTGGCCGCAGGCGCGTGCGGTGGACCTGGTGGAGCAGGTGCGTGATGCCGCCGCGGCCAAGCTGGCGGCGGCGTTGCCTGAGCAGGCCGGCCTTATCGAACGGTTGTTGATCGGTCGCGGTGCGGAGAGCGGGGACAAGGCGCGTCGGGTGCGCCTACTGCCGTTGCCCTCCATCGGCCATGAGCTGACCAACCGCTCCATTCGCCGCCTTCTGGTCACGGCGCCGCCCGAATGTCCGCTGCGCTTTGGTGACCTGGACTGGGCGCTGTCGGGGCTGCGCATCAATGGGGTTGGGGCGGGGGATACGCTTCTGGTGCGCAGCGATGATGTGTCCATGTTGCAGCGATACGGTGTGGAAGCGGGTGATGGGTACAAGTGCTGGCGCAGCGTGACACCGGTGGTATTGCCAGAGTCCGCCGCGCGCCGTCGGATTGATCCCGACCGGCGCCGGGGAGACTGGAAGCCGGGCAGCGAGCGCGTGGCCGAGGAGGAGCAGGCGTGCGGGGCGGTACTTCAGGCGCTGCGGCACGCGGAGCTGAGCGCTCCTGTGGAGGGCATTAGAGTTCAGCGGGAGCCCTTCAGCCCTAAGGGGGTACGGGCCGACGCGTTTGCCCAAGGCACGCGTTTCGCCAAGGAAAGGCTGTGGCACGTGGAGATTCGGTTTCGCAACCTCGTTGAAGGCCCATTGGTGCTGGGCGATGGACGGTACCTTGGCCTTGGACTGCTGGCGCCGGAGCATGAGGGAACGGACGTGCTTGCGTTCCACATAGCGGGCGGATTGGCGCCCGCCGCGAGGCCCGGGGCGGTTGCCGCGGCACTGCGGCGGGCTGTGATGGCGCGGGTGCAGACGCAGATCGGCCAAGGGCGACCGCTTCCGCCTTACTTCACAGGTCATCAGCCCGATGGCGAGCCCCTGCGGTCGGGTGCGCACCGCCATTTGGCCTTTGTCGCAGACCTGGCGCGCGACAGGCTATTGGTCATCCCACCGCACTTGCTTGAACGGCGGTATCCCATGACGTGGGAGCGCGAGCATTGGGGTTTGCTCACCACTGCGCTCGACGGCATGGATGATCTGCGCGCCGGTGCGGCGGGACGACTGCGCCTTATCGGTGGCGCAGTGGATCCGGACCGGGATCTGGTGTTCGGGACGGGCCGCGTGTGGGAGTCGGTGAGCGATTACCGTCCGACACGCCACGCGAAGAAGTCGGCCCCTGAAGCTGCCGTCGTCGAAGACGTGCTTCGTGAGACTCGGCGGGGGCGTCTGCCCGACCCGGAGGTCGACGTGCTTTCCGTCGAGGAGGGACCGCGTGGCGGGCTCGCGGGGCGTTTGCGACTTCGCTTTGCTGCCGCTCAGCGCGGCCCAGTGCTCATAGGGCGCACGCGACACCTGGGGGGTGGGCTTTTCAGATTGGCAGATTGACAGTGTACGGAGTGTCGGCCAGGGCGCTGCCGCAGCACAGATCCACTATGCCAGCGGTGCGAGCGCCTTGAGATCTTCGCTGGTGTTCGGCGGCGTGCGGCTTGCGTTCGAGCAGCACGTCGAGGACGACGTTGAGATGGATCAAGGCGTTCCCGGTCGGCGCGCCCCTTCCTGGCTGCGAGGTGTCGAACTCAGTCACTGACGCGAGAAGGTTCACTTGGAGCCGAGGTACTTGTCTGCGAGGTGCTCGCGGTAGTCGTCGACGTCGATGTGGCTGCCGCGGAGCGCGCCGAGAAGGGAGCGCACGCCGGGCGGTAGGTCGTCGGATTCGGTGGCGGCGCTCTCGGCGTCCAGTGCTGCGAAGTAATCCGCCACCAGCTGCGAGATGGACTTGCCCCGCGCCTTGGCGAGGGACTTGGCGCGGGCGATGAGGTGCTTGGGTAGTCTGAGTGTCAGCTTTGCGTGCATGATGGCGGGGCGCGGTTTGGTGAGGCACACGAGTCCGCTTCTGGCGCGGCAGCGCTTTGGTGCAGGTCGTGGGCGTGGCCTGTGGCGGCCTCCAACAACGGGTCACAAGCCTGCACGGACGGCGCTCCGGTTGCGACGACGTGCTCGCCGTAGGCACCCAACGCCCCCCGCAACCGCCCCACCACTGCCTCCCGCAGCGCCGCCGGCGCCGCCACCTCGCAGTCGGCGCCGTACTTGAGGATCTCCATGAGCAGCTCTTCGGGGTTGGCGTAGGGGAGGGTGAGCTGCCAGCGGCCGTCGGGGAGCCAGCTGCCGCGCTGGTCCGGGTGCCATTGCTCTTCGGCGACCCAGCGGGCGCGGTGGGGGCTGAAGCGCAGCACGGCGGTTTGGGTCGGGGCGCCGGTGAAGCTGCCGTAGGCGCCGTCGAGCCGGGCGCCGGTGTGCTGCGCGTTAAGCTCCAGGGCCGGCTCGGTGAGCACGGCTGCCCGCTGGATGCGCTCGATGGCGAAGCGCCGCAGGTCGCCGGCACGGTGGCACCAGGCGTCGAGGTACCAGTTGCTGCGCTGCCAGGTGAGGCGGTGCGGTGAGATCACGCGCGCGGGCTCGTTGGGCTCCGCGGTGCGGCTGCGCGGGTCGTAGCGGATGCGCAGCCGGCGGCGCTCGAACAGGGCCTGGGCGAGGATTGCGAAGGTTTCGCCGGGGCAGGGCCGGGTGCCGGGCGCCTGCAGGCTGATTCGCCGGGCGATATCGGCGGGGGTGATGCCGCGCTGGGCGAGCAGCGCCTCGATGCGTGCGGCGATGGGGGCGGTCTGCGCGGCCAGCAGGCCCGGCTGGAGCTGGCGCAGCAGCTCGCGGGCGGCGAGCAGCGCGTGGAGCTCGGTGGTGGTGAGCCAGAGCCCGGGCACCTCGTCGGCGGGGTCCGGCGCCGGTCCGCTCAGGTACCAGCCGCCGCGGCTGCGGTCGAAGGCGAGGGGGGCGCCGAAGTCGTCCCGATAGCTGTGCAGTGCGCGGCGGGCGGTGGACTCGGAGCATTCCATGCGCTCCATGAGCTGGCGCAGGGTAATGGGCGTGCGTCGCGCTGTGAAGATGCGCTTGAGTTGGGTGATGCGATGGAGTCTGTCCATGGCGGCGCCTCCGGATAAGGAAATCCCTGATGTTCTGGATTCTGCCAAAGACGCCGGCAGAGTGACGCTCCGTGTGCATTTGCAGTGACGCAAATCACTGGTGGCCACCGCCCACCCCAGGCCACCGCCTTGTCCCGCTTGGCGCGCCCGGTTGCATGTGGGTAGACTCTCGTGTTTGGGGCAAAGCCTCATCCCGCCCGGCCGCTTCGGCCTGTTCCACGTTGCCTTGGTGGCAGCGGCAGTTTTCGGTTTCGAGGATCTCCATGGCGAACGACAGCAACGTGACCTGGCATGAGCACCAGGTGACACG
>PR_CR_10_Liq_1_inCRDRAFT_1001700_pt1 | contig 12027 bp, 7 predicted proteins | sample PRCRCaboRojoPR_3_FD_10241 | JGI IMG/M metagenome (IMG submission 10241) | reverse complement strand
ACAAGCCGCTCTACATGCAGGTGCGCGAATCGCTTGTGCAGCGGCTGATCGACGGGCGCTGGCAGCCGGGCGAGATGATCCCGAGCGAAATCCAGCTCGCCCAGGAGCTGAACGTCAGCCAGGGCACCGTGCGCAAGGCCCTCGACACCATGGTCAAGGAATACCTTCTGGTGCGCCGGCAGGGGCGCGGCACCTTCGTCGCCCAGGCCGACGACGCCAAGCTCGTCTTTCAGTTCTTCCGGCTGAAGCCCGACGAGGGCGGCGCGGTCTATCCCGATTCGCGGCTGCGCGCGCTGGACCGCGCGGCGGCCACCGACGACGAGGCCGAGATGCTCGATCTCGCGCCGGGCGCGGCGGTGATCCGGATGGAACGGCTCAGGTCCATCGGCGAGACGCCGGTGATTGCCGAGACGATCGCGCTGTCAGCCGATCGCTTCCCCGGCTTCCCCGAACGGGACGCGGTGCCGAACAACCTCTACCATCTCTACTCGACGCATTGGGGCATCACGATCGCCCAGGCCGAGGAAACGCTCAAGGCCGTCGCCGCCGGGGCAGATGCCGCGGCGCTCGGCTGCAGTGTGGGCGCGCCGCTGCTGCGCGTCCACCGGCTGGCGCGCGACCTGTCTGACCGTCCGGTGGAACTGCGGATCTCGCGCTGCCTGACCGATGCGCTGCACTACGCGGTCAAGCTGACCTGACCTGACCTGGCCGGTCAGGCCAGCGCCGCCTCGACCGAGTCCGCAAGCCGCGCGACGATGCGCCCGATATCGGCCTCGGTCACGATGAAGGGCGGTGCGAGCAGCACGTGATCACCGGACTTCCCGTCGATCGTCCCGCCCATCGGGTAGACCATCAGGCCGCGTGCCATCGCCTCGCGCTTGATCCGGGCATGGGTCTTGCGCAGCGGGTCCAGCGGCGCCTTGGTCTCGCGGTCGGCGACCAGTTCCAGCGCGCGGAACAGCCCCCGCCCGCGGATATCGCCCACATTGGGGTGTTGCCCGAAGGCCGCGTGCAGCGCGTCGTCGAGCTGATCCCCCCGCGCACGGACATTGGCCATCAGATCGTCACGGCGGATCACCTCCTGCACGGCGAGCGCCGCGGCCGCGGCCATGGGGTGGCCCATATAGGTGTGGCCGTGCTGGAAAAAGCCCGAGCCCCCGTCGAAAGCCTCGAAGATGCGGTCGGACAGCAGCACCGCCCCGATCGGCTGGTAGCCGCCGCCGAGCCCCTTGGCCACCGTCAGCAGGTCGGGCACCACGCCCTCCTGCGCGCAGGCATGGAGCGTGCCGGTCCGGCCCATGCCGCACATCACCTCGTCGAGGATCAGCAGAACGCCGTGGCGATCGCAGATCTCGCGGACATGGCGGAAATAGCCCGCGGCGGGCGGCACCGCGCCGGCCGTCGCGCCGACGACGGTCTCTGCCACGAAGGCGGCGACGTTGCCCGGGCCGAGCCGTTCGATCTCGGCCTCCAGCTGGGCGGCGGCGCGGGCGCCGTATTCGGCCTCGGTCTCGCCCTCCGCCTGGTAGCGGTAGGCGTAGCACGGCTCGACATGGGCGACGTCGAAGAGCAGCGGTTCGAACTGGGCCCGCCGCCAGAGGTTGCCGCCCGCCGCCAGCGCGCCGAGCGTGTTGCCGTGATAGCTCTGGCGCCGCGCGATGACGTGGCGGCGCTGCGACTCGCCCCGCTCCACGTGGTATTGCCGCGCCATCTTGAGCGCGGCCTCCACCGCCTCGGATCCGCCGGAAACAAGGTAGACATGGCCCAGGTCGCCCGGGGCGTCGGCGACCATGCGCTCGGCCAGCCGCTCGGCCACGTCCGTCGTGAAGAAGCCGGTATGGGCGTAGGCCAGCCGGTCGAGCTGCGCGTGCAGGGCCGCGATCACCTCGGGGTGACCGTGGCCCAGGCAGGACACCGCCGCGCCGCCCGAGGCATCGATATAGGCGCGCCCGTCGGCGTCGAATAGCTCGACCCCCTGCCCGCCGACCGCGACGGCGGGGGTGGCGTGGATGTTGCGATGGAGTAGCCGTGTCATGTCGTCTTGCCGGCGGACCGGTCCCTGTTCTGCGTGTCGGCCCCATCCTGCAGCGAAACGCCTGCATCATCCAGACCGGATTTACCGCACAGTTGTATCAGAGCGACATGCCGGGGCCTGTCGGCCGGGCGGATCCCGGTCCTCAGGCCGATCTCGCGGGACGCGTCAGCGGGTAATGGCAGCGATAGCGGCGGCCGTCCGGCTGCGCCGACACGCCGGGCTGCACCTGCCGGCAATAGTCGTCGGCATAGGGGCAGCGATTGACGAAATCGCAGCCCGTGGGCCGGTTCATCAGGCTCGGCACCTCGCCGGTCAGCGCGACATGGGTGCGCCGGCGGTCCGGATCCGGCTGCGGCACGCCGCGCACCAGCGCCTCGGTGTAGGGATGCGCCGGCTGGCGGAAGATCTCCTCGGCGTCGCCCTGCTCGACGATCCGGCCCAGATACATGATCGCCAGCCGGTCGGAGATATGGCGCACAACGGGCAGGTTGTGCGTGATGATGAGATAGCCGAGGCCGTGCTCGGCCTGCAGATCCGCCATCAGGTTCAGGATCTCGCCCTGCACCGACACGTCGAGCCCCGCCGTCGGCTCGTCCGCGATGATGAGCTTGGGGTTCAGCGCCAGCGCGCGGGCGACGCCCACCCGCCGGGCCTGACCGCCCGAAAGCTCGTGCGGGTAGCGTGACAGGAACGCCTTGGGCAGGCGCACGAGATCGCAGAGCCGTTCGGCCTCGGCGTCCAGGTCGACACCGCGAAGTCCGTGGATCTGGAAGGGTTCGGTCACCAGCGCGCGCACCGACTTGCGCGGGCTGAGCGAGCCGACGGGATCCTGGAACATCATCGCCATGTCGCGGCGCAGCGGCTTGAAATGGCGCTCGGGCATGTTGCGAACCTCGTCGCCCCGGAACCGGACCGAGCCGCGCTCGGCCGGGACAAGGTTCAGCACCGTCCGGCCGAAGGTCGTCTTGCCGGAGCCGCTTTCACCCACCAGCCCCACCGTCTCGCCCGGACGGACCGAGAGCGACACGTCCAGAACCGCGTCCACGAAGGGATCGCTGATCCCTTTCATGCGGGCGCGCAAAGCGCCCATCGTCTGGAACCGGACGTTGAGATCCTCGACCTCGAGGACCGGTGTGTCGCCGATCGCAGGCGCCGGCAACGGCGCCGCCGGGGCGCGGCCGCCCTGGACCACCTGCACGTCTTCGGGCGGCGGCCAGCCGGGATCCGCGGCGGGGCCGTCCAGAAGATGGCAGCGTGCCACGCCGCCCGCCTGCCCGGCGACATCGGGCGGCGTGCGCTCGCGACAGATATCCATGGCGCGCGGACAGCGCGCGGCAAAGATGCAGCCGCCCGGCGGGTGCGCCAGGTCCGGCACGTCGCCCGGGATCACCGGCAGGCGGCCTTGGGTGTCGCTGATCCTGGCCGGGTCGCATTCCAGCAGCGCGCGCGTGTATGGGTGGCGCGGCGCGTGAAAGATCTGGCGCACGTCGCCGGCCTCGACCACCTCGCCGGCATACATGACCACCACCTCGTCGCAAAGCTCGGCGACCAGGCCCAGGTTGTGCGAGACCAGCACCACCGTGGCGTCGAGGTCGTTCTGAAGCTCCTGCAGAAGGTGGATGATCTGCGCCTCCATCGTCACGTCGAGCGCCGTGGTCGGCTCGTCGGCGAGGATCAGCGACGGGTCGGTCAACAGCGCCATGGCGATGCCCGCGCGCTGACGCATGCCACCCGAGAAATGATGCGGGTACTGGTCGATCCGGGTCTCGGGATCCGGGATCCCGACCTTGGCCATCAGCTCGACCGCGCGGCGGCGCTTTTCCTCGGTGGACATGCCCTTGCGACGGTAGAGCACGTCCTGCATCTGCTCGGCATAGGTCAGCACGGGGATCTGGCTCGTCATCGGGTCCTGGAACACGACCGAGATCTCCTCGCCGCGCACGCCGCGCAGCTGCGCCTCGGTCATCTTCAGGAGGTCCCGGTCGCCGAACTCGATCGCGCCGCCCGTCACCTCGGCGTTGCCGGCCAGCAGCCCGAGGATCGACCAGAGCACGGTGCTCTTGCCCGAGCCGCTTTCGCCCACCACCCCGACAAACCGGTTCTTCGGCACCTTGAAGCTCACGTCGCGCAGCGCGTGGACCCGGCCCCGCGTGGTGCGGAAATCGACCGACAGGTTGCGGATGTCGAGCAGCGTTTCCATGGCTCAGCGTCCCCGGTTCATGCGCGGGTCGAAGACATCGCGCAGCGCCTCGCCCAGGAAGGTGAAGCCCAGCGTCGTCAGGATCAGCGGGATGCCCCCGGCGATCACCAGCCAGGGCGTGTCGCGGATCACGAGATACCCCTCGTTGAGGATCGTCCCCCAGCTGGCGGTGGGCGGCAGCACGCCGAGCCCGAGGAAACTGAGCCCGGCCTCGACGGTGACCACGACCGGCACCTCCATCGCCGCGAGGATGAGCAGCGGGCCGATCACGTTCGGCATCACGTGATGAAAGAGCACCCGCCCCATGCCCGCGCCGAGCGAGCGTTCGGCGAGGATGAAATCGGTGGACTTCAGCGCCAGCGTCGAGGTCCGCGCGATGCGGGCGTATTGCGGGATCGAGGTGACGATGACGATGGCCAGCACCAGCTCGAGGCTCGGCCCGGTCAGCGCGACCGTGGCCAGCGCCAGGACGATCGTGGGGAAGGCCCGCACCGTGTCGAAGGCCAGGAGCAGCAGGTTGTCGAGCCAGCGCGGCCCGTAGCCGGCCAGCATCCCCAGGGCCAGGCCGATGACCAGAGCCACGGACACGCCGATCGCCGCGACCTTGAGCGCCACGCGCCCGCCATAGAGCATCCGCGAGAAGGTATCGCGGCCCAGCTGGTCCGTGCCCGCCCAGTGATCCAGCGTCGGCCCGGACATGCGCGCGGGTATGTCGATCGCGTTCGGGTCGTAGGGCGCCAGCCACGGCGCGAAGATCGCGCTGGCGAAGAAGAGCAGCACCAGCGTCAGCCCGGTCACGCCCTGCCAGTTGGTCAGGAAAAGCCGGAGCTTCTCGCGGCGTTCGCGCGCCGCGGATTCCCGCAGCGCGTCCGGGACCGTCTCGGCGGCGACGCCGGATGTGTCGACGGCAGGACTGCCGGTGGCGGTTTCAGAGCGTTTCTCGGACACGGGGATCCAGCCATGCGACCATGAGGTCGGAAATGAGGGTGATGACGATGTAGAGCGAGGTCGTGATCAGGACCGCGCCCTGGACGACGGGGAAATTGCGCGCCGAGACGGTGTCGAAGATCAGCTTTCCGACGCCCGGCCGGGCAAAGATGATCTCGGCGAAGACGGTGCCCGAGAGCAGGCCGGAAAAGCCCATGCCGATCAGCGTGATCGTCGGCAGGATCGCCACCCGCAGCGCGTAGCGGAACACCACCCGTCTCGGCGGCAGCCCGAAGGCGTGGGCCGAGCGGATATAGGTCTCGCCCATCACCTCGAGCATCGAGGCCCGCACCATCCGCGCCAGGTAGCCGACCCAGCTCAGCCCGATGGCGAAGGCCGGCAGCACGAGGTGCTGCGCCTGGTCCCAGGGATCGCCCGGATCGCCCGCGCCGATGGCCGGCAGCCAGCCCAGCGTCACCGCGAAGATCAGCAGTGCCCAGATGGAAACCAGGAAGGAGGGCACCGCGATCGTGCCGACCGAGAGCACGCCGGTCACGCGGTCCAGCCAGGTGTTCGGGCGGACCGCCGCGAGGCAGCCAAGCGGAATGCCCAGCGCCACCGCCCAGCCGAGCCCGGCGATCACCAGCACCAGCGTGAAGCCCATCCGGTCGAGCACGATCGCCGTGACGCTGCGGTCCGAAAAGACATCGACGCCCAGATCGCCCATGAAGGCGTTCTTGACGTAGATGAGGAACTGGATCGCGACCGGCTCGTCGAGATGCATCTTCTCGGAATAGCGCTGCACCGCCTCCGGCGTGGCCCGCGGGCCGAGCGCGATGGTGGCGGGATCGCCCGGGATCAGGTGCAGGAGCGAGAACAGCACCAGCACCACGGCCAGCACGACCGCCATCGAGAGTCCTACGCGCTTCGCAAGGTAGATCAGCATCGCGCCCTGTCCTTCTTTGCAGGGGCGGCGCGGGACCGCCGAAGGCCGCGCCCGGGCCTGGCCGGCCGGGCGCGGCGCCCCGGATCAGGCCCGGCCGAAGCGGCGGTAGTTCAGCTCGCCCGACGGCGCGGCATTCACCACCACCTCGGCGCGGTGCACGAAGGTCTCGGGCTCGTGGTTGATCCAGACATACGCGCCGGTCTCTTCCATGACCTCCTGCATCCGCACGTAGATGTCGTGGCGCTTCGCGGGATCGGTCTCGTTGATCCCTTCCTGGTAGAGCCGGTCATACTCCTCGCTGGTCCAGCGCTCCCAGTTCCAGACACCCACCTGGTCGGAGGTGAACCACTGGGTCGCCTCGTAGGGATCGGGCGTCGTGCCGAAGCGCATCAGCCAGAGTTCCAGGTCCTGCCAGGTGTCGCCCTTGCTTTCCTGGCCCATCTCCCAGAACGGTCCGCTGTCGAGCGGCAGAACCTTCACGGTGATGCCGACGCCGGCGAGGTTGGCCTGGATGATCTGCGCGGCGAGCATCCGCTCCTGGTTGTTGAGCGTCCGCAGCGTCAGCTCCAGCCCACTTATGCCGGCCTCGGCCAGCAGTTCGCGCGCCTTGGCCGGATCGTAGTCGTAGTAACGCGTCTGCTGGCGCTGGCCGATCAGACCCGGGCAGATGATCCCGTAGGACTGCTTGGTCGTGCCGGAATAGGCCCCCTGCAGGATCGACTCGACGTCGACCGCGTGCTGGATCGCCCGGCGCACCGTCTTGTCGGCCAGCTTGGGGTTCTCGGTATTCATGCCGAGCCACATGTATTGCAGCTCGCCCGCGACGGTGATCTCGGCGCCCTCGGGCATGTTCGCGGTGTAGCGCGCCAGCGTGTCGGCGCCGATCTCGGTGCAGTCGAGCTCGCCGGCCTCGAAGGCCAGTTCGGCCGCCTTGACCTCGGTGATGATGTTGGCCTCGACCCGCTCGAAGGCCGGTTTCGGCCCGGTCCAGTCGGGGTTCGCGGTGAACACCGCGCGCTGACCCGGCGTCTGGTCGTAGAGATAGGGGCCGCACACCGCCGGGAAATCCGTGGTGAACTTCTCGCCGACATCCTTCATCGCCTTTTCCGACAGGACCGCGCCCGGCCCGTGGCACAGCGTGATCATGATGAAGGGCGCGAACGGCTTGTTGAGGACGATGGTGCCGGTCCGCGCGCCGGTCACGTCGACCCGGTCGAGCGCCTCGAAATAGCCCGACCAGTCGGTGTCCTTCATCCGCTCGTAGGAATACTTGACGTCCGCCGCGGTGACCGCGCCATAGCCGCCGGTCCAGACAAGGCCCTCTTTCAGTTCGAAATCGATATGGGTCGGATCGCGCTGTTCGAGCTTCTCGACGAAGTAGGTCGGCTGCCAGCTGAACGTGCCATTGTCGGTCGTGTATTCCGCGAGGAACGGCAGGCACTGCTTCTGGGTCTCGATCTCGGTGCCCCCGGTCATGAAACCCGGATCGAGAATGTCGTTATCGCCGTCGAAGCGCAGGCGGAGCGTGGCGCCGGACTGCGCGAACGCCGCCCCCGGCAGGCCGGGCATCATGCCCAGCGCGCCAAGTGCCGCGCTCGACGCGAGGAAACCGCGCCTGGAAGTGGTGAAGCTCGTCATGGTGGTTCTCCCCGATGGATGTTTTTCTCGGCTATGTCCGATTAGACGGGCCGCAGGCCCGCCTGACAATTTCGCGCATCGCATCACTGTAAGCGCTCAGCGCGTCAATTCGCGAAATCAAACCATGTTTCGCGGTATCCGCTCTTCCCATTCCGCCTCGTGGACCAGCGCTTCGCCCTCCCAGGCGCGCAGCCGTGCCTTGATCAGGAACGCCTCGCGATCCGCACCCATCCAGGTCTCGGTCTTGCTGCGGATCTTCCAGTCGCCCCGCGACAGCGCATGCTCCCAGGTGATCTCGCCATAGGCGTCGGCGGGATCCCCGGAAGGGATCGTGTAGGTCTCGTAGCCCTGGTTGTAGACGGTCAGGTCGTTGTTCAGGATGCGGAACGTGCCGCTGCCATCGGCGATCCGCATCACGTGCCGGTCGGCCGCGACGTCATGCACGATCTCGAAGAAATCGTCGGCATCCGGCACGTCCTCGATGTCGAGATGCGGCCCGGACTGGGGCGGGCCGAATTCCGGCAGCCCTTCGTCCGCGGGCGCGGCCGGGCGCAGCGGCAGGTCCAGCGCGCTGTGCTCGGTATGCAGGGTCAGCGTGACGGGCTCGGGCGGGGTCCAGATCATCGGGAAATAGCTGGTGGAGATCCCCAGCCGGATCCGGTGCCCGGCGCGGAACCGCTGCGCGACGTGGTTCATCGGCACCGTGACGCGGTAGCGCTTGCCCGGCTCCAGCGGTTCCGGCGTCTCGTGGCCGTTGCGATGGGTCAGGTTGAACACGCCGAAGGTGACCCGCGTGGCCGCGCCGTCCGGCGCGACGTCCATCAGGCGCACGGCCACCTGCGCCACCGGCCTGTCCACCGAGATGTCGAGCATCACGCGGGCGTCGCCGGCGATCTCGACCGGCGTCTCCAGCGGAGGCGTCTCGAAGACCAGGCTGCCCGCATCCTCCGGGCGCTGGTCGGCCGGCTGATCGCCGGGCTTGGCGTAGGAACACCACTTGCCCGACCGCATCCCCACCCAGAGCGGCGAGCTGTGCGTGAATTGCGCGGGGCTCGCCGGGGGGCGCGACGACAGCCCGCCCTCGCCGGTGAGGTAGAAGGGCGTGCGCGCGACGTTGGGCGACGGCCAGGCCGGCTCGGCCACCCAGCGGCCGTCGCGCATCTCGTTGACCGCGTGGGGCCTGGCGTGATCCTGCATGAAGAGCCGCAGCATCGGCTCGTCCATGATGCCGGTCTCCTTGCCCTTCAGCCAGTGGTCCCACCAGCGGAGTTCCTCCTTCAGGAACCCGATGGCGGGCCCCGGCGCACCGATATGCGGATACTTGTGCGCCCAGGGGCCGACGAGGCCCTTCCTGGGCCCCTGAAGGTTTTCCATCAGGCGGAACACCGCGCGGCAATAGCCATCGGCCCAGCCCGACACCGCGTAGACGGGCACCTGGATCTTCGACCAGTCCTCGCAGACCGAGCCGTGTTTCCAGAACCCATCGCGGGTCTGGTGCTCCATCCAGTTCTTGAGCCAGAGCCCGCTGTGCTGCAGGCGCTCCATCCACATGTCGCGCCAGCGCTCCCCGACATGGCGCGGATCGGGCGGCAGCGTGTTGCGGCCGAACATGATCGAGGCCCAGGACAGCTGTTCGCCCAGCACGCAGCCGTTCATGTAGTGCACGTCGTCGGCATAGCGGTCGTCGGTCGAGCAGAGCGTCACCACCGATTTCAGCGCCGGCGGCTGCAGCGCCGCGACCTGCAGCCCGTTGAAACCGCCCCAGGAGATGCCGATCATGCCGACATTGCCGTCGCACCAGGGCTGATCGGCGATCCAGGCGATGGCGTCGGCCCCGTCCTGCAGTTCCTGCGGCAGGTACTCGTCCAGCATCAGCCCCTCGGAGTCCCCGGCGCCCCGCAGGTCGAGACGGATCACCGCGTAGCCGTGCCCGGCCAGGTAGGACTGCATCGTCGCGTCACGGCGCGCCGTCAGGTCGTTCTTGCGGTAGGGAATGTATTCCAGCACCGCCGGCACCGGCGCGGCCTCGGCCCCCTCGGGCATCCAGATCCGCGCGGCGAGCCTGCAGCCGTCGGGCATCGGCACCTCGACATGCTCGAATTCGCGCACCTGGTGATCGAAATCGGTGACCTGCGTCATGGGTTACTCCGCGGTTGAAGGGCAAGGGGCCGCAGCGCGGCTGTCGGGTGCAGCTTGGCGCGGGCCGGTGCTTGTTCGCAATTTCGCGCCCCTTCGCGGGTTGACACGGATTTCGCTTCGTGCCGCTGTGGATGTCATGAGCCAGACCTTCGCCCGGAACCTCGACTTCCTCTGCAGTCACTATCCCTCCATCGCGGAGGTCTGCCGGAAGCTCGAGTTCAACCGACAGCAATTCAACAAGTACCTGAACGGCCAGTCGCGCCCGTCGCGTCACAACATGCGTCGCATTTGTGACTTCTTCGGCGTCACGGAGTCGGAAATCCTGCTGGAGCCGGCCCGCTTCGAGGAACTCGTGGCCGTGCGCCGCCGCCCGGTCCTGTCCGAGTCTCTCAGCCGCCCGATGCAGCACCTGGACGCGCTCTACGAGGCCAGCCAGAGCCTGGAACGCTATGTCGGATTCTACTTCCGCTACTTCTACTCGTTCGGCCATGCCGGGCGGATCATCAAGTCGCTCGGCACGATCTACGAGGAAGACGGCCGCCATTACTGGAAGAACATCGAACTGATCCGGGACCCGGGCGGCAGCGCGCCCGCGACGGTCAACAAGTATGTCGGGGCGGCGTTCCTGATCGCCGACAGGATCTTCCTGGTCGAATACGAATCGCTCCTGAAGAACTCGGTGACGCAGGTGACGCTCTACCCGTGCTACCGCAGCCGGGTGGATCGGCTGGTGGGCATCCAGACGGGCGGCCCGGTGCGGCGCGGCCGCAAGCCGGGCGCGTCGAAGGTGATGCTGGAATATCTCGGGCGCGACGTGGACGTGCGCCGCGCGCTGCGCCAGAGCGGACTTTTCGCCCACGACGACCCGCGCATCGGGCGCGATATCGTCGAGACCATCACCAACGTGATCCCCGCCGGCGGCCATGTGCTCGAGGTGGACGAGCCCTGAACGCATCTTTTTCCCGGGCGCCCCTTGACCTTCCCGTGACTGGAACCCCTATCTCCCGAACCTGGAAGACAGGAAAAGGGGCCGTCATGGCACGCGATCTGACCGCGGAGAATGCTCTGCACACCACCACCCTCCGGATCGAGGGCATGTCCTGCGCCTCGTGCGTCGGACGGGTCGAGCGTGCGATCGCGGGGGCGGACGGCGTGGAAGAGGCGTCCGTGAACCTTGCCGCCGGAACCGCCCGGGTGCGCTACCACGCGCCCACGGACCCGGCTTCGCTGGCCGAAACGGTGGAGCGTACCGGCTATCACGTGGAAACCGCCAGGATCGCGCTGGAGGTCGCGGGGGCGAGCTGCGCCTCCTGCGTCGGCCGGATCGAGAAGGCGCTGGCCGCCGTGCCGGGCGTGGTCCGGGCCGACATGAACCTGGCATCGGGGCGCGCCACGGCCGAGACGCTGGCCGGCGCCGTGGACCCGGCCGATCTGGCCGCCGCCGTGCGCGCCGCCGGCTACGAGGCCCACCCGATCCGCGACGACGCCCCCGATGCCGACGCCGCCGCCGACCGCATGGCCGCGGAGATCGCGGGCCTGCGGCGCGCGACCCTGATCGCGGCGCTGCTGACGCTCCCCGTCTTCGTGATGGAGATGGGCGGCCATGTGTTCCCGGCCTTCCGCGACTGGATCGCCGCCAGTATCGGCGCCCAGCCGGCGCGGCTGATCCAGTTCGCGCTGACCAGCGTCGTGTTGGCCGGGCCGGGCCGGCAGTTCTTCACCAAGGGCGTGCCGCTGCTGATGCGGCGGGCGCCGGACATGAACTCGCTGGTCGCGCTCGGCACCGGGGCGGCCTGGATCTATTCCACCGTCGCCACCTTCGCCCCCGCGCTGCTGCCCGAGGGCACGCGCCACGTCTATTTCGAGGCCGCCGCGGTGATCGTGACGCTGATCCTGCTGGGCCGCTGGCTCGAGGCGCGCGCCAAGGGGCGCACCGGCGCGGCGATCCGCAAGCTTGCCGGGCTGCAGGCCCGCACCGCGCGGGTCGCGCGCGACGGCGCGACGGTCGAGCTGCCCATCGAGGACATCATCGTCGGCGACCTGATCCAGGTCCGGCCCGGCGAGCGCATCGCCGTCGACGGCACGGTGACGGCGGGCCGGTCCTACGTGGACGAGTCGATGATCACCGGCGAGCCGGTCCCC
>PR_CR_10_Liq_1_inCRDRAFT_1001699_pt1 | contig 12027 bp, 13 predicted proteins | sample PRCRCaboRojoPR_3_FD_10241 | JGI IMG/M metagenome (IMG submission 10241) | reverse complement strand
CCCCGCGCATGGCCTCTTGCAGTGCATCGAAGGTCGGACCGATGGCACCATTGCCGCCATTGACGACGATCTTCAGCGGCCGCAGCCGCCGCGGGTCGATATAGCTCATCAGGTGGGCCACGTAATGCGGCCGCGGATCGCGCGGCTCGACCGCACCGCCGGGCATCGCAGGGCCGAAATCATCCGCCTCGGCCATGGCGCGTATCTCGCCCAGCCCGGTGTCTTCCGAGACAGGCCGCGCGCCGTCGCGCACCAGCTTGATGCCGTTGTAGTCGATGGGATTGTGACTGGCCGTCACCATCAGGCCGCCCCCGGCGCCATAATGGGCGGTTGCGAAATAGACCTCCTCGGTGCCACACAGGCCGATATCGTAGACTGTGATGCCCTCGGCCACCAAACCGCGATGCAGGGCAGCTTGCAGATCGGCGCTGCTGTCACGGATATCGCGGCCGGTGACGACGCTGCCCGGTTTCATGACACGGGCAAATGCACGACCGATCGCCTCGCAGATCTCCTCGGTGAGGTCCTCGCCCAGCTTGCCGCGCACATCGTAACTCTTGAAACAAGACAGCATCGGGGATCCTTTTGGGATTCGGTGTCAATCGGCGCGCGCGGCCTCGATCGCGGGGCGCAGGCGGCTTTCGATGGCGCGTTCCGTCACCGGACCGGCCACGCGCATCAGGATGGTGCCATCCCCATCCACGAGAAATGTCTCGGGCACGCCATAGACGCCCCATTCGAGACCATTGGCACCGTTCGGATCCGTGCCAAGGCCACGATAGGGGTCGCCCAGTTCCTGAAGGAACGCCAGGGCGTTGGCGTCCTGGTCCTTGTAATTGATACCATAGACAGCCAGCCCTTCAGCGGCCAGCAGGGTCAGGTTGGGATGTTCAACCCGGCAGGGCGCGCACCAGCTGGCCCAGTAATTGACCAGCTTCAACTCGCCGTCGCGCAGCATCTCGTCGGTCAGCACCGTCTTTTCGCCCAGCGGATCGACGGCCAGAGAGGGGGCCGGGCGCCCCGCCAGTGCCGTTGGCAGGTCGTCGGGNTTGCCCGAGAACATCGAATAGGCNAACANCCCNGCAATGGCGGCGAAGATCACCGGAGGAATGAACATCAGGGGCTTAGCCATCGCGCTTTTCCTTGCGGGCCTCGACGGCGGCCAGTGTCTCTCGTGCCTTGCGTGCCGCGCGGACTGAGACCCAGACAAGGCCAAGCAGCAGAACGATGGACACCGCATAGGCCGAGAGCACCTCGACCACGTATTTTCCAAGATCAGGCATCATGCGCGCATCCTTGTTTCCAGCGCCCGCGCCCGGCGCAGCCGGATCTCGGTATGCGTGCGCAGGATCACCAACGCCACGAACAACAGGATGAACCCGGCGATACAGACCAAGGCCGGGTACCAGAAGACATCGGCCACGTTTTCCTCGGCATCGAGCGACAGCGACGCGCCCTGGTGCAGGCCCTGATTCCAGAAATTGACGGCATAGCGGCTCAGCACGGCAAAGACCGACCCCACGATGCACAGCACGCTGGTCAGGTCGGCGGCGGTGTCGTCATCCTCGATCGCGGTCCACAGCGCCATGTAGCCGAGGTAGAACAGGAACAGGATCAGGAATGAGGTCAGCCGCGGATCCCAGACCCACCAGGTGCCCCAGATCGGCTGGCCCCAGACCGCGCCGGTGAACAGTGCGATCAAGGTCATCACGATGCCGATGGGGCCGGCGGCCTTGGCGGCAAGGGCACTGACATGGTGGCGGCGGATCAGCCAGATCAGGGATGTCACCAGCATCATCACCCAGATATTGATCGCCATCATGGCGGCAGGCACATGCAGGTAGAATATCTTGACGGTGCTGCCCTGCCGGTAATCGTCGGGCGTGAAGAAAAACCCCCAGACAAGGCCGACAACAAGGGTCACGGCGGCCGCCCACATCACCCAGGGCAGAACCGGGGTGGTGGTGGCGATGAACTTCTTGGGGTTGGCATATTCCCAGATCGACATGTGTATCTCGTATCCTGTCCCGCGCGGCGGCTCAATGCCTGTTCACCGCAGATTGACCCGAAGCGCCGCCGCCGTGGCGAAGGGCAGGAACGCGAAGACACCCAACGTGATGCCGCCCTGAAGGACGAGGGCATTGGTGGCCGAGAACCCGTCGGCCCCACGCCGCACCGCCTCTGCGCCGAAGATCAGCGTCGGAATATATAAGGGCAGCACCAGAAGCGACAAGAGCAGCCCGCCGCGCCGCAACCCGACGGTCAGGGCCGCGCCGAACGTGCCGATCATCGACAGGGCGGGCGTGCCGACCAGCAAGGTGATCAGCAGGAAGCCATAGGCACTGGGTTGCAGGTTCAGCAGAAAGCCCAGCGCGGGGGCCGCCAGCGTCAAGGGCAGACCGGTCGTGATCCAGTGGGCGACGCCCTTGACCAGCGCCACCGCCTCCAGCGGCAGGGGTGAGGTCGCAAGCAAGGGCAGTGACCCGTCCTCGTGATCGAGCGCAAAGATCCGGTCCAGCGACAGCAGCGCGGCCAGCAGCGCCGCGACCCAGAGAATGCCCGGCGCGATGCGGGTCAGAAGCTCGGCCTGGGGGCCGACCCCGAAGGGCACAAGCACGATCACGATCAGGAAGAACGCCAGGCCGAGGCCAAAGCCGCCCCCAGCCCGCACCGCCAGTGCCAGGTCGCGTTTGAGAAGGGCGATCAAAGGAAGGCCTCGTCGCTGCCGCCTGCGGCGTCCTGCGCGGCCTTGTAGGGCGTCAGGTCCAGAACCGGGGCCTCCAGTCCGAGGTCGATATGGGTGGCGATCACCGCGATGCCGCCCTGTCCAAGATGCTTGTCGCGCAGCCAGTCAGCGAACATCTTCACCGAGAACCCATCCAGCGACACGGTGGGTTCGTCCAGAAACAGCACCTTGCGCCCGATCACGCCCAGTCGGGCCAGCCCCAGCCGGCGCTTCTGTCCGGCGCTCAGCGTGCCGGCCAGCCGGTCCCGCAGGTCGACAAGGTCGAAGTCCTCCAACACGGTGTCATCCAGCACGCCGCCATGAACCTCGGCCCAGAAGGTCAGGTTTTCGGTCACGCTCAGCTGGGCCTTGATACCGTCCGCATGGCTGGCATAGGCACCGCTTTCTTCGGGGAAGTCCACCTCTCCGGACAGGGCGGGCTGCAGCCCGGCAAGCGTCCGCAACAGCGTTGTCTTGCCGATCCCATTGGGGCCGCGCAGGATCAGCGCATCACCCGGGGCACAATCGAAGCTGACCCCTTGCAGCACGGGGCGCCCGCCGCGGGCCACGCTCAGGTCTTTGACATGCAAACTCATGGGCCTACCGATAGCGCAAGGCTCAGACCGGCAACAGTGCCAAACCGACGCGGCGCCCTTCGGCAAGTAGCACGTTATAGGTGCGGCAAGCGGCCGCCGATGCGCTGAACTCGACGCCGATTCCCGCCTTTTCCAGCCGGTCGCGCAGGCCCTTTGGAAGCGGTGCAATCTCGGCACCGGTGCCGACCAGCAGAACATCGATGTCCGGGGCCAATGCGACCAGCCGGTCGGTATCCTCCATCCCGTCCCATCCCTCGACACCCTTGGGCGAGATCACGACCGCGCCCTCGACGACCTCTCCGCCGATGCGGAAGAACCCCGGCCCATAACCGTCCACCGGCTTGGCATCATCGAAAACAACTTCGTTCAGGCGCATCCTTCACCCCCAGATCGGCAGTCCCATCACACCCGCCACCCCTATGATGGCGTAGGCCGTGCCCCGGTATAGGCCAGCCCGGGCCGGAATGAAAAGCCGGCGGCCCAGATAACCGCCCAGCGCATAGGCAGGCAGCATGATGAAACCCGTCATCACCGCCTCGCGTGTGACCGCGCCCTGCAGGCCCATGACCGGCAGAAGGGCAAAGCTGGAAAAGGACAGCACGATGATCGTGTTGGCGCGGGTGCGGGCGACCTCGTCCCGGCCGCCCAGCTGGAACAGAACAAGGACCGGCCCATTCAGGCCGACCGAACCGCCCAGAAAGCCGACCCCTGCCCCAACGCCAAGCCAGGCCGGGAAGCCCGGAACCTGGCGGTAGCGCCAGCCTGCCAGCAAAGCGGCCAGCGTGACGAAAACCACGCAAGACACCGCCCAGCGCAGGGCCGTGGGATCGCTGGTTCGCAGGAACCAGACGCCCAGCGGCTCCAGCGCGATCGCGGCGGCCAGCATGGTCAGCGTGGCGTGCCGGTCCGCCTGCGGCCAGGCCTGCGGCACCACGGTCAGAATCGACCCCAGCGATGCCACCGCGAAGGCGGCAACTGCCATCACGGGATCGACCAGCGCCACGGCAATGGGCATGTAGACCAGTGCCGCGCCGAAGCCGGCAAAGCCATAGACAAGCCCTGCCATCAGGCAGGTCAGGATCAGCCAGATTTCCATATGTCCCCTGCAAACGCGAACCGCCCCGACATTGCGGGGCGGTCCTGCGAATCGTTAGGGCCAATCTCAGGCGTCGATATTGCCAAACTGGTTGGAGACCTGCGTTGGGTCCTTCTTGGACCAGTCGCGTTTGACGCCCAGAACCAACAGGATCGTCGAGGCCACGAAGATCGAGGAATAGGTCCCCACGATCACGCCCCAGATCATCGCGAAAACGAAGCCCCGGATCACGTCGCCACCCAGAATATAAAGCGAGATCAGCGCCAAGAGCGTGGTCAGCGAGGTCATGAAGGTTCGGCTCAGCGTCTCGTTGATGGAGATGTTGAGCACTTCCTTGAGCTCTTTCTTCTTATATTTTCGCAGGTTTTCCCGAACGCGGTCAAAGACGACCACGGTATCGTTGAGCGAGTAGCCGACGATGGTCAGGATGGCCGCGATGATGGCCAGATCGAACTTGATCTGCAATTCGCTGAAGATACCCATGGTCAGAACAACATCGTGGACCAGCGCCGCAACCGCGCCCAAGGCAAACTGCCATTCAAACCGCATCCAGATGTAGACCAGCACCGCCGCAATCGCCAGAAGCACCGCGATGGCCGCAGTCTGGATCAGCTCGCCGGATACGGTCGGCCCGACGGATTCCACCGATGGGAAGGTCACGTCCGGGTCGATGGCGCGCAACGCCTCCTGCACCGCGCCGATGGTCTCGTTGGTGACGCTTTCCTCGCCCTCCTGGGCCTGGATCGACACGGTCTTGACGTTCTGGTCCGCGGCGAATGTCGGATCGAAGACCTGGGTGATCGTCACGTCACCCAACTCAAGCGGATCAAGCGCGGCGCGATAATCCGCGACCGAGACCGCCTGTGGGCTGTCGGTGCGGATCGTGGTGCCGCCCTTGAAGTCGATCCCGTAATTCAGGCCCTGCAGCAGGAAGCTGATGAAGGCCACGACCACCAGAACCGAGGAAATGCCCAGCCACAGCTTGGAGCGGCTGAAGAAATCCCAGGACGTGCCTTCCTTGACGAGCCGCAGGTATTTGCCCGTGAACAGCTGCTTGGGCCGCTTGCGTTCGAACCACATGATGACCAGCAGGCGGGTGACGAAGATTGCCGTGAAGACAGAGGTCAGGATGCCAAGGCCCAGCGTCACGGCAAAGCCGCGCACCGGCCCTGCCCCCATGAAGAACAGGATGCAGGCCGTGATGAAAGTGGTGATGTTCGCATCGACGATGGCCGACAGGGCCTTCTCGTAGCCCAGCTCAATCGCCCGCGCCGGACCCTTGGCGGATTTTCGTTCCTCGCGGATCCGTTCGAAGACCAGCACGTTGGCATCGACCGCCATGCCGATGGTCAGGACGATGCCGGCGATCCCAGGCAGGGTCAGCGTCGCCCCAAGAAGGCTGAGCGCCCCGAAGATCAGCGCCATGTTGATGATCAGCGCGATATTGGCGAAGACCCCGATCAGGCCATAGCTGAGCACCATATAGATCAGCACCGCGATGAAGGCGACGATACAGGCGATGGTGCCCGCATCGATGCTGTCCTGCCCCAGCTCGGGCCCGATGGTCCGTTCTTCGAGGAAAATCAGCTCGGCGGGCAAGGCCCCGGCCCGCAGCAATACCGCAAGCTCCGTGGTTTCCTCGATGGTGAACTGCCCGGTGATGATCCCCGAGCCGCCCGGAATGTGCGACTGGATCACCGGCGCACTGACGACCTCGTCGTCCAGCACGATGGCAAAGGGCGATCCGATATTCTCGGCCGTGTAATCGCCAAAGGCACGCGCCCCGGCGGTGTTGAACCGGAAATTGACCGCGGGGCTGTTGTTCTGGTCCATCGTCGGCTGGGCGTTGACCAGCTCTTCGCCCGACACGACCGGCGTGCGTTCGACGATGTAAAAGATTCCCTCCTCGTCCAGCGAAGGCAGGATGATGTTGCCCGCGCCGGGGCTGGCCTCGCCATTGGCGGTGCGGCTGACAACCGGGTGGAAGGTCAGGCGCGCGGTAGTGCCGATGATGTCCTTGACCTCTTGCGCGCTGCCCACGCCGGGCACCTGGACAAGAATGCGATCCGCGCCCTGACGCTGGATATTCGGCTCGCGGGTGCCGACCTCGTCGATACGGCGGCGGATGATCTCCAGCGCCTGTTGCACGGTGCGGTCATCGCTGGCGGCCTTCTCGGCCTCGGACAATTGCACCACGATAACACCATCGCGCGCCTGAACGTCGAGGTCCGATGACGCGGCCCCGGTCAGCGAGACCACAGGCTGCGCCAGACCGCGCACAAGCTCCAGCGCCCGCGGCATCGCCTCGGTGTTGGAAATGCGCACGTGCAATTGCCCGGAGGGTGCATTCTCTTCGCGGGTGACGAAGCCCACCACATCGCGTTCGGCGGCCAGCACGTCGCGCACATCGGGCCACATGGCGTCGATCCGACGGTCGTAAACCTCTTCCACCTGCACCTGAGCCAGCAGATGCGCGCCGCCCCGCAGGTCGAGACCGAGATTTACCAACCCATCGGGCAGGAATGTGGGCCATTGGGCGGCCTGCGCCTCCAGCGCGGCGTCGGTGATCCCCTCGGCGATCACCGCCTCGGCGTCGTTGGATTGCTCAACCCGACTGTAAAAGGCGTTGGGCAGGGCCAAAAGGACCCCCGCCAGCACCATCAGCCAGATGGCCACACGCTTCCAAAGATCAATCTGTAGCATCGAAACTGCCCCTGCCCGGCTGCCCCAGGCCCCTTGCCATGAAAAACGGGGCCATGAAGGCCCCGTTCGGTTCAGCCCTCGGCGGGCTCGGTCTTGTTGAGGACCTGCGCGATGGTCGACTGCACGACGCGCACCTTGACGCCATCGGCCAGCTCGACCTCCAGCTCATTGTCCTCTTTGACCTTGGTGACCTTGCCGATCAGCCCGCCCTGGGTGACGACCTGGTCGCCCCGGCGCAGGGCATTCACCATGGCCTGGTGATCCTTCAGCTTCTTCTGCTGCGGGCGGATCAGCAGGAAATACATGATCGCGAAGATCAGGATAAGGGGAATGAACTGTCCAAGCGCTTCCATCGGTCGTCCTTTGTCTGTTGGCCGGGCACCCCCGGTCGTCGAAGTCGCGGCACGGTAATTGCTGCGCCGCCGATTGGCAACGCATCCGCGCGGGCTTGAAAGGCGATATGGGGCAAAGCGCCCCCGGGTGCAATGCGTCAGGGTTTCACGAGGGCAAGATTAGCGGGCAGGATCGATTTGAAACGGCGACGGAAATACCTGCTGGCCGTTTCGCAAGCAGCATTTACCGAACAATCATCAACGCAAGAATATCGCACAAGCGACTGGAGCAAGGTCGATACGCTGGATCGGCATTACGGCAACCGGGGGCGGTGATCCCGCCCCCTTACGCCATCAACGTGTTCGCTTTCAGAACGTAAAGACGGTCCGCAAGGAAAAGACTTCGAGGGTCTTCTCGAAATCCCCCGGATTGCTGCCCTCGAAACGGTCATAGACGAACTCCAGCCGCCCCATGCCGCCACCCATGGGACGTTGACCACCGACCCCGATCGTCAAGCCGGTCGCAGTGGTATCGACATAGTTGCCCACTCCATCTTCGGCCAGTCCAGCGACAGCAGCCACGCCAACCATGGACAGCACCTCGATGTCATTGGTCACCTTCGCGCCATAGACACCCCTGACCCGCGCGATGCCACGCACTTCACACCAATCAGGAGAGAAGTCGCTGCAGGACTCTAGTGGGACACCAACACTTGTCATGCGCTGACCCGTTGTGCCGTCCAGCGTGCCCTCGACACCAAACCAGCTTTGGTCATCGTGCGAAAAGCGGTATCCGAGAACCACACCCAAAGTTGCATCCTGACCCTCGGTGCGACCGATTCCGGCACTCTCACTCTCGAGTTTCGCGAAACCCAGTGCACCACCGTAATAGAAACCCTCTTCGGCGGCCGCGGTGCCGGTTGCCATCGACAGGCAGGTTGCAAGCGCCAAGGCTTTGTATCTGTTCATTTCCATTCCCCAATCCTAGAAAGACTACCAGATGAAAACACAACGACTGCCGCATGATCGCACCTTTCCCCATCAAGCGATAGAGCCCGCCAGGCAGTCATGGCCGACCGCTGTCTTGCGGCAACATTTTGGATGACCGTGCAACTGTGACACCAGTGCTCCAACAGGGTGAACCTCCGCCTTCGCATCCTTCGACCTTCCATGTCGGCTAGCCTCTTTCCCGTGCCGGCAAATCCGTGCATAAGCGCCCGCATCAAGAAACCTTTGCAAGGACCAGACCGATGCACGATATTCGCGCGATCCGAGAGAACCCTGCCGCTTTCGATGCGGCCCTGTCTCGTCGTGGGGTTGCGCCGGTCTCTTCCGAAATCCTCGCCATCGACGAGGCCCGCCGGGCCAAGATCCTGGCCGCGGAAACCGCCCAGGCCGAGGCCAATGCCGCGGCCAAGGCGATCGGCGCGGCCAAGGCCGCTGGCAATGAGGACGAATTCAATCGCCTGCGCGCGGAAGTGTCGGAAAAGAAAGCCGATATCGCCCGCCTTCAGGACGAGGCCAAGGCCGAGGATGCCCGCCTGCACGACCTGCTCATGGGGCTGCCCAACCTTCCTCATGACGATGTGCCCGAGGGCGAGGACGAAGACGACAATGTCGAGATCCGCCGCTGGGGCACGCCGCGTGAATTCGACTTCGCCCCGGTCGAGCATTTCGAAATTCCCGCCGCCAAACCCGGCATGGATTTCGAGACCGCCGCCAAGCTGTCGGGCAGCCGTTTCGTGCTTCTGTCGGGGGCGATGGCCCGCCTGCACCGGGCGCTTGCGCAATTCATGCTGGATTTCCATGTTGAAAATCATGGCCTTGCGGAAACCATCACGCCCGTCCTTGTGCGAGACGAGATGATGTATGGCACCGGGCAATTGCCCAAGTTCGGCGAGGACAGCTACAAGACCACCAATGGCTGGTGGCTGATCCCGACCGCCGAGGTGACGCTGACCAATATCGTCAACGGCGACACGGTCGAGGCCGCCACCCTGCCCCGCCGCTATGTCGCGCACACCCAGTGTTTCCGCTCCGAGGCGGGCAGCGCGGGCCGCGATACCTCGGGCATGCTGCGCCAGCACCAGTTCGAGAAGGTCGAGATGGTCTCGGTCACGCATCCCGACGAGAGCGAGGCCGAGCACCAGCGCATGACCGACTGCGCCGAGGCGATCCTGCAAGCGCTGGAGCTGCCCTATCGGACGGTCGTGCTCTGCACCGGGGACATGGGCGCCGGCGCGCGCCGCACCCATGACATCGAGGTCTGGCTGCCAGGGCAGAACACCTATCGCGAGATCAGTTCCGTTTCCACATGCGGCGACTACCAGGCGCGGCGCATGAATGCCCGCTTCAAGCCCGAGGGCGGCGGCAAGCCGCAATTCGTCCATACACTGAACGGGTCGGGTCTGGCCGTGGGCCGCGCGTTGATCGCGGTGCTGGAAAACGGCCAACAGGCCGATGGCTCGGTCACCCTGCCCACCGCCCTGCACCCCTATCTGCGCGGCAAGACGGGCATCGCTGCCGACGGCTCACTGGTCTAGGTTTTCAAGGCTGCCCGGCCGATAGGCCGGGTCGCCCGCCAGCCTTTGCTCTACGCTCGCATGAAGCTGGTCCCGGCTGTCCGGCCCATCGCGCCATGCCCGAAAGAAAAGACCGTCGGGCCGCTCATACGGGCAGAGCGGGTCGGGGTCGCAGGTTGGCAGGGCGTCTTCCTCAAGCAGGGCAAGCCGCCCCGCCCCGCGAAACACCCAATCCTGGGCCAGCGCGGCCAGCGGTTGTTCGCTGCTCGACCCGCCGACGGTGCCGTGATGGCCGACGAACCAGAGCTGCTGGTAAGGTCTGAGTGGCCCGGTCCGCCCCTCGTTCAGGCCCTCCGCCCCGTCGAGGTTGTTCCATAGCGCGGGGCGATAGAACTTGCGGGTCTCGTCCAGCGCGACCGCATGGCGCGCGCTTCTGACAAGGCTGGACAAGACCATGTCGTGGAACCGGTAGCGCAGGTTCCACAAGGCCGCCACGGGCCCCAGCACCGCCACCGGGATGCCCCTGGCGCCCACCGTATCCCAGACCCCCATATAGGCGATATCCACGATCGGCACGTCCCGGCCCCGCGCCTCGACCTCCTTTTTCGAGGTCGCATAACGCGGCGACATGCGCACACGTTCTTCCCGGATATGGTCGGCATCCGGATGGTTTCGCTCGCCGCGCTTGCGATAAAGCTTGAAGGCGGCATTGATGCTTTCGGGGCTGGTATCCTCGACGATGCCGCATTTGCGGATCATCCCTGCGACCGACCGCGCCGTGTAGGCCCCACGGGAAAAGCCAAAGAGATAAATCTCGGGGTTTTCGGTGAACTTGTGCGCCTCGGCGATGAACTGGTAGGCGCGCTTGACCTTGCCATCCAGGCCCCAGCCAAACGCCCCGCCGCCCCATTTGTTCAAGAACCGCTGAACGGGCCCATCGAACTCGCGTTCCGTTCCAACGCCGGGGAAATAGGCCACCAGCTGATCACGGGCGGCCTGGTTGACCAGCGCATCGCGGAGCTTGACCACGTGGGTCGGCTCGGCCAACTTTGGCGAATTCCAGGTTCCGTCGCACAATACGACTATCCGGGTCATGACGACCTCCAGAGGTTGACGTTACGGAACCATCATCAGCTTGGCACGTTTTGCGTCAAGTAGGCCTAACCTGACCTGATCCACCCTGCCCGACGGACCCGTAGAAATGACATGAAACACGCAAGCGCTGCCCTGACCCTTCTTCTGACCCTGACCTTCGTGCTGTCGCCTCTCGTCACCGATCCATTCTCAGGTTTTCGGGCCGATCAACTGCCCAACCCCCAAATCGACCCGCCGGTGCAGCCGGCAGGCTATGCCTTTGCCATCTGGGGGCTGATCTATTCCTGGCTGACAGTTTCGGCGCTTTTCGGCTTGTGGAAACGGGCGGACGATCCCGGTTGGAACCGGATGCGCGCGCCGCTTCTGGTCAGCCTTGCCATCGGGACGCCCTGGCTGTGGATCGCCAACCAAAGCGCCATCTGGGCCACGATCACCATCTTCGCCATGGCAATCGCGGCCATCGCCGCCGCCCGGCGCAGCCCAGCCCATGACCGTTGGCTGGCCCATGCCCCGGTGGCCATCTATGCTGGCTGGCTTACGGCGGCCTCTTTCGTGTCACTGGGGAGCACGGCGGCGGGTTATGGCCTGATGACCGGCCCGATGGGCTGGGCCTACCTGGGCATTGCCGGGGCCACGCTCAGCGCAATCGCGGTCCTGTTCGGCCTGCGCTGGCGGCTGGAATATTCGCTGACGCTGGCCTGGGCCCTGACCGGGATCATCGTGGCCAATGGCAGCCAGGCACTGGCCATCAGCCTGACCGCCGCCGTTGCCATTGCTCTGGTCGCCGGAGTCGGCGCGCTACAGGCGCGGGCCTCTCCGGGTTGATAAGACCGAAGAAACCCGCCAAGGCGCAGCCTGCGCCCGGTTGGCTCGGCGTCTTCACCGCAGAAGGCGGGCGGTTGCGCTAGATCGGGTGACGCCTAGCTGTCGGCGGGGCCTTTGCCCAGATGCTTGCGCA
>PR_CR_10_Liq_1_inCRDRAFT_1001698_pt1 | contig 12028 bp, 9 predicted proteins | sample PRCRCaboRojoPR_3_FD_10241 | JGI IMG/M metagenome (IMG submission 10241) | reverse complement strand
GAATGTGGAGTTGATTATGCCGATAGCCATGGAGGAGGGTCTACGCTTTGCGATTCGCGAGGGTGGCCGTACCGTGGGTGCCGGTGTCGTCACTAAAATTACAGACTAAAGAATTTGCAACGTCTGGTCTAGGGGAACGCTCCTGCCAGAAGTTGCACTTACGGGTGTAGCTCAATTGGCAGAGCAGCGGTCTCCAAAACCGCAGGTTGGGAGTTCGAGTCTCTCCACCCGTGCAAAAAACTAAACGCGTGTCAGTAGCGCAGGACAAAGTAGATGAATAAAGTGCAAGCCTTTGTTGAAGATGTTCGTCGTGAGATGGGCAAGGTCACATGGCCGACCCAAAATGAACTTGTTGACCAGACGATTGTGGTTGTTGTGTTTTCCATTATCCTCGCTCTTTTCATTTTCGGGGTAGACCAGCTGTACACATTCATCTTAGAAGCCATTTATCAATGAGCGTAGACGTGCAAGACTATCAATGGTATGTAGTCCGGGTCTTCTCGGGCCACGAGAAAAAGATCCAAGCCTACCTCCAAGAGGAGATCAAGGACCTTGGACTAGAGGAAAAGATTCGTGAGGTTTTGGTGCCTACGGAGACAGTTCTCGTGATCAAAGCTGGAAAGAAAAAGAAACAAGAAAAGAACTTTTTCCCTGGCTATATCCTGCTTAACACTGTTTATGATAGTGAAGTTAATGACCTCATCCAGAGTACGCCATCATGCATGGGCTTTCTCATTGTGGATGGTCAAAAAACACCTCAGCCACTCAAAAAGCATGAGGTGAATGATATTCTTAGCCGCGTTCGCGCGGAAGATGATTTCGATGAATCACAAGTGGTTGTCGATATCAAGTATAAAGAGGGCGATCTCGTCAAAGTAATTGACGGACCGTTCAAAGAATTTGATGGAACCGTTCAAGAAGTGAACGCCGATAAACTGAAGCTTCGGGTACTTGTGTCCATTTTTGGGCGTAAGACTCCAGTTGAGGTGGATATCAACCAAGTTGAAGATGCAGCTTGAGCGACTGTCAAAACCATGATGCAACACGTGAGCTATTACGCAGCAAACAACTAAACCGAATCAATCCCGCAACCCATGGCAAAAAAGGTTGAAAAAATCCTGAAACTTCAGATCGCTGGTGGTCAAGCCAGTCCCGCACCTCCAGTAGGTCCGGCACTTGGTCAGGCTGGTATCAATATCATGGAGTTCTGCAAAGCATTTAATGCTGCAACTCAGGATAAACAAGGTGTGGTTACCCCAGTGGAAATCACCGTCTTCGCTGATAAGTCTTTCTCTTTCAAAACGAAGACTCCCCCAGCGCCAGTTTTGCTAAAGCAAGCGGCTAAAATCAAATCAGGTTCTGGTGAACCAAACCGTGCAAAAGTCGGTCAGGTCACTTGGGATCAATGCAAAGAGATCGCTGAAGTAAAGATGGAAGATCTTAACGCATTTGATATTGAGAAAGCTGCAGAGATGATCGCAGGTACAGCGCGATCAATGGGCCTAAGGGTCGTTCGATAACGTTTAATATTAACCATTGATATGGCTAAACGCGGTAAAAAATACGCGAAATCAGCAGAGCTCATCGATAAAGACTCAGAATACACACTAGATCAAGCGTGTAAACTTGTCAAGCAGGCCAAAACGGCCTCATTTGATGAATCTGTTGACCTAGACATCCGTTTGGGTGTCGATCCTCGTCATGCGGACCAAATGGTTCGTGGTACAGTTTCTCTTCCTCATGGAACGGGCCGATCTGTCAGAGTGCTAGCCTTGGTGAATGAAGCCAAGCAAGCAGAAGCGACAGAAGCGGGTGCGGATCATGTTGGCTTAGACGACTACATCGCTAAGATTGAAGAAGGCTGGGCTGAGATTGACGTCATTGTCGCTACGCCGGACGTAATGGGTAAGCTTGGTAAGCTTGGTCGAGTTTTAGGACCTCGTGGACTGATGCCTAATCCAAAAAGCGGTACGGTAACGATGGATGTGAAAGAAGCAGTGGAATCGTTCAAAAGTGGAAAGATTGATTTCCGCGTTGACAAAGCTGGAATTCTTCATACGTCAATTGGAAAGACAAGCTTCAATGAAGAGGCTCTTCGCGAAAATGCTGCAACCTTGATTTCGACGATCATTAAGATGAAGCCGTCGTCATCAAAAGGGACCTACATCAAAAGTGCATTTATGTCAAGCACGATGGGTCCAAGCATTCCGTTGAACCGCTCAACCATTTCATCACTCTAAACTCAGGATCCTTCCATGCCAACGCTGGAACAAAAAAAGGAAGTTGTCAGTGAGATTACCGAGCTCCTAAAGGACGCCGGTGCTGTGTATGTAACAAACTACACAAATATGTCTGTGGACGAACTCACAGCATTGCGCACCAAGTTCAGAGAGAGCGGTGTCAACTACAAAGTCTTTAAAAATACCCTGCTAAAGCGTGCAATGGATGAAGTAGGTGGCTACGAAGCACTCTACGATCATCTAGAGGAGCAAAATGCCTTTGCATTTGTACAAGAGGATTTGGCTGCACCAGCCAAAGTGATCAAAGAATCAATCAAGGAATCAGAAAAGCCTGCATTCAAGGCTGCGATTATTGATGGTGTTCTTTATGACAATTCTCAACTCGAGACACTCGCATCCCTAAAGAGCCGTACAGAGATTATCGGCGATATTTTAGGTTTGTTGACTGCCCCGATGTCAAATGTAGTGGGTGCAATCCAGTCCCCTGGACGTACGATTGCGAGCTCTCTAAGCACTATTGCTGAAAAAGCAGAATCCTAAACCAATTTCACAAAAAACGACTCACGGAGATAAACCATGGCGGACGTAAAAGACCTAGCAGAACAGCTAGTAAACCTTACAATCAAAGAAGCAAACGAACTTGCACAAGTTCTTGAAGACGAATATGGCATTAAGCCTGCTGCAGCTGCGGCTGTTGCTGTTGCTGGACCAGCTGGTGGCGGAGACGCTGCGGGTGGTGGCGACGACAAGAGCGAATTTGACGTAATCCTCAAATCAGCTGGCGGAAACAAAATTGCTGTGATTAAAGAAGTTCGTGGCATCACAGGTCTTGGGCTGAAAGAAGCCAAAGATCTAGTGGACGGCGCTCCTGGCACCCTCAAAGAGGCAGTTGCTAAGGATGAAGCCGAAGCCATGAAAGCAAAACTTGAAGAAGCTGGCGCTGAAGTCGAGCTCAAGTAAGTTTTAAGACTGTAGAAAGGGTGTAGCCAACCGCAGAAACGTGGTTGGCTATCCTTGTCTATGGACCTTGTATTCATTTGAACGTGAATACTTGGATTTTTTCGTAAATCACCCAAACCAAAGGGTTGCCCACCCACCGAGTCTATGGAGAAAATCCCATTCACAGAGCGTCTAAGTTTTGGCCGTACTCAAACCGTTGTTGATTACCCAGACTTTTTAGATATCCAGCTTGCTAGCTTTGAAACATTTGCTCAGCTTGATATTGCGCCTTCAGACCGTTTAAACCAAGGTCTTCAAAGAATTTTTAACGAGAACTTCCCGATTGTGGACTCGAAGGAGACCCATCGGTTAGACTTCTTGTATTATACCGTTGAAACACCGAAGTACTCTCTCAAAGAGTGTCAAGAACGAGGCTTAACCTACGCGGTTCCTCTCAAAGCAAAGCTACGCCTGTCTACATTGGGTGATTCAGATGAGCCTGAAGAGGTCATCGAACAGGAAGTATTTTTGGGTGATCTTCCTTGGATGACTCGCCAAGGGACGTTCATCATTAATGGAGCCGAACGAGTCATCGTGAGCCAGCTTCACCGTTCACCGGGGGTATTTTTTGGGCAAAGCCTCCATCCGAATGGCACTCAACTTTATTCAGCGCGAGTCATTCCTTTCAAAGGATCATGGATTGAGTTTACGACCGATATCCGTGATGTATTGTGGGCATACATTGACCGCAAGAAAAAGATTACAGCTACGACACTTCTACGTGCACTAGGATTCTCAGAGGATGAAGAGCTCCTAGGAATGTTTGATCTCTCGGAGAAGGTGGAGTTCAAAAACAAGAAGTTGTTTACTGAGCGCGCTGTAGGTCGCCAGTTAGCAACGAAGATCTTCGATCATGTCGAAAATGAAGTGACAGACGAAGAAACAGGTGAGATTTCAACTGTTACTGAAGAAGTTGTTGTCCTTGATCGTGATCATGTCCTAACGGAAGATGACTTTGAACTCTTTAAGGAGCGTGGACTTCAATCTGCACTCGTCCAAACGATTAATCCAGAGCAGTCGGATCGATCTGTGATCTACAACACACTTCGTAAAGATCCTACATGGAATGAAGAAACAGCACTAGCAGAGGTATACAAGCAAATCCGTGCGGGCGAAATGCCAGATAAGGAAACAGCTCGTCAGGTCCTCGAGCGCTTGTTCTTCAGTGATAAAAAGTATGATTTAGGGGAAGTTGGACGCTATCGTTTGAACAAGCGATTGAAACTTGATATCGATCAGGACATCCAGTACCTCACCAAGGAAGATATCATCACGATTATCAAGGAGCTGATTCGCCTGAAGGACTTAAAGTCTCAGGTAGATGATATTGATCACTTGAGTAATCGCCGCGTTCGTACGGTTGGTGAGCAACTTGGTCAGCAATTTGCAATAGGTCTTGCACGTATGGCTCGCACGATCCGTGAGCGAATGAGTTCACGTGATGCAGAACAGCTTACGCCTCAAGACCTTGTAAATGCTCGTACGGTCTCAAGCGTGATTAACACGTTCTTTGGAACCAATCAGCTCTCTCAGTTCATGGATCAAACCAATCCATTGGCAGAGCTGACNCACAAACGCCGTATGTCTGCGCTAGGACCAGGGGGTCTTACCCGTGAGCGTGCAGGATTTGAGGTGCGTGATGTTCACTACACGCACTATGGACGTCTTTGTCCGATTGAGACGCCTGAGGGTCCAAATATTGGATTGATTTCATCTTTATGTATCCATGCGAAAGTGAATGACTTTGGATTTATCGAAACCCCATACAGAAAGGTATCGGGTGGAAAAGTGTCCAAATCCATTGACTACCTAGCAGCTGAACAGGAAGATGAAACTGTGATTGCACAGGCTAATGCTCCATTGACGAAAGAAGGAACATTTGAAAACGAGTCGATCTTCTCACGTTTCCGTGACTCTAACGTTGGGCTTGCGAAGCCTGAGGAAGTAGAGTACATGGATGTATCGACAAACCAGATTACGTCTCTAGCTGCTGCCTTGATTCCATTTATCGAGCACGATGATGCCAACAGAGCATTGATGGGTTCAAACATGCAGCGCCAGGGTGTACCATTGTTACGCCCTGATTCACCAATTGTTGGAACAGGTCTAGAGCGTCGTGCCGCAAAAGATTCACGTGCTATCATCACTGCAGAAGGCAATGGTGAGGTAGTGTATGTAAGCGGTACGGAGATCCGTGTCCGTTACAATCGTGGCAAGCAAGAAGAAGTCTGCTTTTTTGATGGTGGTGTAAAAAGCTACACACTCACCAAGTTTGAGCGAAGCAATCAGGACACGACTGTAAACCAACGCCCTGTTGTAAAAGTTGGCGACAAAGTTGTTGAAGGACAAACACTCGCAGACGGATACTCTACCGATAATGGAGAGCTTGCTCTTGGTAGAAACCTACTTGTTGCGTTCATGCCATGGCGTGGGTACAACTTTGAGGATGCCATTATTGTAAGCGAGCGCATTGTTCAAGATGATGTGTATACCTCGATTCATATCGCTGAATTTGAGCAACAAGTTCGTGATACGAAGCGTGGTGAAGAAGAGTTAACTCGTGAAATCCCTAATGTCAGTGAAGAAGCGACAGCCGACATCAATGAGGAAGGGCTTATCCGCGTGGGTGCCACGGTTAATTCAGGTGACATCTTGGTGGGTAAGATTACACCGAAAGGTGAATCAGATCCTACACCAGAAGAAAAGCTACTTCGTGCCATCTTTGGTGACAAAGCAGGTGATGTTAAAGATGCCTCGCTTCGCACACCTCCAGGTGTTTCTGGGGTTGTGATCAAAACGCAAATGTTTAGTCGTAAGCGTGATGAGCTTGTTTCTCGTAAGGAAGAGAAAAAACGTCTTGAGGACGAGTCAAAACGCTATGAGGACGAGATTAGTGAGTTGAATCAGCAGTGGGCGGACAAGATTTACACGCTATTGCGCGACAAGACATCCCCTGGAGTCTTCAATTACTCACTCGTTGAACTCATTGCCAAAGGTGAGAAGTACAAGAAGTCAGCGTTTGAAAAACTTGACCCAATGACCATCAATGAAAATATTGACTGGGCGACGGATGAGGAAGTGGTCAAGCACGTGCAGCTCTTGTTCAAAAATTATCGTGACAAGCGTCGTGGTATAGACTCTCAACACAAGAAAAATGTGTATCAAATCTCTGTTGGGGATGAGTTACCACCGGGAATTATCAAAAAGGCAAAGGTCTATGTGGCTAAGAAGCGTAAGCTTCAAGTAGGTGACAAGATGGCTGGACGTCACGGGAACAAAGGGGTTGTGGCGAAAATCGTCCCAATGGAAGACATGCCATTCCTCGAAGATGGAACCCCCGTTGATATCCTATTGAATCCTCTAGGGGTACCGTCTCGAATGAACCTTGGTCAGATTTATGAAACCATTCTAGGGTGGGCAGGGAAAGAACTTGGAGTCAAGTTTGCCTCTCCAGTCTTTGATGGTGCATCGTTTGATCAGGTGCAGGAGAAAATGAAAGAGGCTGGACTCCCTGAAGATGGCCGTGTCACTCTAATTGATGGTCGCACAGGGGAGCGTTTTGCACAACCAACAACTGTGGGTGTGATTTACATGCTGAAGCTTAACCACTTGGTTCAGGATAAGATGCATGCACGCTCGATTGGTCCTTACTCACTCATTACGCAGCAACCATTGGGTGGTAAAGCACAGTTTGGTGGCCAGCGCCTCGGTGAAATGGAGGTATGGGCATTATATGCTTATGGAGCTTCCAACGTACTGAAAGAGATGTTAACGGTGAAATCCGATGACGTCAAAGGTCGTGCGAAAATCTACGAGGCGATTGTGAAAGGAGAGAATCTCCCACAAGGTGATGTGCCTGAGTCGTTCAAAGTACTGTTGCGAGAGCTTCTTGGACTTGGACTAGAAATTCATGTTGAGTAATCGATAGAACATCCGAAAACACGGAGGAATCCACTTGGAAAATTTAATCCCAAATCAAAGTCTCAACATCACAAAGGATTTTCAGAGTATTGGTGTCTCGTTGGCATCCGACGAGAGCATCATGGAAAAATCCAATGGTGAGATAAAGACCCCAGAAACGATCAACTACAGAACATTCAAGCCTGAAATGGATGGTTTGTTCTGCGAAAAAATCTTTGGTCCTGTAAAGGATTACGAATGCCATTGCGGTAAATACAAGCGCATTCGTTACAAAGGGATTGTTTGTGATCGATGCGGTGTAGAAGTAACTCGTAAAGCTGTAAGACGTGAGCGCATGGGCCACATTGAGTTGGTGGTTCCAGTTGTTCACATTTGGTACTTCAAGTCCTTGCCAAACAAGATTGCCTACCTCTTAGGTCTGAGTTCCAAAAACCTTGAGAGAATCGTCTATTACGAAACATTTGTTGTTACGCAACCAGGTGCAGCGAAAGACATAGCTGGCGTCAAAGTGGGTGATATGATTTCAGAAGAGACGAAGTATGAGATCATGGATTCCTTGCCAGAAGACAATCAGATGCTTGAGGATTCTGACCCTGACAAGTTTATTGTCAAAGAAGGGGCAGACGCGATTGAGGCACTTCTTGCAAATATTGACCTGAATAGCCGAGCGTATGAGCTCAAAGAGCTGGTCAAGAGCGAGAAGTCTCAAATGAAGAAGAAAAAACTTCTCAAGGAGCTACAAGTTGTAGAGTCTTTCCGTTCAGGAAACGAACATACGGAGAATCGTCCCGAGTGGATGGTCCAACGTGTGCTTCCTGTCATTCCTCCTGAATTGCGTCCACTCGTCCCACTTGAAGGGGGTCGATTTGCGACATCAGATTTGAATGACCTCTACCGTCGAGTCATCATTCGTAACAATCGTCTTAAGAGACTTATCGAGATTAAAGCACCAGCGGTCATTCTCCGTAACGAGAAGCGAATGCTTCAGGAATCGGTGGATTCACTCTACGATAACTCGAAGAAGGTGAACGCGATCCGTAATAACAATCGTGCGCTGAAGTCCCTTAGTGATATGCTAAAAGGGAAGAGTGGCCGTTTCCGCCAGAATCTCCTTGGAAAGCGTGTCGATTACTCTGGTCGTTCGGTCATCGTTGTTGGACCTGAGTTAAAACTCCATGAATGTGGCCTTCCAAAAGAAATGGCCGTAGAGCTTTACAAACCATTCGTGATTCGCCGCCTGATTGAACGTGGGTATGTCAAGACGGTTAAAAGTGCGAAGAAAGTCGTAGATCGCCGTGATGCGGTGGTGTATGAGGTTCTAGAAAATGTGATTAAGGGTCACCCTGTTCTGTTAAACCGTGCTCCCACACTTCACAGACTTGGAATCCAGGCATTCCAACCCGTACTTATTGAGGATCGCGCCATTCGACTTCACCCACTTGCATGTACAGCATTTAATGCTGACTTCGACGGTGACCAAATGGCTGTTCACCTCCCATTAAGCCAAGATGCAGTGCTAGAGGCGAGTATCTTGATGCTCGGTTCTCATAATATCTTGAGTCCTGCCAATGGTGGACCTATTGCGGTCCCATCTCAGGATATGATTTTGGGTATCTATTACCTCACCAAAATGGGGAATGGACTCAAAGGAGAGGGCAAAACATTCTCAGGAATGGATGAGGTCCGTATTGCGTATGATCAAGGACACATCGATTTGCATGCGAAGATCAATGTTCGTGTGCCAATGGTTCCTGCTGAAGATGGAAGCGTAGAGACCGAAGTAGTGAAAACTACGACCGGTCGAGTCTTGTTCAATGAGATTGTGCCTGCTGAAATGGGCTTCATTAACAAGACCCTTGGCAAGAAACAGCTTCGTGTACTCATCGGTGAGATTGTTGCTGTAGCGGGTACGCAGAAAACAGCGGACTTCTTGGATAACATGAAGAATCTTGGGTTCGAACAAGCAACTCGTGGAGGGCTTTCGTTCAACCTTACAGATATCATCATTCCTGATGCCAAACGTCAATTGATTGAAGCGGCTCAAAAAGAAGTAAGTGAAATCCAAGAGCGTTATGAAATGGGTTTCATTACCGATAATGAGCGATATAATCAGGTGATTGATAAGTGGACGTCTACCACAAACCGTGTTTCAGAGACGCTCTTCCAATCTCTAGCAGACGATCGTGATGGCTTCAACCCAGTCTTTATGATGGCTGATTCGGGAGCTCGTGGATCGAAGGAACAGATTCGTCAGCTAGGTGGGATGCGTGGTTTGATGGCGAAGCCTCAAAAGTCCTCCCTTCAACAAGGAAACGAGGTTATTGAGAACCCAATTTTATCTTCTTTCCGTGAAGGTCTAACTGTTCTTGAATACTTCATCTCTACGCACGGTGCTCGTAAAGGTCTTGCAGATACAGCTCTTAAGACTGCGGATGCCGGCTATCTTACGCGTCGATTGGTTGACGTAGCACAAGATGTCATCATTAATGAGTTGGATTGTGGTACTCTTCGTGGAATTACGATGAAGGCGCTCAAGGATAATGAAGATATTATTGAGCGATTAGAAGATCGTATCCTAGGTCGCGTTTCCTTAGAGGAAATCCGTGATCCACTTACGAATGATGTCCTTTGCGAAGCCAATGAGCTGATTGATGAAAAGATTGCACGTAAGATTGCTGAAACCTCAATTGAAGAAGTAGACATCCGTTCGGTATTGACATGTGAAGCGGAGCGCGGGGTTTGTGCGAAGTGCTATGGCCGTGATCTGACGAGAAATCGCATGGTTCAGCTTGGTGAAGCGGTAGGGGTTATCGCTGCTCAATCCATTGGTGAGCCTGGTACACAGCTAACGCTTCGAACCTTCCACGTTGGAGGAACCGCTTCTCGTATGGAAGCTGATTCCACTCATACAGCCAAGTTTGATGGAAAAGTTGAGTTCGAAAACGTACGTGTTGTGGAGTATGATGATGGTGAGGATGTCACCAGCGTTGTTCTTAGCCGTGCCGGTGAACTCCGACTACTCGCAGACGATGGTAAGGTCCTTGCTTCATACAATGTTCCATATGGTTCAGAGATTATGGTTGAAGATGGTGACATGGTCCAAAAGGGAATGCCACTCTGTAAATGGGATCCATACAATGCCTTGATCTACAGTGAAATCGATGGAAAGATTGAATACAAAGACATCTTAGCTGATGTTACGTACCGTGAGGATACGGATCAGCAAACCGGTCACCGCGAGAAAGTCATCGTTGAGCATCGTGAAAAAAATCTTGTTCCAACCATTGTTGTAAATGGTGGAAAAGGGAATACTCGCGAAGCTACACTTCCTGTTGATACCATATTGTAGTCGATGACGGTGAGAAGGTGTCTGCGGGGCAAGTCCTTGCTAAGATTCCTCGAGCAACGTCAAAATCGAAGGATATTACCGCAGGTCTTCCACGTGTGACAGAGCTCTTCGAAGCTCGTAGTCCATCCGATCCGGCTGTGGTATCTGAAATCGACGGAATTGTTCAAATGGGTGCTCGTAAACGTGGTTCGCAAGAAGTGATTGTGCGGCCGAAGGAGAGCGACAACCCAGAGGATGTCAAGAAGTACCTTATCTCGTTGTCCAAGCATATCCTTGTTCAAGAGAATGACTTTGTCCGTGCAGGTGACCCACTCTCTGATGGAACCATTCCGGCACAAGAAATCCTCAACATTTCAGGGCCATTTGCTGTACAGTCGTACCTAGTGAATGAGATTCAGGAAGTGTATCGTCTACAAGGTGTAAACATCAACGATAAGCATATCGAAGTGATTGTTCGCACGATGATGCAAAAAGTTGAGGTTACTGACTCTGGTGATACGAATTACCTTGAGGAGGATAAAGTAGATCGCTTTGAACTCAATCGTAAGAATGACGAGCTAATTGGTAAAGTTGTCGTGGATGAGCCAGGTGATAGTGAACTATCCAGAGGAACATTACTCGATCGCCGTGAAGCTCGCGAGCTCAATAATGAACTCATTAAAGAGAACAAGAAAGAGCTTGAATTCCACGAGGCGCAACCTGCGATTTCGAGACCTATTCTTCTTGGAATCACGCGAGCATCACTATCGACGGATAGCTGGTTGTCAGCGGCATCCTTCCAGGAAACGACGAAGGTGTTGACCCAAGCAGCCATCGAAGCCAAGAAGGATTACTTGCTTGGACTCAAGGAGAATGTCATTGTAGGTCATAAAGTACCTGCTGGAACTGGACTACGCCGTTACAATAATCTCATTGTACGATCGAAAACAGAGATGGAGGCTATTGCTCCTGTCTCAACACTCGATGCGACGTTAGACGAGATTGCTTCAGGTGATGAATCTGTCGCACCAGCAGATGCAAAAGGGAAAGAAGGAACGGCTGAAGAATAGGCCGTTCTTAATACCCTGCTGTACCTCCATCACCACGAGGATCTGCAGAAGCCTCAATCACCCCGTCAGGAGTCACATGAAGAAGGTGTATCCTAGCGAGTCCTGAGGATTCAACCACGTCATACCCCATAGAGCGGAGTCTTTCAATAAGACCTGGGTCAAGTACGTTTTTCTCGACCAAGAGACGGTCAGGAAGCCATTGATGATGAAACCTTGGAAAGGTTAATGCTTCTTGAGCATTCATGTCATAGTCTAGGATATTAAGAATCGCTAGCCATGTCGCTGTAATGATTCTTGGTCCTCCTGCGGCACCAGCAATAATGATTGGTTTGCCATTCCTTGTGACAATGGTTGGGGACATAGAACTGAGCATTCTTTTCTCTGGAGCAATAGCATTTGCTTCGGACCCTACAAGGCCAAACATATTTGGAGTTCCTGGCTTAATGGAAAAATCATCCATTTCGTTATTA
>PR_CR_10_Liq_1_inCRDRAFT_1001697_pt1 | contig 12041 bp, 12 predicted proteins | sample PRCRCaboRojoPR_3_FD_10241 | JGI IMG/M metagenome (IMG submission 10241) | reverse complement strand
TCCACACAAGCTGACTCGATAGGTTGTTAAAGATCTGAACTCACCGAAGTGAGACCGACAATCATACGCCCCTCAGCTGAACTGTCAAGAGGGTTTTTTGAGAAATTTGCCGACCCCTAGGCCAGGCGGACGCGGGCAGCACGCCGCTTGCCGACTTGCAGCAGACGGGTTTCGCCCCGCGGGAAGGCGGCACGGCCGTCTCCGGCGCGCTCGCCATCGATCCTGACTGCACCCTGGGCGACCAGGCGGAGCGCATCGGAGGTGCTGGCGACGAGGCCGGCGGCTTTCAGGACCTGCGCCAAGGTTGGTGTGGCGTCCGGCACGAGCTCGACAACCTGCTCGGGCAGATCGGTCGGCAGCTCCTTACGCTGGAATCTCGCCGTAAAGGCCCGTTGCGCGGCGTCTGCGGCATCGACACCAGAGAATCGGGCGACGAGCTCGTGTGCCAGCTGTGCTTTCACGTCACGGGGATTCACCCCATCGTGGGCCACCGATCGCTGCAGCTCCTCGACCTCTACCTCAGGCCGATCGCTCAGGAGCTCGTAGTATCGCCACATCAGGTCATCGGAGATGGACATGAGCTTGCCGAACATGTCCTCGGGGACGTCCGTGATGCCGATGTAGTTACCGAGGGACTTGGACATCTTCTGCACGCCGTGCAGCCCCTCCAGGATGGGCAGCGTCACGACGGCCTGTGGTGCTTGCCCCGCATCCTGTTGCAGCTGCCGGCCCACCAGCAGATTGAATTTCTGATCCGTGCCGCCGAGCTCGACGTCTGCCCGCAGCGCGACCGAGTCGTAGCCCTGTATCAAGGGGTAGAGAAACTCGTGGATGGCGATGGGCTGCTGCGCCTTGTAGCGGCGGGAGAAGTCGTCGCGCTCCAGCATTCTGGCAACGGTGTGATGCGACGCCAGGCGCACCATACCCTCGGCCCCGAGTGCCGAGAGCCAGGTGGAATTGAACACGACCTCGGTCGCCTCAGGGTCGAGCACACGAAACACCTGCTCACGATAAGTATCTGCATTTGCAGCAACTTCGTCGCGTGAGAGCGGCTTGCGCGTGGCGCTCTTACCGGTGGGATCACCGATCATGGCGGTGAAATCGCCGATCACGAACAGGACTTTGTGCCCCAGCCGCTGGAACTGACGGAGCTTTTGCAGCAGGACAACGTGCCCGAGGTGCAGGTCGGGCGCCGTCGGATCGAAGCCGGCCTTCACGCGCAAGACGGCGCCGGCATTCAGCTTCTGCCGCAAATCATCCAGTCCGATCATCTCGACGGTGCCGCGCTGCAGGACCGCCAGTGCCTCGTCTGCACCAGGCATGCGCTCGCTCTCTTGTTGGGTGCCGGCCCAGTGCCGGTGGGGGTCGCCGCTGCGGTGGCGGTGACGACGAGCGCTCACCTTTCCAAGCGCGAACACCATCGTCTAGACTGCTGCGACACTTCTTTGACTGCCGCTATTTTACATGCGCGATTATAAAAGCGCAGGCACACAGCAACGTCGGGCGACGGCCAGGCAACCTGGATCGGGTCGGCGATGGCGCCGGTTAGGCGTCACGGCGATCGTCATCCTGTTGCTGGTGATCGGCGTCTGGGCCTTGTCCCAGTGGTGGCCGCTGCCACCCACCGACAGCACGCCTGCACGAACGACCGATGGTACGATTCCGTTGGTGCTGCCTCCGCCGCAGTCGGCCAGGCCGGCGAGAGAGACGACGCCCAATGGACTGATGAACGACCAATGACGGGCTCGCGGTCACGCAGATGGCGAGGTATTCATGCCGCCAGACGTCGGCGCGAGTGCCGGTGCGGAGGCTGTCCATGCCCGCGCGCCAGTGGTTTGGCTGCTGAGCAGCGTCAGCAGCCACGACCGTAGCAGTGCTTGGCGCTGCCGACGTTTCGACGCGGGCTAAGCATCACTCAAGCGCCGGCCCTCGCACCACCCTTCAAACGCCGAAGGATGAGCCACATCCGCAGGTCGTTGTGGCGTTGGGGTTGCGGATCACAAACTGAGCACCCTGAAGTCCTTCGGTGTAGTCGATCTCCGCGCCCATGAGGTACTGCAAGCTCATCGGGTCCACCAGCAGTTTGACGCCATCGGTCACGATTTCCGTGTCGCCTTCGTCGACATTCTCGGCGAACGTAAAGCCATACTGGAAGCCGGAGCAGCCGCCGCCCTGGATGTAGACGCGCAGCATCAGGTCATTGTTGCCTTCTTCGGAAATCAGGTCTGCGACCTTCGCAGCAGCCTGAGACGTAAACACCAGGGGCGCCTCTTCAGCGACGATATCGGTCATAGCAAAACTCCTCTGTTACTGCATGGTTGGAAGCGGCGGGCTCAAGTCGTTATCGCGANCGGTCGGCCGGCGTGTCGTGGCGGTGGCCGGACCATCAGCGGGCACCGACATCCACGCCTGCTGGCGCTTGCCCACGGGCATCCTGGCCACGGCCGCGGATTCACCCGCGAGGACGGTCTCCCAGAGCACCACCTCCTGGGATGCCATCAAAGTATCGTCCTTTGGCACGATCTCAATCATCAGTTCCACGGGGCTCGCTGCATCGGCGAGTCGGAAGCTGCCTTCGATGACCTGAAAGTGCTCGAAGGCAACGGTATGATGGCCGGCGCCGTCGTCCGTAGCCAGATCGGCCAGCGGTGTCATGACACGCTCGCCGGCCAACACCGTCACCACCGACAACACCACTTCACCCTCGCTCAGCCCGAAATCGGGCACGAGCTGCCCAAGCGTCAAGCGGTAGTGATAGCGACCGCCGCCGCGGTCGCGCAGCACCAGGCCGTCCACCTCGACGAGGCCCCGACCACTGGAGCCGATCAGCGCCCGCAGCTGCGTCAGCTGCTGCTGCAGGCGCATTCGCTCGCGCTCGAGCACCACGATCTGCGCCTGCGCGGCACGCTGCGCTGTGACATCCATGAGATGTGAGCGCTCCAGCTTGGCGCGCTTTTCACGCTGGGCTGCGAGCAGCTCGCTCTGCATATCGCGCTCGGTCTGCAAGGCCTGGATCCGCGCCATGGCCTGCAGCGCATCGTGCTGTGCCAGCAGATACCCCAAGGCGAAAGCCGTCGCGAGCAGGCTCAGCCAGCCGACACTGATCAACAGCCAACGGGTGCTGTCACCGCCCTCGGCCGCGGGCGCCTCGGTGGCGGTCGTGGTCACGCCCGGCGTATCCGCCGCATAGCCGTTGCATAGCCGTTACCCATCAGGCACACATCAGCCATACATCAGGGGACGAGGGCCACAGCGTCCAGGCCCGTGGACTCCGGAAAGCCCAACATCAGGTTCATGTTCTGCACCGCCTGCCCGGCGGCGCCCTTTACCAGATTGTCGATGACGGACTGCACCACCACGACGCCTTTGCCCTGCGGCTCCATGACACTCAAGCGGCACAGATTGGTGCCCCGAACCGAGCGCGTCTCCAGGGGCAGTGCCGCCGGCATTACATCGACGCAGGGCTCATCGCGGTAGCGTTGATCGAAGAGCGTCGCAAGATCGACATCGGCGCGCTTGCGCGGTGCGTAGATGGTCGCCTCGATGCCGCGCACCATNGGNACCANGTGCGGCACGAAGGTCAGTGACACGGCACGCCCGGTGCTCAGCCGCAGCGTCTCCTCGATCTCCGGCTCATGGCGATGGCCCGCAACACTGTAGGCCTTGAAGCTCTCGCCCACCTCTGCCATCAGTAGCCCCGCGGTCGCCTTGCGGCCGGCACCACTGACGCCGGACTTGCCGTCGGCCACGATTCGTGCTGGCTCGATGGCGTCGGCCTCGAGCAGCGGCAGCAGGCCGAGCGTAATGGCCGTCGGATAACAGCCCGGGTTGGCTACGAGCCGGGCCCCGCGGATGGCTTCGCGGTTGACCTCCGGCAGACCGTAGACGGCCTCGTCCACCAGCGCCGGTGCGCCATGGCGCAGGCCATACCAGTGTTCCCAGACCGACAGGTCTTTGATGCGGAAATCCGCCGCGAGATCGATCACCCGGGCACCCGCTTCGAGCAGCGCCGGCGCCTGCGCCATGGCCGTGCCGTTAGGTGTTGCGAAGAACACCAGATCACAATCGCTCAGGGGCGCCCGGGCCGGATCCTGGAACACCAGATCACAGCGGCCTCGTAACATCGGCAGCACATCGGCGACGCGCTGCCCGGCATCGGCACGGGACGTAATGACCCGCACCTTGACCTGTGGATGGGCGCTCAACAGGCGCAGCAGCTCAGAGCCCGTGTAGCCGGTGCCGCCGACGATGCCGATGCTGGCCATGGCACGCCGCCTCAGGAGCAGCCGCCGGAGCTGGAGCCGCAGGTGCCGCAGCCACCGCCGGTGGCCGGCAGGTTGTTGAAGACGAACGTGGCTTGTCCGTCGCCGCGGTCGACGAAATCGATTTCGACGCCACGCAGGTAGCTCAGCGTGCCGTCGTCCACCACCACCTTATAGTCGCCGAAATCAAGCACACCGTCGTTATCGTTGATGGCGTCGGTGAAGGTCATGCCGAAGCTGACATCGCTACAGCCACCGGGTGCCGCATAGACGCGCACGCCGGCGATGCCGTCGTCGATGTCGGCGAACAGCTCGCTCATCTTGCCCTGGGCGGCGCCGGTGAGCGTCAGGTCGGTATCATTAAGGTGTGCCATGGCAACGGTACTCCGGGTTTTGTCTGCGAATCGCGGTAAGGACATTACGGACGCTAGCACAAGCCATCGGCTCATTTCCACATGCCACACTCAGGTACTCTGCGCTGGCGCAACTCGCAGCGTCTCGCCGTGTCACAGCTCTTCCATTTCGAAGTCTTCCTTGCCGACGCCGCACTCCGGACACACCCAGGTGTCGGGGACGTCCTCCCACTTGGTTCCGGGGGGAATGCCGTCATCGGGCCAGCCCAGCTCCTCGTCGTAGATGAATCCACAGACCATACACATATAACGCTTCACGTCTTGCTCTCCGTCTTCACTCCTCGCTCTTCCAAGTCGCACCCGGCGGAGCTCAGCCGCCGGGGATGCCTGTGCAGCGGCGCCACATCTGTGCCAGCGCACTGTATTTCAATGCCTTGGCAGACCCGCAGACCGCGCGCCACCGGGCGCATGTGGCATACCAATGGGCGCCCGGCGCGGGCATTCAGCTCAGGGTGTCGCCGGCGGTCCGGGCAAGGCCGCAGCCGCGGCGACATCGGCCCCTGCGGCAGCGCAATCGCGGGCATCGCGGGCGCTGTTACCATTGCCGGCCAACCAACGTCAGCGTCGCGGGTCCGGCGAAGGCGGCTCCGGCTTCGCGCGATCGTGCCCGCCACGTCATCACCCACCGTCCACAGGAGCCTTGCCCATGTCCCGATCCGAACAGTTCTTCGAGGCCGCCCAGCGCCATATTCCGGGCGGCGTCAACTCTCCGGTGCGCGCCTTCCGCAGCGTCGGTGGCACGCCGGTGTTCTTCGAATCCGCATCCGGCGCCCATATCACCGATGCCGACGGCAAGCGCTACATCGACTACGTGGGCTCCTGGGGACCGATGATCCTCGGCCACGCCCACCCCGAGATCATCGCCGCCGTCAGCAGCCGCGTCGAGAAGGGTCTGTCGTTCGGCGCCCCCACCGAGCTCGAGACCATGATGGCCGATCGCGTCTGCGCGCTGGTCCCGAGCATGGACCTCGTGCGCATGACCAGCTCGGGCACCGAGGCCACCATGAGCGCCATTCGCCTGGCGCGCGGCTTCACCGGCCGGGACAAGATCATCAAGTTCGAGGGCAACTACCACGGCCACGTGGACTCGCTGATGGTCAAGGCCGGCTCTGGCATGCTGACCCTCGGCGAGCCCAGCTCCCCGGGTGTGCCGGCGGCCCTCGCGGAGCTCACCCTCACCCTGCCGTACAACGACGCCGACGCGGTGCGCGAGACCATGGGCAGGCTCGGCGACCAGGTGGCCTGCATCATCGTCGAGCCCGTGGCCGGCAACATGAACTGCATTCCGCCGGTGCCCGGATTCCTGGAGGCATTGCGGGAAGTGTGCGATCAGCACGGCACGGCACTGATCTTCGATGAAGTCATGACCGGCTTCCGCGTCGCCCGGGGCGGGGCGCAAGCCCTGTACGGTGTCACCCCGGATCTCACCGCGCTCGGCAAGATCATCGGCGGCGGCATGCCCGTGGGGGCCTTCGGCGGCCGCCGCGACATGATGCAGCGGATCTCACCCCTGGGGCCCGTGTATCAGGCCGGCACCTTGTCCGGCAATCCCATCGCCATGACCGCCGGGCTCAAGACCCTGGAGCTGCTATCGGCGCCCGGCTTCCACGAAGCCCTCGCCGCCACCACCGAGCGCCTGACCCAGGGTATGGAGGCCGCCGCCGAATCCGCAGGCGTGGCCCTCAGCACCAACCGCGCCGGCGGCATGTTCGGCATCTTTTTCACCGCCCACGGGCCGGTCACCGATTTCCAGGGCGCCACCGGCTGCGACCAGGAGCAGTTCAAGCGCTTCTTCCATGCCATGCTGGCGCGTGGCGTCTACCTGGCCCCATCGGCCTTCGAGGCGGGCTTCGTCTCCGGCGCCCATGGCGAGGCCGAAATCGACGCCACCCTCGCCGCCGCACGCGAGGCCTTCGCCGTGGTGGCTGCGCACTGAGCGTTCGGCGTCGGGCCGGCGGTTGCGCCTCCGGCAGCCGCCGGCGAAGTGCGCCTGATCACCAGGCACCGCAGACAGGCGGTGCAGCGGCGCAGGCCCGGCTGGCGTCAACTGCCCCAGCGGGCGGACAGGTCGTGCGCCACATCCAGGTGGTCCAGCACCCGGGCGGCGACGAAGTCGTAGATTTCATCCACGTGCTGCGGGTTGAAGTAAAAGCCCGGGTTGGCGGGCATGATCACGGCACCCGCCCGCGCCAACCGCAGCATGTTCTCCAGATGGACGACGCTGAAGGGCATCTCGCGCACCACCAGGATCAGCTTGCGCCCCTCCTTAAGGGCAACATCGGCGGCGCGATCCATCAGATCCTGACTCAGCCCCGCCGCGATACTCGCCAACGTGCCGGTGGTGCAGGGGCAAATGGCCATCGCATCCGGCGGATTAGTGCCGCTCGCCACGGGCGCCGTCCACTGCTGGCGGCCAAACACCTGGATCTGCCCCGGCGCTGCGCCGAAGTGATCGGTGAAAAACGCCTGCGCCTCGGCGGGACGCCCCGGTGCATCCAGGCCCGCCTCCATCTGCATGACCACCTGCGCCGCCTGCGACACCAGCAGATAGACGCGAACGTCGGCATCGACCAGGCAACGCAGCACGCGCAGCCCGTAGTGGATGCCGGAGGCGCCGGTAAGGCCGACGGCGATGGTTTTGGTCCAAGTAGTCATCGGGCGGATTCACGGCGGCGCGCATGCTGCATGGCTGCGGGGAGATGGCGGCCGGCACACGCGAATGAAAGGCGCACGCCCCGATCGGGCCGGCGCAGGGCGTCAGGCGCGGCTGGCCAGTGCATCGAGCAGCAACTGATGGATACCCCCGAAGCCGCCGTTGCTCATCACCAGCACGTGGTCGCCGGCGCGGGCATCGGCGCCCACCGCTGCCACGATCTCCTCGACGGCGCCGGCCACCCGCAGACGCTCACCGAGGGGTGCCAGCGCCGCCGCGGCATCCCAATCCAAGTCGACGGGTGCATAGACCTGGACCTGATCCGCCGCGGCGAGTGACTGCGCCAGCGCCGCCGCGTGCACGCCCAGGCGCATGGTGTTGGAGCGCGGCTCGAGCACGGCGATGATCCGCGCTGCACCAACCCGGCGGCGCAACCCGTTCAGGGTGCTGGCGATGGCCGTGGGATGATGGGCGAAGTCATCATAGATCCGCACCCCGGCGACTTCGCCCCGCAGTTCCATGCGCCGCTTGACGCCGCCGAAGCGCCCCAGGGCCGCCGCCGAGCGCGCCGGCCCGACGCCGACGTGGGCGGCGGCCGCCATGGCCGAGAGCGCATTTTGCACATTGTGGGCGCCCGTCTGCCCCCAACGAACCTCGGTCTCTGCGCCGTCGGGCGCATGCACCCGAAAGGCCGACGCATCCGGGGCCAGCCATTGCGCCGACCAATCGCCGCCGTCACCGGTGGACTGAGTCGGCGTCCAGACCCCCCTGGCGAGCACCGCGTCCACCGCCGGCTGCGCCCGCGGATGCACGATGAGGCCGGTTCCCGGCACCGTGCGCACGAGATGATGGAATTGGCGCTGGATCATGGCCAGATCATCAAAGATGTCGGCATGATCAAACTCCAGATTATTGATCACCAGCGTCCGCGGACGGTAATGGACAAACTTGGAGCGCTTATCGAAGAAAGCGGTGTCGTACTCATCCGCCTCCACCACAAAGCACCGGCCTTCACCGAGACGCGCTGACACGCCGAAATCCTGGGGCACCCCGCCGATCAGGAATCCCGGCGCCAGGCCCGCATCCGCGAGCACCCAGGCCAGCATACTGGCGGTGCTGGTCTTACCATGTGTGCCCGCCACCGCCAGCACGTGGCGAGAGAGCAACAGATGCTCGGCGAGCCACTGCGGACCCGACACATAGGGCAGCCCGGCATCCAGCATGTGCTCGACGGCCGGCATGCCGCGGGTCATGGCATTGCCCACCACCACCACATCCGGCGCCGGCTGCAGCTGGGCGGCACCATAGCCCTGAATGAGATCGATGCCCGCCGCCGCCAGTTGCGTGCTCATGGGGGGGTAGACGTTGGCATCGGCACCGGTGACCCGATGCCCCAGCGCCCGCGCCAGCAGGGCGATACCGCCCATGAACGTACCGCAAATACCGAGGATATGCAGATGCATATCAGGCCGCGCCCTGGGTCAGCGCGCTGATGACGACGAAACTGAAGACATCGAAGGCGATGGCGATCACCACCCCCTGAGCCAGTGACAAGTTGAAGGCGTGGCGCAGGATATGCCCCACGACCAGCACACTCCAGCCCACCAGCGCCAAGAACATCAGCCCGGCCAGCAGCACATCCGTCCCCGGCTCGGCACCGACGGCCATGGGTTGCGCCAGCGACACCGGCAGCAGCGCCACCAGCCCGATCACCACGTCCGCCCCCACCAGCGCCGTGGCGGTTTGCATGTAACGCGCCTGCTTGTTCAACGCCTTCAGCGCCAGGTGCAGTATCCCCAACATCAGCGCCAAATCGAGCAGCGTCTGGGCGAGCCCGGCCAGCAGGGAGGCGCCGGCGGTGACGGACAGCAACAGGCCGCCGGCCACAGCCGCCGCCAGCACCAGGCCGAGCAACATCGTGGAGGCCGGCAGGTCCTGCGGATTACGGCGCAGCAGGCACAGCTCGATGAAAAAGTGGATGAGTGCGAGCAAGGCGAATCAGCGGGCGGATCCGTCGGCGACCGAAACAGCGCCGCATCATACCCCGTTGGCCCCGGCAAACGCCAAGCCACCCGCCAGGCGCGTGTCGTCTCAGCCCCGGGGGCGTGCGCCGGCGCCGAGCACCATCGCGGCCAGCAGCAGCGTCGCCGCCAGCAACAGCGTAGGCAGGCTGCCGACGCGCGCAAAGGGCGTTGCGCCGGCGCGCGGCTGAATCGTGCCGACCAGGGCGCCGCGCTCGAACAAGCCCAGCGCGGCGGTGACCCGGCCGCGGTGATCGATGAGCGCAGAGATGCCGGTGTTCGTCGCCCGGACCAACGGGCGGCCCGTCTCCAATGCCCGCAGCCGTGCAAACTCCAAATGCTGGTGGGGCGCCAGCGAGTCGCCGAACCAGGCATCGTTACTCACATTGATGAGATACGCCGCCGCCGGCAGGGCTTGGCGCACCGCTTCCGGGAAAACGTCTTCGTAACAAATGGAGACACCCACCGCGTAAGGGCCCACCTGCAACAAAGGCGCGGGCGCCTCGCCGCGGCTGAAATCGGACATGGGCACCTCGAACCAGTCGATCAGCGGGCGCAGCTGACGCTTGAAGGGCAGAAACTCGCCGAACGGCACCAGGTGGCGCTTGTAGTAACGATCGTCCTGACTGCCGATGCTGATCAGGCCGTTGTAATAGCGCTCAGCGCTTTCCATCACCGGCACCCCCAGCACCACCTCCGCGCCCGCCGCGCGGGCGTCCTCCGCCAATGGCGCCACCAGCGCCGACTCCACCTGATGCAGAAAGCTCGGCACAGCCGTCTCCGGCCAGACCACGACATCGGCCACATCGAGCACCTCGCGCGTGAGACCCAGGTAGAGCTCCAGCGTCGGCAACACACCATCGGCCGCCCACTTCACCGACTGCTCCACATTGCCCTGGATCACAGCAGCCGTGAGGGGACCATCCGCCGGTCGGGTCCACTCCACCCGGGCCAACAGCGTGCCGGCGAGCCATAGGCCGAGGAGCACCGCCAGCGCCGCCGGCCGGGCGGCCCCCCGGCGACGCAGCGCCACCACCAACAGCCCGGCGGACAGGGCCACCAAAAGGCTCAGTCCATGCACCCCCACCACCGGCGCCCAGCCGGCCAGGGGCGCCCCCAGCCCAGGCAGTGGATTGATCTGACCGTTGCCCGCGAGCAGCCACGGAAAACCCGTGAACAGCCAGCCGCGCACCCACTCCAGCAAGACCCAGATGGACGGCAGCACCAGCAGCGGACCGGCCCACCAATGCGCCATCGGCTGGCGGGGACGCAGGCGCGCGATCAACAGGGCGGCGACGGCATAGAACAAGGCCAGCGCAGCCACCAACACCAGCATCAGCGCATTGGCGACCAGCACCGGCATGTTGCCGAACTCGTTCAAGCTGATGCGAATCCAGAACACGCCNCAGCCAAACAGGCCCAAGCCGTAGAACCAGCCGGTNACGAAGGCACCCCGCCCATGCGGCGGNAGCAGCAGGAAACATGCGGCGATACTGACCACCGCCGCCGGGAACCAACCGAATGGCGCGAAAGACAGCACCATCAGCCCGCCCGCGGCGGCGGCCAGCAGCCAACGCAACAATCGGCCGCCAGAAAGAGATCGAGTCTCGGTGGACATCGCGGAGCGCCGCTTACGCACGGAAGTCTGAGTGGAAGGCGAGTGACCTACGGCGTCGTGGGCGGTGCCGTGGCGCAGCGGCATCATAGCCTCAGCTAATCATAGCGCTCGTCCTTCCAGCGGCGCAGGGCGGTGAAGACCTCGGTCTGATCGCGCAGCGGCCTGCCGGCGAATTGCTCGGCGGCGGCGACCACCGTCGGCGTCTGGGTGCGCATGAACGGGTTGGTGGCCAACTCCTGGGCGATGGTCGACGGCACCGTGGGCTCGCCGCGGGCCCGCAGCGCCCGGGCCTGATCGACCCGTGCGGCGAGATCGGCACTCTCCGGCTCCACCCAGGCGGCGAAGCCCAAATTCGCCAGGGTGTACTCGTGGGCGCAATAGCACAGCGTCTCCGGCGGCAGGGCGGCAAGGCGCCGCAGCGATGCCGCCAGCTGCTCGAAAGTCCCGTCGAAGACGCGCCCGCAACCGCCGGCGAAGAGCGTATCGCCGCAGAACAAGACGCCCGCCCCGAGATAGGCGATGTGGCTGGACGTATGCCCGGGCACGGCCAGCACCCGAAACGATGCGTCCAGACCGGGCGGCGCCACCGCGTCGCCCTCGGCCACGCGGCGCGTCGCCCCGCGGATACGCGCATCGGCGGGCGCCGTCACCAGCGCCGTCGGCCACTGCGCGAGCAAATCCGCCACGCCGCCCTGATGATCGTAATGGTGATGGGTCAGCAGGATGGCGGAGAGCTCGCGCCCCTGCGCGCGCAAGCGCGCCATCACGGGCTCTGCGTCGCCGGGGTCCACCACCGCGGCGCGACGATCGGCGCCCGTGCCGTTGTGCAGCAGCCAAATGTAGTTGTCATCAAAGGCGGGTATGGGCTCGATCTGCAACATGGGTCTCCTCTTCACCACCGCTTGCCTGGCACGGTGCGCCTGCGGCGAGGCCGCGGGCGCTCATTCACCGCAGTCGCGTCATCCGGTGCCAGTACCAGACGGCGAGCCGCCGGCGACGCTGCTCGCGTCCACCGCTGCGGCGCCGCCATCGCCCGCCGAACCCTCCGCCGCCGTACTTGCCAGCACGGCGGGG
>PR_CR_10_Liq_1_inCRDRAFT_1001696_pt1 | contig 12064 bp, 13 predicted proteins | sample PRCRCaboRojoPR_3_FD_10241 | JGI IMG/M metagenome (IMG submission 10241) | reverse complement strand
GGGGGTCAAGCGGGCGGCGATCATGCCGTGGTCAGCGCAACGCGACGGGCGGCTCGACACGCGCAGCCGAGGGTTTCGCCGCACGGCCGGTGAACAGGCGCCGCACCGGCCATGAGACAAGGGCGAACATACCGCGTAAAGCAAGGGCCCCGACCAGAAAACCCACAAGCGCAGAGAGCGCCCCCGCCAGCGTCAGCGGCATCGCCGGCTTGAACCCGGCCCAGGTGCCCCGCAAGGTGGCCGCGTCGCCCATCCGGTGCGGCATGGTCAGNCGTTCCAGCGGGCCAGCTGCCTGCAAAGCGTCATGGTGCGACGTCAACTGATAGAGCCGGGCAAAAGCGCGGGTCATGTCGGCGCGGCGATCTTGCAGGAAATCGGTTCCGGTCATCTGTGCCAGCGCCTCGTCCCGCGTCAGGTCCGACCGCGCCGCACTGGCGTCGAAATCGGCGGCGACGACCGACAACGCCTCGATCTGGCCCGCCAGATGCTGCGTGTATTGCTGGGTGAATTCCGGATATTGCGACAGGCCGGCCGCCCCGGCCAGACCACCCGCGAGGGCCGCTGCTCTGACAATCATGCCTCTATGCTCCTTGGCCCAGTTCGACGGGGCTTCTGGTCACAGAATAGCAGAGGCCGGCCCAACCGGGAAGGGATCAGCCCGGCACGGCCAGATTGGGGCAGTGTGGCGCATAGATCCGCGCCAGCTTCGCCACCGCCTCTTCGGGGGGCAGTTCCTCGCTTTCGCCGGTGCGGCGGCTGGTCAGTTCGACCACACCGTTCTTGAGGCCGCGCGGCCCCACGGTGATACGCCACGGCAGGCCGATCAGGTCCATGGTGGCGAACTTGCCGCCGGCCCGCTCGTTGCGATCATCGTAAAGCGGCTCCAACCCCAGCGCGGTGATCGCGTCATGCAGGCCGTCGCAGGCGGCATCGGCCTCGGCGTCGCCCTGCTTGAGATTGACGATCCCGCAATGGAAGGGCGTGACCCCCTCGGGCCAGATGATGCCGTTGTCGTCATGGCTGGCCTCGATGATCGCGCCCAGAAGGCGCGACACGCCGATCCCGTGGCTGCCCATATGCACCGGGACGGGCTTGCCGTCCGGGCCCTGCACCGTGGCGCCCATCGGTTCGGAATATTTGGTGCCGAAATAGAAGATCTGGCCGACCTCGATGCCGCGCGCGACACGGCGGCGCTCTTCGGGCACCTCGGCGAACTTGGCTTCGTCATGGGTCTCATCGGTGCGCGCATAGCGGCTGGTGAATTCTTCCAGCACGGCCTGGCACTGCGCCTTGTCGTCATAGTTGATCTCGCGGTCACCGAATTTCAGCTCGGTGATCTCGCTGTCATAGAACACCTCGGACTCGCCGGTTTCGGCAAGCACCAGGAATTCATGGGTGTCATCGCCACCGATCGGGCCGGAATCCGCGCGCATCGGGATCGCCTGAAGCCCCATCCGTTCATAGGTGCGCAGGTAGCTGACCAAATGGCGGTTATAGGCGTGCAACGCGTCCTCTTTGGTGAGGTCGAAATTGTAGCCGTCCTTCATGTAGAACTCGCGCCCGCGCATCACGCCGAAGCGGGGACGGATCTCGTCGCGGAATTTCCACTGGATCTGGTAAAGCGTCAGCGGCAGGTCCTTGTAGCTGCTGACATGGGAGCGGAAGATGTCCGTCACCATTTCCTCGGCGGTGGGGGTGTAAAGCAGATCGCGCTCGTGGCGGTCCTGCATGCGCAGCATTTCCTGCCCGTAGTCATCATAGCGCCCGCTTTCGCGCCACAGGTCCGCCGGTTGCAGGATCGGCATCTGGATGGCGATATGGCCAGCCCGCGCCTGTTCCTCGTGGACGATGTTCTCGATCTTGCGCAGAACCTTGAAGCCCAGCGGCAACCACGAATAGATGCCCGCTGCCTGCTGCTTGATCATGCCCGCGCGCAGCATCAGGCGATGGCTGACGATCTGGGCCTCTGACGGGGTTTCCTTCAGGACAGGCAGAAAATAACGGGACAGGCGCATCTTGGTCGGCTCCTTGCACATTCGTTTCGCCAATACGCCACGCGGCAAAGCGGGGCAAGGGGCGGGGATCGGTTCACGCGACATCACAGGGTCGTTACAATGGTGAACGGAACACCGTGACCCCGCGTAACCCGTTCACATGCCAGCAAGGCATACTGCAACCAAAGGGACCAATTCCATGACTTTCTTGAAGAAAACCGCTTTCGGCGGACTGGCCGCGCTGTGCCTGTCCTCTGCCGCCGCCGCCCAGAACATCGTCGAGATCGCCGCCGGTGACGATCGTTTCTCGACCCTCGTGGCCGCTGTGACCGCCGCCGACCTGGCCGAAACGCTCTCCGGCCCCGGCCCCTTCACGGTCTACGCTCCGGTCAACGATGCCTTTGCCGCGCTTCCCGAAGGCACGGTCGAGACCCTGCTCGAGCCGGAGAACAAGGACCAGCTGACCAACGTGCTGCTCTATCACGTGGATGATCGCCAGCTGAACGCCGCCGACTTCCCGGCCGGGTCGAACTATTTCAAGCCCGTCCTGGAAAGCGAACGCCTGTGCATCACCGCCGGCAGCGACGGCGTCACCATTGCCGACGGCACCGGCGACGTGGCCAACGTGATCATCGCGGACATCCAGGCCGACAACGGCGTGATCCATGTGATCGACAAGGTGCTGCTGCCCGGCACCCGTCCGGCCTGCCACTAAGCGACACCCTCCCTGGTGGACCGGCTCCGGCGTGGCGACACGCCGGGGCCTTTTTCTTGCAACGGGCCGCGCGATCCGCCAATTAGATGGCAATGATCGAAAGGACGCCGCCATGGCCCTCGCCCCGCGCGAACAGGTGAAATACTGGAGCATTGCCGCAGCGATCTTCGTGGCGATCCTCTGGTTTCTGGGCGATGTCCTGACGCCCTTCGTCCTTGGCGGCGCCGTGGCCTATTGTCTCGACCCCGTGGCCGACCGGCTGGAACGCGCAGGCCTGAGCCGGATCGCGGCCACCATCGTGATCACCCTGATGGGCGTCCTGATCTTCGTGGTGGCGCTGCTGCTGATCCTGCCGTCGCTGATCAATCAGGCCGGCCAGTTGATCCAGCAGATCGGCGCACTGGTCCAGAATGCGCCCCAGCTCTTCGACCGGTTCGAGGGTTGGCTGACGACGCAATTCCCGTCCATCGACCTGGAATCCGACGCGATCCGCCAGCAACTGGCCAATATCGGGTCTGCCATCCAGTCGTCGGGTGGATCGGTGCTGAACTCGATCCTCAGCTCGGCGCTCAACCTGATCAACGTGGTGGTTCTGCTGGTGATCGTGCCCGTGGTGTCGTTCTACCTGCTGATGGACTGGGATCGCATGGTGGCGAAGATCGACGACCTGCTGCCCCGCGACCACGCGCCGACCGTGCGCAAGCTGGCCAGCCAGATCGACACACCTTGGCCTCGTTCATCCGGGGACAGGGCACCGTCTGTCTGGTTCTGGGCACCTACTATGCCGTAGCGCTGATGCTGGCGGGGCTGAACTACGGGCTGATCATCGGTTTCGTGGCCGGGCTGATTTCCTTCATCCCCTATGTCGGCGCGCTTGTCGGCGGGATCCTGGCGATCGGCGTGGCGCTGATCCAGTGGTGGTCGGGGACGGAAATGGTGGACGGGCAGACCGTCGAAGTCGGCATCAACTGGCTGCGCATCGGCATCGTTGCCGCGATCTTCATGTTCGGCCAGTTCTTCGAGGGCAATATCCTGACCCCGAACCTTGTCGGGCAATCCGTCGGGCTGCACCCGGTCTGGCTGATCCTGGCGCTGGCGATCTTCGGCTCGCTCTTCGGGTTCGTGGGCATGCTGGTGGCCGTTCCCGTCGCCGCCATGATCGGGGTCGTGGCCCGGTTCCTGATCTCGGAATACAAGAACGGGCGGCTCTATCGGGGGCTGTCGGGTCCGGGCGAATGATGGCCGAACAACTGACCTTCGACTGGCCCCGGCGTGTCGCGATGGGGGCCGAGACCTTCTTCGTTTCCGAGGCAAATGCCGAGGCCTATGCGCTGGTCACCGCCCCGTCCAGCTGGCCGGATGCCAAGCTGGCTGTTGCCGGACCACCCGGTGCGGGCAAGACCCACCTGGCGCGGTTATTCGCGGATCAGAGTGGGGCAGCGGTTTTGAATGCGGGCGACATCGACCCCGACGCCGCGCTGCCTGACGGCCCGCTGGTGGTCGAGGATGGCGACACGTTGCCCGAGGCGGCACAGGAATGGCTGTTCCATGCCCATAATCACCTGCGCAGCCAGGCGCTGCCCCTGCTGCTGACCGGACAAACACCGCCCAACCGCTGGGCGATCACCCTGCCCGATCTTGCGTCGCGCCTGTCCGCGACGACCTGTGTTGCCATCTCGGACCCCGATGACCAGCTTCTTGACGCAGTGTTGATGAAGCAGTTTCAGGACCGTCAGATCGCGCCCACGCCGAATGCGTTTGCCCTGCTGCGCAAGCATATAGACCGGTCCTTCCAGGCCGCGATCGACACCGTCGCGGCCCTGGATCGCGCCGCCATGGCCCAGGGCCGCGCGGTGAACCGCGCGCTGGTCCGCGAGGTTCTGGACATCACCCACCGGACAGGGTGATAGTGTCATCTTTCTGTAACCCCCACCCGCCACAAGGCCAGCATGACACTTGCCGATTTTCTCCGCTCCGATTTCCCTGCCCCGGTCACGCCAGAAAGCGAAGTGATCGGACCGGACCGGTTTTATAACCGCGAACTCAGCTGGCTGGGGTTCAACTGGCGGGTGCTGGAAGAAGCCGAGAACATGCGCGTGCCGCTGCTGGAACGGCTGCGCTTCCTGTCGATTTCGGCCACCAACCTGGATGAGTTCTACACTGTCCGCGTCGCGGGCCTGCGCGAATTGGTGCGCGAAGGACATCAGACGCCATCGGTGGACGGGCTGACGCCGGCTGAACAGCTGGCGTTGATCGACCTCGACGCCCGCAAATTGCTGGCCCGTCAACAGGCCGTGCTGGAAGGGCTGCGCGCCGAGATGGAAGACGAGAACATCTCCATCCTGTCGCGCAAGGACCTGACCAAAGCCGACCGGACATTCCTGAAGGACGTATTCCTGAACAAGGTCTTCCCGGTCCTGTCGCCACTGGCCATCGACCCGGCGCACCCCTTCCCCTTCCTGCCCAACGAGGGGTTTGCCCTGGCACTGGAACTGGAACGCGACAGCGACAAGCGCCCGCTCAGGGCACTTTTGCCCGTGCCGCACCAGATCGACCGTTTCGTCGCCCTGCCGACCGAGGACGGCCACAGGTTCCTGCCGTTGGAAGAGGTGCTTCTGGAAAACCTGAACAGCCTGTTTCCCGGATACAGCTTCAAGGGCTCCTGCGCCTTCCGCGTGCTACGTGACAGCGACCTGGAGGTCGAGGACGAGGCCGAAGACCTCGTGCGCGAATTCGAGGTCGCCCTGAAACGGCGGCGCCGTGGCGAAGTGGTGCGCATGAAGATCTCGGCCGGGGCGCCCGCGACCCTCAAGGCCCTGATCATGCGCGAATTGCACGTGACCGAGGCCGAGGTGGTCGAGGTCGACGGCGTGATCGGCATCGGCGACCTGAGCGAGCTTGTGCTGGATGACCGCCCCGACCTGCTATGGCGGCCCTTTTCACCCCGGGTTCCGGAACGGGTCACGGATTTCGACGGTGATATGTTCGCGGCGATCCGGCAGAAGGACATGCTGCTGCACCACCCTTATGAAACCTTCGACATGGTGGTGCGCTTCCTGACCCAGGCCGCCCGCGACCCGGACGTTGTGGCCATCAAGCAGACGCTTTACCGGACCTCGCGCAAATCCCCGATTGTCGAGGCACTGTGCGAAGCCGCCGAGGACGGCAAATCCGTCACCGCGCTGGTCGAACTCAAGGCGCGATTCGACGAAGCCGCGAATATCCGCCAGTCGCGGCGGCTGGAACGGGCCGGTGCGCATGTGGTCTACGGGTTCCTTGACCTCAAGACCCATGCCAAGATTTCCACCGTGGTCCGCCGCGAGGGGGATCAGCTGGTCACCTACACCCATTACGGGACCGGCAACTATCACCCGATCACCGCCAAGATATACACGGACCTGAGCCTCTTTACCTGCGACGCCGCGCTGGGGCGCGATGCGACCAAGGTGTTCAATTACCTGTCGGGTTACGTGCAGCCCGAGAACCTCGAAAACCTGGCCATTTCCCCCACCACGCTGAAACCCCGCCTGATCGAGATGATCCGCGCCGAGGCCGAGAATGCCCGCAACGGCAAGCCGGCGGCGATCTGGGCCAAGATGAATTCCCTGATCGAGGAGGATGTGATCGACGCGCTCTACGAGGCCAGCCAAGCCGGCGTGAAAATCAGCCTTGTCGTCCGCGGCATCTGCGGGCTGCGTCCCGGTATCGCGGGCCTGTCCGAGAATATCCGCGTGAAATCCATCGTCGGGCGGTTCCTCGAACACTCGCGCATCGTCTGTTTCGCCAATGGCGCGGGCCTGCCGCACAAGAAGGCGCGGGTCTTCATCTCCTCGGCGGACTGGATGGGGCGGAACCTGAACCGGCGGGTGGAAACGCTGGTCGAGATCACCAATGGCACCGTGAAGGCCCAGATCGTGAGCCAGATCATGGCCGCAAACCTGGCAGATATCGCCCAAAGCTGGGTCATGAAACCCGATGGGCACTTCGTCCGCGCCGAGATGCCCGAAGGCGAATTCGCGTTCAACTGCCACCGCTTCTTCATGGAAAACCCGTCGCTGTCCGGGCGCGGATCGGCGGGGGCATCGGATGTGCCGAAACTGACCCATACCGAAGATTGAGTGGGCGATTTACTTTGGTAAAGTGAAGCATTTCTGATGCTTTCGGTATAACGTGTCTACTTTTTATTAAGCCATTTCAATTTTTTAGTCATAACCGCCCTCCCCTCCCCCCTTGATTGCTTTGCCATCTATGGTCACCTTTTTCATGACTGAGGCGCATTATTTGCGCCGGTTAAACGGAAAGGAGGTCCGATCATGTTAGGCTGGGCCCTTACATTCCTTGTTATCGCGATCATTGCCGGTGTCCTCGGCTTCGGCGGCGTTGCCGTCGTCTCCGCTGAGATCGCTCAGATGATCTTTTTCGTTTTCATCGTGCTTTTCGCGGTGGCGATGATCGCCCGCGCTGTTCGGGGCCGTCCGCCGCTCTAGCCCGCTTGCGGCGCCAGCACGTGACAGCACCAAACCCTCAAATCTGAAAGGAGGCCGCCCCATGGCGACCAAGGAAGAACTAGAAGAGCAATTGCAGACCGCGCGAAATGACATCGCTACCCTGACGGCGATGGCCGGCGAAACGGCCCGCGAGCAGGCCCGCAACGGCGTTGACCACGCGCGGGCCTCGGTTGACGGGCTGTCGAGTGAAACCCGGGCACTCTACGACTCTGCCCGGTCAGAGGGCGCTCGCCTGCGCCAGCAGACCGAGCACCAGGTGCAGGACCATCCGTTCGCCGCGACAGGTCTGGCCTTTGCCGCCGGTGTCGTGGTTGCAGGGTTGATGGCCCGCCGGTGACCGCCCTGACCCATATCGCACGGGACGGCGCCCGCATGGTGCGCCAATCCGCCCGCAAGGCCGCCCTGTCGGCGGCCTTGCTTGGCGCGGCATTGGTGACATTCGCCATCACGTTGGGGTTCGCCGGGTTGGGCCTGTTCCTGATACTTGAGCTGCGCCATGATCCGATCGTGGCCGCCTTCGGGGTCGCAACGGCGGGTCTGCTCCTTGTTGCCCTGTTGATATTCGCCGCCACCCGCGCGGCCCAGTCATCGCACGCCCACCAGTCGCAGCCCCCGGCGACCGAATCCGAAAAGCCTGACCACCCAAGGCCCGAGACCACGGCCGCTGTCATCAGCGCCGGCTTCCTGAACGGGCTGTTGACCGGCCGGGGCTGATCCGCACACAGCGGCGAACCGGAGATTGACCCCGGCGACCAGCCGGGGCCATAACGGGGTTCGCAAGGCAAGCGGAGAACACGATGGACGGCCAATCCGAAAGCACCGCTCAGGATTACGGCCCCTTTGGCAAGCCGATCTTCGATGACCCCAAGGCGCGGGCGTTGTCCCGTGTCGGTGTGATCGATGTCGGCTCCAACTCTGTCCGGCTGGTGATCTTTGACGGGGCGGCCCGCAGCCCCGCCTATTTCTACAATGAAAAGATCATGGCGGGCCTCGGCGCGGGCATGTCCGAAACCGGCAAGCTGAACCCCGAGGGCCGCGCGCGCGCCAAGGCCGCGATCCATCGCTTCGTGGCACTGGCCGACGGGTTGGGCATCTCGCCGCTGACCGCCGTGGCCACGGCGGCGGTGCGTGAGGCCAGCGACGGCCCCGCTTTCCGCGACGAGATCGAACGGGAAACCGGCCTGAAAATCTGGGTGATAGACGGCCAGGAAGAAGCCCGGCTGTCGGCGCAGGGCGTCTTGCTGGGGTGGCCGGGGTCCTACGGGCTGGTCTGCGATATCGGCGGGTCGTCCATGGAGCTGGCGGACCTGCATGACGGGCAGGTCAGCCACCGCGTGACGTCTCCGCTCGGCCCGCTGAAGCTGCAGGAAATCAAGGGCGGCAAGAAAGGCCGAAAGGCCTTCATCAGGGACACGGTCGAGTCCCTGTTCGCGGAAATGGGCGAGGAAACCGGCAAGCGGCTGTTCCTGGTGGGCGGGTCGTGGCGGGCCATCGCGCGCATCGACATGGAGCGGCGCGGCTACCCGCTTTCCGTTCTGCATGAATATCGCATGACACCGCGCCGGGTTTCCAAGACACTGAAATACATAGAGGAAAACAATCTCGAAGAGCTGCGCAGCCGCTGCGGTGTATCCAGCCGGCGCATGGAACTGGTGCCTTTGGCCATCCATGTCCTTCGCGAGGTCGTGGCCCGGTTCAAACCCAAGGATATCGCGATTTCGTCCTACGGGATTCGTGAAGGGCTGCTTTATGAACAGATGCCTCAGGACCTGCGGGAACGTGACCCCCTGATCGAGGCCTGCCGCTTCGCCGAGGCCAAGGATGCCCGTCTGCCCGGCTACGGCAAGACGCTTTACGATTTCGTCATGCCCCTGTTCCCGCGCTGCGGCTGGCAGAAGAAGCGCCTGATCAAGGCCGCAACCCTGTTGCACGATGTCAGCTGGCGCGCTCATCCCGACTACCGGCACGAGGTCGTCTTCGACAACGCCACCCGCGCCAACCTGGGCGGGCTGAAGCATTCCGAGAGGGTCTTTCTGGGGATCGCCCTGTTGCACCGCTATTCCAACAAGCGCGAAGGCACGCGGTTCGAGAACCTTTACGACCTTCTGGACGAGCGCGAGCAGCGCGACGCCGAGGTCCTGGGCAAGGCCATGCGGCTGGGCGCGATGCTATGGCTGAAGGATGCAAATGATCCGCCGGGCACGCTGAAACTGTCGGCCAAGAAGAACGAATTGGAACTGGTGCTGCACCCGCAGGCCGGCCCGCTGTTCGGCGAAGTGGCCGAAGCCCGGCTGAAGTCTCTGGCGGGGTCGCTGGGCGCCTCGGCCTCGGCCCGGGTCAAGGGCGCCAGACGCTAAAGCTCGATCTCTTCGCCCGGCTCGATCATCGGGCTGTCGGGGTCATAGGGCGGGGCATCGTCGCGGCGGCGGATGATGATGTCTCCGTTGGGCAGCACCTCAGGCGCCTCGTAGTAGCGCACATTGTCCAGCTTTCGCATCAATTCCATCAGCGCCGGACCCATCTCGCTTGCCAGCATCTCGAGGGCGGGCTGGATCTCTTTCGCCATGCCCTCGAAGTCCTCGATCGCCGGCTCCATTTCGCGCATGATGCCGCGAAACATCAGCCGCGCCCCCTCTTCCATCAGGGAAAAGCCCTCACCGATCTCGCCTTCCTCCGCTTCGGACTGAGCGGCGAGCTGAAGCGGCGAAAGGGCGATCAGGCCAGCAAAAAGAACATGTTTCATGGGGCCAATATAGGCGCTTTGCAGCGATTCCCAAATCAATCCTTGAAATCCAGCGTCACCGGGAAATGGTCCGACGCGGTCAGTAATGCCCGGCGCAAGGTTTCATCCGCATAGCAATCGGGGTCGTCGAACGGGTGCCAGATGCACCAGCGGGGGTCGGTCTCGCGCAGGCCATCGGACACCATGATATAATCCAGCAGAACGGACAGGAACCGCCCGTCGGGGGGCACCTGGAACCGGGCCGAAACCGGCGCGGCGGCGATGCGTTTCGACAGGGCCTGTCGGGCATGGGGGTCGAACAATTGCTCCCCATTGCCCTCGCCCAGCACGATCTCGACGCCTGATCGGCCAAAGAGTTTCTCGTATTCGTCCAGTCCGGGACCATCGTTGAAATCACCCAGAACGATCAGGTCATCGCCTGCGGCCAGGTCTTCCTCGACTCGGCGACGCAGCCAGATGCATTGTGCCAATTGCTTGCGGCGGTTCTCGATCGACAGGCGCATGATCTGTTCGCGCCCCTTGGCCCCGTGTGGCGCCTTGGATTTGGCATGCACCCCGATCAGCCGAAGCCTGCGCCCCGAGGCGGTTTCAAGCGCCACCTCCAACGGCGGCTTGGACCAGCGGATGACCTCGGGCGCGCGGTCCACGTCGAGGTCCAGCCGAAAGGTCAGATCGAAGCGAGGAACGCCATCGCTTTCGCGAGGGTCATGGCGCGCGGTCATCCGGTCGGGATCATACATCAGGATGATTTCCTGCTGCGTATCATTGACGAAGCCGATCAGCGCCTTGCGCGCGCGCAACCCGAACCGCGCCGCGAAACCCTCCAGCGCCTTGACCCCGTCGCGCCTCGAATGGCTGTCCGGGCCTTCGATCACCATCACCGCATCGGCGTCCAGCGCCCGGAAAACGATGCCCAGGGCCGCGGTCTGCTGGGCCCGCGTCACATCTTGGCGTCCGGACCAGCCGCCGTCATCGTAAAGCTCTTCGTTTTCATCGAACAGGTTGGCAAACCATTCGACATTATACGTGGCCAGCCGCATCAGGCGCGCTCCGATATCTCGTCCCAGGCATGATTGATGGCAATCATGCGTTTCTCGGCCAGTTTCACCGCCTCTTCGGGCACGCCGCGTGCCAGCATGGCATCGGGATGGGTATCGCGCACCAGACGCCGCCAAACCTTGCGGATCTCGTCCAATGACATTGTCGGGTCGACGCCCAGCACGTCGTAAGGGTCGCGTTCGGCATCGGGGACGAATTGCGCCCGCACGGTCTTGAAGCGCCGCTCGCCCAGCTCGAAAATCTCGGCCACGCGCGACAGGAATTCATCTTCCTTGGGGTGGTATTCACCATCGGCCAAGGCGATATGGAACAGGCCCTCCATCAACTCACACAGTGGCGCCTTTTCATCGTCGCCATACATGTTGCGGATTTTGCGGGCATAATCCTCGAACCCGGCCACGTCCTGACGTGCGAGGTTGAACAGGCGCGCGGCGTTTTTCTCCTCTCGCGGCGGAATATGAAAAACCTCGCGAAAGGCGGCGACCTCGTTGCGGGTCACCTGGCCGTCGGCCTTGGCCATCTTGGCGCCCAGCGCAATCACCGCGATTGCGAAGGCCACGGTGCGTTCGGGTGGCGTGCGGAGCCGTCCGAACACCTCGGACAGGCTTTCGCCCTGGCGCAGCGCGGCAAGCGCATCGGATATGCGATCCCAGATCGACATGGGCGCACCATAGCGGCCACCGCCAGGAATGTCAGAGCCGTTTTTGCATCAGGATCAGGTCCATCCAGCGGCCAGATTTGTGGCCCACTTCGGGCAGGCGGGCGACCTGCCTGTAGCCCAATTCGCGATGGAACCGGACGCCTTCGGGGTTTTCCCCGCTGACCCCGGCAAAGAGCGAATGCACCGTGCCCGCGCGGGCATGGTCCTCAAGCGCGGTCATCAGGGCACGACCCAACCCGCGACCCGATGAACCGGGCGCCAATTGCACCGTGTGTTCCATCGTGTGGCGATAGCCGACACCTCCCCGGAACTGAAAATAGGTCGCAAATCCGGCGACGGCCCCGTCGGCCTCGATCACGAGGAAACAGGGATTTGCAGCGATGG
>PR_CR_10_Liq_1_inCRDRAFT_1001695_pt1 | contig 12078 bp, 20 predicted proteins | sample PRCRCaboRojoPR_3_FD_10241 | JGI IMG/M metagenome (IMG submission 10241) | reverse complement strand
GCGCGGATGCCCGGAATGAACCCGCCGTATTTCTTCATGTTGTCGGCCACTTCTTCAGGATTGAAGGTGATGGCGACGTAGAAATAGGTAAAGCCGACGATCAGGAGGAAGTACACCGCCATATAGAGCGGGTTATCTCCTGAGGTGAAGTTGTTTTGAATCCAAATGACCCATTCGGGTACTTGATCTCCCGCGGCGCCAGGCTGGTTGAACTGCGCCAGCAGCGCCGGCAAATACAACAGCGAGGACGCAAAGATCACCGGAACGACTCCGGCCATGTTCACCTTGATGGGGATATAGGTGTTGGTGCCGCCGTAGGTACGACGACCGACCATGCGCTTGGCGTATTGGACTGGCACACGGCGCTGCGACTGCTCGACAAACACCACGAGTCCCATGATGATGAGCCCAATGACGAGAACGACCACGAAGATTTGGAGTCCCTCGCTCTGACCGATAGCCCAGAGAGAGCCGGGGAAGGTTGCGGCGATAGAGACGAAAATCAACAGTGACATTCCGTTGCCGACACCGCGCTCGGTGATGAGCTCACCGAGCCACATGATCAGTCCCGTGCCGGCGGTCATGGTGATGACCATCAACATGATTGCGTACCAGGAGTCGTTCGACAGCAGCTGGTTGCAGGCTGGAACGCCAGAGTTCGCTCCAAAGAGCGCCCCGGAGCGCGCGACGGTGATCAAGGTAGTGGACTGGAGAAGCGCAAGACCAATGGTCATGTAGCGGGTGTACTGCGTGAGCTTGGCCTGTCCCTGTTGACCCTCTTTGTGGAGGGTCTCAAAGTGTGGAATGACCACTCGAAGGAGCTGCGTGATAATCGACGCCGTGATGTAGGGCATGATTCCAAGCGCAAAAATTGACAGCTGGAGAAGGGCCCCACCACTGAACAGGTTCACAAGCTCGTACAGGCCAGAGGTGCCGCCTGAACCGGCGAGGCACTGCTGAACGTTGCGGTAATCCACGAACGGGGCCGGAATGAACGAACCCAACCGGAAGATGGCGATGATGGAAATCGTGAACCCGATTTTGCGTCGCAAATCAGGGGTTCGGAATATCCGCCCTATCGCCTGAAACACTGTGCCCTCCTGCGGTGGATCGGCCCTAGAAAGTTTGAGCCTACCGGGTTTGTCCCGACCGAAAACGGTCGGGACGCCCAGCTAGTTAGCGGACTTCTCCGCCAGCTTTTTCGATCTTCTGCTTTGCCTGAGTCGACACCTTGTCGACTGTCACAGTCAGCTTCACCGACAGGTCTCCGTCAGCGAGAACCTTGACCTTCTCGTTCTTCCGAACAGCACCCTTGGCCACCAAGTCGGCAACGGTCACGTCACCGCCCTTGGGGTAGAGCTCGCCCAAACGGCCCACGTTGACCACCTGGTACTCCACACGGAAAGGGTTGGTAAATCCACGAAGCTTCGGCGCACGCATCACTGAGGTGAGCTGACCGCCTTCGAAGCCAGGGCGCACTTGGTAGCGGGCCTTGGTTCCCTTCGTTCCGCGACCGGCCGTCTTTCCCTTTGATCCTTCACCACGACCCACACGGGTGCGCGCTTTCTTGGAACCGGGGGCGGGGCGCAGGTGGTGCAGCTTGACCACACCGGGACGTGAGTCACCAGCAGGTTTCTTTGCCGGAGCCTTCTTGGCAGCAGGCTTCTTGGCCGTCGTCGACGTTGCGGCCTTTGCTGGAGCCTTTTCCGCGGCAGGCTTCGCAGCTGCTGCCGTGGTCGCCGGCTTCTTCGCAGCCGTGGACTTCGCAGCAGGCTTCGCTGCGGTCGTCTTCTTGGCAGCAGTCGTCTTCGCCGCAGGCTTAGCCGCAGTGGACTTAGCCGCAGTGGACTTTGCAGCGGGCTTGGCCGCGGGCTTCTTCGCGGCAGGCTTGGCTGCCGGCTTCTTCGCGGCGGTGGACTTGGCAGCAGGCTTCGCCGCCGTCGTCTTCTTCGCCGCAGGCTTAGCCGCAGTGGACTTTGCAGCAGGTTTCTTTGCGGCGGGCTTGGCTGCCGGCTTCTTTGCTGCAGGTTTCTTTGCAGCGGGCTTCTTCTCTTCAGCCATTAGTCAATCTCCTCGACAGTCACTAAGTGACGGACAATCTGGACGTATCCACGGTTCTGGGGGGTGTCGGGGCGAACCACCGAGTCACCGATTTTCTTGAGGCCCAAGCTCCGCAGAGTCTCACGCATGTTTGGGCGCTCGCTAATCTGCGACTTCACCTGAGTCACCTTGAGGTTCTTCGCCATTACTCGCCACCCTTCTTTGCCGCTGCCGCTTCAGCTTCAGCGCGGACAAGTCGAGCGGGAGCCATGTCTTCAAACTCAACCCCACGACGAGCTGCCACGGAGCGAGGCTCCTCGAGGTTCTTCAGAGCCTCAATCGTGGCGTGGACGATGTTCAAGGTGTTCGACGAACCCAGAGACTTACTGAGCACGTCGTGGATTCCCGCACATTCCAACACCGCACGAACCGGACCACCGGCGATAACACCGGTACCGGCAGCGGCGGGACGCAAGAGCACCACACCGGCAGCGGCCTCACCCTGAACCGGGTGCGGAATGGTCTGGGCGACGCGAGGAACGCGGAAGAAGTTCTTCTTCGCCTCCTCAACCCCTTGGAGATCGCCAGCGGCACCTCACGGGCCTTGCCGTAGCCAACACCGACCATGCCGTTACCGTCACCCACAACCACGAGGGCCGTGAACGCAAAGCGTCGACCACCCTTCACCACTTTGGATACGCGGTTGATGGTGACCACACGCTCGAGGAACTGGCTCTTGTCACCAGTGTCGCGCGAACCGCGCTGCACCTCGGGGCGACGCTCACGACTGCCACGGCGCTGCTCACGGGGCTCTTCACTGATCGGAGTCTCGTCCACAGCCGGAGCCTGTTCGGTGGTCTCCTCGGTGGTCGCTTCGGCGGTTTCTGTCACTGTCTCGTCCTTCTTCTCGTCGCTCACAGTTCCAACCCACTCTCTCGGGCGCCATCAGCAATGGCGGCCACACGACCGGCGTACCGGTTGCCACCACGGTCGAAGACCACGGTCTTCACACCGGCTTTCTTCGCGCGCTCACCAATGAGTTCACCGACGCGCTTGGCCTTGGCGGTCTTGTCGCCATCAAACGAGCGCATGTCGTTTTCCATCGTCGAGGCGGAAGCCACGGTGTGGCCGGTCTGGTCATTCACGACCTGCACAAAGACGTGGCGGGCTGAGCGGGTGACCACCAGACGGGGACGCTCTTCCGTGCCAACAATCTTCTTGCGCAGGCGGTTGTGGCGGCGGGCCTTCTGGGCCTGCTTACTCGAGCCGCGTGTTCCCACAGCCATGATTACTTACCAGCCTTTCCAGCCTTGCGGCGGACATATTCGCCTTCGTAGCGCACACCCTTGCCCTTATACGGCTCTGGCTTGCGCAACTTACGGATATTCGCGGCTGCTTCGCCCACAGCCTGCTTGTCGATACCACTCACGGTCACCTTGTCGTTTCCCTCGACCGAGAAGGACACACCCTCTGGGGGATCGACGGTGATGGAGTGCGAGTAGCCAAGGGCAAACTCCAAAGACTGACCCTTGGAGGCCACACGGTAACCCGTGCCGACCACTTCGAGCGTCTTTTGGAAGCCTTCGGTCACTCCCACGATGTTGTTGTTAATCAGGGTGCGCACCAAACCGTGCAGAGCACGGGACTCGCGCTCATCATCCGGACGGGTCACCGTGATGGTGCTCTCCTCGATTGCCACCTCAATGGGCTCTGGAATCGAGAGCTCGAGCTCACCCTTGGGGCCCTTGACCGTGACAACTCGGTTGTCCTGGGTGACGGTCACGCCGCCAGGGATTGTGATGGGAAGTCGTCCAATACGTGACATCTCAGATCACCACACATAGGCGAGGACTTCCCCACCTACGCCCTTCTCGTTGGCCTCGCGGTTTGTCAACAAACCGGAGGAGGTGGACAGGATGGCAATACCCAGACCACCGTGAACTTCGGGAAGTTCCGTGGACTTGGCGTAGACGCGAAGACCAGGCTTCGAGACTCGCTTCAGCCCCACAATGGTGCGCTCACGGTTCGGGCCATACTTCAGCGACAGGGTCAGTTTCTGGCCGACTTTCTGGTCGTCCATTTCGAACCCAGCGATATATCCCTCGCGTTCGAGGATTTCGGCGATGTGGGCTTTGAGCTTGCTGCCCGGCATCTGCACCGTCTCGTGCTGCGCCTGGTTGGCGTTACGCAACCGGGTCAGCATGTCGGCAACGGGATCTGTCATCGTCATGGTGGTGTCTGTCTTTCTTCGAGCGGTTTCGACTCCCGGTCCACCGGGGCCGACCTTTTCGAGTCGTGGCCGTTAGGCCTCTTGGTTATTGGTTACAAAGGGGAAGCCCAGCTGCCGAAGCAGTGCGCGCCCTTCGTCATCGGTCGTCGCCGTGGTCACCACGGTGATGTCGAAACCGCGCACCCGGTCAATGTTGTCCGGGTTGATTTCGTGGAACACCGTCTGCTCGGTGAGACCGAAGGTGTAGTTGCCGTGGCCGTCGAACTGCTTGTCGCTCAGGCCACGGAAGTCTCTGATTCGGGGAAGGGCCAGGTTCACTAGCCGGTCCAAGAACTCCCAGGCGCGGTTACCCCGGAGGGTGACGTGGGCACCAATGGGCATTCCCTCGCGCAGCTTGAACTGGGCGATGGACTTCTTGGCTCGTGTGACAACAGGCTTCTGGCCGGTGATCGCGGTGAGGTCCGCAATTGCTCCGTCGATGACCTTGCTGTCTTTGGCGGCGTCACCCACACCCGTGTTCACCACAACTTTGACGATGCCGGGAACCTGGTTGGGGTTGCCGTAGCCAAACTGCTCAGTCAGAGCGGGGATGATTTCTTCGCGGTAGCGCGCTTTGAGACGCGGCAGCGCGGGAGCTGTAGCGGTAGACATTAGAGCTTCTCACCTGACTTCTTGGCGTAGCGGACACGGACGTTTTTCTTCACGCCGCCTTTTTCGCCGACTTCTTGACGGAAGCCCACACGAGTGGGTTTCTTCGACTTCGGGTCGACAACTTGCACATTGGAAATGTGAATGGGGCCTCGTGGGTCTCGATACCGCCGGTCTTTGCGCCGCGGTAGCTCTGGCCCACCTTGATGTGCTTGGACACGAAGTTCACGCCCTCGACCAGGACGCGGTCCTGCTCCGCAAGCACCTCGAGAACCTTGCCCTGCTTACCGCGGTCTCCGCCGCGAGCCTGGCTCTTCCCACTGATGACCTGCACGAGGTCGCCTTTTTTGATCTTGGCCATGACTAGATCACCTCCGGAGCGAGCGAAATGATTTTCATGAACCGCTTGTCGCGAAGCTCACGACCAACAGGTCCAAAAATGCGGGTGCCACGTGGCTCGCCCTCAGTGTTCTTAATCAACACCGCGGCGTTTTCGTCGAACTTGATGTAGGAGCCATCCTGGCGACGCGTGTTCTTCACCGAGCGCACGATGACGGCCTTGACGACTTCACCCTTTTTCACGTTGCCGCCAGGAATCGCATCCTTCACGGTCGCGACAATGACATCGCCCAATCCGGCGTAGCGCCGGCCAGAGCCTCCCACGACGCGAATCGTGAGCAGCTCTTTTGCGCCGGTGTTATCGGCGACTTTGACTCGGGATTCTTGCTGCAACATGACTGTGGTGATCCTTTAGTTCTCGGGGCCTACTTGGCCTTCTCAGCGATTTCCACCAAACGCCAGCGCTTAGTGGCAGACAGGGGACGGGTCTCTGCGATGACCACGAGGTCACCGATACCCGCGTCGTTGGCCTCATCGTGGACCTTGACCTTGGAGGACTGGCGAACGACTTTGCCGTAGAGGGGGTGCTTCACGCGGTCCTCAACCTCGACGGTGATGGTCTTGTCCATCTTGTCGCTCACCACATAGCCACGACGGGTTTTGCGGTATCCGCGGACGACGGGCTCGCTCGCCGCAGTTTTCTTCTTAGCTTCGGTCGCCATTAGGCGCTCTCCTCGTTCGCAGCCGCCTCAGCGGTCTCTTTGGTCTTCTTGGTGGTCTTTTTCTTCGCCGGAGCCTCGATCGGAGCGGGGGTGGCACGAATGCCGAGCTCCCGCTCACGGATCACGGTGTAGATCCGGGCAATATCGCGACGCACGGCACGCAGGCGGCCATGGTTGTCGAGCTGACCGGTCGCGTCCTGGAAGCGCAGGTTAAACAGCTCTTCCTTTTGACGCTTGAGCTCCTCCAGAAGACGCTGGTCTTCAAAGGTGTCGAGCTCTTCCGGACGAAGGTCTTTAGATCCAACAGCCATTACGCACCCTCTTCCCGGGACACAATCCGCGCTTTCAGCGGAAGTTTGTGGATAGCGCGGGTCAGCGCCTCACGGGCCAACTCCTCGCTCACACCGGAAACCTCGAAGAGGACACGGCCTGGCTTCACGTTGGCGACCCACCACTCGGGCGAGCCTTTACCGCTACCCATGCGGGTCTCCGCAGGCTTCTTCGTCAACGGACGGTCCGGAAACACGTTGATCCAGACCTTTCCACCACGCTTGATGTGACGGGTCATGGCAATACGAGCCGCCTCAATCTGTCGGTTGGTGACATAAGCGGGGGTAACGGCCTGGATGCCGTATTCACCGAAGGCCACTGTGGTGCCACCGGTGGCGTGACCACCCCGCTTGGGGTGGTGCTGCTTGCGGTGCTTAATCTTCCGTGGAATCAGCATTAGCTCTCACTCCCGGTGGTCGCAGCAACTGGCTCCGCCTGACGGGCAGGTCCGCGACGAGCGCCATCACGACGATCGGGTCGCTGAGAACGCTGCTGCGCCTGCTCGCGGGCCAGTTCCTTGTTGGTCAAATCACCTTTGTAGATCCAGACCTTCACACCGATACGGCCGAAGGTGGTCTTGGCCTCGTAGAAGCCGTAGTCGATGTTGGCGCGCAGGGTGTGCAGGGGCACACGGCCTTCGCGGTAGAACTCAGAGCGAGACATTTCTGCCCCACCCAAACGACCCGACACCTGGATACGAACACCCTTGGCTCCCGCACGCTGAGCTCCCTGCAGACCTTTACGCATGGCCCGGCGGAATGCCACACGAGCAGCGAGCTGCTCGGCAATTCCCTGAGCTACCAGCTGTGCTTCGGCCTCGGGGTTTTTTACCTCGAGGATGTTCAGCTGAATCTGCTTGCCGGTGAGCTTTTCCAGGTCGGCACGAATGCGCTCGGCCTCAGCTCCTCGGCGACCAATCACAATGCCAGGGCGGGCCGAGTGGATGTCCACACGAACGCGGTCACGGGTGCGCTCGATCTCAATGCGAGCAATTCCCGCGCGGTCGAGCTGCTCCTGCAGGAACTCACGAATCTTGATGTCCTCAGCCACGTAGTCGCGGTAGCGCTGACCCTTCGTGGTGCTGTCGGCAAACCACCGCGAGGTGTGATCGGTGGTGATTCCCAGACGGAAACCGTAGGGGTTTACTTTCTGACCCATTACTTGCTCACCTTCTCTGATCCAGCCTGACCTGCCAGCGAGGGCTCGTCCGGGGTGGCGAGCACCACGGTGATGTGGCTGGTGCGCTTCTTGATGCGGAAGGCACGTCCCTGTGCACGCGGACGGAACCGCTTCAGGGTGAGGCCTTCGTCGACAAATGCCTTGGCGATATACAAATCCGACTCGTCAAGGAATGTTCCGTCGCGATCAGCAATCACCTGCGCGTTGGCCATTCCAGAGGCAATGATTTTGGCCAAAGGCTCGCTGACAGCCTGCGGCTGGTGCTGCAACACCGCCACGGCCTCCTGGGCCTGCATTCCGCGAATGAGGTTCACGACACGGCGAGCCTTCTGCGGGGTGACGCGGATGTTACGAATCCGGGCCATCGATTCCACCATGATTACTCCTTCAGTTCACCGCGATTAAACGCGGCGACCTTTCCTGTCGTCTTTTTCGTGACCGCGGAAAGTCCGGGTCGGGGCAAACTCGCCCAGCTTGTGACCAACCATCGTCTCGGTGATGAACACCGGGATGTGCTTGCGTCCGTCGTGCACCGCGATGGTGTGACCGAGCATGGCCGGGACAATCATGGACCGGCGCGACCAGGTCTTGATGACGTTTTTCTGGTTGGCCTCGTTCTGGGTGACCACCTTTTTCATCAGGTGCTCATCCACAAAGGGTCCCTTTTTCAGGCTGCGTGGCATCCGTTACTCCTAGCGCTTCTTGCCGGTGGGACGGCGACGGACGATCATCTTGTCGGAGGGGCGGTGCGGCTTGCGGGTCCGGCCTTCCGGCTGGCCCCACGGGCTCACAGGGTGACGACCACCAGAGGTCTTCCCCTCACCACCACCGTGTGGGTGGTCAACCGGGTTCATCACGACACCGCGGACGGTCGGGCGAACACCCTTCCACCGCTTACGGCCGGCTTTACCCCAGTTGATGTTGGACTGCTCGGCGTTACCGACCTCACCAATCGAGGCGCGGCAACGAGCGTCGACGTTGCGAATTTCTCCAGACGGCAACCGCAGTTGGGCGTAGGGGCCATCCTTTGCCACCAAACGCACCGAGGCACCAGCCGAACGGGCGAGCTTTGCTCCCCCTCCCGGGCGCAGCTCGATGGCGTGAACAACAGTTCCCACCGGGATGTTGCGAAGAGGCAGGTTGTTTCCGGGCTTGATATCCGCCGAGGGGCCCGATTCCACAATGTCGCCCTGCTTGAGCTTGTCGGGGGCGAGGATGTAGCGCTTTGTGCCATCCACAAAGTGCAGGAGGGCAATACGAGCGGTGCGGTTCGGGTCGTACTCAATGTGAGCGACCTTGGCGTTCACGCCATCTTTGTCGTGACGACGGAAATCAATCACCCGGTACTGACGCTTGTGACCACCACCAATGTGGCGAGTGGTGATACGTCCTTCGTTGTTGCGTCCACCGGTTTTCGGAAGCGGACGCAGAAGCGACTTCTCGGGGGTGTTGCGGGTGACTTCCTGGAAGTCAGCAACCGACGATCCACGACGACCGGGGGTCGTCGGACGGTGTTTACGAATAGCCATTGTCAGTTGTCTCCTTAGCCCACTGCCGTGAAGATGTCGATGGAACCGCTGGAGAGCGTGACGATGGCGCGCTTGGTGTCCTTGCGCTTTCCCCGTCCAAAGCGCGTACGACGCGCCTTGCCCTGGCGGTTGAGAGTGTTCACGCTGGCGACAGAGACATCGAAGATGCTCTCGACAGCGTTCTTAATCTCGGTCTTGTTGGCATCCGGGTGCACCTCGAAGGTGTACTTGCCCTGGTCAATCAGGGTGTAGCTCTTCTCGGAGACAATCGGACGAATGATCACGTCCCTGGGGTCCTTATTGCGGGCCAGTTCGTCGATGCTCACTTGGTGGCCTCCTCTGCGGGAACGGGTCCGTTCACGAACTGCTCGAGGGCATCTTTCGTGAAGACGATGTCGTCTGCTTCAAGCACGTCATAGGTGTTCAGCTGGTCGGGGTGCAGAGCGTGGATACCGGGAAGGTTCCGCACACTCTTCTGGCCAACTTCGTCAGCGCGACCAATCACGACCAAGACGTTTGGACCAGGAGCAGTTGCTTTGATGAGTGCTGCCGCGGTCTTGGTCGAGGGAGTGTCCCCCAGACCAAAGTCCTTCACCACGTGCAAACGCTCGCCGCGTGCGCGGTCGGAGAGAGCCCCAAGCAGTGCCTGGCGAATCATCTTCTTCGGGGTGCGCTGGGCATAGCTGCGCGGGGTCGGTCCGTGAACCACTCCACCACCGCGGTGCTCCGGAGCCCGGATGGATCCCTGACGGGAGCGACCGGTGCCCTTCTGCTTAAACGGCTTTGCGCCCGAACCGGCAACTTCACCGCGGTGCTTGACTTTGTGCGTTCCCTGGCGAGCAGCCGCGCGCTGAGCGACAACTACCTGGTGCATCAGCGGCACGTTGGTCTGAACATCAAACAGCTCAGCCGGAAGATCGACAGAGCCCGCCTTCTTACCCGAGGCGTCGAGGACGTCAATTGCGCTCATCCTTAGGCTCCCTTCCGGGCGTTACGGACAAAAACCAAACGGCCTTTGGGGCCTGGAACAGCACCCTTGATCAACAGCAAGTTGCGCTCGGGGTCGACCTTGACGACCGTCAGGTTCATCATGGTGACCCGGTCGTTACCCATCCGTCCAGCCATCCGCATGCCTTTGAAGACACGGGAGGGGGTGGCCGAGGCACCAATTGAACCCGGCTTGCGGTGGTTGCGGTGTGCACCGTGTGAGGCAGAGACACCAGCGAAGTTGTGACGCTTCATCACACCTGCGGTGCCCTTACCCTTACTGGTTCCGACAACATCAACAACAGCACCTGCCTCGAAGGTCTCTACAGAGAGCTCCTGACCAACGGTGTAGTCCGAGGCGTCTGTGGTGCGAACCTCAGCGAGGTGACGACGAGGAGTGACGCCCGCTTTGTCGAAGTGGCCCTTCAAAGGCTTTGTGACTTTGCGGGGGTCAATGGCACCAGCGGCAATCTGAATGGCGTCATAGCCATCGTTGTCAGCGGTGCGAATCTGGGTCACCACGTTGGGGGAGACCTCAATGACAGTGACGGGCACGACGCGGTTCTTGTCGTCCCACACCTGAGTCATGCCGAGCTTGGTGCCCAGCACGCCCTTTGTTGCAGTCAGAGTAGACATGGTCGTTTTCCCTACAGCTTGATTTCGATGTTGACGTCGGCCGGCAGGTCAAGACGCATCAGCGAATCGACTGCCTTCGGAGTGGGGTCAATGATGTCGATCAGACGCTTGTGCGTGCGCTTTTCAAAGTGCTCTCTCGAGTCCTTGTACTTGTGCGGCGAACGGATCACCGTGACGATGTTTTTCTCCGTCGGCAGTGGCACGGGTCCCACTACTGTGGCCCCGGCACGAGTCACCGTGTCAACGATTTTGCGCGCCGACACGTCGAGACCTGCGTGGTCATACGACTTGAGTCGAATGCGGATTTTCTGTCCCGCCATGGTCTTCTTCTTTCTTTTCGCCACACCAGAAGCCAACGCCCCTAGCGTCTTCACCGAATTGCTCACACAATCCGGTTGACATCACTGTTTTCCTGTCAACGGATTCGGACACACAGTCCGAACCACCACTCAGCCACCCGCACACGAGCGGGAGCTCGAGGTAGATGAGAGTTCTGCTACCCGCGGCCTAGGCCTTCGACCTATGCACTACCTGGCAGTGAGCGCCACGAGTGGCGCGTATTGAACCTTAGAAAGTGTGCCACACCCCGGTATTTGCCGCAACCCGGGCGTGTCGCACTTCCTGTCCTCCAACAGAAAGGCCCGGGTTTCCCCGGGCCTCCCTGCAGTAGAAGGAACTACTTGATGATTTTGGTCACCGTTCCGGCGCCGACAGTACGGCCACCCTCACGGATCGCGAAGCTCAAACCTTCCTCCATGGCGATGGGCTGAATCAGCTCCACCTTCATGTCGGTGGTGTCACCGGGCATCACCATTTCGGTGCCGTCAGGCAGCGAGATAACGCCGGTCACGTCCGTGGTACGGAAGTAGAACTGCGGACGGTAGTTCGTGTAGAAGGGGTTGTGACGTCCACCCTCGTCCTTGGCGAGGATGTACGCGGTTCCTTCGAACTCCGTGTGCGGGGTCACCGATCCGGGGATGGCGACAACCTGTCCACGCTCCACGTCTTCACGCTTGGTACCGCGAAGAAGCAGACCACAGTTCTCGCCGGCCCATGCCTCGTCGAGCTGCTTGTGGAACATCTCGATACCGGTCACGGTGGTCTTCTGCGTGTCACGCAGACCCACGATCTCGACATCGGCGTTAATGTTCAGCGTTCCACGCTCGGCGCGGCCGGTCACCACGGTTCCACGACCGGTGATGGTGAACACGTCCTCGATCGGCATCAGGAACGGCTTGTCCTTGTCGCGCACGGGGTCGGGGATGTTGTCATCCACGGCCTGCATGAGCTCCATGATCTTGTCGCCCCACTCGGAGTCACCCTCGAGGGCCTTCAGACCCGAGACGCGGATGACGGGAGCGTTTTCGCCGTCGAAGCCCTGGCTGGAGAGCAGCTCACGGACCTCCACCTCGACGAGCTCGAGGATTTCCTCGTCGTC
>PR_CR_10_Liq_1_inCRDRAFT_1001694_pt1 | contig 12088 bp, 6 predicted proteins | sample PRCRCaboRojoPR_3_FD_10241 | JGI IMG/M metagenome (IMG submission 10241) | reverse complement strand
CGGTCCTCGGACGGCACGCGGACGGCGATGGCGTTTGTGTCAGGGTGATGCTGCCCGGCGCCGAGACGGTGACCATCGCCGATGGCAATCATGCCATGCGCCGGCGCGAGGGCACCGACATCTTCGAGTGGCGCGGTCCGGCGGCGGCCGTGCCCGAGCGCTATCGGTTGATCTGGCGCGATCACGAGCACCGTGAGCACATCGCCCACGATCCCTACTGTTTCCCGCCGCAGCTGCCGGATTTCGATATGCACCTGTTCGGCGAGGGCCGGCACTGGCACGCGTATCGGCTCCTCGGCGCCCATGCGCACGAGACCGATGGCATCGCCGGCATCCTGTTCGCGGTGTGGGCGCCGCATGCGGCGCGGGTCAGCGTGGTGGGCGAGCCCAATGGCTGGGACGGGCGGCGCCATCCCATGCGCATCCACGGCAACGGCATTTGGGAGCTGTTCATTCCGGACCTGTCGCCCGGTGTGCTGTACAAGTTCGAGATCCGCACCGGCGACGGCGCCATCCTGCTGAAGTCCGANCCCTANGGCCGGCGCTTCGAGGTNCGCCCGAGCACCGCGTCCATCGTCGAGCCGCCGGGCCGGTTCCGGTGGCGCGACGCCGACTGGCTCGCGGCGCGCAGGAAGCGCGACTGGCTGCACAGCCCCATGTCCATCTATGAGGTGCATCTGGGCTCCTGGCAGCGCGGGCCCGAGGGCGAGATGCTCAACTACCGGGAGCTCGCCGAGCGCCTGGTGGACTATGTGCGCGATCTGGGCTTCACGCACCTCGAGCTGATGCCGGTCACCGAGCACCCGTTCGATTTGTCCTGGGGCTACCAGACCACCGGTTATTATGCCCCCACCAGTCGCTTCGGCAGCCCGGAGGACTTCCGCTGGCTGGTCGACCACTGCCACGCCAACGGTATCGGCGTGATCCTGGACTGGGTGCCGGCCCACTTNCCGAAGGACGCCCATGGACTCGCACGCTTCGACGGCACCGCCCTGTTCGAGCACGCTGATCCGCGCCTGGGCGAGCACCTGGACTGGTCGACGCTGATCTTCAACTTCGGCCGCAACGAGGTGAAGAACTTTCTGATCTCGAGCGCCCTGTACTGGCTGGAGGAGTTCCACATCGACGGCCTGCGGGTGGATGCGGTGGCGTCCATGCTCTACCTGGACTATTCGCGCACCGACTGGATTCCCAACCGCCACGGCGGCCGCGAGAACCTGGAGGCCATCGCCTTTTTGCGCGAGCTGAATGAAATCGTCCACGATCAGGTGCCCGGGGCCCTGGTGATGGCGGAGGAGTCCACCTCCTGGTCCCAGGTGAGCCGGCCGACCTCTGTGGGCGGACTGGGGTTCGATCTGAAATGGAACATGGGGTGGATGAACGACACCCTGGAGTATTTCAAGAACGATCCGATCCACCGGCGGTTTCATCAGAACGCGCTGACGTTCAGCATGATCTACGCCTTCACGGAGAATTTTCTGCTGCCGTTCTCCCACGACGAGGTCACCCATGGCAAGCGCTCGCTGCTGTATCGCATGCCGGGGGATGAGTGGCAGCGCTTCGCCAATCTGCGCCTGCTCTACAGTTATATGTATACCCACCCCGGCAAGAAGCTGCTGTTCATGGGCAGTGAATTCGGCCAGGGGGAGGAATGGAACAGCACGGCGGTGCTGGACTGGTATGTGTTGCAGTATCCCTTCCACCAGGGCATACAGCAGCTGGTACGGGCCCTGAACGAGCTGCATCGACACGAGACGCCCCTGCACGCCGCAGACTTCGAGCCCAGCGGCTTCGACTGGATCGACTGTCACGACGCGCACAATTCGGTGCTGGTCTACCAGCGGCGGGCGCCCGGCACGGCGGACGATGGCGCCGGCGACGCTCACGTCATCGTGGCGCTCAATTTCACGCCGGTGCCGCGGGAGGGTTATCGCATCGGCACGCCGGCGGCCGGCCCGTACCGCGAGATCTTCAACTCGGATGCGGCCGCATTCGGCGGCAGCGGCATGGGTAACGGCGGCGAGCCCATCGCCACCGAGCCGGTGAACTGGATGAATCTGTCCCATTCGCTGGTGGTCACTCTGCCGCCCCTCGCCGGGATCATCTTGAAACCGCAGGCAGCGGCGGCGGATTCGGGGCCGCCTCCAACGGCAGGCCGCACCGCCTGAATGGCTCGCTTGGCGCAACCACGATAGAGATTTCTGAACCTGCAGGCGGTTTGATATGGCAAAGAAGCCGACTTCCAAGGACAACGCGGTCGACGAGCCGACCGCAGCCAAGAGCACCAAAACCACGAAGAAGCGCGCGCGCGTTGCGAAGAAGACAGTCGCCGCGGCCGGGGCCAAGCCCGCCGCCCGGCCTCGCACCCCCGCCGGCACGCCAGCCGACGCGACAGGTGGCGCGACAGGTGGCGCCACAGCCGGCCCTGCTGCGGCGACACCCAAGCGGGCGGCCGCGCCACGGGCCCAGGGTCGGCCGCATCTGCACGACATCGCCGCGGGCGCGGAAACCGCCGCGTTGCGCCCGATGCCGCGGGTGCATGCCTTCACGCAGGCGGGATCGGCGCCCGCTGGCACCGCTGCGGCGCAGCGCACGACCGCGCCACGCCCAGCGCCGACGCCGACGCCGACGGAGCCGCCGGCGCTGCCCGGGCCGCCCGAGGGCACCACCGTCGCCAGAGCGGCGCCCACCACCGCTACGCCCGCCGACTCCGGCTACGCGCCCGAGCCGGAGCCGCATCCGCAGCCCCGGCATGAGCCGTCCCCGCCGCCCCAGCACCAGCAGCGCCCGAGCCTGTTCATCGTGCACATCACGCCCGAGATGGCGCCGGTGGCCAAGGTCGGCGGTCTGGCCGATGTGGTCTTCGGCCTGAGCCGGGAGCTGGCCATCCGCGGGAACCATGTGGAGATCATCCTGCCGAAGTACGACAGCCTGCGCTACGACCACATCTTCGAGCTGCATCAGGTTTATCAGGATCTTTGGGTGCCCTGGTACGAGGGGGCCATCCACTGCACGGTCTACTTCGGCTTCGTGCATGGGCGCAAATGCTTCTTCATCGAGCCGCATTCCCACGACAACTTCTTCAACCGCGGCAGTATCTATGGCTTCGCCGACGACGTCTTGCGCTACGCGTTCTTCTCACGCGCGGCGTTGGAGTTTTTGTGGAAGGCCGGCAAGCATGCGGACATCATCCACTGTCACGACTGGCAGACCGCCTTGGTACCGGTGTTTCTGTACGAGCTCTATCAGCAGCTCGGCATGACGCATCCGCGCGCCTGCCTGACCATCCACAACTTCAAGCATCAGGGTGTCACCGGCGCCGAGCTGTTGCGCGCCACCGGACTACACCGGCCGGAGCACTTTTTCGATCTGCACCGCATGGGCGACAACCAGCACAAGGGGGCATTGAATCTGCTCAAGGCCGGCGTTGTCTATTCCAACTTCGTGACCACCGTATCGCCCCGTTATGCGTTCGAGACCAAGGACGGCGGCCAGGGCTTTGGCCTGGAGCCGACCTTGCACACGCATCACATGAAGTACGGCGGTGTCGTCAATGGCATCGACTATGATGTGTGGAATCCGGAGGTGGACCACTGCCTGCCGGTCCGCTATGGGGTGGAGCACATCGACGCCAAGTACGATAACAAGCGCGCCCTGCGCCGGCGCTTGATGCTGGCGGACAACGACAAGCCCATCGTCGCCTTCGTGGGCAGGCTCGACCCGCAAAAGGGGCTGGAGCTGGTGCGGCATGCGATCTTTTATGCCCTGGAGCGCGGCGCCCAATTCGTCCTGCTGGGCTCGAGCCCCTATCAGGGCATCAACAACGATTTCTGGGGCTTGAAGCAGATGCTGAACGACAGCCCCGACTGCCACCTGGAGATCGGCTTCGACGAGGACCTGGCGCACCTGATCTATGCCGGCGCGGACATCATGCTGGTGCCGAGCCAGTTCGAGCCCTGCGGCCTTACCCAGCTCATCGCCCTGCGCTACGGCACCATTCCCGTGGTGCGCACCGTCGGTGGTTTGGCCGATACGGTGTTCGACAAGGACCACTCCGACCGCCCACTGCACGAGCGGAACGGGTATCGCTTCGACGACTACGACGGCCCCGGGCTGGAGTCGGCCCTCGGGCGCGCCATCGACTGCTACTACCAGTTTCCGGAGCACTTCCGCGAGCTGATGAAGAACGCCATGCGTGCGGACTATTCGTGGAATCAGCCCGGACAGGACTACCTGAACATCTACGACTTCATACGCAATCGCTGACGGCGGCGGCTGCCTCGGCGTCGCCGGCTTCAACGCCGCCCATCTCGGCTAGCCTGTGCGCCGGGGGCAGCGCCCAATGAGCCACATCCGCCGCGGGCGCTGCAAGCCCGTGGGGAGCATCAGAGAGANACAGCATGCGCAGTCAGAACGCGATGAGTCGCAACCAGCCCACCCNGNCCCATGGCGCNTCGTCGNCGGGGCCGGTGCCCACGCGCNCNCCGGCGCNCGGGCCGCAGCAGCCGCCGCACGACCCCGTCGCAGGCGCGANGGCNGCCCGCAGCCGCGGGCGCAGCGGGCGCCGGCGCCGCCAGCGGCACTGGATCGGCGNCGGTGTGCTGAGCGCCGCGCTGCTGCTGACCGGCTGTGGCGATGAATCGCCGGCGGTGACCGCCCGCTTCGACGCCTTCGGCGATGTGGTGGACCTCAGTGTGGTGCAGGTGAGGCCGGATGAGGCGGAGCAGGCGCTCGAGACGATTCGAACACAGTTCCAGGACCTGGAGCTCGCGCTCATGCCATGGAATGACGGCCAGATGGCGCGGATCAATCGTCTGCTGCCGACCGGAGAGACTTTTTCCGCGCCCGTGCTGGTGTTGCCGCTGGTGCATCTGAGCCAGCGCTACGCCGATCTCAGTGAGAATCTGTTCAACCCCGCCATCGGCAAGCTGACGGCGCTCTGGGGATTCAACACGGATGTGCCCGAGGGGATGCGCCCACCCCCGGAGCACGCCATCCAGCGCCTGCTCGATGCCAATCCGCAGATGTCGGACATCGAGGTGGATATCCTCAAGCTGACCGGGCGCAATACGTCCCTGCGGCTCGATTTTTCTTCGATGGTGCAGGCGTATGCGATCGATCTTGCGATTGCTGATCTGCGCGCGCGCGATATCCGCAATGCCCAAATCAAGACCGGTGCCAATCTGCGCGCCATCGGCGAGCGCAGCGGACAGCCCTGGCGGGCGACGATTCCACGCGCGAGCGGCTCCGGCGTCTTCGCAACCCTCAGTCTCGAGGCCGACGAGAGCGTCGTCACGCGCTCGGTCCATGATCGTAACTGGCTGCATCAGGGCACCCTTTATCATGGCATCCTCGATCCGCGCACCGGCCGTCCGGTGACCCACACCCAGTCGGTGACCGTGCTGCATCCGGAGGCGACGGTGGCTGCGGCGGCCGCCGTCGCCTTGTTCGTGGCGGGTCCGGATCAGTGGCAGGACGTCGCCCGCACGCTGGGGATCGAGTATGTGATGCTGGCCGATCGCGACGGCACCGTGCGGATGAGCCCCGAGCTGCATGAGCGGCTGACGATGATCGATCGGCATGCACCGATCGAGCTGAGTCCGCCGCTGAGCGAGCCCGAGACCCAGGCCATGAACCCGTCCAACAAGCCATGAACCGCATCCGCCAACACAGCGCCGACGCAGAGGCCCGCCGGGCGCGTGTCAGTGGGGCAGCAGCGCCCGCAGCAGGCGGTGGTCGGTGATGTGCTGCAGGGCATAGCCGGCGCAGGCGTCCAGCAGGGCCTCGGTCTGCTGGGGTAGGACGGCGGCCATGGCCGCCTCGAAGCGCGTCGAGCGCCGGTCGCCGCGGGCGTGGGCCAGCGCCAGAGCCTCGCCGCAGGCGGCGGCGTAGGCGCCCAGGCGTTTGCCGGGGTGTTGCTTTGCCAGGCCGATGTCCTCGGGGTCGATGCCGACCCGCGCATGATGGCGCGAGCGCACCAGCCAGTGCTTGTCTTCCCACACCGCCTCGTCCAGCACCATGTCCGGGCTGCGCTGCATGCGGCGCTGGCAATCGACGGTGAGATGGGCCGGGTCCAGTCGATTTTCGGGGCGCAGGTCCGGGAAGTGGTACAGGGGGCTGGCCGGGCGCTGTTGCTTGATTTCCACCAGGTGGCAGAGCGGCAGGTCGGCGTCGCCGGCGAACTCTTGCGGCCCCACCAGCAGATAGAAGCGCTCCAGATCCACCGAGCCGGTGCCAGCCCCCAGGCGGAGCACCAGGTCGAGCACGGTGTCGTCGACGTAGGGGCGAAAGGCCCGGCGCACCTGTCGGGCACGCCCGGCCTCGAGGGCCGCGAAGCGATCGGGTCGGTCACGGAAGCGCAGGCGGCCGTCGCGGCGCTCGATCGCTTTTGCGAGCGCGCTCTTGGTGGCGAAATCCCGGCCGCCGGCGCGTCGGCGCCGGGCCTTTTTGAAGGGCTTGCGCAGCACATGGCCCGCGGGGAAGTGGGTCAGCGCGCCGTCGCGCCGGGCCGGGTCCGCCACGGCCTCGCGGCAGGTTTGGGTGTAGGCGGCGAGGAAGGCGCGGCCGGCGGCGCGTGCGTCGTCGTCCGTGGCCGCCGTCAGCGCCGCCGGGTCGTCGAGGTCGGCGGCGTAGCGCCCATCCAGCACGCCGCGGCAATAGTCCGCCGCCAGCGTCAGGCTGACCAGATAGCGGGCTAGGTCCCAGACGGCATGGCCCATGCAGGCGTCGTCGTAGTCGTTGGGGCAGAAGACCACGGTGTCGCCATGGGAGCCCTCTTCGGTGAGAAAGCCGAAGTTGGAAATATGGCAGTCGCCCATGACGGTGGTGGCGGGGACTTGCGTGAGCAGTGGCGGCGGTAATTGCAGCGCACCGCCGGCGAGGTCGGCGTAGTAGAGCTGTGCCGAGCCGCGCAGGAAGCGCAGGGGGCTCGCGGCCATTTTTCGGTGCTTCGGCGTGGGCACGCCGGCGCCGGGGTCGACGCCGTCGACACGCAGGAGCTCGGCGCGGATCAGGTCCCGGCGTTGGGGGCTGTCTGTCGTATACATATCGCGAATCCTTGTGGTCAGGCGGCGCCGGCGTTACCGCAACGGATGACGGCCCGCTCGGGGCGGTGCAGGAAAGTCCACCTCGCCGCCGTCGGCGGTCAGCAGCCGGATGTCCACCGGTGTGCCGCTCGCATCCAGGCGCACCCGCCCGAGCGCGCTGACGTTGTACAGGCGCCGACGCCGGTTGCCATTGGGACGCCGGGCGCGCAGGCGCAGGCGCCGGCGGCGGGTGAGCCAGTTGAGCGGCGAGCGGGTGCCGTAGAGCCAGAGGTTGAGGCGGTCGAACCAGCCAAGCAGCGTGTGGGGGAATTCGTTTTTGAGGCCGCTGGCGGTGATCTGCCAGATGCGCGGCGAGTGGGAGCGAAAGCGCAGCACCGCATCGTAGACGAAGCTGTAGTGGACATCGCCGGAGAGGATCACGAAATGCCGCGGCGTGCGCCGATGGCGGAAGATGTTCAGCATGACGTTGGCCGCGCCCGGGTGTGCCATCCAGTTCTCGGCATCCACCAGCAGCGCCAGTCCGAACCAGGTGAACACGCGCTGGACGTTCTCGATCAGTTTCACACCCAGCACCGGCGCCGCGGAGACCATGACCACGGCGTCTGCGTGCATGAGGGTTTGCTGCAGCTCCGAGAGCTCTTCCCAGTCCATCAGCCCGGAGGGCTTGGTGAGGCTCGACTCGGACCACCAGCGGTGGGTACGGGTGTCGAGCACCACCAGCTTCGGCGAGGTCGGCAGGCTGTAGTGCCAGTGGTCGAAGTCCAGCAGGCGGTCGATGAGCCGGTCCTGTGGCTGCGGGTGCCCGCCGGGTGCTGTGGCCAGTGGTGGCACCGAGGTGGGTGCGGGTGTTGCCCCCTGTGCGGGCTCGACGGTGGCGGGCGGCGCGTCGGTGACGGCGTCGTGCGCGGGCAGGCATCGTCGGGCGGCGTCCAGCAGCTCGCCGTGGCGCTGCGGGTCGTTCCCCCAGCCCTGGAAGAGCCAGTAGCCGATCAGGGCGTTGCCGATGATGCGCCGGGAGAAGGGATGGCCATAAGCGGCCTGTTCCCAGCCGCGGGAGAGGTTCCAATCGTCGGTGATATCGTGATCGTCGAAGATCATGTAGACGGGCAGGTGTGCCAGCGCCCGGCGCACCCGTGCGAGCCCGTCGCGAAAGCCCTCGATCACCGGGCACTCGGCGGCGTAGCAGGCGGCCAGCTTGGCCGGCAGCGACCGGGGTGGACGCTGCGGGTGCAGGTGGATCTGGGGCCACAGCGCCGGCGACCACACCAGCAGGTACATGGCCACCACTTCGGCCAGGGTGATGAGGTGGTTGTGGGCCGAGGCGGTGGTGAAGATGGGCTTGCTGGCGCCGCCGAAGAAGATGTCTTGCAGGGCGCGGTTGGCCTGGGTATGGGGCAGCAGGTCCTGGCGGCGGTAGTAGCAGGCGTCGCTCGCCATCAGCGCATCGCTGTCGACGACGGTGGCGCCGGTGAGGCGCTCCGGATAGAGCCCGAGCCGGTGGATGACCTGGTGGATGGCGGCGAGCATGGGGCCGGCGACGTCGTCGCAGTAGATCTGATCGCCGCTCATCATCAGTAGTGCCGGCCGGGCCAGGGCATCGGCGGGCGCCGCGGCGATGAGGTCGTCGAGGCGCAGCAGGGCGTCCGGTCCGTCGAAGTGGGGCTTGCGGCAGGAGCCGTGGACCAGGTCCGTCAGCCGCGAGCGGATGACCAGCGTCGGGCGCGCGTGACCGGGGTAGCACAGGTCGGGCAGCAGGTCCGCCAGCCCCTGCTCGCCGTGCGCGGTGGTCACACGCAGGTCGTATTCCAGCAACTCGTCGACGGGCAGCGGCGCCGGCGGCTGCAGGTCGATCAGCCGCACGAAGGCGTGCGTGCCCACGCGCACCTGCGTCGCCGTCGCCGCCGGGCTGTCTGCGGCGAGCAGCGGCGCGCCGTCGCCGGCGCGATAGATGCAAAGGCGCAGGTCCAGCGGCGCGCTCAGTGCCAGCCAGAGCACGATCCGGTCGGGCCCGATGCGGCGCGGGATGGGCCCCGCGATGATGGGGGGTAATGGCGGTGCGGCGGCTTGCAAGGATACGGGCGGATTCAGGCGGCGACGACGATCATCGAATGGCGTTCATTCTATACACTTCGTCCACCCATGTTCCCTGCGCGCGACGATGGGCTGTCATTGGCTGGCATCACTCGCGCAGGGCGCGCACCCGATCGAGCAGGTCGGGATCATCCCACTCCCGCTCGCCCTGGGCGCGGTAGACGATGCGGCCCTGGGGATCGAGGACGAAGGTGGTGGGCAGCCCTTTCATGGGCCATTGCTGGGAGACGCTCATGTCCGTGTCGATGGGCAGCGGGAAGTCGAGGCCGAGCTGCTGCGCAAAGGCCCCGACCTCGTCCTTGCTCTCGCCGACGTTGACGGCGACGACCCCGATGCCTTCTTGCTGCACGACTTCCCAGCCACGCTGCATGGCCGGCATTTCGGCGCGGCAGGGCGGACACCAGGTGGCCCAGAAGTTGATGATGACGGGCTGACCGCGCATGTCCGCCAGACTGTGTGTGCGCCCGTGCGGTCCCTGCAGCTCGAAGCCCGGCGCCGGGGGCTTGTCGGGCATGGGCTCGAGCAGGTCGGTGTCGGCGTCCGCCGCGGCGGACACTGCGGGTAAGAGCAGACAGGCCGCCGTGAGCAGGGCGGGGATGTTCGGGTGGTTCACTGGGTGCGGGCCTCCTGGGTGGATAGGGTGCGCTCGCCGGCCGCACGCGGGCTCGTGCGGCCCGGCGCGCCGGCGGNGTTGTAGCTGGCGTCGATCGACTGTCGGCGCAAGTTGCCGCGGGTCTGGCTTCGGAGGTTATGGCTTCAGGGGGACCGGCTGCAGCAATTTTGGCCGGCGGCGGGCAGAGGTCTTCGCAGCAGACATGCTATGGTGCCGTTGACCGGGAGCTATCCACGGCGTCCCCCGCCACCCGGCCCGCAAACAACCAACACCCAGCTGCGACGGGTAGACCATGAGCGCTGTTCGACATTTGTCCGCCCAGGATGCCGCGAGCGCCTGGCAGCACTTGCTGTGGGGCGACGCCGCCGCCCTCCCCGCCTGGCAGCGGCGGCTGCGCCTGCCGCTGCGCATGGCATACGCCATCGGCCGCGATCTGGCCCAGGGCCGGCTCACGCTGGCCGCCATGAGCTTGGTCTACGCCACACTGCTCAGCCTGGTGCCGCTGCTGGCGGTAAGCTTTTCGGTGTTGCAGGGCTTCGGCGTGCACAACCAGCTGGAGCCCATGCTGCTGCAGGCGCTGCACCCCCTCGGCGCCGGCGCGCAGGAGGTGGCGGGACGCATCATCGATTATGTCGATAACACCAATGTGCGCGTGCTCGGCGCCGTCGGCCTGGCGGTGCTGCTGTGGTCGGTGCTGTCGCTGATCTCAAAGATCGAGCAGGTGTTCAACATGACCTGGCGCGTACAGCACCAGCGGCCGCTGGCCGAGCGCTTCAGCCGCTACCTGAGCGTGCTGCTGGTGGGGCCGGTGCTGCTGTTCTCGGCGCTGGCCGCCTCGGCATCGCTCCGGCGCAATGTCGTGGTCCAGACCCTCACGGACATCCAGCCCCTCGGCTGGCTGCTGCAGGTCGCCGAAGGCGTGGTGCCCTTCGTGCTGATCACGCTCGCCTTCACCTTCGCCTACAACTTCGTCCCGAACACCCGGGTGCGCCTGAAGCCGTCGCTGCTGGGGGCGGTGGTGGCGGGGGTGCTGTGGCTGCTGGCGGGCAGCCTGTTTGCCCAATTCATGGCCGGCTCGACGCGCTACGCGGCCATCTATTCCGGCCTGGCGATTCTGATCCTTTTCATGATCTGGCTCTACATCGCCTGGCTCATCGTGCTGGTGGGTGCCAACATCGCCTTCTATTTACAGTATCCGGAGTACCTGGTGAGCCGGGAGCGGGATTTGCGGCTCAGCAACCGCCTGCGCGAGCGGCTCGCATTGCTGCTGATGCAGGCGGTGGTGCGCCGGCATTACGCCGGCGCCGATGCGGCGGACGCCGAGGCGCTGGCCCACGAGCTCGGCATGCCGCTGACGCATGTGCACACGCTGCTTGGCATGCTGCGTGCCGGTGGCTATCTGGTGCCCACCGCCAGCGAGCCGCCCCGTTATGTGCCGGCGCAGGCACCGGAGTTGCTGCAAGTGCAGCAATTGCTGCGCCATGTCCGCCGCTACGGCGAAGACCCGCAGGCGACGCCGGCGCCGCCGGCGGGAACCCCGGTCGCCGCCGTGGAGGCACGCCTGCAGCAGGCCATGGATGAGGCGCTGGCGGACATGAGCCTCAGGGCCTTGGCCGTGGACAGCGCCGCGAGCACGGACGCCGCCGCCCCATCGCAACCGGCGACCTGAGCCCACCTGCACACCCTTGGGGGTACTGGTATTGGGCATCGGCCAGGGTGTCGGTCAGGGTGTCCCTCAGAGCGTCAGGGGGTCCGGCTCGCCCGGACCCGGCGCCGGTGCGAGCAGCGCCCGCACCGGCGCGAAGGAGCGGCGGTGGATGACGCAGGGACCGTGGCGCCGCAGCGCCGCCAGATGCTCGGCGGTGGGATAGCCCTTGTGGCGGGCGAAGCCGTAGTGCGGATACTGCGCATCCAGGCGTTGCATTTCCCGGTCCCGGGCCACCTTGGCGAGGATGGATGCGGCGCTGATGGCGGGCTCCAGGGCATCGCCGCCGACCACGGCGCGGGCGCGACAGGGGAGATCTTCGGGGCAGCGGTTGCCATCCACCAATGCGAGCGTCGGCGTGAGCCGCAGCGCCAGCAGGGCCCGGCGCATGGCCAGCATGGATGCCTGCAGCACATTGAGCCGATCGATCTCCAGGTGGCTGGCCCAGGCCACCGCCCAGGCCTCGGCGGTGGCCTCGATGGTGGTTGCCAGGCCGGCGCGGCGCCGTGGCGTGAGCCGCTTGCTGTCGTCGAGTTCCGCGGGGATACGCGCCGGATGCAGGATCACCGCCGCCGCGCATACCGGCCCCGCCAGCGGGCCGCGTCCGGCCTCGTCCACGCCCGCCACCAGGGC
>PR_CR_10_Liq_1_inCRDRAFT_1001693_pt1 | contig 12089 bp, 9 predicted proteins | sample PRCRCaboRojoPR_3_FD_10241 | JGI IMG/M metagenome (IMG submission 10241) | reverse complement strand
GCGGAGCGGTACGAGTCGAGCACCGAGATGCCCATCTTCGACATGATCTTGAGGACCCCGTCCTCGAGGGCCGCGCGGTAGCGCTGCTGCGCCTCCGACGACGTCGGGTTGTCCCCGCCGATGCGGTCCTCGTCGGCCAGGTGGGCGATCGTCTCGAGCACGAGGCGGGGGACGAGCGCGTCGGCGCCGTAGCCGAGCAGCGTCGCCGCGTCGTGGGTGGTGCGCAGCTCGTCCGTCTCCGCGACGAGGGACACGCGGGTCCGTACCCCCGCGGTGACCAGCCGCTGGTGCACCGCCCCGACGGCGAGGAGGATGGGCACGCGGCAGCGGTCGACGTCGACCCCGACGTCGCTGACGACGAGCACCCCGGCACCGCGCTCGACGTGCTCGACGGCCTCCTGCCCGAGCCGTTCGAGGGCCTGCTCGAGCCCGTGCTCCCCGTCCGCGACCGCGAAGGTCGCGTCGACAGCCATCACGGGCCAGGGCAGCCGCGGGTCCATCGCCAGCTGCTGCAGCCCGTCGGGGGTGAGCAGGAACGAGTCGAGCTCGACGAGGCGCACCGCCTCGGGCCCCTCGGTCAGCAGCGGCGCACGCCGTCCCAGCCGCGTGCGCACGCTCATCACCTCGCGCTCCCGCAGGTGGTCGATCGGCGGGTTGGTGACCTGGGCGAAGCGCTGCTTGAGCAGGTGCGACACGGGCCGGTGCACGAGCGACAGCATCTCCATCGGCGTGTCGTCACCCATCGACGACACCGCCTCCTTGCCCTGCGTCGCCATCGGCCGCAGCAGCGAGGTGACCTCCTCCTTCGTGAAGCCGAACGCCAGCTGCCGGCGCACGAGGTCGTCCCCGACGTGCTCCACCGGCAGGCCCGTCCCGAGCTCCAGCAGCCCCTCCCGCAGCCACTCGCCGTAGGGGGCACGCGCGGCCAGCGCGTGCTTGATCGTCGTGTCGTCCTGCAGGCCGCCGCCCTCGGGGTCGACGCACAGCATCTGTCCGGGGCCGAGCCGGCCGCGCCGCACCGTCACCGTCGTGTCGTCGGGCAGGTCGACGACGATCGCGCCGACCTCGCTCGCGCCGATCACGAGCCCGTCGGAGCGCTCGTGGTAGCGGAGCGGGCGCAGCCCGTTGCGGTCCAGGGCCGCACCGACCCGACGGCCGTCGGTGAAGATGAGCGCGGCCGGACCGTCCCACGGTTCGACGAGGCAGGCGTGGTAGCGCAGGAAGTCGCGCACGTCGGGGGCGATGGCGTGGGTGTTCTGCCACGCCTGCGGCACGAGCATCGCCTGGGCGTGCCGCACGTCGCGGCCGCCGTTGACGAGCAGCTCGAGCGCCGCGTCGAGCTTCGCCGAGTCGGACTGGTCGGGGGCGATGACCGGCGGGAGCAGCTCGGGGTCGCACCAGTCGGTCCCGTCGACCGACAGCGCCCCGGCGGTCAGCTGCCCCTCGCGGGCCTGCATCAGGTTGGCGTTGCCCTCGATCGTGTTGATCTCGCCGTTGTGGCACAGCAGGCGGAACGGCTGGGCGCGCTGCCACGTCGGCGTCGTGTTGGTGGAGAAGCGCGAGTGGAACACCGCGAGGGCGGAGACGAAGCGCGCGTCGGCGAGGTCCGGGTAGAAGGCGCCGAGCTGGGCCGCGTCGGCCATCGCCTTGTAGGTGACGGTGAGGAACGAGCAGCTCGCCGCGTACAGCTCCGCACCGGCCGCCCGGGCGCCGCGCACGGCGCGCCGACGCAGCCGGTACGCGAGGCGCTCCGCGTCGCGATCGTCGAGCGCGGCGGGACGACGCAGCAGCGCCTGGACCAGTGCGGGCTGGCGCGCACGCGCCTGCGGGCCGATCGCGGCGGGGTCGTGGGGCACGTCACGCCAGGCGACGAGCTCGACCGTCTCGGCGGCGCACGCGGCGGCGAACGCGGACCGGGCGTCCGCACGGGCCCGCGCCCCGTCCTCGTCGTCGCGACCGTCGAGGAACAGGAACGCGAGGCCGAGCGGCTCGTCCTCGGCGACGGGCGCGCCGGCCTCGGCGGCCCACGCGTGCAGGAGCGCCTGCGGCAGCTGGGTGAGCAGCCCGGCACCGTCACCGGAGGCGGCGTCGGCGGCGACCGCCCCGCGGTGGCGGACCCCGCACAGCCCGTCGAGGGCGAGCCGGACCACGTCGCGGGACGCTGACCCGTCGGTGCGGGCGACGAAGCCGATGCCGCAGGCGTCACGCTCGGTGGGTGGCGCGAGGTGCGGACGTGCGGCGGGGTCGGGTGCGAGGGTGGACATGCGGGCCTCCGCGTGGCCTCCCGGCGGGAGGGTGGGCGGCCCGACGGGGCCTCGGCGGCTCCCGTGCGGACCGCTGCGGGTCGTGGGGGGTCGGGGAGCGCCGTTGCTCGCGGGCGGAGGGTAGCGACGTGCCGCCGGGTCAGCCGCCGGGTCAGCCGCCGAGCTGGGCCGGGTCGACGTTGGCGAGCCGCACCTGCCCGCGAGCGAGCGCCTTGCCGTCGGCGGCCCGGGTGAGCACGACCTGCCACAGCTGCTGGGTGCGTCCGACGTGCACGGGCGTCGCGACGCCGTCGACCCGCCCGGTGCGGTGGGGGCGCAGGAAGTCCGTCGCGTTGTGCGCGCCGACGCAGACGAGCCCGCGCGGCAGGGCCGACAGGGCGGCGCACACCGACGCCATCGACTCGATGACGGCGCACCAGACCCCGCCGTGGACGATGCCGGACGGCTGATGGTGCAGCTCGGTGGCGTCGAAGTGCGCCTCACCCCGCTCGGTGGTGATGCGGTCCCAGCGCAGCCCGATCGTCCCCGCNCCGAACCGGTCGGTCAGCATCGCGTCGAGCCCGGCGAGCTCCGCCCCCGCGAGCGCCCCACCGGCGGCGAGGACGGCGAGCGCGCGGTCGACGTCCTCACCGAACGGTCCCGCCATGCGCCCGCCTCCGAGGTCCGACGGGGCGGACGCTACCGTCCACCGCTCCGCCGCTGCGGCCCGCACGGTCGTCGACCGTGCCCGACGCCCCAGCCCGAGCACGAGGTCGCCATGCCCGTCCCCGGCCCGAAGCACCGCAGCCACGAGGTCACCGACGGCCCCGAGCGGGCCCCTGCGCGCGCGATGCTGCGCGCGATCGGGATGACCGACGAGGACTGGGCGCGCCCGCAGGTCGGGGTCGCCTCGTCGTGGAACGAGGTCACCCCCTGCAACATGCCGCTCGACCGTCTCGCGAAGGCGTCGAAGGAGGGGGTGCGGGCGGCCGGCGGCTTCCCGCTCGAGTTCACCACCATCGCCGTGTCCGACGGCATCTCCATGGGCCACGAGGGCATGCGCGCGTCGCTGGTGAGCCGCGAGGTCATCGCGGACTCGGTCGAGACGATGATGCACGCCGAACGGCTCGACGGCATGGTCACCCTGGCGGGCTGCGACAAGTCGCTGCCCGGGATGGTGATGGCGGCGGTGCGTCTCGACGTGCCGAGCGCCTTCGTGTACGCCGGCTCGATCCTGCCGGGCCGGCTGGACGACCGGGACGTCACCATCCAGGACGTGTTCGAGGCGGTCGGCGCGCACGCCCGCGGCCAGATGGACGACGACCGTCTCGCGCGGCTCGAGCGGGCGGCGTGCCCGACGGAGGGCTCGTGCGGCGGGATGTTCACCGCGAACACCATGGCGTCGGCCATCGAGACGATGGGCCTGTCGCTGCTCGGCTCGTCCTCGCCGCCGGCGCCGGACGCGCGCCGCGACGAGTTCGCCCGGCGCAGCGGTGAGGCCGTCGTCGGCCTGCTCGAGCGGGGCATCAGCGCGCGCGACATCGTCACCCGCGAGGCGCTGGAGAACGCGATCACGGTCGTGAGCGCCGTCGGCGGGTCGACGAACGCCGTCCTGCACCTGCTCGCCATCGCGGCGGAGGCCCGCGTCGACCTGACGATCGACGACTTCGACCGCATCGCCCGGCGCGTGCCGCACATCGCCGACACGAAGCCCGGTGGCGCCCACGTCATGAACGACCTGGACCGCATCGGTGGCGTGCCGGTGGTGCTCCGGGAGCTGCTCGACGCCGGCCTGCTCCACGGTGACGCGCTGACCGTGTCCGGGCGCAGCCTCGCCGACGAGCTCGTCGCGCTCGACCCGCCGCGCCCCGACGGCACGGTGGTGCACCCGGTGAGCGAACCGATCCACGTCGACGGCGGGCTCGCCATCCTCAAGGGGTCGCTCGCGCCCGACGGCGCGGTCGTGAAGGTCGCCGGGATCCCCGACCAGCAGCTCGTGTTCGAGGGCCCCGCCCGCGTGTTCGACGGCGAGGACGGGGCGATGGCGGCCGTGCTCACCGGCGGCATCGAGCCCGGCGACGTCGTCGTCATCCGCTACGAGGGACCGCGGGGCGGGCCGGGCATGCGCGAGATGCTCGCGGTCACCTCGGCGATCAAGGGGGCGGGGCTCGGGTCCGAGGTCGCGCTGCTGACCGACGGGCGCTTCTCCGGTGCGACGCACGGGTTCTCGATCGGGCACGTCGCACCGGAGGCGACCGACGGCGGCCCGATCGGGCTGGTCGCCGACGGTGACCGCATCCGCATCGACGTGCCGGCGCGGACCATCGACCTGCTCGTCGACGAGGACGTGCTCGCGCAGCGGCGCACGACGTGGTCGGCGCCGGAGCCGCGTTACACGTCCGGCGTGCTGTGGAAGTACGCGCGGATGGTCGGGTCGGCGGCGACCGGCGCGACGACGGCGCTCTGAACGTGCAGTTCGACGAGCTGCGGTTCATCACCCAGCAGGCGGCGTTGGACGTCGTGGCGAAGCGGGGCCGTCCGATCCCGCCGACGGTGGTGCTCCCCGGGCCGGCGCGGACGCTGCTGCTGACCCTGCCGGCGCTGCCCGAGGAGGACGAGCTGCGCCACCACGTGTTCGCCGAGCTCGCCGCCGAGCACCTCACCGGCGAGCAGGTGCCGTGCTGGGGCTTCGTCGCCGAGGCCGACGTGGCCGGCCACGACGGGGTGATCGCCGCGTACGGGGCCCGGCGGCACGCGCCGCACCTGTCGGCCGCGCTGTTCGGCGCCGACGACGGGCTCGACGAGTTCGTGGCCGCGGAGGAGCTCGATCCGACGGCGCTGCCGTTCCTCCACCCGCTGCAGCATGCGGTCGACGCGCTGCCCGGCGCCCAGGACGTGTTCGACCGCTACGACCCGAAGCGGGCCGGACCGGAGACGTTCGACCTCGGGGGCGGGGGGCAGGGCGGGCTGCCGATGTTCCCCGGCTGACGCCGGCCTCAGGCCTCGCGCGTCGCCGTCGGGCCCCCGACCACGAGGCGTGCCGCGTGGGCGCGCATGTCGAAGCCGGGGTCGATCAGGGCGGTCAGCCCGAGTCCGGTGAGCGCCGCCATGATCGTCTCGGCCCGCTCGCGCGCCGCCTCCGCGTCGAGGGACGGGTCGTCGCGCCGGCAGGCGGCGGTGAAGCGTTCGACCCGCCTGCGGTGGCTGCGCAGCACCCGGGCGGCGATCGCGGGATCGCTCAGTCCGAGCCCGGCGAGCTGCAGGTAGATCCGGGCGATCGTCGACGAGCCGGTCATGAACGTCACGAACGCGTCGACGAGCTCCTCGAGCGTGTCGCCGGCCCCGCCGTCGCCGCGGTGCGGGTCGACGGCGTCGAGGGCCTGCCGGACGACCTCGAAGACGACCGCCTCCTTGGAGTCGAACAGGTTGTAGAAGCTGCCGACCCCCACCTCGGCCCGCTCGGTGATGCGCTTGAGCGTGAGGCCCTCCATCCCCTCCTGCGCGAGCAGGGTGCGGGTCGCCTCGAGGATCCGTTCCTGGGTCTCGAGACCGACGCGGTAGCGGGCCACCTGCGCTCCTCGGGAGGGTGCTGCTCGACGTGCGGGAGGCTAGCGACGGGGGCCGTCGTGACCGCTACGCTCAACTTTGAACGAGCGTTCCAAGTTGCTGCTCGAGGCGCGCAGCGCGGACCGCCCCGGTCCGCAGGGAGGGAGGACCACGATGAGCCACTACCGGACCAACGTCCGCGACATCGAGTTCAACCTGTTCGAGGTGCTCGGTGCGGAGGACTACTACGGCAGCGGACCGTTCGCGTCGATGGACAGCGACCAGGCGCGCATGCTCATCAGCGAGTTCGAGCGGTTCACGCGCGAGTCGTCGTGGGCCGAGTCGTTCGTCCCCGCCGACCGGGAGCCGCTGCACCTCTCCCCCGAGGGCGACGTGACCATCCCCGCGTCGCTCGAGCAGGCGCTGCGCGACTACTACGAGGCCGGGTGGCACCTCCTGCCGCTGCCCGAGTCGCTCGGCGGGTTCGGGGCGCCGCCGACGCTGCGCTGGATCGCGGCCGAGCTCGGCGCCGGCGGGAACGCGACGGCCTCGCTGTGGCCCATCGGTCCGCTGATGGCCGGCATCATCGACAAGGTCGGGACCGACGGGCAGCGCCAGCGCTTCGCGATGCCGATGGTGGAGCAGCACTGGGGCGGCACGATGGTGCTGACCGAGCCGGACGCCGGCTCCGACGTCGGTGCGGGCACGACCCGGGCGGTCAAGGTGGAGGACGCCGGGCCCGACGACCTCGGCAGCGTCTACCACCTGGAGGGCATCAAGCGGTTCATCACCTCGGCCGACGCGACGCCGCTGCACGCGAACACCGTGCACCTCGCGCTCGCCCGTCCCGAGGGGGCCGGCCCGGGGACGAAGGGCCTGTCGCTGTTCATCGTGCCGAAGTACCTCGTGAACGAGGACGGCTCGCTGGGGGCGCGCAACGGCGTGCGCGTGTCCAACCTCGAGCACAAGATGGGCATCAAGGGCTCGGCGACCTGCGAGCTGTCGCTCGGGCAGGACGGCACCCCGTGCGTCGGCTACCTCGTGGGCGACGTCCACGACGGCATCCGGCAGATGTTCCTCGTCATCGAGTACGCGCGCATGATGGTCGGCACCAAGGCGATGTCGACGCTGTCGACCGGCTACCTCAACGCCCTCGACTACGCGAAGATCCGCCAGCAGGGTGCCGACCTGACCCGCTCCGCGGACAAGACCGCACCGCGGGTGCCGATCATCGACCATGCGGACGTGCGCCGCGGGCTGATGGAGCAGAAGGCGCACGCCGAGGGCATGCGTGCGCTCGTCATGTTCACCGGCTGGGTGCAGGACCAGGCGGCGCTCGCCGGGGAGGGCAGCGACGAGCACGCGACGTGGCTGCGGCGCGAGGACCTGCTGCTGCCGCTCGTCAAGGGCTACTGCTCGGAGAAGGCCTACGAGCTGCTCGGTTCGATGACGCTGCAGACGTTCGGCGGGTCCGGCTACACCCAGGACTACCCGATCGAGCAGTACGTCCGCGACGCGAAGATCGACACGCTCTACGAGGGCACGACCGCCATCCAGGCCCTCGACCTGCTGTTCCGCAAGATCGTCAAGGACCAGGGGCAGACGCTCGCCTGGCTCGCGGAGCAGGTGCAGGAGACGGTCAAGGCGGGTGGCGGCGACGACCCGTTCGAGCAGGAGCGCGGGCTGCTGGGGCAGGGGCTCGAGGACGCGCAGGCACACCTCGGCGTGCTCATCACCCACGCGATGGCGTCGATGGACGAGGCGAAGCGTGACCAGATCCACCTCGCCGGCCTGCAGTCGACCGCGTTCCTCTACTCGCTCGCCGAGGTCACGATCGCCTGGCTGCTCGTCCGGCACGCCGACGTGGCGCAGGCGCGCCTCGACGCGCTCGCGGCCGGCGAGCCGCCGGCGACGGGCCGGTCCCACGACGAGGAGGTCGCGTTCTACGCCGGGAAGGTGGCCGCGGCCCGCTGGTTCGTGCGCAACGCCCTGCCGAAGGTCGCGACCCGCCGGCACGTCGCCGAGCAGGAGGACGGCGCGCTGATGCAGGTCCCCGTCGAGGCCTTCTAGCCGGCGTCCGCCGGACCGGACGGGGCGGCCTCCGCGGCCGCCCCGCTCGCGAGCAGCGCGCCGATCGTCGCCACGTCGAGGCCCGCCTCGGTCAGCACCTCGACGGTGTCCGCGCCGGGGGGCGGCGCGTCCGCCCCGACCTCCCCCGGTGTGCGCGACAGCCGCGGTGCCGGCGCGGGCATCGGCCATCCCTGCGCGCCGGCGGGGACAGGACCACCGAGGCCCACCGCGAACGTCCCCCGCGCGCGGTGGTGCGGATGCTCCGGTGCCTCGGTGAGGCTGAGCACCGGCGTGACGCACGCGTCGGTCCCGGCGAACCGCTCCGCCCACACGTCACGCGGCCGGGCGGCGAACCGTTCGGCGAGGGCGTGCCGCAGCGCCGGCCAGCGTGCGGGGTCGTGCTGGTCGGCGGCGAGCGCGGGGTCGAGGTCGAGACCGTCGAGCAGCGCCGCGAAGAACGCCGGCTCGATCGCGCCGACGGCGACCGCGCGCCCATCGGCGCACGTGTAGGTCGCGTAGAACGGCGCACCGCCGTCGAGCAGGTTCACGCCCCGCTCGTCACGCCACGCCCCCAGCGCCGACAGCCCGCGGACGAAGGCCGTCAACGACGCGGCCCCGTCGACCATGGCCGCGTCGACGACCTGGCCGCGGCCCGACCGGCCCCGCTCGACGAGCGCGGCGAGGACCCCGACGGCCAGCAGCATCCCGCCACCTCCGAGGTCGGCGAGGTAGTTGACGACGGGCGGCGGCGGGCCGTCGGCCGGTCCGACGGTGTGCAGCGCGCCCGACAGGGCGGCGTAGTTCACGTCGTGGCCGGCGGTCCGGGCGAGCGGACCGTCCTGACCCCAGCCGGTCATCCGGGCGTAGACGAGCCGCGGATGGGCGGTGCACACCCGCTCCGGGCCGAGGTCGAGCCGCTCCATCACACCGGGTCGCATCCCCTCGACGAGCACGTCGGCGGAGGCGAGGAGCGCGTCGAGCGCGCTGCGGCCCTCCGGCCGTCGCAGGTCCAGGACGACCGAGCGGCGTCCGCGCCACACCCCGACGTGGGCGAGCACGTTCGGGTCGTCCCCAGCGCCGGGCCGGTCGACGCGGATCACGTCGGCGCCGAGGTCGGCGAGCAGCATCACGCCGTAGGGGGCCGCACCGAGACCGGCGAGCTCGACGACCCGGACGCCGGCCAGCGGGCCGGTGGGCCGACGCCGCGCACCGTCGTCATCGGCCATCAGCATCCTCCGCGGCGGTAGCGTCCCGACGGTGGACCCTACGCCAGCAGCGCCGCGCGCCGCGCCGGTGCGACGACCCCCGGTCGGCCTGCTGGTCGCCGCCGGGCTGGCCGTCGCCGCGCTCGTCGTCCTGCTGCTCGGCCGGGCCCTCCTGCCGTCGGACGCCGGCTACGCCGTGTGGGGCACCACCCGCAGCGGCGCTCCGCTGCGCTGGGACCCGTGCGAACCGGTCCGGTTCGCGATCAACCCGCAGCAGGCGCCACCCGGTGCGGTCGCGGACCTCCGGACGGCGCTCGCCCTGCTCGCGGACGGCAGCGGGCTCGACCTCGTCCTCGTGGGGTCGACGGCGGAGCGGCCCGCCGTCGACCGCCCCCTCACCCGGATGACGCCGACCGGCCCGGTGTGGCGCGAGGTGCTCGTCGCCTGGTCGACGCCGGCGGCGACCGCGCTGCCGCTCACGCCGCTGGACCGCGGCGTGGCCGTCCCCGTCGCCGTCCGTGACGGCGACCGGGAGGCGCTCGTCACCGGGCAGGTCGTGCTCAACGCCGACCGCACCGACCTCGTCCCCGGCTTCGCCGACCGGCGGGACGCGTGGGGGGCGACCCTCGTGCACGAGCTCGGCCACGTGCTCGGCCTCGCCCACGTCGACGACCCGACCCAGCTGATGGCGGCGGACCCCGGCGCAGGTCCGATCCGGCTCGGCGCCGGGGACCGTGCGGGGCTCGCAGCGATCGGTCGGCCGGCCGGCTGCCTCGACGGGCCCGACCCGGCCGCGGAGCGGTCCGGCCGCACCCTGCGAACGCCCGCGCTGCCCCTTGCGGGCACGTCGGAGGACTGAGGGGGCCGGTCAGCCCGGCCCGGTCATGAGGGGGCCGGTCAGCGCGGGCCGGTCAGAGCGGCCCGGCGGCGCCGGACAGTCCGCCGTCGACGGGCAGCACCACGCCGGTGATCCAGCTCGCCGCATCGGAGAGGAGGAACAGGACCGCGGCGGCGACGTCGTCCGGCTCACCCAGGCGCCCCAGCGGGTGGGCGGCCGCGACCCCGTCCGGGTCGGTGGCGAACAGCGCCTCGGCCAGCCGCGTGCGGACCACCGACGCGGCGACGGCGTTGACCCGCACCGTCGGCGCGAGCTCGTGGGCGAGCTGGCGGGTCAGATGGTGCAGCCCCGCCTTGGAGACGTTGTAGGCGCCGAGCGCCGGGCCGGGTGTGAGGCCACCGACGGAGCCGACGGCGACGATCGCACCCCCGTTCGCCCGCATCCAGCCATCCCAGGCGGCGCGCGCCCACACGAGCGGCGCGCGCAGGTTCACGTCCCAGGTGGCGTCGACCGCCTCCAGGTCGACCTCCATCAGCGGACCGGCCGACGGGTTCGTGCCCGCGTTGTTGACGAGCAGGTCGCAGGCGCCGAACGTCGCGACGGCCGTCGCGACGGCCTCCCGGGCGTGCTCGGGGTCGCGGACGTTGCCGCTGACGGCGACCGCCCGGGGTCCGAGCTCCTCGGCGACCGCCGCGACCGTCTCCGGGCGCCGGCCGGTGACGACGACCCCGGCCGCGCCGGCGTCGAGCAGGCCCCGTGCGACGGCCGCCCCGATCCCACGGCTGGCGCCGGTGACGAGGCCGACGCGACCGGTGAGGTCGGGACCGCCCACCGTCACCCCTCGGCGGGGTGCCCGCCACCGGGGGCCGGATCGACGACCCCGTCGATGGCGCGGGCGAGGTCCACGTCGCGGGCCGTGATCCCACCGGCGTCGTGGGTCGTGAGCCGGACGGCACGTTCCAGTACACGTTGGTGAGTTCCGGATGATGGTCGGCCGCCTCGGCGACGTCGGCGACCCGCACGATGAAGGCGATCGCGTCGAGGAAGGACGGGAAGCGCAGTGCCCGCACGAGGGCGTCACCGTCGCGCTCCCAGCCGTCGAGGTCGGCGAGTGCGGCGGCGATCGCGGTGTCGTCGAGGAGTTCCATGCGGGGAGGGGTACCAGCCGTGGCGGTGCGGCGCGAGCAGGCCGCGCCACGCCGGCCCGTCCAGGCGGGAGCGCGCCCCGAACCCTGCCGTCGGCGGCGTCCCGCGGCCGACGCCCGGACGGTCCTGCAGGGACGCTCGAGCAGGGAACGTGGAGCAGGGAACGTGGAGGAGGTGCCCGTGGCGCGCAGCCTGCCCATGTTCCCCCTCGGCACCGTCCTGATGCCCCACATGGTCCTGCCGCTGCACATCTTCGAGCCGCGCTACCGGACCATGTTCCACGACCTGATGGACGGCGAACGCGAGTTCGGCGTCGTCCAGATCGCCCGCGGCAGCGAGACGGGCGGCGGGGACGAGCGGTGCGACGTCGGCACCGTGGCCCGTGTCCTGCAGGCCGAGGAGCTCGACGACGGCCGCTGGGTCGCGGTGACGGTGGGGACCCGCCGGGTGCGGGTGCGCGAGTGGTACCCCGACGACCCCTACCCGCAGGCGCGGGTCGACGAGCTCGCCGAGGACGGGATCGACGACGCCGTCCGGGCGCGCCGCGACGAGCTCCTGCCGCGCGTGCGGCGGCTCCTCGCCCTGCGCAGCGAGCTCGGCGACGACACCGTGCCCTCGACGTTCGACGTCGCCGAGGACGACGCGGTCGCCTGCTGGCAGCTGCTCGTCCTCACCCCCCTCAGCGAGCACGACGCGCAGCGGCTGCTCGCCATCGACGGCTGGGAGGCGCGGCTGGACCGCTTCGCGGAGCTGCTCGGCGAGCTCGAGGAGACCAGCGCGCTCGAGCTCGGAGGCCGCGGCTGACGTGTGCGGACGTTTCGTCCAGACCTCCTCCGCGCAGCGGCTCGCCGAACGGTTCGCTGCGACCGACACGACCGGGGACGCGCTGCGCCCGCGCTACAACGTCGCACCGTCGACCCCCGTGCCGGTCGTGATCGGTGCGGACGGACGGCGGCTCGGCACGATGCGGTGGGGCTTCGTCCCGTCCTGGTCGCGCGACCCCGACGCCGGCCCGCGGCCGATCAACGCCCGCGTCGAGGG
>PR_CR_10_Liq_1_inCRDRAFT_1001692_pt1 | contig 12090 bp, 9 predicted proteins | sample PRCRCaboRojoPR_3_FD_10241 | JGI IMG/M metagenome (IMG submission 10241) | reverse complement strand
GTAGTTGTGAGTATGGTTGCTGAAGAGATAACTTCCCTGTTCACAAGTTCACTAGCAACTCTAATGTTTCCTTGAGTGTAGGTTTCCCTTACTAAGCCTGCGCTTCCTTGATAGTACTCTGAGTTCTTAACATCAGAGTAGACTCCATTGGTGCACTTAATACTACTGAAACTGGCTTGACTAACTAGGCACTCAGTCCCGTCCAGTTCCACCCTTATTCTGGAAGTTTCACTAGGAAAAGACTTACCAGCAATCGTTGTTTCATTGCCTAAGTTGACAGATATGCTTTCAACAGAAGCAACAACCCTGAAAGGGTACTCAGTGCCTTCAACAGTGTACCCTCCTACCCACAAGAACCCTCTTTTTTCCCCCCAAAAGGAGTACTCTAAGGTATGGTCTCCATGGGCATTGTTGCCTAACTCCACATTTATAATATACGGCCTTGAAGCTTGTATAGGAGCAGAATCAAGGGTCACATCGACTCCTTGGATCGCTAGATGGTTAATGTTTTCTTGGTCAGTTTCTTCTTTGAGGAAATAAAAGTTAACAGTATCCCTAGCAACTGCTTCGTTAGGGTTGAAAACAACTAGAGGAAGAGGCCACTGTCCATAAGAAAAAACATTGGACTCTGAATATATCACAATGGAGTTATGCAAAACTTTCAGTTCAGGTTCAATTTCATCGTCAATATCATGCCAGGGAGGGATGATGCATTCAATCTCATCTAGCTTTACAGAAAGCAGATCGCACTCTTTCACTCCTAGTTTGACTTGATAGTTACTAAGGTCTAGGTCTTCAAAGTCTCCAAACAAAAACAAGCTACTTAGTCCATGAAAAATAGTGGGGCCAACAATGTCTTTGCTTGGAGTGGCTATCTGGGTGACTTTAGCAGCTTGACACAACCCCAGCAAAAGTGCCATCATCTTTATTATTTAGTTTGAGTGATTAGTGTTTGTGTTTTCCAAAAGGGTTTTTCCTTCTTGCTCAAGCATGTCTGACTCAGAAACTTCGTGGACTTCTGCTTGGTTTGAACTTGAAAAGTAGTTTATCAAAGGTAAAGTTACAGCCACTCCCCCCAGAAGCAACCTAAGAACTTTTAATTGTCTGTTTTTAGAGCCTCTTTCTAGTTGGTAAACCTTTAACTTAGGCAACTTCATTTATTAACTTAACTTCTGAAAAAGCCATGTCTGCAGCGTCTTGTTGCACCTTTTTCAAGTTTTCAATCGAAAGTCCAAAGCCTTTGCGCAGAATCTCTAGTTCTTGAGTCAAACTTGTGTTGAAAAGCAAAGTGTCGTCTGTGCAAACAGCCACTGGATGGTTCCTGCTGAAGAAGTACCCGAAGTGGTGGTCTATGATTGAGTCAAGTCCAATAGTAGCCATGTTGGAACTAGGACAAACTTCAATGGGAATTTTGTTTTCTACTATAAACTCCTGGGCTTCTTCGGTTAAAAAGTTGCAGTGACCCAGTCGGTCAGGTTTGAAGTTCAGGATTTCAAGGGTGTCTTGTTCGTCGTGGGGGATTTCTCCAGTGTGGACTGTTACTTTGAGTCCAGCAGCCCTTGCTTCTTCAAAAACTGCTTTGAACTGACTGAACTTTCCAATTGTGGGGTTTCCTGAAAAGTCCAGACCTACACATACAGAGGACTCCTTAGCTAGTTCAAGGTTGTCTTTAGCTTCTTCCAAAGAGAAGCTTCTGTTTACACTTACCAGGAGTTTTACAGTCATTTGTCCAGAGTAGTTTTGTATAGTTTCTGTGACAGCTTGCATGTAGTCCTTTTTAGTCATGTGGTCTGAAGCTTTAGGAGTTGTTCGGATTTCTAGGTAAACACAACCCTCTGCCTGGAAGTCTTCTATCATTTCTTGGGTAATCTTGGAGACTCTTTGTGGAGTAGTAACTACTGAGTGGACTAACTTGAAAAGCCGAAAAGCCTCTTCCAAAGTTACTTTTTGAGAAAAAGACTCGGAAGAACCTTCTTGGGAAAGGAACTCCTGCAAAGTCGACCTGCGGATAGAGCCGTGCAAGTGGGCATGCAGCTCTATTTTTGGGATGTCCATCTCTGACAATAAATGGAGCATTGGCTTGTATCAGTGTACTGTGGCAGTAACCAAGAAGAAAGCACCTGGTCTGTGATTCGGGAAGAAATTCTGGGAACCCAAAGACCTTTAGGACAAGCTTTCAGGTTTAATGTTCCCAACCACTTTAAAGTAGGCTCTTTAGACAATCTAGTTTCCCTTGCAGACGAAATTGGCAAACTAGACCACCACCTTGAGGGCACTATTAAGAAGATAGAACGCCAGTACAGCGACATTGAGCCCAACTCTAAACTCAAAATAGAAAACCCCAACCCTGGCGTGCAAGAAACACTTGCCCCTGAGATTTATTTGGCCAACTTTAAGTGGAACAACTCTAAGTACCCCCCAACTAAGTCCTTAGCTGAACTTTCTTCCCTAATCGAAGAGCGACTCCGCACTATGGACGAAGACGTTAAAAACAAAGCTGCTAAGTTCCAGGAGTCCAGGAATGTTGTGTCTGCTTTTTCCAAAAAGGAGTCAGGGAACTTAATTACCAAGGACCTGACTGAAGTTTTAACTTCCAAAGTGTGTTCCCAAAACGATTTTGTGTTTACAGAAAACCTCAAAACACTGTGTGTTATACTCCCCAGAAAAGACACCAACAAGTGGTTGGAGACCTACGAGTTCTTAGACGAAGGAGTAGTCCCTAGAAGCACCAAGCAGTTCCAAGTAGAGGACAAAGACAACCTAACTATTTGGAGAGTAGTGCTTTTGGCTGCTTCTACTGACTCCTTCACTGCAGCTTGTAAAAGCAACAAGTGGGTGGTTCGGGAGTACTGTTTGGACCCCGAGTACATTTCTAACCAACAAGAGTCCAAAGAAAAAGCCAAGCAGTCCTACCAGCACCAGCACAACTTGCTTTCGAGGTCTTGCAAAGTCAGTTTCAGTGAACTTTACATTGCTCTGGTACATCTGAAAGCAATGAGGGTGTTTGTGGAGTCTGTTTTGAGGTACTCGTTGCCTCCGCAGTTTTACTGTGCGTGCATCACTCCTGAGCAAGGCAGGGAAAAAAAGGTGATTGACACTATGATAAAGCGCTTCATAAACCCTGGGGAGAACCCTGAGATGTACGGAACCCGCGAAGAAACTGAAGACGGAGAAGACTTCTTTCCTTTTGTGTTTTTGAGAGTTCCTCAGTTTAATTAATTACCTAGAGGGTTGGTCCCACATGCTAAAGGGAGTCCGAGGAGTGAACCCAAAGTACTTCTGGATGTTTTGTCGCATCAAGTAAGAAGTCAAGATGTAAATGAACAACATACTGCAGTCTGTGTAGTCGTTTCCTGGCAGACTGCGGTGAGTAATTCCTTGCAGCATGGAAAAAGGCACAAAAGGAAGTTTGGCCACCACTACTCCGTGGTAAGTACTGTTCAGAGTTGACATAAAGGCTATCATGAAAATAGCTATGATTCCTGTGCTCTTCATTTTGGACATGCTGAGTTTCTGGTTCCAGCTCTTCAAAGAACCGTCGAGTTTGGCTATTTTCTTTTCTTGGTTTTTTTGTTCTGAAGCAGTCACCATTCTGTCCTTTTCTCTTTCTAGCTGTTTAGAGATCGTTTCTATTGACTTTTTGGTTTGTTTGAACTCGTCAAAACGGTAAATAAGCAACCAACTTAAGAACTCCGAAAGTGAAGCTGTGAAAGTGGCTGCTAGCAAAATAGGGAAGGTTTCTGTCCAAGATATTTCTGTGTCGTACATTTTTAAATTACTTACTGGATTTCACAAGAAGTTTTTTCTTTGAGTTGGGACTGCAGGAATGCATCGGTCTGCTGCACAGACTCATGCAGCAGTCTGAGTGAGTGGAAGTCAATGTTGAGTTCAGGTTCGAACTTCCCTTCATGGTAGTTCTCAATGAAGTGCACTGAACTCCTTGGAATTCCCAGCTTCAAAACTACACTTTCGATTTTCATGTCCAGGATTTCCCTAAGTTCTTCTTCTGCTTCAATGCCTTTTTCTACTTTGTCAATTCTAGTTAGCACTACTTGTGGGTAAAAGTAGCCTTTGCTCCGGGCTATTTGGAGGATTTCTTTGTAAAACTGGGTTTCTTCTTCTCCGTTAGGAATCTCTTCTAAGCTGCCGTCAAACACAAACAGCAAACAATGAGGCTTGTCTTCTAGAGTAGGGGTCTTTTTCATGATCTCAGTGGGGAAAAGTTGGCTTTGTGACTTCCAGAACTCCCAAAGCAAGTAAGCGTACCTCTGGGTTCTTTGTTCAACCCGACTCATGTCTTTGACTCTGCCTTGGAGAACTAACTCAGCTTGTGCTTGTTCTCTGGAGTCCATCCAAATCTGACCTCGAGTGTCGTGGACTTTGATGCCAGCAGCGTCTCCAGGTTCTTTAAGAGTCACAGTGGTGTAGAGGGTAGTTCCTTCGTTCCGGGAAGTACCTTTGACGACTACTTTGTGTCTGATTTCTCCAGGGAGTTCAGAGGTGTTGTGGAGTGCTCTGAAGAAAGTCCGGATTAAAGATGACTTTCCTGAGCCACTAGGCCCAAAGACTATTATATTGCTGGAAGAAGGCAAGTCTTGGTAGTTGAGTTTGGGGTTTGTTCTGTTGGGCAAGATTTGAAATTCATTAAGGGATTGCCGCAGTTGGTTGACCTGGCGCACCATGAGGTCAGCCATGGTGTTGGAGAGGGGCTTTTTGGGAGCTTTGAGTTGCCTTCGGTCAGCTGGGGGGGCTGGGAAGCGTTTCTGTTCCATTATTAATGTTTATTCGGGCAGTGGGACTCTAGAAACATGTTACAAGTTGGTTGGAAAATGCAAGCTGTTAAATATTAGAAATGGAAACATTTGAGAAGAAGTCCTCTAGAAAGTGTTTCCGGCCAAACGCAGCAGAAGAGATTGGTGCACAGAAAAAGGAACTCTTAAGGATGCTTAAAGAACAGAAGAGCACAGCTTTGCTAGCTGAGTTCAAAGAACTCGCTGAAAAATGGGAAACCTTATTTAAAAAACTCCACAGTAACTACAAAACTCTTAAGTCCAAAAACAGAGTTTTTTATCAAGAAGAAAAGAAAAAGTCCCAGTCCCAGAAAAAAAAGTCTGACTTCGTCAAACAAAAACTAAACGACAAAAACGAAAACCAGTTAAAAGAAAACAGGTTTAACAACTCACTCAAAACAATCAAACAGATTTGGGACGACAACATCAAAGAACTAGAACTCAGCTTAAACGAACAAAAACAAGCTAGGTACCGAATGAGTGCCAACCATAAACTCCAAATCCAACTAATTGACGAAGAACTTGGAGAACCCATCCAAACTCCTAGTTCCAGCAAACAACAGTTCCACAACTTACTTAAAAAAGACTGGGCCTGCATGCCTTTGCAGATCCCTTCCCCTCCTTCACTCAACTCTTCACTTGCTTTCGAACAAATGATGCAAGATCTTCCCTACGACGACCCCGACATTTCCAGAATCTCTCTTGAAAAAGACCAAGGCAGGTGGATGAGTGACTTAGAAAGTGAAGAAGAAAGCCAAGTGGACGTCCAGGAAGTCAAGGACGCCATGCAGGTGCTCAGTGAAGCAAACTTGCTGGAAGGAGAACTTGCTGACCTAGCCCAAGACCAAGACGGCAACTTAGAGTTGCTGATGCAGTTGCTTCAGTTTGACTCTGACGGTAGAAAAACACCCAACACTCGAAGTCTCCACAAAAGCATAAAAGAAAACACCTTGGAGTTCACTACTCCTATGAGTTCTTTGTTTGGGTCCAACTTGCAGTCCAACGAAGACGAAAAACCTGAAGACTTCGAAAGTGAAGTTAAGTGTGAAGACCCCCAAAAAACAGACCAATTAAAAGAGTTTGTGAGTCCTAAAAGCAACTACAGTTCTACTTCACCTGACTCTATTCCTAAGGCTTAACTATTTAACTGTATAATGTTTAACTTATTTGCTTTCGAAAAAAAGCAAAATGAACTTAACTCAACTAAAAACACTAAAAAAAGAACTAAGCAGCAAGAACTACTTTGCAGCCGTTATAGAATCCGAATCCATGACCAAATGAAACAACTAGCTGCAGAAGCCCCAGAAGAAAGACCTTCAAGTTGCCATTTTGCCAAAAGGTCTTTTCTCAAAAGCAGAGGAAACTCTACGCAATGCGAAAGGCTCCAAGAAGTCCAGGAAAAAAACAAGTGGCTCGACACCACTCCTGTGGACAACTCTTACAAGTTCAGAACTCGCAGCAAGAACAAAGAAATACACCCACCTATGAACTTCGGGCACAAAAAAGCCCTAAGTTGTACTGCTGAGGCCCAGTCCCTAAAGTCGACTCCTAAAAACAAAATGAGCCTAACTGGGTTTTTTAAAAGGAAAAAAAGGTACTTTAAAGCTATTGAAAGTGTAGGCTTGCACAACTCTTTAGGAACCCAAACCAGGGACAAGCTCAAAGAACAACTGGGTTTGGAAAAACTAGGACTCTCTGATTCTGTTAGTTACAAAAGAACCCTGTTAAGCACCCAAGCTGAACTCACCAAACAAATCAAAAACAGCCTTAAACCCAACGAAATAATACTCACTAATGAAGACTTAAAACCCCTGTCTACAGAACTGCTTGAAAAGTTTGGCTACATAAGTGCCAATGGAAGAAGGAGGAGCGTGCACCGCTCTACCTACAAAGGCAAGTCCTTTACTCAGACTTCAACATAATTAATAAGAAATGGTAAAACCCCAAAAAAACAGTTTCAACAACTCAATCGGAAGTTTAGAAAACAACCCCCGAAGCACTTTGAAGTTCCTTTACAAGTTCCCAGACGTAAAGAAAGTTTTCGACTTTTTGCCCTTTACCGAAAGGTCAGAATTAGCTTCCAAACTAGAACTTAAAAGGTTCGAGCCAGGAGAAGTGCTTTTTGAGAAAGGAAGTTTCCCAACTCATGTATACATAGTAGTGTCGGGAAGCATAAGTCTTTACACAGTTACTCAGCACGGAGAAAAAGTTCTAGACTCAGTTATCAAAGAAGGCAAAATCATAGGCGAAAGGTCAATATCCAGAAACCGTCCCCACTCAGTTCTTTGCAAGGCTAATAAAAACTGTTGGGTGTTTCTATTAAACTCTGAAGACTTCAAAAGGTTCATTATGGAACCACTTGTTTCAAGCATTGACCAAAGACTTGAATTTATCCAAAGTTACATTCCAGGCATATCTAAGTACTCGAGCAGTCAAGTCAACAGACTGGTTTACGCGTTTAGACTTAAGAACTACGGCAAGCACAAGGTCATAGCGAAGCAAGGAGAACCCACTTCCAGGGTGTTTATACTAGTAGAAGGAAGTTGCATTCTGGTCAGAAAAGAAAACTCCACTACACAAAACGTTGCTTATTTGCAAAAAGGAAGTTTTATAGGCGAGGAAAGTGTTTTGTTCCAGGAGCCATCTAAGTACACAGTTTACGTAACCTCACAAAGTGCCAAGCTTTACAGGATCCGGGGCTACGAATTCCAGCACTTAATGCCTATTTACACCCAAAAAATTTTGAAAGACAACTACTGCAAAAGAGACCTTGAAAGAAGTACTTACTTACCCAGAATAAAAGAGTCGAACTCCCAAAAAGACTTTAAAATGGCAAGTCCTAGAGCCATTAAAGGTTTGATTCTTTCCTCCAAATTAAAGCACCAGTCTTCAAAAACTCCATTTGCTACTTCGCACTTTAAAAACATACTACAAACTTACTCTAACCACAACTTAAAAAGAATCTAACTTAAATTTATTCTGTAAGTGGTTGACTAGTTGGACTCTTTTAGTTTCTTCCATTTCGTTCCAAAGCTTAGTTCTCAGTCCTAAGACTCTGAAACCGCTGATCTTTTCTATCTGCTCTTTGATGACTTTGTTAATAAAAGTAACCCCGGCTTCTTGGCCGTTGGCGTTGTAAAGTGCTTCTTTTTCTGTGTGCGCAAAGATTGCCAACTTACTTGTGTCAAAAAGCAAGTCGGGTTTCCACTGTGTAATGGGGTCTGATCTGTTTTCGTTGCTTTTGACTTCCATGACTCGGTGTCTCTTTGCGTAGCCCAGAACTTTCAGAAAGGAGTAACGGAAATCTTGCAGTTCTGGGTCTTGGGCTCGTTGTTTGTAGTACTCGTTTACAGCAGAGTGTGCTTCTTCTAAGTGTTCCATTTTCAAAGCGTTTAGGATTGAGTGTATTTTTTTGTAGAAGAATATTTCTTGTTGGGGCATTACTGGTTCTGGCGAGTACACTATGTACCTAGACTTGAGGTCAATGTCATTTGAAGTAACTGAGCGAGGTTCCAGTTTAGTTTTGTACGTAAAAGCAGGGTAACACTTGAGTCCCGACTTAGGGTGCACGAACTCTTCCTCCGAGGAAGCTCCTTTGTTGATTCCTTTTTCGAAAAGGTCCACTATGTGTGCAGGTGCGCTTTTGATAGTTTGTGGACTTTCTGAGTGCAAAAACAAGTAGTTCACGATACTGCGGAAAGGAAGGAATTGCCAAAGGTTGTACCTGTCAAGGTACTCCTGGACGTTGTTTATGATGATTTCAGCCTGGCCAGTCACCGAAGAGGTTTCTAGTAACTTATCAACTAACTCAATGAGTTCGTTTTCTTCCTTCAGTCTAGGCAGCAGAGTCAGGTACGCGTTAAGTAGTCCAGGAAGGGCAATTCTTTGGTTTTTAAAAGAGTCTATTAAGTGGATGTTTTTGAAACTAGGTCGTATGTTTTGTGCTACTTGAACTAGTTTTTCCCGAACTACTGAGCCTTCAGTGAACTCGTTAATCCGCTCGATGTCTGGAGAAGAGTTGAGTTCTACAGACTCTAAGTGCTTTTTAAGTTCCAAGTTAATGCTTTGCCACCGGGGTCTTAACAACGAAGTCAGCATCAAGCAGTGAGTTTGGTCTATTTGGTCTATGTAATGACTTAAGTAATCAGAAATGCCTTCTAAGTCTAAGTTTTCTGAACCACAAGCACACAACGTTTCTATGAGATCAGTCACTACTTTGGTATGCAAAGGGGGTTCTGCGCGGTTCCGGAAACCTAAGTTTTCAGAAGCTTTGGGAAACTGGGAGAAACTACTTGCTCGGCCTAGCATGATTAAGTTCTTAACAAGCACTCCGTCAAAGCACCTTCCGAGTTGGATTCTGGACTCGAGTTCCTGCAGCAAAGAGTCATTGGGAGTTTTATTGAAGTTGTAAAGTATTGGCAAGGAGTAAATATCATAGTTCTCGACAAAGTTCAGAGCTTGCTGCTTGATGCTTTCCAAAGAAATGTAGGCATCAGAGGTAATTTGCTCATCAATTAAGTTAACTTGCGACAACAAGTAAGCAGCTTGGGAGTCTTTGGGATTTTCTTTAGAAAGGGTTTTGAAAGCCCTTTGCACTATGGAAATGAGTTGTTCTTTGGTGTAGAGGTACTTGAACTTCCAAAGAGCTTTAGCAAAAGAAGCTATTGACTCAACTGGAATGTTTTGTTCAAAGACACTTTTTTCAGGAGCCTTTTCACACAGGTTTGAATTGTAGAACTCAAACAACTCAGAAGAAGTGCTTTCGAAGTTCTCCAAAATTCTAGCAATAGCAACTCCTAGTTGCTGCTTGGTGTTGCTGACTAACTGGGAGTAAGACTGGAACTGGTAGTTGAAAATTGGTTTTTCTTTGGTAGTTTCGACTAAGTCAGACATGATTTTGAGTAAGAAGTGAGTTAGTTCTTTCCAACGGTTGTCAGTAGAGTCAAGAGCCATGAGTTCTTGGATAAGTCTAGAAGCCAAGGAGTCGTTTGACATGTGAGGCAAGTAACACAGCGAAATCTTCAAAGCCGAAACTAAGTCTAGGTTTTCTTCGTTCACAATGCACCTGTTCAGCAAAGACACCCTTTGGAGTACCATTGCAAAAATGTTGTGTTCGTGGAGCAAGTAAATGTAGTTAGCATACAGAGCCAACCCTGTAGAGTCTACGAAGTTATGTGCTGCAAGTATTTCCATAATGTTCCTGGCCATGTCTACTGAGAGTTTTTCTTGCTCACAGAGGATCTTAGCTGTTTGCACCAAAGAAAGAGGCGCTAGTCTCCGCAAAAAGTCACGCGGCAAAAAGTTAAGTTCCAAAACTAAGTTAACTGGAAAAGGCGCTCCTAGGTTCTTCAGAGTGTACAAAGTTTGCAGAGGCCTTTCGAACTTGGAGTTCCTAGGTTTGTAGTAGACTTTTTTAACAATCCTGTCGATGATTTCTTTATGTGTGTAGTAGCTGCCAGGCGGGAAAGCGTCTAGTAAAGTGAGCAGTTGGTTTTCTGTGTAAATACTTAAGTCTTCAAGACTGTCTGCTACTTTGTGTTTGAGTTCGTTTTGGATGTTCTGTATTTTTACAGAAGTAGTTAGTTTGTTGGACATTTCAATCACCTTGGCTATTTCGTAAGGACTGTAGTGGGAGATGTGCTTGGAAATCTGACTCAACAGGTGCTCTAAACTCTCAACGTCAATTCTGGATCCTGCTGAGAAGTTCTTCATGAAGAAGTTCTGCAAAATGGGCAAAGACTTCAACACTACGTACAAGTTTTGTGGCGACAGTTCGTCTAAGCGCTTGAAAACCAATTCCCAGACCGGAGCTAGCAAGTCGCTGTCGGTGTTCAAAAGCACGTTCATGTCTAACTGGGAGATATGGTACAAGTCAGAGAGGTTGTCTAGAACTGAGCAAATACTTTCGGAGGACAAGCTTTCGTAGTTGCGGTGGAGTCTCAGAACTAAGCTTCTAAGGTCCTTTACGTTGATTTCAAGACCGCGTTCGTCAATGATTATGGAGTTCAGGATTTCAATGAGTTTTTTCTTGTTTAAGCGCTGTGAAACTTGCATGCCGGGTCTCCTTTTAAGAATTTCTTCCAGAATGTAGCTTTTGTTGAGGGACTCTAAGTTCTTGGTTTCAAGTTGTTCTTCTTGTTCTTCAGGAAGTTGCAACTCTGCAGGCGGGGGCCGCACAATTTCACTTTCTACCAGTCTTTTAACCAGTTCTTGTTTGGTGCCTCCTCGTTTAAGTCCCCGCTTCGCTAGTTCGTCCCGCAGCTGCAACAAAGTGAGTGACGACCACTTGTCAGTGGAAAACAGTCTCCTTAACATATTTATTCTAAACTTTGTTTGCTTTTAGTAAAAAGCTTTGAGTATCCTAATTTAGTTAGTTACGCTGCAAAATACTTTGAGGCACGTTCCAGATGAAAATAGCACCTTCTGAACCAGTGCTGATGAGTGACCGTTGGTCTGGGCTGAAAGTTGTCTTGGTAATGGTTGCGGAGTGTCCAAGTCCTTCGTGGAGCACCACTCCTTCGTCATAACTCCAAATCTTGACTAACTGGTCTTCTCCTCCTGAAGCAAAGTACTCTCCGTCTTCAGTCATAGCAAGGGTGTTCACCTCACCATCTTCGCTTCCGTCAAGCATCCTAATGGCTTGTCCGTCGAACGTGTCCCAGTAAGTGATTTTTCTGTCTGAACCTGTTGTTAAGAGTTGGCTCTCGTCTGGGTGGAAAAGCACTTGTTTGAACATTGTGCTTTCAAATAGACAAGTAAGTCTAGTGAAGTTCTTTAAGTCCCATACTATGCATGAACCGTCAGAACTAGCACTTACAGCTTGTTCGTTACTTTTATTGACCTGTATCGCCCAAACTCGTCCTCTGTGCTCCTTCATGGACACCTCCATCGTTTGGGTCTGCTTGCCAATGCGCCAGATCCTGACTTCGCCCTCCATTCCTCCTGATATAAGTCTTGAAGAGTCCAGTGTAGTAGTTATTGCTGTCACTCCGTGGCGGTGTGCGTCGTTTATGACGTACATGAGTTTCCCTGATTGGGGCAAGAAAGCTCTAATTTTCCCGTCGTTCCACCCACTAATGATGCTTTTGCCGTCTTGAGCGAATCCCACACAAAAGCTTTCTAGGTTGGGCACTTGAATCCGGAGTAGTTCTTGTCGGTTTCTGGCGTTCCACACTCGGATGTCGTTTATTGAGCAAGTTGCAAAGACTTCTGAGTAGTTGTGAGGAAAAGCAATGTCGTTGATCTTTTCGTAGTGGCATGTGTTCCTCAGTTCGCAGTTAAGTTGGTCAGTGTCCACGAG
>PR_CR_10_Liq_1_inCRDRAFT_1001691_pt1 | contig 12091 bp, 12 predicted proteins | sample PRCRCaboRojoPR_3_FD_10241 | JGI IMG/M metagenome (IMG submission 10241) | reverse complement strand
CCGCCGGCCGACGGGTGCGGTAGCTGACGATGACCGGCTGGTTGCGCGCCAGACAATGCCGGGCAAACGCCAGGCCGATCCGCTGTCCGCCACCGGTCACAAGAATGGGAGCGCTCATGAAAAACCCCGTTTAAGCCATTGATTTAATTAGCATGCCCGGCCGCGCAGCCGCCAGGCAGCCCAAGCGTTGTAGGCCCGATTGGCCAGTGCATAAATCCCGGGTAGACGCATCACCGCCGCCAGCAGCCGAAAACCGCCGCCGGCGAGGCGCCAGTAGACAAGCGATGCGGGCAGCCCCACATGCATGCGCTCGCCATCGTACAGATGGATACGCTCCATCATCGCCGCCAGGGTATAGCCGGCGGGCGGCTCGAACGCCGGCGAGCTGATGTCCACCAGCTCGAGGGTGGGCTCGAGGCGGCCGCGCAGATGCTCGATCTCGCGCCGGCACAACCCGCAGCTGCCGTCGTAGAAGAGTCGTTGCTGAGTCATACCCTGTATGGTGGCACGGACAGGCGACCGAGCGGTATCCGGTCGGGCGCGGTCCGCGCCCTGCGGCCGACCACACAGCCGCCCGGTCGCTCCTGCGCCCGGCAGCGCGGTCCCAGCCACCCACGACGTCGAGGAGCTGATGTCACCCAAGCTTTCGATCATCGTCCCGGCATGGAACGAGGCCGACTACCTCGCCGACACCCTCAAGGCCGCGAGGCAAAGCGCAGACCAGGCCGGCATCCCGGTGGAAATCATCGTCGTGGATAACGCCTCGACGGATGCCACCCGGGTCATCGCCCATGATCATGGCGCCCGTGTGATCGACGAACCCGAACGGCGTATCGCCCGGGTGCGCAATACCGGCGCGCGGGCGGCACAGGCACCCGGGCTGGTGTTCGTGGACGCCGATACCCGGGTGCAGGCCATCCACCTCGAGGCGGTCAAAAGCCGGCTCGATGCCGACTGGGCCGGCGGCGGCGCGCCGATCGCATTCGACCGGATCGATGGCCTGCTGCAGCGCCGCGGGCTGGCGGCATGGAATGCCCTCGCCCGCCGGCTGCATCTGGCCGCGGGTTGCTTTGTCTTTGTCCGCGCCGATCTGCACGCAATGGCAGGCGGCTTTACCGAAAAGGTCTATGCCGGCGAGGAGATCCACTACTCACGCCGGCTGCGGCGTCTGGCCCGGGCTCGCGGATTGCGTTTTGCGGTGCTCGACACCCCGCCGGTGATCAGCTCGGCGCGCAAGCTGGCGTGGTTTCGGCCGTGGCAGCATGCGCTGGTGCTGCTGACCTTTGTGCTTTTTCCCTGGGCAGGCCGTTTCCGGCGTTTGACCTGGTTCTGGTATCGACGACCGACGCGGGCGTCGAGCAACCGCCAGAAGGACTGATCCAGAGCAACACAGCGGCGGTCGAGCTTGTCTAACCTCGTTGCACACATGCCAACGAGAGAGGACTGTCATGAAAGCACTCGTCTATCACGGCCCGGGCAAACGCCAATGGCAAGATAAACCGGACCCGGCGATCGAGCAGCCCACCGATGCGGTGGTCCGGATCAGTCACACAACCATTTGCGGCACGGATCTGCACATCCTCAAGGGCGATGTGCCGACCTGCGAAGCCGGCCGGACCCTCGGTCACGAGGGCGTCGGCGTGGTCGAGTCCGTGGGCGATGGCGTGGCCACACTCAGTCCCGGTGACCGGGTATTGATTTCGTGTATCACCTCCTGCGGCCGCTGTGACTACTGCAAGCAGGGGATGTATTCCCATTGCCGGGATGGTGGCTGGATCCTCGGCCATCGGATCGACGGCACTCAGGCCGAGGCGGTGCGTATCCCCCATGCGGACAACAGCCTCTATAAGTTGCCCGATGGCCTGGATAACGAGTCGGCGGTGATGCTCAGCGACATCCTGCCCACTGGTCATGAGATTGGGGCGCTCAATGGCGAGGTCGGACTGGGGGATACCGTCGCCATCGTCGGGGCCGGACCCATCGGCCTTGCCGCTTTGCTCACGGCACGCTTTTATTCTCCGGCGCGCATTATTGTCATCGACCCGGATGAAAACCGCCTCGAGACGGCGCGGCAGCTGGGTGCCACCGACACCCTCACGGCCGATCCGGTGGACGCGGTCATGGAGATGACCGACGGTGAGGGGGTCGATGTCGCCATGGAGGCCGTGGGCATTCCCGAGACGTTCGACACCTGTCAGCGCATCGTCCGCGCCGGCGGCCACATCGCCAATATCGGCGTGCACGGCACCAGCGTGGATCTGCAGATCCAGAACCTGTGGATTCAGAACGTGACCATCCGCACGGGGCTTGTGAATACCAACACCATCCCGGTGCTGATGCGCATCCTCGAATCCGGTGGGGTCGATGCGAAAAGCCTGATCACCCATCACTTCAGACTTGATGAGATCGAGACCGCCTATGATGTGTTCGGCGATGCCGCCAGCGAGAAAGCGATCAAGATGATCCTGACCGCGTAGGCGATTGGTGATGCCCGGGGGTGGGATCGATGGTGCCCGGAGTGGGACTCGAACCCACACGGCCAAGGCCTCGGGATTTTAAGTCCCGTGCGTCTACCAGTTCCGCCATCCGGGCATTGATGGAGGCTAGGGCCGGAATCGAACCGGCGTACACGGCTTTGCAGGCCGCTGCATCACCACTCTGCCACCTAGCCATCGAGGCCCGATCATAGCAACCGGCACACCAGCTGGCGATGCCCGGGCTGACATCCCCGAAACAAAAAACCCCGACCGGATCCGGTCGGGGTGATGTCTTGGAGCGGGAAACGAGACTCGAACTCGCGACCCCAACCTTGGCAAGGTTGTGCTCTACCAACTGAGCTATTCCCGCAACAGAGCCGTTATTCTAGTGCGCACCGCTTTTCTGTCAACCCTGTGACAGCCCGTCCAGGGTCCGGATCGCGCCGCGCAGATAGAGCACCATCGAATACAGGGTCAGCCCGGCAGCGGCGTACAAAAGCACCAGCCCCACCGGCCAGGCGGGTATCCCCCAGAGCTCGTTGCGATAGAGCAACAGCACAATGGCGATCATCTGCGCGGCGGTCTTGACCTTGCCGGTTATGCCCACCGCCACACTCGATCGCTGGCCGAGCTCGGCCATCCATTCGCGCAAGGCGGAGACCGCGATCTCACGGCCAATGATGACCGCCGCCGGGATCGCGGTGAGCGCACCGGGTGTCTCGACCACCACAATGATCAATGCCACAGCGACGATGAGCTTATCGGCCACCGGATCGAGAAATGCCCCAAACGGCGAGGTCTGGTTCCAGCGCCGCGCCAGATAGCCATCCAGCCAGTCGGTCACGCTGGCAAGCGCAAAAACCACCGCCGCCGCCGCGTTGGCCCAGGGCGTGGGCAAGAGAAAAAGCAGCCCCAGCACCGGGATCAACACAATCCGCAGCCAGGTGAGGATATTGGGCAGCGTCGGTTTCATGGCCGGCAGATTATCATGCAAAAGCCGCCATGCAGTGACCGGCGGCTAGCCATTGAGATGGGCATGAATGCGCTCGGCGAGCGCCTTGCTCACGCCATCGACCCGGGCGAGGTCTTCCACGCCGGCGCGTTTCATCCCTTTCAAGCCACCGAATTGCTTCATCAACGCCTGGCGTCGTTTGGGGCCAAGCCCCGGGATTTCCTCAAGCGTCGAAGCCTGACGGGATTTGCCGCGCCGCGAGCGGTGCCCGGTAATCGCAAATCGATGCGCCTCGTCGCGGGCCTGCTGCAGCACATGCAACGCCGGCGACTCGGGGGGCAGACGGATCGTGCCATCACGACCGGCGATCATCAGGACCTCCTCGCCCGGTCGCCGGCGGGGCCCCTTGGCGATGCCCACCGCCGTGACCCCTTCGATCTGCAGATCCTCGAGGATGCCTTCGGCCTGCGCCAGCTGCCCGGCACCACCATCAATCAAAAGCAGATCGGGCAGCTCCCCCGCCTCTTCCTTGAGCCGCCGATAGCGCCGCTCGAGCGCCTGACGCATCGCCGCGTAGTCATCACCGCCGGTGATCCCGTCGATGTTAAAGCGCCGATAGTCCTCTTTGATCGGCCCCTCCCGGCCAAAAACCACACAAGAGGCCACCGTGGCCTCGCCCCGGGTGTGGGAGATGTCAAAACACTCGATCCGGCCGGGAATGGTCTCTAGATCCAGCGCCTGTTGCAGGTCTTCGAAGCGACGCTCCATGGCCTGCTCGTTGCTCATCCGCGCGCTCAAGGCATGCTCGGCGTTGCGCTCGGCAAGCGTCATCCAGCGTCGCCGCTCGCCCCGCAGCCGCGCCGCGATGCGCACCCGATGGCCGGCGTCATTGCCAAGGGCTTCCTCGAGCAGCTCGCTGTCGGGCAGCTCGTGGCTGACCAATAGCTCCCCCGGGGTCTCCTGGCCGAGGTAGTGACGGGCGATAAAAGCGCCCAGTACCTCCTCGGGCGTGGTCTCCGGCGGGGCCTTGGGAAAGTAGCTGCGATTGCCCAGATTCTGGCCATCGCGGATGACAAAGACCTGCACGCAGGCGGTCTGCTCGCGGATGCGGCAGGCAAGCACATCCACATCCCCTCGGGCGCCGGAGACGTACTGTCGCTCCTGGATGCGCCGAAGGCTGGTGATGCGATCCCGCAACCGGGCGGCGGTCTCGAAATCCAGCGACTCTGATGCCGCTTCCATGCGCCCGACCAGCTCGTCGATGACCTCGTTGCTCTGACCCGAGAGAAACATCTCGACATGGCGGACATCCCGGGCGTAGTCCTGCTGGCTGATCAGACCCACGCAGGGGGCGGTACAGCGTCCGATCTGGTGTTGCAGACACGGCCGCGAGCGGTGCCGGTAGTAGCTGTCCCGACACTGACGGACCGGAAAGACGCGCTGGAGGTGGTTGAGGGTTTCACGCACCGCGCCGGCCGACGGAAACGGGCCGAAATACCGGCCCTCGCCGCGGCGCTGTCCACGGTGAAAGGAAAGCCGCGGAAAGTCCTGCTGTCGATAGGTGGATGTACGGGTAAGTCTTGTCATCACGCAGCAGCACGTTGTAGCGCGGCCGGTGTTCCTTGATCAGATTGTTCTCGAGGATCAGCGCCTCGGCCTCGGTGTGGGTGACGGTGACCTGCAGATCGGCCACCTGCCCGACCAGCGCCTGGGTCTTGGCATTGTGGGCGCCCTTTCGAAAGTAGCTACTGACCCGGCGTTTGAGATTGCGGGCCTTGCCCACGTAGATGACCGTGCCATCGGCCCCGAACATGCGATAGACGCCCGGCCCGGTGGGCAGGGTCTTGAGGATGGGGTCCGGGTCGAATGCCGCTGCCGAAGTCATGGCCCCATTGTAGCGCGCCCCGGATGGGTTTCGATCCATCCGGGGCGGCTTGACCGCCTACTCGGCGCCGGGAATGCCCCCCTCGGTCAGCGCCCGGGGGTCGAGCAGCCGCTCGAGATCGGCATCAGAGAGGTCGGTCATCTCGCGGGCGAGCTCCATCAGCGGGCGGCCCTCGGCGTAGGCCCGCTTGGCGATGGTCGCGCCCAGCTCATAGCCGATCACGGTATTGAGCGCCGTCACCAGGATGGGATTGCGGCCCAACGCCGCCTCGAGGCGGTCCTGGTTGACCGTAAACCCGGCCACCGCCCGGTCGGCCAGGGCCCGGGCCCCGCCGGCGAGGATATGGATGCTCTGTAGTAGGTTCTGTGCCACCACCGGCAGCATCACATTGAGCTGGAAGTTGCCCGACTGTCCGGCCACGGTGATGGTGGTGTCGTTGCCGATCACCTGGGCGGCCACCTGGGCCACCGCCTCGGGGATGACCGGATTGACCTTGCCCGGCATGATGCTGCTCCCCGGCTGAAGCGCCGGCAGGGCGATCTCGCCGAGACCGGCCAGCGGCCCGGAGTTCATCCAGCGAAGGTCGTTGCTGATCTTCATCAGACTGACGGCGACCACCTTGAGCTGGCCCGAGAGCTCAACGGCGGCATCCTGGCTGGAGAGGCTCTCGAAGCGATTATCGCTTTCACGAAAGGCGACCCCTGTACGGCGTGACAGGGCATCGGCCACCTGACGGCCAAAGGCCGGCCGGGCGTTGATGCCGGTGCCGACCGCCGTGCCCCCCTGGGCAAGGGCCTGCACCCGGTTGAGGGCGTCGCGCACCCGCGCTTCACCCAGACGAATCTGCTGTGCCCAGCCGCCGACTTCCTGGCCCAGCGAAACCGGCATGGCGTCCATCAAATGGGTCCGCCCGGTGGTGGTCACATCAGCCAACTCCGCCGCCCGGGCCTCCAGCGTGCCGGCCAGGTGGTCCAGTGCCGGGAGCAGTTCTTCGGCGCAGGCCACCGCCGCGGCCACATGGATCGCCGTCGGGATGACATCGTTGCTGCTCTGGCTCATGTTGACGTGGTCATTGGGGTGGACATCCCGGCCCAGCGACTGGGTGGCCAGATGGGCGATCACCTCGTTGGCGTTCATGTTGCTGCTGGTGCCCGAGCCGGTCTGGAATACATCCACCGGAAAATGCGCATCATGATCACCGGCGGCGACGGCGTCGGCTGCCCCGATGATGGCCCTGGCGATATCGGCATCCAGATCCCCCAGCGCCTGGTTGGCCTCGGCGGTGCTGGCCTTGATCAACCCCAGTGCCTGAATGAACCGTCGCGGCATGGGCATGCCACTGATGCCAAAGTTGTCCACCGCGCGCTGGGTCTGGGCGCCATAGAGGGCCTCGGCGGGCACCTGCAGTTCGCCCATGCTGTCCTTTTCGATCCGGAATCCTTTATCGCTCATCATCCTCTCCAGGCTTTTAGTAAACTGTTGTTTTCACCAATGACGGATCGGTGCCCATGGAGCTCAGTCAACTCACCGCCATCTCTCCCATCGACGGCCGCTATGGTCGCAAGACCGAGGCGCTGCAGCCACTGGTCAGCGAGTACGGCCTCATCCGCCACCGGGTACTGGTGGAGGTGGAATGGCTCAAGGCCCTCGCCGCCGAACCCGGCATTGCCGAGGTGCCGCCCCTGAGCGACGGCGCCGCGCGGGCGCTCACCGCCATCGCCACTGGATTCGACGAGACCGCCGCAGCGCGCATCAAGGCCATCGAAGCGACCACCAATCATGACGTCAAGGCGGTCGAGTACTACATCAAAGAGTCCATGGCCGACCACCCCGAACTGGCGGCCGTCCGCGAGTTCGTCCACTTCGCCTGCACCTCCGAGGACATCAACAACCTCGCCTATGCACTGATGCTGCGCAGCGCGCGGAATGATGTACTGCTTCCGGCCCTCGATCAAATCATCCAACATCTTAAAGACCGGGTGGTCGAATACGCCGATCTGCCCATGCTCGCCCGCACCCACGGCCAGCCCGCCTCGCCAACCACCCTGGGCAAGGAATTCGCCAACGTCCTCGCCCGACTGCAACGTCAGCGCGACCAACTCGCCGCAACCCCGATCCTTGGCAAGATCAACGGCGCCGTGGGCAATTTCAATGCCCATGTCAGCGCCTACCCCGAGATCGATTGGGTCGCGTTTTCAAGGCGTTACATCGAAAACCTGGGGCTCGACTGGAACGCCTACACCACACAGATCGAACCCCATGACGGGATCGCCGAGCTCTTCGATGCGCTGGGGCGAATCAACACCATTGGTATCGATCTGGTCCGCGACCTCTGGGGCTACATCGCGTTCGGGTATTTCCGTCAGCGCCTGGTCGAGGGCGAAGTCGGCTCATCGACCATGCCCCACAAGGTCAATCCCATCGATTTTGAAAACGCCGAGGGCAACTTCGGCATCGCCAATGCGCTGCTTGATCACCTGGCGCGCAAGCTGCCGGTCTCGCGCTATCAGCGCGATCTCACCGACTCGACCGTGCTGCGGAATATCGGCGTTGGCCTTGCCCACAGCGTGATCGGCTACGAGGCGATGATGCGCGGGCTGGGCAAGCTTGCCGTGGATGACGCCCGACTTGCCGAAGATCTCGATGCCAACTGGGAAGTCCTCGCCGAGGCCATTCAAACGGTCATGCGCCGCCATGGCATCGACGCCCCTTACGAAAAGCTCAAGGCACTGACCCGTGGCAAACGGGTGGATCAGGCCGCGCTCAAGGCCTTTGTTGACCAGCTGCCGCTGCCCGAGGCCGTACGCGCCGGGCTTCGAGAGCTTACTCCGGCCCGTTATACGGGGCTGGCGGCGCGGCTTGCCAACGATCTCGCAGGCGATCGCGGTTGAGCGCCAACCACTGCAGCGCGATGATCGGCATGGCCGCCTCGATGCCGCCGTGATCGACCATGGCGATGGCCTCGTCCGCCGGTAGCACATGCAGCCGGATGTCCTCGGCCTCGTCGTCGTTGCCGTGGCCGTCGCGCTGCAGGTCGCGACTGTCCACCGGGGCGGCGAACAGATGCACGGTCTGCGAGCTGCCGCCGGGGCTGACCAGATAGCGGGCGATCAGCTCCAGCTCGCCAAGGCGGCAATTGGCCTCCTCGCGGGTTTCCCGGCGCGCCACCTGCTCGGCCGACTCACCGGGCTCGACCATCCCGGCGACGGTCTCCAGCAACCAGGGCCCCATTCCCGTATCCAGTGCACCGATACGGAACTGCTCGACCAGTACCACCCGGTCATGCCAGGGGTCATAGGGCAACACCCCGACGGCATGGCCGCGTTCGAAGCGCTCGCGCACAATCGGCGGAGTCTGGCCGCCGGCGAAAAGCGCGTGGCGCAGCGTAAAGCGGCTGATCCGGAAATAGCCGTCATAGGCAATCTCGCGTTTGAGGATCTCGTAGTCGCGACTCATCATCGGCCCCGGGAGAAAACGGCCATCGCCTCGGCGTGGCCGGTGTGCGGAAACATATCCATCAGGCCCACCTGCTCCAGCCGGTAGCCATGCTCATGCACCAGGATGCCGGCATCCCGGGCGAGTGTGGCCGGCCCGCAGGAGACATAGACAATACGCTGCGGCGCCAGCCGGGCGATGCCGGGCAGCACTTCCAGTGCGCCGGACCGCGGCGGGTCGAGCAGCACCCGATCCACCGGCCCACCCAGCCACTCGGCGCTGGGGCTGAGTTGGGTCAGATCCGCCGCGGCGAAACGGGCATTGGCCACACCATTGGCGGCCGCGTTTTCCTGGCCGCGGGCGACCAGGGCCTCGTCCCCCTCGAGCCCGATCACCTCACCGGCCCGGGTCGCCAGCGGCAGGGTAAAGTTGCCAAGCCCGCAGAAAAGATCCAGGACGCGACTGTCCGGCGCCGGGGCCAGCAGCTCCACCGCCTGGCTGACCATCGCCCGGTTGATCGCCGCATTGACCTGGGTGAAGTCGGTGGGGGCAAAGGCAAACGTCAACTCGAACGCCGGCAGCGCGTAGTGCAACCGATCATGCCCATGACCGATGGGGGCGACGGTCTGCTCGTTGCCGGGTTGCTCATAGACCCGCACGCCGTGGGTCTTCCCGAAGGCAATCAGCGCCTCCCGGTCGCCGGCAGACAGCGTCCGGAGGTTACGAAAGACAAGGCCGACGGCATCATCGCCGGCGGCGACTTCGATCTGCGCAATCCGGTCCGGAATGCTCAGGCCGCGAATCAATGTGGATAGCGCCGGCAACAGCGCGCCGACCCGCTCGTCGAGCACACCGCAGCTGTCGATATCGGCGATAAAGGGGCTGAAGCGCTCGCGAAACCCCACCAGGACCCGATCGCCCTTGCGCGGGACATATTTGACCCCCAGGCGTGCCCGACGCCGATAACCCTGGACCGGGCCGGTGATCGGCGCCAGCCAGCGCTCGGGTGTCACCCCGCCGGTGCGCGTCAGCAGGCTCTCCAGGCTTTGCGCCTTGTGCCGGATCTGCGCCTCGGGGTCGAGATGCTGCAGGCTGCAACCGCCGCAGACACCGGCATGGGGACAAGGCGGGTCGACGCGCTCGGCCGCCGGCTCGTGTACCGAGAGGGCCTGGCCTTCATCCTGCTGCCGGCGGCGCTTGTGGATCTTTGCCTCGACCGTCTCCCCCGGCAGCGCGCCCTGGATAAACGCCACACGCCCGTTGTGATGGGCAATCCCCCGGCCCTCATGGCTGAGCGTCTCAATATCGAGCGTCACGGGCTCTTTGGGCAGCCGCCGACCACGCCGTCCGCCCATCGTTCAGCGGTCCCAGGCTTCGAGAAAACGGTTCAAATGCGGTTTATCCGCCTCGGTCAGTGCATCGCGGAGTCGCCGGCACTCGGTCTCGTAGCCGCTGGCGTCCAGGCCACCGCGCATCCACTCAAAGCGCAACCACAGCAGATAGGTATTGAGCACATCGTGTTCGCAATAATCACGCACCGCGGCAAAGTCGCCCTGCTCGATATGCTCGCGCACCGCCGCGCCGCTCATGCCCAGCTTGCCCGGGAATCCGCACAGCGTGGCGACCTGATCGAGCGGTGCCACCGCCCGGGCCGAAAACCCCGCCAGGACATCCATTAAATCGGTATGCCGGTCATGGAAGCGATTGTGGTAGTTGTTGTACCGAAAGCTCCGGTCCTGGTCGCCGGTGTCCCAGTAGCGCGGCGCACTGATGCCATGCATCAACGCCCGGTAATGCAGTACTGGCAGGTCAAACCCGCCGCCATTCCAGCTCACCAGACGCGGGACGTAGCGCTCGATGCCGTCAAAGAAACGCTCGATGAGTGAGGCCTCGTCATTGCCGCCCTCCCCCAGCGAGAAGACGGTGAATTTCTCGCCAATTTTCGCCGCCACCGAGATCACCACGATCCGGTGCAGGGGCAGACGCAGGAAATCGTTGCCGGTCTCTTCGCGCCGCAGCGCGAGCATGGCCTCGGCGGCATCATGATCGTCCAGCCCATCGAGTCCGTGGAGCCGCCGGCCGCCGGCGACATCGGGGACGGTCTCGATGTCAAAGGCGAAGATGTTCATCGATCCGGAAAGACGCCGCTTGAGAGATAACGATCGCCCCGGTCGCAGACAATGCTCACGATGGTGGCATTCTCGACCTCGCGGGCGATCTGCAGCGCCGCCCAGAGGGTCCCGCCACTGGAGATGCCGGCAAGAATCCCTTCCTCGGCGGCAAGCCGCCGGGTCATCTCCTCGGCCTCGTCCTGGGCAACCTCAACGACACGGTCTACCCGGTGTGATTCGTAGATGGCCGGCAGGTAGGCCTCGGGCCATTTGCGAATCCCCGGAATGCTGGCGCCCTCACGGGGCTGGGCACCGATGATCTGGATGGCGGGGTTCTGCGCTTTGAGATAGCGCGAGACGCCCATGGTGGTGCCGGTGGTTCCCATCGAGGCCACAAAATGGGTGACCGTCCCGGCGGTGTCACGCCAGACCTCGGGGCCGGTGCCGTTGTAGTGGGCGCCCCAGTTATCGGGATTGGCGAACTGATCCAGCACCCGGCCGCGGCCTTCGGCCTGCAGGCGCATGGCCAGGTCCCGGGCGCCCTCCATGCCCTCGTCCTTGGTGACCAGCATCAGCTCGGCGCCGTAGGCACGCATCGAGGCGCGGCGTTCCATGGTCATGTTCTCGGGCATGATCAGCACCATGCGATAGCCCTTGACCGCCGCCGCCATCGCCAGGGCGATGCCCGTATTGCCGCTGGTCGCCTCGATGAGGGTATCACCGGGGCGGATTTCACCGCGGGCTTCGGCCTGGGTGATCATGTTGAGCGCCGGGCGATCCTTGACCGAACCGGCCGGGTTGTTGCCTTCGAGCTTGAGCAACACCGTGTTGGATCCGGTATCCGCCAGTCGCTGGAGCTGCACCAGGGGGGTATTGCCGACGCACTGATCAACGGTTGGATAACGCATGAATGGATTGTAAATCATTATACTTTGGCCATGCAGATCGAACCGATTGCCACCATCCGCAGTGACTTCGAGGCCCGTTTCGGGACACCTCGCCAGCCGGGCCTGGTGCCCGAGGCCCGGGCCGAAGTGGTGCTCACACCGCCCTATGCCCACCCCGAGGCGCTGCGCGGTCTGGAGGACTGCACCGATATCTGGCTTGTCTTTGGCTTTCACGCCATGCCCGCCGGTGACTGGCGACCCACCGTCCGCCCGCCCCGGCTGGGTGGCAATCAGCGTCTGGGCGTTTTTGCCACCCGCTCGCCCTATCGGCCCAATCGGCTGGG
>PR_CR_10_Liq_1_inCRDRAFT_1001690_pt1 | contig 12092 bp, 22 predicted proteins | sample PRCRCaboRojoPR_3_FD_10241 | JGI IMG/M metagenome (IMG submission 10241) | reverse complement strand
CTCGATTGCTTGGAGGGGTTCCCGAGCGGTCAAAGGGATCAGACTGTAAATCTGACGGCTCAGCCTTCGGAGGTTCGAATCCTCCCCCCTCCACCAAAAGGTATCCGCCAAAGCCGCGCACCACCGACGACGGGCTCGCCGATGGCCGCGACGANACCGTGNCGAACCTTCACGTTGCAGTTGGGCTGGCAGCGTTGGCGGGGGACGAGGCCCCTGCGGGTGTAGTTCAATGGTAGAACCTCAGCCTTCCAAGCTGATGGTGTGGGTTCGATTCCCATCACCCGCTCCACACGACGGTCTCGTGCGCGGCGGCACCGGTCGCATGAGGACGGCGTCGCGCAATTGGATTTGGTGGCGGCAGACATCGCCCATGTAGCTCAGTTGGTAGAGCACACCCTTGGTAAGGGTGAGGTCACCGGTTCAAATCCGGTCATGGGCTCCAACGAACGGACTCCGGTCGACGGCCGGGTCCGCGCTGCGACGGCAGCAACAGGTCTAACGTCGGCTGTGGTACGGGCTGGCGGCGTCGGGAATAGCTGGTCTGAGCGAGGTAGGGGTCCCCAATGTCCAAATCCAAGTTCGAGCGCAAGAAGCCACACGTGAACGTCGGCACCATTGGTCACGTGGACCATGGCAAGACGACGCTGACGGCGGCGATCACGGTGCACCAGGCGAAGAAGTTTGGTGGTGAGGCGCGCGCCTACGACCAGATTGACAATGCGCCGGAGGAGCGCGAGCGCGGGATCACCATTGCGACGGCGCACGTGGAGTACGAGAGCGACACGCGTCACTACGCGCACGTCGACTGTCCTGGTCACGCCGACTACGTGAAGAACATGATCACGGGGGCGGCGCAGATGGACGGTGCGATCCTGGTGGTGTCGGCGGCGGATGGGCCGATGCCGCAGACGCGCGAGCACATTCTGCTCTCTCGCCAGGTGGGTGTGCCCTACATTGTGGTGTACCTGAACAAGGCGGACATGGTGGACGATGCTGAGCTGCTGGAGCTGGTGGAGATGGAAGTGCGCGAGCTGCTCGACAGCTACGACTTCCCGGGCGATGACACGCCGATCGTCACCGGCTCGGCGCTGAAGGCGCTGGAGGGTGATGAGAGCGAGATTGGCACGCCGTCGATCGACAAGCTGGTGGAAGCGCTGGACAGCTACATCCCGGAGCCGGAGCGTCCCATCGATGGAGCATTCCTGATGCCGATCGAGGACGTCTTCTCCATCTCGGGTCGGGGCACGGTGGTGACGGGTCGGGTCGAGCGTGGCGTGATCAAGGTTGGCGACGAGATCGAGATTGTTGGGCTGAAGGACACGACGAAGACCACCTGCACGGGCGTGGAGATGTTCCGCAAGCTGCTCGATCAGGGCGAGGCGGGCGACAACATTGGCGCATTGCTGCGCGGCACCAAGCGCGACGACGTGGAGCGTGGTCAGGTGCTGGCGAAGCCGGGGAGCATCACGCCGCACACGCACTTTGAGGCGGAGGTGTACGTGCTGAGCAAGGAGGAGGGTGGTCGTCACACGCCGTTTTTCAACGGTTACCGTCCGCAGTTTTACTTCCGCACCACGGACGTGACGGGTGCGTGCGAGCTGCCGGAGGGTGTGGAGATGGTGATGCCGGGTGACAACGTGAAGATGACAGTCCGGCTGATTGCGCCGATCGCCATGGAGGAGGGGCTGCGCTTTGCGGTGCGCGAAGGCGGTCGTACCGTCGGCGCCGGCGTGGTGGCGAAGATCATCGAGTAATCAGGACATGGCCAACCAACGTATTCGCATCCGCCTGAAGGCGTTCGATCACCGTCTGATCGACCAATCCGCACGGGAAATCGTCGACACCGCCAAGCGCACAGGCGCCCAGGTTCGCGGACCGGTACCGCTGCCCTCGAAGCACGAGCGCTACACGGTGCTGATCTCCCCGCACGTGAACAAGGACGCCCGCGATCAGTATGAGCTGCGCACGCACAAGCGCCTGATGGATATCGTCGATCCCACCGATAAAACGGTGGATGCGTTGATGAAGCTCGATCTCGCGGCCGGCGTGGATGTGTCCATCCGGCTCAGTTAGACAGCACTAAGATCGTCGCGGCATGGATCTCGGGTAACCACCATGCCGTCGAGAACGGGAAGACAGACATGAGCATTGGAGTAATCGGGCGTAAGGCCGGCATGACGCGTATCTTCGCAGAAGACGGCGCCAGTACCCCCGTGACCGTCATCGAGGTCACGCCAAACCGGGTGAGTCAGGTGCGTACCGAGGAGACCGACGGCTACCGGGCCGTCCAGCTGACCAGCGGCTCGCGACGTGCGTCGCGGATCACCAAGCCCATGGCTGGCCACTTTGCGAAAGCCGGTGTCGAAGCGGGCGACAACCTGTGCGAGTTCCGACTCGATGACGGTGACGGCGACGATCTGGTCGCCGGTGCCGAGGTCGGTGTCGGCGTGTTCGAGGCTGGCCAAAAGGTCGACGTGCGCGGCATCACCAAAGGGCGAGGCTTCTCGGGCGGTATTCGCCGTCACCACTTCCGTGGCCAGGATAACAGCCATGGAAACTCACTCTCGCACCGCGCCCCAGGCTCCATCGGCCAGTGTCAAACGCCCGGCCGGGTCTTTAAGGGTAAGCGCATGGCCGGTCAGCACGGCAATGTCAATCGGTGTCAGCAAAACCTGGAAATCGTGCGCATAGACGTGGAGCGGAACCTCCTGCTGGTCAAGGGCGGCGTACCCGGTCCTGCGGGCGGTCGCTTGGTGGTGCTGCCGTCGGTTAAGCAAAAGAACAGGGGTTGAGGGAGTCATGCAGCTCAACGCAGCCAATGGCGTGACGGTCGAGGTCTCCGACTCGGTCTTCGGCGTCGACTACAACGAGTCGCTCGTGCATCAGGTGGTCACCGCGTATTTGGCGGGCGCCCGCGCTGGCACCAAGGCGCAAAAGAATCGAGCCGCTGTCAGTGGCGGTGGCTCCAAGCCCTACCGGCAAAAGGGCACCGGCCGCGCTCGGGCGGGTACCACCCGCAGTCCGCTTTGGCGCTCTGGCGGCAAAGCATTCGCGGCTGAGCCGCGCAGCTATGCGCAGAAGGTGAATCGGAAAATGTACCGGGGCGCAATCCGGGCAATCCTTTCGGAGCTCTCGCGTCTCGGCCGGGTGCATATCGTGGAGACGCTCGATCTCGAAGCGCCGAAGACACAGGCCCTGAAGTCGCAGCTCGCCGCCCTTGGTCTGGACGAGGCCCTGATCGTCGTTGACGAGCAGAACGCGTACCTGACGCTGGCTGCTCGCAATCTGCCACGCGTCGATGTGGCGACCGCGTTGCGGGTCGACCCGGTCAGTCTCATCGGCTTCGGGCACCTGGTGCTGACGAGACCGGCACTCGAACGATTGGAGGCGCGTTTCGCATGAACCAGGAACGCTTGATGAAGGTCCTGCTGGGGCCGGTGATTTCCGAAAAGTCCACGATCGCCGCGGATGCCGATGGGCAGTTCGTGTTCCGGGTCGCCACGGATGCCACCAAACAAGAGATCGGGCGCGCGGTGGAATTGCTCTTCGACGTCGAGGTGAACGCCGTCCAGGTGCTCAACGTCAAGGGTAAGAACAAGCGCTTCGGCGCACGTAACGGCCGTCGCCCAGGCTGGCGGAAGGCTTACGTGGATCTGAAGCCCGGTTACGACATCGATTTCGGCGCTGGCGCCTGAGCGGCGACACAGCGGAGTAGACCGATATGGCTATCGTCAAAATGAAACCTTCGTCGCCCGGGCGGCGGTTCATGGTCAAGGTGACCAGCCCCGAGCTTCATCAGGGCCCGCCCATGGAGGGACTGGTTGCAAAGAAAACCCGTAGCGGCGGCCGCAACAATGCCGGTCGCATCAGTGTTCGTCATCGCGGGGGTGGGCACAAGCAACGCTACAGGATCGTCGATTTCAAGCGCCGCAAGCAGGACGTTCCTGCCGTGGTCGAGCGATTTGAATACGATCCGAATCGCTCCGCCAACCTGGCGCTTCTGAAGTATCTCGACGGCGACTGGTCCTATGTCCTCGCCCCGAAGGGCTTGAAGGCCGGGGATACGGTCGTCGCCTCCGAGACAGCCCCCATCGCCGTCGGTAACTGCCTGCCGTTGCGCAATATACCGGTGGGCACCGAACTCCACGGCGTCGAGCTGCGACCCGGAAAGGGTGCCCAGATCGCACGCTCCGCCGGGGCTTCGGTGCAGTTGGTGGCACGTGAGGGCGATCAGGCCACATTACGCCTGCGCTCGGGCGAAATGCGCCGGGTGCACGCGGAGTGTCGCGCGGTCATCGGCGCCGTGGGTAACGGTGAGCACAGCCTCCGCAAGCTGGGCAAGGCTGGCGCGACGCGCTGGCGCGGCGTCCGTCCTACGGTGCGCGGCGTTGTCATGAACCCGGTCGATCACCCCCATGGCGGCGGTGAGGGTCGGACCAGCGGTGGCCGCAATCCCGTCACGCCCTGGGGTGTGCCGACCAAAGGCTACAAAACCCGCAAGAATAAGCGCACCGACGGCATGATTGTACGTCGTCGCGGTCGTAAGTAAGCAGCTTCGAGGTTCAGTCAGTGCCACGCTCAATTAGAAAAGGCCCTTACATCGACCACCATCTGGCGAAGAAGGTGACCGATGCGGTGGCTCAAAACAGCAAGCGCCCAATCAAGACCTGGTCCCGGCGTTCGATGGTCGTGCCCGAAATGGTCGGCTTGACCATCGCCATTCACAACGGTCGCCAGCATGTGCCGGTGCTGATCAACGAAAACATGATTGGCCACAAGCTTGGTGAATTTGCGCTCACGCGGACGTTCCGCGGCCATGCCGCGGATCGTAAGGCCAAGAAGCGCTGAGCTGAGACGATCAGGAGACTCATCATGCAAGCGGTGGCGACACTGAAATATGCACGTGTTTCTGCGCAGAAGGCACGCCTCGTCGGCGACCAGATTCGGGGCCTGCACGTGGAGCGTGCCCTGAACGACCTGCAGTTCAGCACGAAGAAATCGGCAGATATCTTCAAAAAGATCCTCGAATCGGCGATCGCCAACGCCGAGAGCAACGCCGGAGCTGACGTCGACGAGCTGAAAGTTGTCGCCGTGCAGGTGAACGAAGGACCGACCATGAAACGCATCCGGGCCCGCGCGAAAGGGCGGGCCTCACGCATCTTGAAACGTACCAGTCACATTAGCGTGACGGTCGCCGAAGACTGAGGTCGCTAGAGGTCATGGGACAGAAAGTTAATCCGACCGGCATTCGACTCGGCATCGTCAAGGACTGGACGTCCACTTGGTATGCCGATTCGAAGGACTATGCCGACTTCCTGAACAACGATCTCGAGGTCAGGGAGTACCTGAAGAAAAAGCTCGCCGCAGCATCGGTCAGCCGGATTCAAATCAACCGGCCAGCGAAGAATGCGCATATCACCATCCATACCGCGCGGCCGGGTGTGGTCATTGGGAAGAAAGGCGAGGAAATCGATAAGCTGCGTGGCGAGGTCTCGCGACGCATGGGCATTCCGGTGCACATTAGCATCGAAGAAATTCGCAAGCCCGAGCTCGATGCCCAGCTGGTGGCCGAGGGTATTGCACAACAGCTCGAGCGGCGCATCATGTTCCGTCGCGCCATGAAGCGCGCAGTGCAGTCCACCATGCGGGCCGGTGCCGGTGGTGTTCGTGTCAATATCGCCGGCCGCCTCAATGGTGCGGAGATCGCCCGTTCCGAGTGGTACCGCGAGGGACGCGTGCCGTTGCATACCCTGCGTGCGGATATCGACTACGGATTCGCCGAGGCGCGAACCACTTACGGCATTCTGGGTGTCAAGGTGTGGGTGTTCCGGGGCGAGGTCTTCGAAGGTATGCCCGAGGAGCCGCAGCCAAGTGAGAAGCGCAGTTCACGGAGGGGGTAAGACATGCTGCAACCGAAAAGAACCAAGTTCCGCAAACAGCATAAGGGTCGCAATCGCGGTCTTGCACAAAGTGGCAACCAGGTCTCGTTCGGCGAGTTCGGACTGAAGGCTACGGGTCGGGGACGTATCACCGCACGGCAGATCGAGGCGGCGCGCCGCGCCATCACCCGAAAAGTGCGGCGCGGCGGTAAGCTCTGGATCCGGCTGTTCCCGGACAAGCCGATCTCCAAGAAGCCACTTGAAGTGCGCATGGGTAAGGGCAAGGGCAACGTCGAGTACTGGGTTGCACTGGTGCAGCCAGGTCGCATGCTGTACGAGATCGAAGGTGTCTCCGAGGAACTGGCGCGCGAAGCCTTCCGCCTCGCCGCGGCGAAGCTGCCGGTGCAGACAAGATTTGAGAAGAGGACGATGCTGTGAGCAAGGCCGCCGAGCTACGCGGGCAGGCGCGGGAAGACCTGGAGAAGCAGCTGCTCGAGCTGCTGAAAGAGCAGTTCAACCTGCGGATGCAAAAGGGCAGCGGGCAGTTGAGTCGCCCATCGCAGTTCAAGGTCGTTCGCCGTGAGATCGCACGCATCAAGACGGTGCTCGCGGAACAGTCGGCCGCCCATAGCGCCGACGGTGGCCACTGATTGTGCCAGCATACAATGGCGGCGCCACAGGCAGCCCAGCCCAGATGGATGACAACACCATGTCCGAAGAAAACAGCAACCGAATCGCGAGCGGCCGTGTGGTCAGCAATGCCATGGACCGCACCATTACCGTGCTCGTCGAGCGGCGCGTCAAGCACCCGATCTATGGCAAGTTCCTGCGGCGGTCGATGAAGCTGCACGCCCACGACGCCGACAATGCCTGTAACCCCGGTGACTGGGTTCGGGTCGAGCAGTGCCGCCCGTTGTCCAAGACCAAGTGCTGGCGTCTGATCGACATCGTTGAGAAAGCGCGCTGATGCGTCGGATGCCGCCGCCGGGATGAGAGGACTATTTTTCAGAGGTAGGACTAGACAATGATTCAAATGCAAACCCGCCTCGGTGTCGCGGATAACAGCGGTGCGCGGGCCGTACAGTGCATCAAGGTCTTGGGTGGCTCGCATCGGCGCTATGCCAACATTGGCGACATCGTCAAGGTGACGGTGAAGGATGCCATCCCGCGGGGCAAGGTGAAGAAGGGCGATGTGTTCAGCGCCGTGGTGGTTCGCACGCGCAAGGGCGTGCGTCGTCCGGACGGCTCACTGATCCGCTTCGACGGTAACGCTGCCGTGCTGCTGAACAACCAGTTACAGCCCATTGGCACGCGCATCTTCGGGCCGGTGACACGTGAATTGCGAAGCGAGCGGTTCATGAAGATCATTTCGCTGGCCCCCGAAGTGCTTTGAGTGTGGGGTCGCATCGGCCAGGGTGGAAAAGCAATGCGCAAAGTTAAAGTGGGCGACGACGTGATGGTCGTCACCGGTAAAGACAAGGGTAAGCGGGGCACCGTGCTGCGTGTCATCGACACGAGCCACGTCGTCGTCGAGAATGTCAATATAGCCAAGAAGCATCAAAAGCCAAACCCCAACAAGGGCGTCGGCGGCGGGATCATCGACAAGGAAATGCCGCTGCACGTCTCCAACGTCGGGCTCTACAACCCGGCGAAAGACGGCCCCGACCGGGTTGGCTTCAAGGTGCTTGGCGACGGCCGCAAAGTGCGGATCTTCAAGTCCGACGGCGAAGTCGTCGACGTTTGAGTTGAGCAGATATGTCCAGACTCGCAACACAATATCAGGAGCAGATCGTCCAACAACTGCAGGAACGCTTTGACTACGGCAGTGTGATGCAGGTGCCACGGTTGGTAAAAGTCACCCTGAACATGGGGGTCGGCGAGGCGATCAACGATAAAAAGATCATGGAGAATGCCGTCGGTGATCTGACCCGGATCGCCGGTCAGAAGCCCATCGTGACCAAGGCCCGGAAGTCGGTGGCGGGCTTCAAGATTCGCGAGGGCTGGCCGATCGGCTGCAAAGTAACGTTGCGGCGCGAGCGTATGTATGAGTTCCTTGATCGACTCATCAATATCGCGATTCCGCGCATCCGTGACTTCCGGGGCCTGAGTCCCAAGGCATTCGATGGCCGCGGCAACTATTCCATGGGTGTGCGTGAGCAGATCATTTTTCCGGAAATCGACTACGACAAGATCGATACGATTCGCGGGCTTGATGTCACGATCACCACGACGGCGCGCACCGACGATGAGGGACGCGCGTTGCTGGATGCATTCAATTTTCCGTTTCGCACATAGGTCGAGTCATGGCGAAAAAGAGCATGGTGGCGCGTGAAGTCAAGCGGGCACGGACAGCGGCGCGGTTCGCTGCGAAGCGCGAGCGTCTCAAGGCCATTATCAACGATCGCAGCGCCGAGCCTGAGACGGTTGATGGCGCCGTCATGGCGCTACAAAAACTGCCGCGGGACGCGAGCCCCGCGCGCAAGCAGCGGCGTTGTCGTGTCAGTGGTAGGCCACACGCGGTCTATCGCAAGTTTGGCCTTTGCCGGAACAAGCTGCGCGAAGCGGTGATGCGTGGTGACGTGCCGGGTGTGGTGAAGGCGAGCTGGTAATTGCGGCCTGGCTACCAGGTCCATAATCGGGGGCAGCGGCGGGCATCGCAGCAGTCCCAATCCGGGTATCGCGTCGACGGCGGCGGCCTGACCTGAGGAGTCAAACCTATGAGTATGTCGGATCCCATCGCGGATATGCTGACGCATATTCGCAACGGCCAGGCACGCGGAAAGATCACGATCCGCATGCCGGCCTCGAAACAGAAAAGCGCCATCGCTGCATTGCTCAAAGACGAGGGGTACATCACCGATTTTGCGGTGCATGAGGCCGACGGTAAGGTGCAGTTGGAGCTGCGGCTGAAATATTTCCGTGGTAAGCCCGTCATCGAAGAGCTCAAGCGCGTGTCCCGGCCAGGGCTGCGCATCTATCGCGGTTGCAACGAGCTGCCCCGGGTGTGGGCGGGGCTCGGTGTGGCCATCGTCTCCACGTCCAAAGGTCTGATGACGGACCGCCAAGCCCGGGAAGCGGGTCACGGCGGCGAAATCATCGCCTACGTTGCGTAACAGGAGGCCGGACATGTCACGAGTTGCAAAAGCACCCGTTGCGGTCCCTGCCGGCGTGGAGGTGCGGGTCAGCGGTCAAGAAGTCGCGGTCAAAGGACCAAAGGGCACCATGGATTGGAGAGTGCATGATAGCGTATCCGTCGCGGTCGACGATGGCCTGGTGCGCGTCGCCCCTGAAGGCGGCCGTCCCGAACATTGGGCCATGGCCGGTACGACCAGGGCGCTGATCAATAATATGGTTGTGGGTGTGAGCACCGGCTTCGAGCGAAAGCTCAGTCTTGTGGGTGTCGGCTACCGAGCACAGGCCAAGGGCAAAGTCCTCAGTCTCTCCCTCGGCTTCTCGCATCCCATCGACTACGCGGTGCCAGACGGTATCGACATCGAGACGCCCGCCGCGACCGAGATCGTCGTCAGGGGCTCGGACAAGCAGCGCGTCGGTCAGGTGGCCGCCGAGATCCGCGGCTTCCGCCCGCCGGAGCCATACAAGGGCAAGGGTGTGCGCTACGCCGATGAGTACGTCGTGCGTAAAGAGGCGAAAAAGAAATAGGGTGTCAGTGATGGACAAGAAACAATCACGGCTGCGGCGGGCCGCCCGGGCCCGCGCGAAGATTCGCGAGCTGGGCGCGCACCGGCTTTGTGTGCACCGTTCGCCACAGCATATCTATGCGCAGATCATCACGCCCGCCGGCGACCACGTCGTCACCAGTGCGTCCACGCTCGACAAAGAGTACCGCCAGAGCGCCGAAGGGCATTCCGGCAATGCCGCGGCGGCGGCGGCGATCGGGCGCCTGGTGGCCGAGCGGGCACGGGCAGCCGGCATCGAGCACGTGAGCTTCGATCGCTCCGGCTTCAAATATCACGGGCGTGTCAAGGCGTTGGCCGATGCCGCGCGCGACAACGGGCTCAAGTTCTGAGGAAGGGCACATGGCAGCATTCAATCCCAAGCCCGAAGGTGACGAGCTCCTCGAAAAGCTCATCTCGGTCAACCGTGTCGCCAAGGTGGTGAAAGGTGGTCGCGTCTTCGGTTTCGGCGCGCTCACGGTCGTCGGTGACGGCAAGGGGCGGGTCGGCTTCGGTACCGGCAAAGCGCGGGAGGTTCCGGTGGCGATCCAGAAGGCCATGGAATCGGCACGCAAGAACATGGTCGATGTTCGCCTCAAGGGCAGTACGTTGCAATATCCGTTGGTGGGCCGCCACGGCGCCGCCCGGGTATACATGCAGCCGGCGTCGGAGGGAACCGGTATCATCGCCGGTGGCGCCATGCGGGCCGTGTTCGAAGTGGTGGGTGTGCAAAACGTGCTCGCCAAGTGCCTTGGCACCAACAACGCCATGAATGTCGTGCGTGCCACCATCAATGGCCTCACCGAGATGGCCGACGCGGAGCTCGTCGCAGCCAAGCGCGGAAAGCCTGTCGAGGAGATCCGGTCATGAAGGACGAGTCGACGATGATGCGGGTTCAGCTTTACCGCAGTCTGCATGGCCGGCTGAAGGCTCACCAGGCCTGTGTCAGGGGCCTCGGACTGCGGCGCATGCATCAGATCGTTGAGGTGGAAGATACGCCAGCCACCCGCGGTATGCTGAACAAGGTCACCTACATGGTGCGTGAAGTCACCGGGAGCTGACATGCAACTTAACGATTTGAAGCCGGCGCCGGGCAGCCGTCCCTCGCGCTTGCGGGTTGGTCGCGGCATCGGCAGCGGGCTTGGCAAAACCGGCGGTCGCGGTCACAAGGGCCAGAAGTCCCGCACCGGTGGATTCCACAAAATTGGCTTCGAAGGCGGCCAGATGCCGTTACAACGGCGTCTGCCGAAGGTGGGCTTTCATTCGCGCGGCGCCTCGGACCGCGACGAAATCCGCCTCGGCGAGCTGACACGGATCGCGGGTGACGAAGTAACGCTGGATGCATTGCGCGCCGCCGGTTTGATCAGTCGCGCCGTCAAGCGGGTGAAAATCATCAAGTCCGGGAAGCTCGATCGGGCGCTGACCGTACGTGGCCTGGCAACCACCCATGGTGCTCGGGCCGCCATCGAGGCCGCCGGCGGCTCTGTGCTGGAGGATTGAGCGCGGCTGACGCGCACCGCGACCGTGCCTCAGCGACCGCGCCGACCGAACAGCGACGATCAGCACCCGGCCCCACGCATCGGCCGCAGGCTAGCTCAACCACAGGTTCGACGAGAAACCTATGGCGAAAAGTAGTGTATCCGCCATGCAATCCCTTGGGGGGATGGGCAGGCTCACCGAGCTGCGACAGCGCTTGCTGTTCGTGCTCGGTGCCTTGCTGGTCTACCGCATTGGCACCTTCATCCCTGTGCCCGGGGTCAACCCGGAGGCACTGGCCGTCCTGTTCGACCAAAACCAGGGCTCCATTCTGGACATGTTCAACATGTTCTCCGGGGGCGCTCTGGAGCGGGCGAGCATCCTGGCGCTGGGCATCATGCCGTACATCTCGGCCAGCATCATTATGCAGCTGATGGCCGCGGTGATCCCGAAGCTCGAGCAACTGAAGAAGGAAGGCGAGTCCGGACGTCGCAAGATCACCCAGTACACCCGCTACGGTACGGTGGTGCTTGCGACCTTTCAGGCCATCGGCATCTCCATCGCCCTACAGGGCCAGACAGCAGGTGGCTCGCCCATCGTCGTGCAACAGGGCTTTGGGTTCGTCTTCACCGCGGCGGTGTCCCTGGTGACCGGCACCATGTTCCTCATGTGGCTCGGAGAGCAGATCACCGAGCGCGGCATCGGCAATGGCATCTCGCTGATCATCTTCGCCGGCATCGTCGCCGGACTCCCGGCCGCTGTGGGCGGTACCTTGGAGCTGGTACGCACCGGCGAGATGAATGCCCTGACCGTGCTCGCGCTGTTCGCTTTGGCGCTGGCGGTTACGGCCTTCGTGGTGTTCGTCGAGCGCGGGCAACGGCGGATCACGGTCAACTACGCCCGGCGACAGCAGGGGCGGCGGATGATGGCGGCACAGAGCACACACCTGCCGCTGAAATTGAACATGGCAGGGGGGATCCCGCCGATCTTCGCATCCAGCATCATCCTGTTTCCGGGCACACTCGGGCAATGGTTCGGCCAGTCGGAGGATCTGCGCTGGCTT
>PR_CR_10_Liq_1_inCRDRAFT_1001689_pt1 | contig 12094 bp, 7 predicted proteins | sample PRCRCaboRojoPR_3_FD_10241 | JGI IMG/M metagenome (IMG submission 10241) | reverse complement strand
CTTCTCCACCCTGACTCCTACTTCTCCATGGCTGGTCTTCTTCTGAGACACTTTTGGAATCAACAAAGCCTGTGTAAGTCTTCTGCAAGTGGCTAGAGTTAAGTAAAGAGACTTAAGGCCAAGTGCAGTTATGTGGGTCATTAAATACTGAAGCAAGTACAGTATAGAAATAGTGGCAAAGACCACACTAGTTTCAAGTTCGTTTCCAAAAGCTACATGCAAGGCAAAGGTAACCAGCACTACCAAACCGTTGCCTGCAAAACTCAGAAGTTTAGTCAGTACTACGAAGTTAGCGTTTTTTCTGAAGCCATTGATTTCTTTGGTCCTTTGCTCTTCAATGAAACTTAGGAAAGGAAACTCCCAACCGTAAAGCTTCACAATTTTGATTCCTTCAATGAGGTTTTCAATAAGCTTGACTCGGCTGTCTCCGAACCGCGTAAGACTAAGTCTACCCCTCATGATGCACTTGCTGATGCACTGCACAACAGGAACATGCAGAATAACCATAATCACACCAATGATACCAGCCCAGCCCAAGATAACACCTAATTCAATAGCAGCAATTACAGCAACTACAGGGCCTACCCAGATGAACAAACTGGCGACAAACATTTCTAGCAACTCTAAGTCAGAGCTGATTACGTTGATTACCTTGCCCGAAGTAGACTTTTCAGTCATGGAAGGAAGAGTGAACTCCAAACTTTCTTCAAAAACCAGCATGGCCACTACGTTTTTGATTTTGCCGACTAGAATTAAGCCTCTGAATATGCCGTAGTGCAGACAAAGAGTTGTGCAAAAACTAACGCAAGCAAATGCAAAGCATAAAAGAATGCCTTGGTAGAGCTCTGCGTCTTGGTCTTCTAAGAATTGTATGAACAGCATTACCAGTAAAGAAATGCTAATCATCAAAGTGCCAGCTATGACTTCTGGAATCACACTGATCCAGTAGTCCTTTTTAACTGTGTGGTAAAGAGCCTTTAAAAAGCTGGGGTTCTGCTTGGCTGCTTCTTTGTGCCAGTTGGCCTTGAGTTCTTGGTGCAAAGACTCAAAGTTGAGTTTATCCGGAAGGACAACAATGTTGTCGGGCGAGGGTTCGTGTTGTTTGTAGAAACTCCTCAAAGAAAAAACAAACCTCATCAAAGCATCAGAAAGGATTCCTTTGCTACCGTACTCTAGTTCAGGTTTGGACATTGCACTAAATAAATGTCTAAAATTCCTTCTGAAGCCATAAGGACTATAAGAGTAGCTTCTCACGAAGAAATAGTTCCTTCTAAGTTTGAGGGCAATTACATTTCCACTACCAAATACAACGCCTTCACCTTCTTCCCTTTGTCTTTGTTTGAGCAGTTCAAGCGCATCGCAAACATTTACTTCTTAATCACTGCAATTCTACAATCAGTACCAGAAATTTCCCCCTTGCACCCTTTCTCTGCAATAGCCCCTTTAATCTTTGTGCTGGCTGTGAGCATGATAAGGGAAGGCTTCGAAGACTACCTGCGCTACCGCTCTGACAAAGAAATCAACGCCACCCCCACCACTATATACTGGGAAAACTCTTTCAAGCAAACTCGTGCTGACCAAATCGTTGTAGGCGACCTTGTTTACATACGCAAAAACGAGTGCTTTCCGTGCGACTTAGTTATGCTGAACACTTCAAGCGACAACGGAATAGCTTACATTGAAACTTCAACTTTAGACGGAGAAAAGAACCTTAAGCCCAGAAAAGCACTAGACGCTACCCTGGGCAAGATNGACGAAACCAGTCGGTTCACAGAGTTGGGAGTTATTGAATGTGAAACTCCTAACCCTAAGATTTACGCTTTCAGTGGGTCTTTTGACTACCAGCAGCAAAACAGACCTCTGGACAAAAACAACTTGTGCTTGGGAGGGGCTTACTTGAGAAACACTGACTGGATAATTGGAGTGGCTGTTTACACTGGTAGAGACACTAAGTTGCGGCAGAACCTTATGTCGAGGAAGTTCAAACAGAGCAGAGTAGACGCTAAAGTTAATTTGTATGTGATTTACATACTAGGTTTCCAGTTTACTATGTGCCTTGTAGGAGCTATAGGTTCAGGAGTGTGGACTGGGGCTAACTGGGAAGACCACAACTACCTGGGAGAAAACGAGTACGGAGCAGGGACTCAAGGCTTTATGACTTACTTCACTTACTTTTTGCTGCTGAACACCATGCTCCCGATTTCCTTGATAATCTCATTAGAAGTGCTTAGGGTGATCCAGGGGTTTTTTATGCAGAAAGACATAGAAATGTACAGTTTCTTGAGGGACAGGCCTTGCAAGGTGTCTTCCTTTAGTTTGAACGAGGAACTAGGCATGATCCAGCACATCTTTTCAGACAAAACTGGAACTTTGACTCAGAACAAAATGGAGTTTAAGCTGTGCACGATTGGAATGAGCACTTACGGGGACGAAAAGGTCCTAGGGAATAAAAGTTACCGCACTAAGTCCACTTACTCCAACATTGAAATTAACTTTTCCTTCAGAACAATTGAACTCCAAAACGAAGTGTTTAACGAACAAGAAAAGCCCATTACTCCCATTGTAATGGAAGTCGACGGGGAAGTTAAGCAACTTAACACCCAAAAACAACTTTGTGAACACTTTTTGAAGTGCATGGCTCTGTGCCACGAGTGCCTCACCGAAAAGGAACACAACGACATCAAGTATATAGGCCAGAGTCCTGATGAAATTTCTCTAGTGGACTGTGCCAGACGAGTGGGGTTCAAGTACTTAACTACTCGCGGAAATATTGTTGAACTGGAAGTAATGGACTTCAAGCAGCCTGAAGGATCGCTTATTGAGAAGTACAAGAAAGTTTGTTTCTTTGAGTTTGACTCAGACAGGAAAAGGAACTCTATAGTAGTGGAAGACTTAACCACTGGAAACTACATTTTGTTTGCCAAAGGAGCTGACAACGTTATGTGGGAACTTCTCAGTTCGGAGAATCCTGCTGACTTGGTGGCTAGTGTTGCAAAGGACCTAGAAATTTACTCCAAAAGAGGTTTTAGGACCCTTGTGCTAGCTTTTAAGTTTTTCGGCAAAAAGGAGTTTGTGGAACTCAAAGCAAAGTACGACAAGGCTTCAAACGCCATAGAAGACAAAGAAAAGAAACTCAACAATGTTGCTCAACTCATGGAAAAAAACTTGTTTGTGCTAGGCTGCACAGCTGTAGAAGACTCGTTGCAGGACGAAGTGCCAGATGTGATCAAGGCCTTTTTGGACGCAGGAATTAAGTTCTGGATGCTCACAGGTGACAAACTAGAAACTGCAGAAAACATAGGCAAAACTTGCGCCTTGGTAGAAGACACCACCCACTTAGAAAGGTGCCCTGCCTTGCCACTGGAGGAGTGCTGCAGGACTTTAAGGGAAATCAAAAACGAAGTAGCTAACTCTAAGTCTGAAGTGGCACTTATAATAGCAGGTGAATCACTTGACTACGTGCTTTACGACTGCTCAGACAACGAAAAAAGACTTAAGTTCCCAGACATCTCCAACAGTCCAAAAACCGAAAAACTAGCTACTGAAGTAAGGGAGTTGTTTTTAGAAATAACTGAGAAGTGCAAAACAGTTATTTGCTGCCGAGCCACTCCAGGCCAGAAACAAGAAGTAGTGAACTTGATGAAGACCCAAACAGGACTTACTACGCTTTCTATAGGCGACGGAGCCAACGACGTCTCAATGATTCTAGAAGCACATGTAGGAGTGGGCCTCTACGGCGAAGAAGGAATGCAAGCTGTGCAGGCAAGTGACTACTCAGTGGGGGAGTTCAAGTTTTTGTGGAACTTGTTGTTGGTCCACGGAAGGTTCAATTACATCCGTCAAAGCGAGATGATCAAGTACTTCTTTTACAAGAACCTTGTGTTCACCATTCCTCAGTTTTACTTTATGTTTTACTGTGCTTTTAGTGGACAGACAGTTTACGACGACTGGTACATTACCTTTTACAACTTGATATTCACGGCCTTTCCGTTGCTTGTAAGGGCTGTTTTCGAGAAGGACATTAAACTTCCGAGTAAAAGTGACTACAACCTTTCGGACTACGCACTTGTTGACTACTCGAACCTGGACAACAACATGAAAATCCTAAGGTCGCTGCCTCAAGTGTACGACATAGGAAGGGAAAACCAAAGCTTCAGGAGTTTCAACTTCTGGACTTGGGTAGCAGCAGGGGTGTGGCACTCACTGATAGCTTTCTTTATTCCTTTTTCAGCAGCCACTAACGAAGCCATTAACTCGGACGGCCAGGCTTTTGACCTGTGGGCTTTTTCAATAACTTCTTTCACAGTCATCATTTTCTTGGTGAACTTGAAGTTGGTTTTCCACACTAAGCTCTGGAATGTTTTCCACTTTGTTTCTATAGTTGGGCTGAGTTTGCTGCTTTACTTTTTGTTTATTTTGACTTACGACCTGTACACAGCAACTCCTATGTACTCAACTCTGTACCACCTTTTGGGCACTGGTTACTTCTATGCCTCAATCATTGTGTGTGTGCTTTTAGTAGTGTTGCTGGACGGAACTACTTACTTGCTGAGGATCTTGGTTTGGCCAACGAAAAGTGAAGAACTCAGTTACATGTCCACCAGAACAAGCAGCACCCCAAAAAGCAGTGTTTACAACATTGTGGAACTTAGGAATTCTAGTTCTTACCAGAACCCAGTAGTGCTCAGTCCTACAAGTGACAAGTCCCACGAAGACCCCAAAAGAATTCTTAGTAATAATTGCGCAAAGCAGCTCAAACTCGAGCCTGAGATCGATATTAATTAAAAGATTACTTAGGAGTTTCTTTGGATATTTGGCCCCTGGTTTCTTTCAGGAAAATGGCCGACAAACTTGAGACTCCAAAGAAAACGGCGAACAATATTAAAGGAATTGTTTTGCTTCCATTGTTGATGTCCAAAAGTGCACCTACAATTGGTGGAGAAGCGATTCCTCCTATTCTTGCACAGGCATTTGCCCAGCCACTTCCAATGTTGCGGATTTCAGTTTTGTAGGATTCAGGAGTTATAGTGTAAAGGGCACTGTACCCCATGACTGTTGAAAAGTTCAACAAAGAAGTAAACACCAAGGTAGTTGCCAAACCTTGAATCAGCAAAAACAACAAAGAAAACAAGGAACTAAGTCCAAACGAAAGCATCAAAGTGCCCTTCCTCCCCAGTCGGGTCTCCACAAGCTGCGAGCCCAACAGCACTCCTGGAACTCCGCAGAACTGCTGCAGCACTATTATTCCATACATGTCAAACTGAGAAACGCCGTCTAAGAACTCAGGCATAAAGTATAGTACACTTGTGTAAGCAAAACAAGCCAGCACGTATATAGTAGTCATCACTAAAGTAGTTTTCAGGTACTCTTTGGAGAATATCTCACCGATCAGTTTCTTGAAAGAGTTTTGTTGAGTTTCCTTTTTTTCAGAGCTAAAAGAACTGTTTGAGGTCTCAGGTTCGTTCAGCCTTTCAAGACCTTCTACGTAAGCACTGCTCCGGTTGGATTTGGCGATCTTGTTCAGGACTTCTTGTGCCTTTTCGTTGTTGCCCACTGCTAAGTAGTAAGAAGGAGTTTCGTCCATGGGCCATCTTAAAATGGTCAGCCCCAACTCTATAAAAAACACTGCAAAGCATATAATGCGCCACTCCGCTATAGAAGTAGTGTTCAGTCCGTCCACAGCTAGCCCTATGAGAGCTGCCACTGTGCCTCCAATTCCCCAGCAAGCTGCTAAGAAAGTTAGACTCCACAACTTCTTAGGAGGACAGAACTCTGTGTACACAGTGCCTCCCACAGCAATCTCCCCGCCTGCTCCCATCCCCACAAAGAACAGAAAAGCCATCATCATGCCGTAGTTGACAGAAAACACCACAGCTAAACACGAAATGCAGGTCATAAGCACTGTCTTCCTAAAAACAAACTTCCTGCCGTATTTGTCACCCAACACTCCCCAAAAATAAGCACCTATTAACAACCCTACTATAAAAGAATCGCTAATCAGCCCTTCGGTTAACGTGCTTAAGTTCCATTCGTCCCCTGAGCTTTTTATTATAAAGCCCATGACTATGGCCCAAATCTGGTCTGTTGCCCAGCCAATTCCGCAGTTGGCAAAAACGTAGTACTGGTACTTCCCCCACCCTATACTATCGAGTCTTTTTCCCACAACTACTAGGGCCTCTTCAGACATTTTCTCACCACCTTTAGTAAGTTACTTAAATGTTCGTCCAAGCATGGTAAGCTCCAATGGAGTGGTCCTTGAATTATGAACTGAATGATGGGCCTTAATAATAATCTTATGTGGGTTTTCTCTTGGTAATAAAATTCAGCTTTTTGAAACTGTCATAATAAAAATGTGCTGTTGCATGCCAATAAACTGCTTGAGGATCCTTGTGTTTGTAGCTTGCGGCACTGTTTTGGGTGCAGGAGCTGCACTTGTCTGGGCAGGCACAGCCATATCTGACCAGGAGCTTTTCAAAACCATGCTTGAAGAATCAGGCGGCATTAGTGTGGACACTGTGTCTTTAGGATTGCTCATAGGAGGCTGCTGCTTAATGGGAGTAGGCATCCTGGGATTCGTAGGCGCCTGGAAAAAAAACTGCCTTTGTTTGAGTGTATTTGCCACTATTACCCTTGTAATCGGAGTTTTAGTGGTGGCTATTGGAGTTGCACTGATTCTGGCCAAAGACTTTGTTGACGAAAACTTAGGCGACGCAGAAAAATGCAAAGAAGACTACAAAGACATTGATGAAGCTGTTATCAAAGCAGATGATGTCTTTTGTAAAGCCGAATGCCCTTGTGGTATGAATGACGATACCAAAGATGCGTATGGCTATAGTGCAAACCAAGAAGACATTTACTTTGGAAGTGCAAAGAAAGTAATCAATTGCAATCCCTGCGAAACTTTTAGTGAGGCTGATAACAAAGCCAAATATGATGAATTAAATGAAGATGATAGAGATGAAGTCAATGATTACTTAAAGGAAAACTTCCAATATGATCCTGAAACTGATACAAATTGCGAGGAAAAGGTAAATCCTGACAACTACGTAGACAAGTACTTCACAGGAGGCACAAAGGACTACTTAGACGTGTTAGAGTGGATAGAAGACGAATTCAAGTGTTCAGGATTTTGTACTGAAACTACATACTACCTCTTCAGTGATGTGAACAAAGGAAAGCCAGAAGGGACTTGCTTTGGAGAGGTGAATGACTGGGTCCAAGACAACTTCACTACTTACGGAGCAGTAGCAATTGCTGTTGGAAGTTACATGGTGCTAGTTNTNTTCCTCTCTTGCGGAATCTGTTGCAACTCAGGCGANAGAAAGAAGAAGAAGCAANAAGTAGAAGATAATAAGAAGTAATACAATTACTGCTCATGAGTGCTATTGAAAAGACTGATGCAGTTACTGCACAAGTCAAAGTCACAAGCACCACATCTAAACCTTTCGCAGGAGCTTCCACTTATGCAGTTCTCGTTTAGGTTGCGTCCGTCACACCTCCAACTAGTGTTTCTGCTGGTTTTCAAAAGTTTGTGAGAGTGGATTGTTGTTTGGTAACTCTTCACAAACTCAACTCCGTACTCGTACTGGATCAAGCAAGCCAAACAAACATCAAAGTTGCACTGTCTGCATCCCCAGTAGGTCATGTCGGTATGACCTCTTTCAAACAAGTCAGCTTTGCACCTACCTTCGTGTGCAAATCCGTCACAGACCCAATTGGTTTTTTCAGAGTGTCTTTCTAAGGAGTGGTGGTGGCAAGCACTCATTGTTTTGTTGTAGAGTGACATGCTTGGAATTTGGGGTTCTTCTTTGTAGTGCTTTAGACAAGACCTGCACAAGTCGAAGTCACAGGGATTGCACCTCCACCTTTCGTGGAACTGTGTTNTGGAAGAACTAGTGAATCCTGACTTGCAACCACCAGGTAGTTTCCTTCCGTCACAAAGCCAAGGCACGTCTCTGAAGGAGAGTTCTAGTGGATGGTGGTGGACACTTACTTTGATGGAGGGTGCTTCAGTGACTTTTACAGTAACGCAGTCTTTACTTAAGCACTTAAAGCACAAGTCGAAGTCACAGGAGTCGCATCTGAACCTGTCAAAGGAAAAGTTGCTAGTTCCTCTAAAAGAATTACTTGGGCATCCTCCTCTGAGATTGCTTCCGTCACACACCCAGTTTCGAGTGTTATTGCTAACCACTAAGGGATGATGGTGGCTTTCGACTGTAAACTTAAGCGTAACTGCTGGAGTCTGGAGTTCAGGTTCAATGTTTTCTTCAGGGTCGGAAAGTTCTAGGTGTAGGTTATCTGAGTTTCCTCGCAGTACTTCAATTAAGCTCAGCAAAGAGTAGTTAGTGGAGAGTTGTCCGAAAGGAACGGGCTCAGGTTTTCTGTCTGAAGGGCAGTTTATTTGGCCCTTGGATTGGTGGATGCTTAAAAGACAAGACCTGCAGTAAGTGTGCCCACAGGACAAAGATATAGGCAAGTGGCTTTTAGAGTTATAGTGCTCTAAGCATATTAAGCAGGTAAGAGCGTCTTCGATTTTGGACTCCATGTCACAAACTTATCTGTAAATTAAGCATTAGTAATAGTTAAATCTTGTTCTGGATAGTTAACTACTTGGGAGTTTTTGGAAGGAACTGAAAAAGTAACTCTTTCTTCGGAGTCCAAGTCCCTTAATTCTTGTTCTATTTTTTGGATGTTTTGCACTAAGGCTTTTTGACTTTTGGAAGTTTTTGAGAAACTAAGTGCTTTAACTGAAGTTTGCTCAAAAACCTGCATAGCAATTCCGACTGCTTGCAGTAAACCAAATATTGATCCAAGTAAACTGCTTATCAGTAAGTTTAAGGTCTGTTTGTTTTTCCTTTTAGTGCTAAGAGCTGTGGTGTCTTGTTCAAAAAACAGGTAAACCTTTAAGGTACTGAAAATACTTATGTTTAAGTAGTCGTAAGCAGAACCCAAACTAGTTTTAGAAGGGGATACGTGGTAACCTGTGGCTTCAGTTTGTTCAACTTCGCTGTTAAATAAAGAAGGAGTCAGCATAAAAGTAGCGTTAGTAGGTTTGCTGCCTTGGAATACTTGGTTTGATTCACTAGCCATAACTACTCTGGCTGAACTGGTTTGGTTAGGAATTGAAGAGTTTGAAGCAACAGAGACTTCTATTCGCGGAGAATAGGACTTGGATTTCCCCATTCTTAAGTAAAGGTGGGAGTTATGACTTACTTTGCAGTTGTAGCATTCAAAAGTCACTATGCAGTTTTCCTTTACTTTCTTAGCTTCTAGGGAGTTAACTTCGTACTCGAAGCCACTTGACTCCAAATATACATCAAAGTCCTTTTGGCACTTTTCGGGGTAGTTGTAGAACTTAACAGACACAGAAAACTGGGAAGCACTGAACTCACGGTCCTTCAAAGTAATCATTGGGACAAGGCCTTTGAGTTCCTCAATGTTTTCATAGGAGTATATCAGAATAGTGTTAACTGCCAACAGCAGTCCTAAAACTAGAAAAACTAACGAAAACACTCCTCCTATGTAACTTTTCTGGAGAATTACTGGGCCATCAGTGTTATGCCGATCATCATATATATCAAACCTAGTTATCAACTTGCGGATTTCGTAGGACNTAAGGCCCACAAACAGAACTATAATCATCAAAGAAATAACAACTATTTGGGCTTCTAGAGTGAAAAAACTCTGGACTGAGTCAGGTGAGTAGTTCGAAGGCTGCTGTTGTGTGAACTCAGAAGATTCTAAACTCTCAATGGGGTAGGAAGTTCCCAGAGGGCAGTTTTGCCACATTTCACAGCGCTTGCACGAAGAAGAACCCCTTTCTGCAGCAAAGGTGCCTTTTGGGCAAGGCAAGCAGTGCACAGAGCCTAGTGTTTCACTAAAAGTGCCAGGTGGGCATTCTTCACAGTGATTAGCTCCTAAGTGATGATTGTAGGTGCCCTTGGGGCATAATTGGCAAGTGCCGTTGTAAAAAGTGCCTTCACTGCACTTCCAAGACTCATCTGAAACTTTGTAAAACCTACCAGAGTTGACTTTATTCCTTACTATATTTATGAAAGCACTTCCTCCGCCGTGAATGTAAACTGAGTTTCTGAAGTAACAACTAGCTGCTTCAAAGACTGGAACATTTAAGTTTCCTACTACTTCCCATACTCCAGTTTCTGCTGAAAAGGTTTTAATGTAGTCAAACGCAGTATCTCCCCAGTAAGTTCCTCCGAAACTGTAATAGAGCTCTTTGTCTACCTTTTCTATACTTGAGCTCGAAACTACTTGACTGTATTTTGCTCGGTTTTCAACAAGCAGGTTGCTGAAAACTTCAGTAGTAGCGTTGAACTTCCAAACATCGCTTACCATTCCTTGCACTTCATTATACCCATTCAACAAAGTCACAGAGTCCCCTTCCGCAAAGCACTTGGGAGATTCAACAGACAAAATTCTGTTATCTGCAAAGCTTTGGACTGATTCTTTTTCAAGATCAATTACCCAGAGTTTGTTGGAGCCTTTTCGAGTCTTTTTGATTCCTCCAAATACAAACATGTGAGTTTCACTAGCGCTCATACAACTGCGGGTTCTAGCACTGACCCCAGAAATCTGGAGTTGTTCCCAAGTATTAGTTAGGGTGTTGTACCTGTAAAAGTCTGAGTACACCTCTAAGTCCCTTTCTCCTCCGAACAGCACAAAGAAGTGGTGGTGCTTTGCAGCAGCATAACCTGACCTTTTAGAAGGAACTTGACCTGAAGGTTCTACTTGTTCCCACTTTTCATTGATTGGGTCAAATTTCCAAAGGTCATTTAAACTAAGTAGCAATTACTATTCACCATTGGACCCTTTGCCTCCAAAAAGCCAGAACTTAGAATCTATTGCCAGCATGGAATGAAAACTGCGTGGTTTAGGACTTGGGAAGTCAGGCGAGAGTTCCGATATGTTCAAACTAGGAAGGTCTAATTCATATATGCTGTTTTTGTTTTCATTATTTAAGAATCCTTGGAGGATGTATGCTTTGTTTCCGTCTTTAACAAGTGCAAACCCATCTCCACCTATAATGGCATTTTTAGCAAGTTCCCATTTAGCTGGGTTGTTCAAGTTCAACTTCCAAATCTCAGTTATGTAATTAATTCCAAAGTCGTCGTAACCAAACACACAGTACAACCAGTCATTGTGGACAAAAAACCCCGGTAAGTGCCTGGCTTTTAGTCTATTCAGTGGTTTAGAAACAGTCCAAGTTTTTGTGGACAAGTCGTAGAAGTATAAGTCCAAGTTAGCCAAAGACCAATCTTTTTTAACTCCTCCCCAAACTATCAATTTGTTGTTCCAGTAAACCAAATTGCATCTTTCCACTTTGCTGGGAACATCCCCTTTACCTTCTAGTTTGGTCCACTTTTCGCCAGAAAACTCGTAAAGTTCATTGTTAACGTGGTTTTTTGAACGCCCTCCAAAAATCCAAGCTTTTTCGTCGGTATACGCAACTCCAGACCAGGCCCTGAAAAGTGGAGAGTCAATTTTCAGCCTTTCCCAGGTTTCTTGTTCTAGGTCGAACTTCCACGTATCGCCCGACAATCCTACTTGAGTTCTGCCTCCGTAGAGGTAAATCTGTCCTTGGTTCACAAACATTGCATGGCCATTTCTTCCTTGGGGAATTTCTGTGCCTGTGTAAATCATTTGACTCCAAGTTTTGGAAGTCAAGTTGAATTTCCACATGTCGTTTAGAAGAAACTCGTCATTGGTGCCTCCAAACATAAGCAATGAATCTCCAGACTTAACTGCCTTGGAATTATACCTAAACTCAGGTGGAGTGCCTGTTTGGGGGATCATGCTTAATTCCAGTGCTTGTGCTACAGCAAACCAGAAAATCATTCTTATTGTTTACAAAACATGAGTTAATAAAATGGACTTTTTGAAGGACCTGCTTTTAGGAAATGCCTTTACAGAGGACTCTCTTTTTAGCGACGACGGAGGTCCTGGGTGTGCTTCCCAGATGACTAACACTTACAGAGTAGGAGTGTCCTTAGCTTCAGTAACTACTACTTAGTTAGCTTGCCACTACTTGTTGTTCAGGTGCTTGACCGGCCCTTTTGTGGAGTCAAACATTCAAAAA
>PR_CR_10_Liq_1_inCRDRAFT_1001688_pt1 | contig 12098 bp, 14 predicted proteins | sample PRCRCaboRojoPR_3_FD_10241 | JGI IMG/M metagenome (IMG submission 10241) | reverse complement strand
AGTCGTCTTGCCGTGGTCAACGTGACCAACGGTCCCGATGTTCACATGCGGTTTCGAACGATCAAACTTTTCCTTTGCCATCCTTCAGGCGCCTCGTGGTTCGGGGGTCGCCATCGACCCGGTTCATCTCCGCGCGCCGTTTATTGCGTGGGTCAGGGAAAATCAAGCGTCAGTTGGCGGCACTCGCTGCCGCATCCGGTCCGGCGTTTTCCGCGCCGTCGACCCCGGCCACCAGGCTGCTGGCAGACAGCGTCGCCGCATCCGCATCAGGGGCCATCACCTCGGGTTCGATCACCGTCTCGTCCGGCAGCGCCGGCCCGTCCGGGGAGCCCTCGGACGCCGCCGCGGCCGGGCCCGCGTCTTCCCCGCCAAACCAGTTCTCTTCCTTGTTCATCCGCACCAGCCAGCGTTCGATCTGCTTGGCCAGGTTGTAGGTCAGATTCTCCATCTGGGTTTCCTTGGACTGGGTCAGCCCCGAGCCCACGACCGTTTCGCCGGACAGGCTTTCGAGAACCGTGAATTGCTGGGGTTCGTCATTGAGCTTGCGTCCCTCGGCGTCGTCCCACGCAGTCACGTTCACGATCAGCACCGACTTCGGAGACAGCACCACGGGGATGCCCGGCTGGGCCAGCACGTAGCCCTCGACCGAGATGCCCAGGTGATAGAGCCGTTCGCCCTCGTAGCGGCCGAACCGGTCCGAGATGGCCTTTTTGACCGCTTCGATCCATTCCTCGTTGCTGGCCTCGCGCGAGACGGGGCCCTGCACGATGTTGGGCGCCACCACAACGTTGTGCCCGAGTGCGAAATTGCCAAGCGGCACCGGCGGCTCTTGCAGGTCCTGCACGGCGCAGCCGGCAAGGGACAGGATCAGGGCGAAGATTGCGGTGAGGCGCAGCATGGTCGTCTCCGTGTGATGGGCCCTGCCCGGATAGCCCAGCCGGGCCCCTGCTGCAATCATTGCGGACTGACAGTTGCGTCAGCGGCAGTAGGACCCGCTACGGTAGCGCGCGGTGTCGAAATGAAAGTGATCGCGGTGAAACGCGTTCGCCTCGGGACCGAGCACGGTGCCGAACGGCCCGCAGGCGCGGGCATGCATCTTGCGCAGTATCGCGCCCTGCCCCTGCTGGGTCCATCCCCGCAGCACCGTGATCTCGGACCCGTCGCGCATTCGGAAACCGGCGATGTCGATCGCGCGTCCCTTGCCATGCTCCGAGATCCGCGCGCCCCGCTGGTTGTTGCGGGTCCGGCAGGCGTAATGGGCCACCACGTGGATCTCGCGCCCCCCGCCGCCGGTCTGGCCCACGGCGGGTTTCATGCCCCGGTCGACCCAGGATTTCAGCGCCTTCGCGGTGCCGCAATCCATCACCGCCCGCTGGCTGAGCGCGACGCCCGAGACGCTGCGCAACCGCACGGCGCTGGCCACGCCGCAACCCGCGATCTCTCCGGGCACGGTGCCGATTTCCTCGCCCTGCAGATCGGTGTCCCCACAGACCGCGCCACGGGCCAGGGCCTGACGCTTGGCCATCGCCTTTTGCTCGACCGTGCCGGGGCGCTTGAGCGGGCGCAGGGTCGTGGACAGGCCCGCGACAAAGGCCAGCTGGGCCGCGGCGGCCTCTTCGATGGCATCGGGGCGCAGGCTGGGGCGCAGGCGCGGCAGGGCCGTGGCCAGCGGCACCGCTGGGCTCAACTCTGGGGTGTCGGGGCGGGCGGTCTCCGGCCGGGACAGCGCCGCGATCTGCTGCATTTCCGCCGGATCGGCGTCGCCTTCGGCCATAGGGCGGAGTTCGGGGCGCAGGCTCGTCTCGGGTGCCGCGGCGAAGGCGGGCCCGCCCAGTGCGCACAGCGCAAGGATCAGCACCGCCGCCCTCATCCGTCCCGCTTCACCCGGCCGAAATCCGGCGCGTCGGTGTCCTGACCGGCCTCGATGATCCCGCGGCGAATGGCGCGGGTGCGGGTGAAATAGGCATGCAGGTGGTCGCCATCTCCGGTGCGGATCGCCCGTTGCAACGCAAACAGCTCTTCGGTGAAGCGCCCCAGGATCTCGAGCGTGGCGTCCTTGTTCGTCAGGAACACGTCACGCCACATGGTCGGGTCGCTGGCCGCGATGCGGGTGAAGTCGCGGAACCCGGCGGCGGAATACTTGATGACCTCGCTGTCGGTCACCCGGCGCAAGTCGTCGGCCACGCCCACCATCGTATAGGCGATGAGATGCGGCGCGTGGCTGGTGACGGCCAGCACCAGATCGTGGTGATCGGGATCCATCTCGTCGACATAGGAGCCCATGCCTTCCCACAGCGTGCGCAGTCGCGCGACGGCCTGGGGATCGCTGCCCGTGACCGGGACGAGCAGGCACCAGCGGTTGTCGAACAGCTCGGCAAAGCCCGACTCGGGCCCCGAATGCTCTGTCCCTGCCAGCGGATGGCCGGGTACGAAATGGACGCCCGCGGGGATATGGGGGCCGACCGCGTCGATCACGGCGCGCTTGACCGAGCCCACATCCGACACCGTGGCCCCCGGTTTCAGCATCGGGCCGATCTCTTTTGCCACCGCTCCCATGGCGCCCACGGGCACGCACAGAACGACAAGGTCGGCGCCGTCGACCGCTTCGGCCGCGCTGTCGCAGACCCGGTCGCACAGGCCGATGCGGCGGGCGGTCTCGCGGGTCTCGGCAGAGCGGGCATAGCCCGTGACCTCGCCCGCGAGGCCAGCGCGCTTCATCGCCCAGAACATTGACGACGCGATCAGCCCCAGCCCGATCAGGGCCACGCGGTCATAGACCACGCTCACCGGGCACCGCCCTTGAACTGGCCAATCGCGTGGGCCACACGGCGGCAGGCGGATTCGTCACCCACCGTGATGCGCAGGCAGTGCGGCAGCTTGTAGCTGCCGACCCGGCGCACGATCAGGCCCTGGGTCTTGAGATAGGCGTCACAGGCCTCGGCCTCGTCCGCCGATCCGAAGCGCGCGAGGATGAAATTCGCGGTCGAGGTGTCCGAGGGCACGCCGTGTTCGGCCAGCGCCTCGGCCAGCCAGGCGCGCAGGCGGGTGTTGTCGGTGCGGCATTTCTCGGCCCAGTCGCGGTCGCGGATCGCGGCCTCGGCGGCGGCCAGTGCCGCCGTCGACAGGTTGAATGGCCCGCGTACACGGTTCAGCACGTCGATGATCGGCTTCGGGCCATAGCCCCAACCCACGCGCAGCCCGCCCAGCCCGTAAAGCTTGGAAAAGGTGCGGGTCATCACGACGGTCTCTCGCGCGTCGATCAGCGCGGCGCCGCCATCGTAGCCCTCGACATATTCGGCATAGGCCCCGTCGATGACCAGCAGCACATGGGGCGGCAGCGCATCGGCCAGCCGGGCCAGTTCAGCCTCGCCGATCATGGTGCCGGTCGGGTTGTTCGGGTTCGCCAGAAAGACCAGCCGTGTGCGGTCGGTCACCGCGTCGAGGATCGCGTCGATATCGGTCACGCGCTCGCGCTCGGGCACCTCCACGGGCGTGCCGCCCGCGGCAAGGGTCGAGATACGGTACATGGCAAAGCCGTGTTCGGTATGGATCACCTCGTCGCCCGGTCCGACATAGGCCTGGCACAGAAAGGTGATGATCTCGTCCGAGCCCACGCCACAGATGATCCGCTCGGGGTCAAGGCCATGGACCTCCCCGATGGCCGCACGCAGTTTCGCGTGATCGGTCGAGGGATAGCGATGCAGGTCGAAGGCCGCGCGGCGATACGCCTCCACCGCGGCTTCGGACGGCCCGAACGGATTCTCGTTCGAGCTGAGCTTGACGACATTGCTGACCCCGTCGATCTGAGACGCCCCGCCTTCGTAAAGCGCGATGTCCATGATCCCGGGCTGTGGCGTGATGGCAGTCATGATCCCTCCGGTCCGGGCTGTCTTAGCGCCCGGGGGGCGAGGTGAAAAGCCGTGAAACGACGCGTTGGCGCGGTTGTGTCCACCGGGCGACGTCATGACAAGCGCTGCCAAACATGGGCTGCCCTTAGGGCGCGCAGGAAACGCCCGGATCCTTGCGGCCATCGCTCATATCGCTGTCGTCGTGTCGCAAAACATGGCAGGCTCCGCCCGTGTCCTCCGTCTCCACGTGGTCTTGGTGCCCCCGCGCCCCGGGCCTGACCCGGGGCCTCTGGTCGATGCCCTGCTCACGGGGCGGTTACGCACGAAGCAGCGGCGCGATGATGTCGCAAGCCTGGAACGCGCAGCCCCAGGCGCACAAACGCCCAGAAGGGTGTCCGCGGGGCCGCACCCGTGATCTCGGGGTCAGGGCGCCCTCCGCTTGCAGGGACTCTGATACAGATTCACAGCATCCCCCCAAACACAAAAAGGCCCGCCACCAGGGCGGGCCTTCGCATCTTGCAAAACCGCAGAAGTCTTAGTTCTGCGCGTAGTATTCGATGACGAGGTTTGGTTCCATCTGCACCGCGTAGGGCACGTCGCCCAGGCCCGGGGTGCGGACGAATTTCGCGGTCAGCTTGGCGTGGTCGGCCTCGATGTAATCGGGCACGTCGCGCTCGGGCAGCTGGGTCGCTTCGAGGATCGCGGCCATCTGCTTGGACTTCTCGCGGACCTCGACCACATCGCCTTCCTTCACGCGGTAGGAGGGGATGTTGACGCGCTGGCCGTTCACCAGGACATGGCCGTGGTTCACGAACTGGCGCGCTGCAAAGATGGTCGACACGAACTTGGCGCGGTAGACGACCGCGTCGAGGCGGCGTTCCAGCAGACCGATGAGCAGCTCACCGGTGTCGCCGCGCAGACGCTCGGCCTCGCGGTAGATGCGGCGGAACTGCTTTTCGGTCAGGTCGCCATAATGGCCCTTGAGCTTTTGCTTGGCGCGCAGCTGCAGGCCGAAATCCGACATCTTGCCCTTGCGGCGCTGGCCGTGCTGGCCGGGGCCGTATTCGCGGCGGTTGACGGGGGATTTCGGACGGCCCCAGATGTTTTCACCCATCCGGCGGTCGATCTTGTACTTGGCAGACGTGCGTTTGGTCACGGCTGATCTCCTTCTCTGACGCGCAGCCCCGGCGGGGCCGCTATGAAGGGCGTTGTCCTCTGGTCTTACCCGGTTGCCCGGCGCCCGACAGGCATCCCCTTGCGGGGGCCGCCAACACCAATGAAGCCGCGCTTATACGCGCGCGATTTGCAGAGTCAACCGCGATTGCCCGCTGCGCGCGGCCCGCCCAGCGCCGCCACGGGGCCATGGCGCGGGCAGGTCACGATATGGTCGTTCACAATGCCGACCGCCTGCATGAAGGCATAGACGATGGTGGGCCCGCAAAACGTGAAACCCGCCGCCTTCAGATCCTTGGAGATCCGTTGCGACAGGGGTGTCTGCGCGGGCACCTCGGCCATGGTGGCCCGGTTGGTCTGAAGCGGGCGGCTCTCGACATAATCCCACAGGAAGCGGTCGAAGCCCTTGCGCGCCTCGATCTCGGCCCAGGCGCGGGCATTGGAGATGGCGCCCTCGATCTTGCCGCGGTGGCGCACGATGCCGGGATCGGCCAGGCAGCGCGCGATCTCGGCCTCGCCCCAGCGCGCGATCCTTTCGGGGTCGAACCCGTCAAAGGCCGCGCGGAAATTGTCGCGCTTTTTCAAGATCGTGATCCAGCTCAGCCCGGCCTGGAACCCGTCGAGCACCAGTTTTTCAAAAAGCGCGCGGCTGTCGTATTCCGGCACGCCCCATTCGGTATCGTGGTAGTCCAGATAGATCTGCTCGGGCCCCGCCCAGCTGCATCTGTCGCCCATGGCAGACCCCTTTTGCCCAGGTGGCGGCCAGACTAGATCGGATTTGAGCGAATTCCGACCTTTAAGTGCGGGTTTACACCTCATGGCGCATGGTCCCCCGGACTGGAGGGCAGGCCGTGCGCCGACGACGCTTGAAACGCAAACCGAACCGGGCGGGCGCCAATGCGCTCGACATGGCCGTGGCCGCGCGGGACCGCGACGTCGTTGCCATGGTGCAACGCGCGGTCGCCCATCGCGAGGTGATGCTGGCCTATCAGCCGGTGGTGACCGCTGGCCCAGGCGGCGGCATCGCCTTTTACGAGGGGCTGATCCGGGTGCTGGACGACACCGGCCGGGTGATCCCCGCGCGCGATTTCATCACCCAGATCGAAAGCATGGAAACCGGCCGCGATATCGATTGCCTCGCGCTCGAACTTGGGCTTCAGGCCCTGACCGAGGTGCCCGATCTGCGCCTGTCGATCAACATGTCCGCCCGCTCCATCGGCTACGGGCGCTGGATGCAGACCCTGCGCCGGGGCCTGGCCCGCGACGAGACGGCGGGCGAACGGCTGATCCTCGAGATCACCGAAACCTCGGCCCTGACCGTGCCGGAACTGATCGGCGGCTTCATGCGCGAATTGCAGGCCGAGGGAATCGCCTTTGCCCTTGACGATTTCGGCGCGGGCTACACCGCCTTTCGCTATTTTCGCGACTACTCGTTCGATATCGTCAAAATCGACGGCCAGTTCATCCGCAAGGTCGCAACGGACCGCGCGAACCAGGTGATCACCACCGCGATGGTCCATATCGCGCGCCATTTCGACATGCTTGTCGTTGCGGAAACCGTAGAAAATCAGGAAGATGCCGCCTACCTGGCCTCGATCGGGGTGGACTGTCTGCAGGGCTACTACTTCGGCGCGCCGACCCTGACCCCGCCCTGGACGGACGGCACGCGGCATCGTGCCCAAGGCTGAGCGCGACGGCGCGGGTTGCTGCGATGCGGCGATTGCAATAATGACGCAAGGGCATGGCGGGGACCGGGGCCCGCGGCGTCGGACCAGGCCTTGGGTTGTCCCGCCGGACATATTTCGGTGGAGGAGATCTCATGACCAATGTCGTCATCGCCAGCGCAGCCCGCACACCCGTGGGCAGCTTCAACGGGTCCTTTGCGACCACACCCGCACACGACCTTGGTGCCACCGTGCTCGACGCGCTGGTTGCGCGTGCCGGGATCGACAAGGCCGATGTCTCGGAAACCATTCTGGGCCAAGTGCTGACCGCCGGCCAGGGCCAAAACCCCGCCCGGCAGGCGCATATCAATGCGGGCCTGCCCAAGGAAAGCGCTGCATGGTCGATCAACCAGGTCTGCGGCTCGGGCCTGCGCGCCGTGGCACTGGCGGCACAGCATATCCAGCGCTGGGCGATGCGGCCATCGTCGCCGCCGGCGGTCAGGAGAATATGTCGCTCAGCCCCCATGTCGCGCATCTGCGTGTGGGCCACAAAATGGGCGATGTGAAATACATCGACAGCATGATCCGTGACGGTCTGTGGGACGCCTTCAACGGCTACCACATGGGCCAGACGGCCGAGAACGTGGCCGACCAGTGGCAGATCACCCGTGACATGCAGGACGAATTCGCCGTGGCCTCGCAGAACAAGGCCGAGGCCGCCCAGAAGGCGGGCAAGTTCGACGACGAGATCGTCCCCTTCACCGTCAAGCACCGCAAGGGCGACATCGTCGTGGACAAGGACGAATACATCCGCCACGGCGCGACCATGGAAGCCATGCAGAAACTGCGCCCCGCCTTCACCAAGGACGGGTCGGTCACCGCGGCCAATGCCTCGGGCCTGAATGACGGCGCGGCAGGCGCCCTTCTGATGACCGCGGACGAGGCCGAAAAGCGCGGGATCGAACCGCTGGCGCGCATCGCGTCCTACGCCACCGCGGGTCTCGACCCGTCGATCATGGGCGTGGGCCCGATCCATGCCTCGCGCAAGGCGCTGGAAAAGGCGGGCTGGACAGCCGCGGATCTGGACCTCGTGGAGGCCAACGAAGCCTTTGCCGCACAGGCCTGCGCGGTGAACAAGGACATGGGCTGGGATCCGGCCATCGTGAACGTGAACGGCGGCGCCATCGCCATCGGCCACCCGATTGGCGCATCGGGCGCGCGCATCTTGAACACCCTGCTGTTCGAAATGCAGCGTCGCGGCGCCAAGAAGGGCCTGGCGACTCTCTGCATCGGTGGCGGCATGGGCGTGGCCATGTGCCTCGAGCGCCCCTGACCGGGTCCGTCAGGATGACGAAGGGGCGCTCCGGCGCCCCTTTTGGCGCGGAGATGGTTGCATGCGGATGATCGTTGCACTCCTCTGCGTCTTGTACCTCGCCCTCGGGTCGGCGGCCCATGCGCAGGACGCAGAAGCCCAACGCGCACCTGCCGAGATCGCCCTTGGGATTTACATCAACAACATCCCCGCCATCGACCCCGAGACCAACAGTTTCGAACTCGATGCGTTCTTCCGTTTAACCTGGGACGATCCCACGCTCGACCCGGTGCGCACGATGGAGGTGGCGAACCCCTATCATGGCTGGCAAGCCCGGATCACGCCGGTTTTCGACTCGCCTCAGCGGCTGGAGGATGGACGTTTTTTCAACATTCTGCGCTATCAGGGACGCTTTGCCGCACCGCTGGACCTCGGGGACTACCCGTTCGACCGGCATGTGCTGCGCGTGGTGCTGCGCGACACCCATACTGGCGCGCGCGCGGTGATCTATCGCCCCGACAGCGCCCCGGCCGCCATCGCGCCGGATGTCACATTGAAGAGCTATCGGATCGGCACGCCGTCGCTCACCGTGACCGACCCCGGTCCGCCGCCGGAATTCGGGCCTACGGCGCTGGCAGGCGCCAGCACGACAAGCCGGGCGGAGTTGACGATCCCGCTGAGTCGGAATGGCGCGGTTTTCGGAACAAAAACGATCTTTCCGATCCTCGTGATCGTTGTAATGGGGCTTTTGGCGTTGTTTCTCGACCACGATCTTGCCTCGGCGCGGGTCGGGCTTTTGGCCACGACGTTGCTCAGCCTGATCGTGCTGCAACTCAGCACCGCGCCCAGTTCGCATGCGCTGACCCTGCTTGATACGCTTTTCATTCTCGGGCGGCTGATCCTGGCGATCGGGCTGTTGCGGGTCGTGCTATCCCACCACGCCCATCTGCACGGCGGCGGCGCGGCTGCGCTGCGCACGGACCGGAGCGCAGCGCTGGCCCTGATTTGCGCGCTTTTTGCCGGAACCGTCGCCCTTTCGGCCGCGCATGTCCTGATCTGATGGTGCACGAGCGAGGTAATATAGTTGCGCTCGGCCGGGCATGCACATAACAAAAGAACAACACACACTTACGCCAGACTGGAGGATATCATGGCAAGAGTTGCACTCGTCACGGGCGGAAGCCGCGGCATCGGCGAAGCCATTTCCAAGGCCCTCAAGGCCGAAGGATACGAGGTCGCCGCGACCTATGCCGGGAATGATGAAAAGGCGGCGAAATTCACCGAAGAGACCGGCATCAAGACCTACAAGTGGAACGTGGCCGATTACGCCGCCTCCAAGGCCGGGATCGAACAGGTCGAGGCCGATCTGGGCCCGATCGACATCGTGGTGGCCAATGCGGGCATCACCCGCGACGCGCCCTTCCACAAGATGAGCCCCGAACAGTGGCAAGAGGTGATCGACACCAACCTCACCGGCGTCTTCAACACCGTCCACCCGGTCTGGCCCGGCATGCGCGAGCGCGGCTTTGGCCGGATCATCGTGATCTCGTCGATCAACGGGCAGAAGGGCCAGTTCGCCCAGGTGAACTATGCCGCGACCAAGGCGGGCGATCTGGGAATCATCAAGAGCCTTGCCCAGGAAGGCGCAGCCAAGGGCATCACCGCCAACGCGGTCTGCCCGGGCTATATCGCCACTGAAATGGTGATGGCGGTGCCGGAAAAGGTGCGCGAAGCGATCATCGGCCAGATCCCGGCGGGCCGCCTTGGCGAGCCCGAGGAAATCGCGCGCTGCGTGGCGTTTCTGGCCTCGGACGACGCGGGCTTCATCAACGGCTCGACCATCTCGGCCAATGGCGGGCAGTTCTTCGTCTGACCGCTCATTGAGCCCGTGCGGGCTGTCTTCGCAAACGCCCCGGCCCAACGGTCGGGGCGTTTGTCCTTCAGGCGAGAAAAGCCCGCAGGTCCTTGCCGCGCTCATCTGTGCACCTGCGCACCAAGGCGGCGCTTTTTCACGTGTTTCTCTGCAAATCTGTTTGTCTATATCTGCGCAAACGCCGCACAGGAGATTTGCAGATGCTCGATCAGATCAAGGGGTTGCACCACGTCACGTCGCTTGCCAGTGACGCGCAGCAAAACAACGACTTTTTCACCAAAACACTCGGCCTGCGCCGGGTGAAGAAAACCGTCAATTTCGACGCGCCCGAGGTCTATCACCTTTACTACGGCGACGAGATGGGCACGCCCGGCACGGTCATGACCTATTTCCCATTCCAACGCGCCCGCCGCGGCCGCCCTGGCACGGGCGAGGTTGGCATCACGCAATTCTCGGTCCCGCAGGGTAGTCTGGGCTTCTGGACCGACCGGCTGAGCACCATGGGCGTCAAGGGGCTGTCGGAGGACACAGCCTTTGGCGAAAACCGCCTGCGCTTCCAAGGGCCCGATGGCGACGGTTTCGCGCTGGTCGAGGTGGCAGAGGACGGCCGCGCGCCTTGGGTCACCGACACGGTCAGCGCCGATGTGGCCATCCGAGGCTTTCACTCCGCCCGCATGCGCCTGCGCGACCGGGGCGCCTCGGCCGAACTCTTGCGCTTCATGGGCTACGAGAAACAGGCGACAGAGGGCGACCTGACCCGCTATGCCGTGCCCGGTGGCAACGACGCGCGGGTGATCGAGATCGAAGAACTGCCCGGCGCGGCACCGTCCGAACAGGGCGCGGGATCGGTCCACCATATCGCCTTTGCGGTGGACGACCGCGAAAGGCAGCTTGAGGTGCGCAAGGCGCTGATGGACACAGGCTATCAGGTTACACCGGTGATCGACCGGGACTATTTCTGGGCGATCTATTTCCGCAGCCCGGGTGGCGTTCTGTTCGAGGTCGCCACGAACGAGCCCGGCTTCGACCGCGACGAAGAGCCCGCGCATCTGGGTGAACGCCTGCGCATTCCCGCGCAGCACGCCCATCTGCGCGACATCCTGGAACAACGCTACCTGCCGAGGCTTCATGACTGAGTATCATTTCGCCGAAACCAAGGGCGTGCCGGGCGCGCCGCTGATTTTCACCTTTCACGGCACGGGCGGGGACGAGACCCAGTTTCACGGGCTCGCCCGGCAGCTGATGCCCGACGCGCATGTGATCTCGCCCCGGGGCGACGTGTCGGAGCATGGCCATCTGCGCTTCTTCCGCCGCAAGGCCGAGGGCGTCTATGACATGGACGACCTGGCCGCTCGAACCGGGGCGATGGCCGATTTCCTGCGCGCACGGATCGCCGAAACGGGCGCGCGCCGCGTGATCGGCCTGGGCTATTCGAACGGGGCCAACATCCTGGCCTCGGTCATGCTGTCGGTGCCCGGGTTGGTGCGCGAGGCCGTGCTGATGCATCCGCTGATCCCGTGGACGCCCGACGCCCAGCCGGGGTTGGCCGGTGCCCGGGTTCTCATCACGGCGAGCCAGCGCGACCCGATCTGCCCGGCCGCGATGACCGAGGCGCTGGCCAAGTATCTGACCGCTCAGGGCGTGGACACGCAAACGCAGTGGCATCCGGGCGGGCATGAGATCGACCGCAGTGAACTCACCGCCGTCACCCGTTTCCTCGCGGATGCCTGAAAAAACCTCCCCCGGTGCGACCCCGGGGGAGGTTTTCTTTGCGAGGGGGGTGATCAGACCGGCGGGCGCGCGCCTGCGGTCAGGCCCCGTCCCGCTGCCGGCGAAACAGCGCGCGGAAGAGATCCGCGGTAAAGGCACCGCGGGCCTCGTGGGCGGCGCGAATTGCATCTCGGGTGCGTCGGTTCGGTGTGGTTTCGAACATGGGTCGGTCCTTTCAGGGGAACAGTTCAACTGAGCTGAATATGGCGCTTGACCTTTGCCCTCACAAACGAGACTTTTGGCAGGCACAGATAAGAAATTCTTGACCATGGCCGACCGCCTGCCACCGCTCACCGCACTCCGCGCCTTTGACGCCGCCGCGCGGCACATGTCCTTTGCCGCCGCCGCGGCCGAGCTCAACGTGACCCCGGCGGCCCTGTCCTTTCAGATCAAGTCGCTGGAAGAGCATCTGGGCCAGCCGCTGTTTCGCCGCCTGACCCGCGCGGTGGAGCTGACCG
>PR_CR_10_Liq_1_inCRDRAFT_1001686_pt1 | contig 12121 bp, 11 predicted proteins | sample PRCRCaboRojoPR_3_FD_10241 | JGI IMG/M metagenome (IMG submission 10241) | reverse complement strand
GCTTTGGCGCCCTGTTCCTTGAAGCGCTCGGCGGCATCTTCCATCAATTGATTCATGTCCGCACCGCCGGGATGGTGCTCCACGGTGGCGCCGTGGAGCTTGTCCATCAGGACATTTCCGTTTTCGAGATAGGGGGTGTCGGTGCGTCCTGTGCGGTTCTCAAGGAGGACGTGACAGTCCATCCCGACCTTCGCAGCTGCGGCGGCGGTCTGGCGGGCATGATTCGACTGCGTCGCCCCCTGGGTGATGACCACGTCGGCTTTTTTCTCCAGTGCATCAGCAATGAGGAATTCAAGTTTTCGGGTCTTGTTGCCACCGGTGCTCAGGCCGGTGCAGTCATCCCGCTTGATCCAGAGGTTCGGGCCACCCAACCACTCGGTCAGCCGCGGCATAGGCTCGAGGGGGGTTGGCAGGTGACCGAGTGAAATCCTTGGATAGCGGGCGAGATGCATCATGACCTCCAGTCAGATTGTGATGTGCGTAAAGCAGAATGCTTGCGAAGTTAAGCTTTGTGGTTGGCTATGCGCCAATGCCGCTTTTCTGGGGTCGATAAACGGATGGCATAGAGCTGTGGTAGCGTCGTGGAAGATGCAAGGAGGTGATCCGTGAAGCTCACCTGGCTGGAAGATTTCCTCGAGCTGGTTGACAGTGAAACGTTCTCGGCGGCGGCACAACGGCGCAACATCACCCAGCCTGCGTTTTCCAGACGGATCAAGATGCTTGAGGAGTGGTTTGGCGCTGAGCTTGTCGATCGGCGAGCGAATCAGTTCCAGCTAACCGAGACCGCGCTTCGCTACGAGCCGGAGATTCGAGCCCTTGTCCAGCGCTGGCAGGATCTACGCGTTCGGGTCGCTGCGGATCCGGCCGAACAGCCGCAGCTGACGGTGACCACCCAGCACACACTCATGCTCACGCACTTGCCTGGATGGCTGCAGTTATTCCAGCGCTGGCAACCCGCTACCCGGTTCCAGGTTCGCACCGGCGATCTCGATGAATGTGTCTCGCAGATTGCCAGTGGTGCGTCGGATGTCCTGATCGCCTATCGCGCGGGCACGCGTGCCGGGGTGCCTGGGGATGAGCTGGCTAACCTCGAATGTCTTGCGGTTGCCGAGGAGACACTGGTCCCGACCGTGTCGCCCCAGTCCAATGGTCAAATCGCTGGTTGGCCGGGCTTGCTCCAATTGATCAATTATGCGCCCGAGAGCTTTCTGGGTCGGGTTGTGCGAGATCTGTGCCGGAACCAGATTGGTCCGGCGGTTGAGGTCGAGACCGTGTGTGAAACCTCCTTCGCGGCCGGGATCAAGTCCATGTGTCTGGCAGGCCTCGGCGTAGCGTGGCTGCCGCATGCGCTGGTAAAAGAAGAGCTGGCAGAAGGGCGTCTTATCTCACTGGCGGATCGTCTGCCCGCTCCCAATCTGGAGATCCACGTCTGTCGACTGACCGATTACGTCAACCCCGCGCTCGACGCGCTGTGGACCCGCATTCGAGAGACCACGCGCAAAAGCCATGGCCACTCGGACTAGGTGCGAGATGCACGAGCCATGCGCTAAAAAGGCTCAAGCGAGCGACGTTTTGGGGCGTTCTGACCAGCGTCGGTGCACTTATACTGTTTCTTTATGGCCTTAACTGAATGGGCATTGGCGTTGCATTTTAAAACTGCCTGATGATGAACCTCGTAGCGGATTCCTACGGGTTGCCCGCTACAGCAACTGGCTCGTACCAAAGTTACAGAGGGGGTCGTCATGGACACCAGCAAAGCAATCAAAAGCGCCTGGCTCGCCGGCACCGCCGCCATTGCCCTCGGCGTCGCCGGAGCGGTCAGTGCCGAGACGGTGATTCGTATTGCCCATCCCAATGTCCCGGAGCATCCCATGGGGCAGGGGTTTGAGTACTTCAAGGAGATGATCGAGACACGCAGCGATGGAGAGTTCCGTGTCCAGATCTTCGACAGCAGTAAATTCGGCGATTTCGACAGCGTCGTCCAGGGGCTGCAGACCAACACCCTGCAGATGGGATCGGCCTCGACACCCAATCTCTCGCCGTTCTCGGATAACTTCCTGATCTTTGATATGCCCTTTCTGATCCCTGATTATGAATCGGCGGATCTGATCACCGACGGGCCCATCGGCAAGGAGGCCGCGCAGTCTCTCGAATCAAGCGGGATTCTGGGGCTGGGGTATATCGAAATCGGCTTCCGCCACCTGTTCAACAATCAGCGGGCGATCGAGTCGCTGGATGATACGGATGGCCTTAAGATCCGCTCAACGCCCAGTCAGGCTCACATCAAGACCCTTGAGTCATTTGGTGTAAACCCGACGCCGGTGGCGTGGAGCGAGGTGTACACGGCCATGCAGCAGGAAACGGTTGATGGGATCGACATTGATCTCAACCTTGCCTGGTACAACAACTTCCACGAAGTAACAGACAACCTGACGTTGGTCGGGTCGCTCTACAGTCCCCACCTGGTGATGCTCAGCAAGCCGTTCTACGACTCGCTCGATCCGGCGGATCAGTTGATGGTGCTGGAGGCATTCACCGAGATGAAGCTGTTCCAGCGCAATCTCATTCGCAGCAACGAAGAACGTATCCTTGAGCAGATGGCCGAAGAAGGCGTTGAGATCGTCGAGCTCTCTGAGCAGCAGCGCGAGGCCTGGATGGAGGCCGCCCAGCCGGTTTATGACGAATTCGGCGATGAGGTTGGCCGGGATCTGATCGAAGCTGCTCGCCAGACCATCGAGGCGAATCAGTAGGGCTGGTTCTGCTTGATGATTGATGCCGTCGCGGTGCATTGCATCGCGGCGGCTCTTCAAACCGAAGGGGAGGGGGGATGCGAATCATCACCGCACTCGATCGCCTCGAAGAAGTCGTTGCCTCGCTTTGTCTTGTCGGGATGGTGGTGACGATTTCACTTCAGGTGTTCAATCGCTATGTCCTGGGTAGCTCCCTTTATTGGTCTGAAGAGTTGGGCCGTTATCTTTTTATTTGGGCCGTCTACATCGGCTGCGCCTTTGTCAGCCAGCAGCAAAAGCATCTCGGTGTGGAGTTGGTGCAGCGCTTTGCGCCCCCCATGGCCGCCCGGATCACCGGTGCGGCGGCGGATCTGGTGAGTTTGAGTTTTTGCCTGGTAGCCACCTGGTGGAGCGTCGGGATGCTCCAGTTTCTGGCAATGACCGGTCAGCGCGCGCCGGCTCTGGGGATCTCTGTGATCTGGGTCTATCTGTGTGTCCCCCTCGGTTTCGCTTTGACAAGCGTTCGCATCACCCTGGGGCTGAGGCGGTGGCTGCAGCCCGGTCATCCTGCCATCGCCGGTGGAAAAAGCTCGGAGGGACGTTGAATGGAAGTCCCTATCATACTGATTTTTATAATCTTGTTTGCGCTTATTCTAATTGGTGTGCCGGTTGGTTTTGCCCTGGGCGCAACCGTGGTTGTGGCGATCATTATCGGGGATATGTCGACAACCTTTTTGATCCAGAAACTTGTTACCTCGCTTGACAGCTTTCCCCTCTTGGCCGTGCCTTTTTTCATTATGGCGGGCGAGATCATGCAGAAGGGCAGCATGGCTACGCGATTGTTGTCGCTGTCGCAGTGCCTGGTGGGACATCTGCGAGGTGGACTGGCGCAGGTCAGCATCCTGACCAGTCTGTTCTTTGGCGCATTGAGTGGCTCGTCGCCAGCAACGGTCGCTGCCGTTGGAGGCATCATGATCCCTTCGATGCAGCGTGAGGGGTACAGCAGCGGCTACGCGACCGCCGTCAGTACATCGGCGGGTTGCCTTGGCGTGATGATCCCGCCGAGCGTTCCGTTGATCATCTACGGCACCACGGCAGGCGTATCGGTTGGGGATCTGTTCATCGCCACCATCATCCCCGGCATTATCGTCGGGCTGGCGTTGATGTTGACCGCCTATATCCTCGCAAGGCGTGGAGGGCATGGCCCGGCAGGGCCTCGTGCCGGCAAAAAACAAACCCTTGCGGCGCTATGGGCCTCCGGACACGCCCTAATGGTCCCGCTGATCGTCCTCGGTGGTATCTACGGCGGCATCATGACACCCACCGAGGCTGGCGTCAGTGCGGTGGGTTACGCCCTGTTGGCTGAGGTCCTGTTTCTCCGGAGTCTGAGCTGGATCAAGCTCTGGGATGTCATGCGAAGCACCGCACTGACCACCGCTTCAATCTTCCTGGTAGTGGCCACAGCGACGGCATTCGGGCAAATCCTACTGTTCAACGATGTGCCGAATCAGATCGTCTCTTACATGACCGGGCTGTCGGAAAGTCCATACGTTATTTTGTTTTTGATCATTCTCATACTCCTGGTGCTGGGCACCTTCATGGACGCGCTCGCCAACATATTGATTCTGGCTCCTCTGTTCGTGCCCGTGGTTAGCGAGTTGGGCATGGATCCGGTGCATTTTGGCGTTGTGATGCTGATTGGCGTGGCGTCGGGTTTTCTGACGCCACCCGTGGGCATCAACCTCTTTGTCGGTTGCGGGATCGGTAACATCAGCATTGAGCGATTGAGCTACGCGGTCCTGCCCTTTCTGCTGGCGATTATTGCCGCTTTGCTGGTTATTGCAATGGTGCCGGCGCTCAGCCTCTTTCTGATCCCGTGACAGAGGGAGCGATTGACGAACCGTTGCGGGCGGGTCTCAGACAGTTCAGCGATGGATTGCGTGCTGGCCGATATCGCGCCACCGAAGTGATCGCTGACCTGATTCGCCGCACTCGTCAAGCGGATGAAACCAGACACGCGTTTGTCTACCTCGATGACGAAGCAGCGCTGGCCGCAGCCAGGGCGATCGATTCGCGTCTTGCCCGTGGTGAAGATCCGGGGCCGCTTGCCGGGATACCGGTCGCTGTCAAAGACCTGCTGGCGGTCGATGGTATGCCGCCCGCCCGGGCAGGCTCGCGGATCGACGTTGCCGATTTGATCGGCGAAGAGGGCGCATTTGTCCAAAGACTCAGGGGTGAGGGCTGCGTCGTGATGGGCAAGACGCGAACGACAGAATTCGCTGCCGGGGCACACAACATCACTCATCGGGTGCCTCTGAATCCGGTGGACGGTAAGGTTGATCGAAGCCCTGCCGGGTCGAGCAGTGGCTCGGCGGTGGCGGTTGCAGGAGGAATGACCGGGTTTGCGGTTGGATCGGATACCGGGGGGTCGATTCGAGTACCAGCGGCATTCTGCGGTGTGTGCGGATTAAAGACATCTCGTGGACTTTGGCCACTGGATGGGGTCTTTCCGCTGTCCCCCCATTTGGACACACTCGGTCTTTTAACGGCACAGGCCGATGACGCTGCCTTTGTGTTCGCTGGGCTCCAGGGCGAGCCTGAGCTTCCGATACCTGAGTTAAAGCGCCTGACGATAGGCTATGAGCAGTACGCCGATGATATCCTCTGTCGGGAAGTGGAACACGCCTATGATCACGCGCTTCGCGCCCTCGCCAACGGCGGCGTCAATCTGGTGCCGGTTTCGACATGGACCGAGGAGCGCGCCACGGTGGAGCGGCTGTTCGGTCGCCTGGTCGCCGGCGACCTGCGCAAGGCGTTGGGTGAAACGCGCCTTGCCCGGGACTGGGATCAGCTTGATCCCGTGGTCCAAGAGCGTCTCACAGGCGCTACAGGCATCAACCAGGCAGAAGTTGATGAGCTGATTGGAGAACTCGAGCGCCTGCGCATGAAAGCGCGGCAACGGATGAATGGATTGGACGCGATCGTTGGCCCGACCAGTGGCATTCAGAGTCCGCCGCTTGCCACGCTCGGTGAGGTTGGTTCTGCGGTGCAGTTCGTCGGTCGTTCGCTGGCGTTGAGTCGAGTGACAAATGTCCAGGATTACTGTGCGATCAGTCTGCCGATTGCCAGCCCGGATAACAGCCTGCCGGTCGGTTTCCAGATCGCTGCTGCGCCTTGGCATGACGCTCGGTTGCTGGCCATCGCCCGGTCCATCGAGGGGCAGTTCCAAGAACGGGGGCTTGAGTTTAGAGCGGGCATCTAGATACCCGTCCAGACATCCATAAGGGAGGAGCGGTTTGCGTTTACCATTCAACGGGCCAGCGGGTGGTCGTCTCAGCGGAGCGGCCGGTTCGCTGGTGGGGCGTTATCGAGCGATACACCCGGGGCTTTTGATCTGTCTGCTCATCGCATTCGCGACGACCTTTATCGCCGACCACTACGGCGGCCCGACGCTGCTTTATGCGCTTCTTTTTGGCATGTCGGTGCACTTTCTCAGCGAGAACGAGACCTGTCGCCCGGGGATCGAGTTTACGGCCCGCACGGTGCTTCGTGCCGGCGTTGCCCTTCTGGGGGTGCGTATTACTTACGAACAGGTCGAAGCACTGGGGCTCGGACCGGTGGTGCTGGTCTTCTTCTCGGTGCTTGTTGTGATCGTTGCCGGTGCCTTCATCGCCCGTTTACTGGGGCTTCCCCGTGATCTTGGCCTGCTGAGCGGCGGCGCCGTGGCGATCTGCGGCGCATCGGCGGCGCTGGCGCTATCGGCTGTGATGCCGCGCAATGAGACCCATGAGCGAAATACGATCCTCACGGTCGTGGGCGTGACGACCCTCTCAACGATGGCGATGGTGATCTATCCGCTGATTGTGGGGGCGCTCGGCCTGCCAGACGCTCAGGCGGGGGTCTTTCTCGGGGCGACAATCCACGATGTTGCCCAGGTGGTCGGGGCCGGGTACATGATCTCCGATGAAACCGGCGACGTCTCGACGTTAATCAAGCTTTTGCGTGTGGCCATGCTGGTGCCGGTCGTGCTCGGGTTCATGTGGTTTTTCCGCCATTCCCGGGGCGAGGGCGAGCAGGGCAAGGCCGTGATGTTGCCCGGGTTTCTGGTGGTGTTCATTCTGCTGGTCATCGTCAACAGTCTGGGGTGGATTCCCGAGGCAACCAGTGAGGGCCTGTCGGTCGTCTCACGGTGGTGCCTTGTCGCGGCCATCGCGGCACTGGGTGTAAAAACGTCGTTCGAGAAGCTGGTGGTTGTGGGGTGGCGGCCGGTGGCGCTGATGCTCCTGGAGACCGGTTTGCTACTGGCACTGGTCCTTGGTGTCGTGATCTACGCGGGCATCGGCATCTGAGCGGGGATCCGCGGGGGTGGGCGCTGGCACATGAAAAGGCCGCGTCCCCTCCGCAATCAAGCGCAGAGGGTGACGCGGCCGCAGTGGGTTCAGGCGCTTTCGAAAAGACGCGTTAACACGAACTCCCGATGGCCGAGTACTTCGGCTGCGGTATGCCGGCCGTTCGCGGTGCGCACGGTCATCTCCAGCAGCGAGTCACCGGCCTGATCCGGGTTGATCTCCCGCCGCAGCAATCCGGTCACATCCGTGTCGATGTGCTCGCCCATCGTCCGGACGGTCCGGGAATTGGCCGTGATCTTGATCACCGGGACGATCGGGTTGCCGATGACGTTGCCCTGACCGGTGGGGAAGTAGTGAACGGCAAATCCTGCCGCGCCGCAGAGCGTGACCATCTCGGCCGCCGCGGATGAGGAGTCCATGAACCACAGACCCGAGCCGGTTGGCTGTTCGGCCTTGTCAAGGACCCCGTCAACCAGGCACTCCTTGCCAATTTTCTGGATGTTGCCAAGTGCCTTTTCTTCGATGGTCGTGAGTCCGCCCTCGATGTTGCCTTTGGTCGGTTGCGACTCGGAGAGATCGTTGGTTTTCCAGCGATTGATCATCTCGGTATACCGATCGAACATCGCCTGAAACTCCTTGCGGATCTCTGGGGTGCGGCAACGCTCGGCGACAAGATGCTCGCCGCCGGTCAGCTCAGAGGTCTCGCCGAACAGCAACGTATTGCCGTTGGCATAGAGCTTGTCGAAGGCATTACCGACGGTGGGGTTGGCGCCGCAGCCCGAGGTGGTGTCCGACTCGCCACACTTGGTCGATACCCACAGCTCTGAGAGCGCGCACGGTTCGCGTTGCAGCTCGGTGGCGTGATGGACGAATTCTTTCGCCCGCCGCGAGGCATTGGCGATGGTGTTGTGATCGCCGTTTTGTTCAATCCAGAAGCCCTCAACCGGCTTGCCGGTTGCCTCGATGCCCGAGACCACACGTTGCGTCCAGCCCGGCTCGATCCCGATGACAATGACAGCAGCGACATTGGGATTGCATCCGGTGCCAATGAGCGTGCGGAAATGCAGCTCCAGGTCTTCGCCGAACTGAAGCCGGCCATAGGGGTGGGGGAGCGCCAATGTGCCCTTGACGTTATTCGCGACCGCTTCTGCGGCGGCGTTGGAGATATCGTCAACCGGCAGGATGATCACGTGGTTGCGAACACCGACACGACCGTTTTCCCGGCGGTACCCCATGAATGTCTGGTTTTTTAGATCCATGCCTACCACCTCTTTGTCTTGGTGTTGTGGACGTGAAGGTGCTCGCCCTGGGCGATCGGCGCGATGGTGCGGCCAATATCAACGCTGTATTTGATCACCGTGCTGTCCGCTTCGATGTCCCGTATCGCCAGCTTGTGTCCGATCGGGATGTCGTCTTTGACCGTGAAGTGAATCGTGCGGTCCTGATCCATGATCCAGCCCACCAGATCCTGGCCGGCCTTGACGCCCTCAACGACGACAACACCAACCGAGTCACCTTCGTCGTGGACCACGAAATGGGGTGTCTCAGACATGCCCATCCTCCTTTGTNTNATTTTGAACGGCTTCCAGNTATTTCCGTCGGCCCGGCCGGCGGGGAAGCTATCTGATATCTTATATATGAATTACTACTTGCGCAATGTAGACCGGATGGGGTACATCTAACTCAGGGCTGTTGGTCTCGATGGCCCGCAGGTCGATAGAAGCGAATACGAATCGCCAATCAATATCAGGAGGAGGAATCATGAAATCCCCTTTCATGACAGTGCTGGCCGGGGCGGTGACGTCGCTGGCCATGGGCACCGCGGTTGCCCAGAGTGATTTCCCCAGCAAAGATCTCAGCTACATCATCCCGTTCGGGCCGGGTGGCGAGTCGGACATCTCGGCGCGCCTTCAGCAGGAGTATTTCACCGATATCACCGGGCAAGAGGCCGTGATCGAGTACAAGCCCGGCGGCGGTGGTGCGGTCGCATGGTCACAGTTCAATGACATGCCGGCGGATGGGCACACGATTATCGGAACCAACCTGCCGCATATCATCCTCCAGCCGCTGGCCAAGGATGTCGGCTTCGAAACCGATGACCTCAACAATTTCTACTTCTTCCATTATTCCCCGGATGCCATCCTGGTCCCGGCGGATAGCCCTTACCAGACCCTGGAAGACCTTGTCGAAGCGGCAGAGGAAGCCCCGGGGTCGATCACCTTCTCGGGCAGCGGCACCTACTCGGCCAACCACGTGGCGCAGACCCGTTTCGATGAGTTGGCGGGCATCACCACGACCTACATCCCGTACAAGGGCACGGGTGCGGCCGTCACTGCACTGAAATCCGGCGAGGTCAGTGCCGAGTGGGGGTACAGCACGGTGGCTGCCAACCATCAGGATGACACCCGCATGCTGGCGATCGCCTCGAGCGAGCGTCATCCGCTGTTCCCGGATGTGCCGACTTTCCAGGAGCTCGGCTATGACCTCGAGGGCGGCGCCTATCGCGGGATGGCGGTCCCAGAGGGTACGCCCGAAGAGGCCAAGCAGCGGCTGTCTGAAATCTTCGGCGAGATCAACCAGGACCCTGAGTTCGTCGAGCGGATGCAGGAACTGGGCTTTTTCCTGGTGGATGTCCCCGCCGACGAGGTTGACGACTTTCTGGCAGAGCGCCGTGCCGAGTACGAAGAAGTGGCTCGTGCGTTCGACCTGATTGATTAATCAAAACGTTTTAACCTGAGTCCCCCCGGCCGGTCGGCCGGGGGCTTTCAGCAGCATGGTTGGTCATCATGTCCTGGAGTTTCCTGCTCGCCGCATTCACGCCGTTTAACCTCATGCTGGCTTTTGTCGGCGTGGCTGCCGGCATCATCATCGGCGGGCTGCCGGGGCTGTCGGCGACCATGGCGGTTGCGGTGCTCGTACCGGTGACCTTTGGCATGGAGCCCGCTTCGGGGCTGATCATGCTGGGCGCGATCTACACCGGTGCGATCTACGGTGGCGCCTACTCAGCCATTCTTGTGAACACCCCGGGTACGCCATCGGCCATTGCCACGACCTTCGATGGCTATCCCATGGCCAAGCGGGGGGACGGTGACCTGGCGGTCACCCTGGCCACCCTGTCATCGGTGGTCGGTGGGCTCACCGGCGCCCTGGCGTTGCTCACTCTCGCGCCCATGCTGGCAACGATCGCGCTGCAGTTCGGGTCGGTGGAGTATTTCTGGCTGGCCGTGCTGGGCCTGACACTGATCTCCGCGCTCTCGGAGGGCGCGACCATCAAAGGATTCATTGGCGCGAGTCTGGGGTTGCTGCTCTCGACGGTCGGCGTGGCGGTTGTCGGCGGCGACGTGCGGTATACCTTTGGCTCGAGCCTGTTACTGGGTGGGGTCGAGATCATCTCGGCGCTGATCGGCCTGTACTGCATCCCGGTATTGATCGATCTGGTGGCCACCCCCGATCCGCATCTGCGGGTCAGCGAAAAAGCCAGCGGATTCCGTCTCCGCGAAGCGCTGGGTTATGCGCTGCGCAGCAAATTCAACATGATCCGTAGCGCCATTATTGGCACCATCGTCGCGATTCTTCCCGGTGCCGGCGGATCCATTGCAAGCCTTGTCTCCTACAGCGAGGCGAGGCGCAGCTCGAAGAACCGCGAGCGTTTCGGCCAGGGCGAGCCCGACGGGATTCTCGCAACGGAGTCCGCCAACAACGCCACCGTTGGCGGTGGTTTTATCCCCACGTTGGTGCTCGGGATACCGGGGACCCCGCCGGATGCCATCATCCTGGGGGCGCTTCTGGTCCAGGGGGTTCGCACCGGCCCGGAGCTTTTCACCGAAAACGCGGATATTTCCTATACCTTCATTTACGGGCTTTTGATCGCGACCTTTCTGCTTTTGCCAATGGGGCTTGTGATTGGGCGGTATGCGTTCAAATCGATCATCTCGATCCCCAAGGCGATTCTCGCGCCCACCGTGGCGTTCATGACAGTCATTGGTACCTACGCCATTCGTAACAACGTCTGGGATGTGCTGATCATGCTGGTCCTTGGGGTGCTCGGGTGGTTTCTCAACCGCGCCGGATTCAAGCCATCACCGATTGTCCTGGGTCTGATCCTCGGGCCCATCGCCGAGCAGGGCTTTGTCCAGGCCGTGCTCATGGGGCAGGCACAGGGGGCCGTTTTGCCAATATTCTTCCGTGGACCGATCTCCTGGACGATCGTTGCCATAATCGTCATTGCAACGCTCTATCCGCTTTTTGCCATGGTGCGCAAGCACCGCCAGACCGCAGCGAAGGCAGGCAGTGATGAGTAATACACCAGTCAACGCCAGGGCAGGCCGACGCGATGTGCTCGGGATGGGGTATGCGGCAGTGTTCGTGGTCATTGGCGGTCTGGCGCTCTACTTCACCGAGGGCATGTCCACCCTGGGGGCTGTCTTTCCGCAGACCATCGCCACGGCACTGGTGATCTTCTCGCTTGCCTATATCGTGCAGAACCTGATCTCGCCGGGCAGCGTCAATCCACCATCGGGCGATGGCTCGTGGGTCCGTCGTGGGCTGCTGGTTGTGGTGATGCTGGGCTGGGTCCTGTCGTTGACATGGATCGGGTTTATCGCCGCCGGTGTGCTTGGCTTTGTGGGGATGATCCTTGTCGGCAATTACGACGGCTGGACGCCGCGGCGTGTGCTTGCCTATGCGCTCGTCTCTGCGGCGATCATCGGTGGGTTCTACACGCTGTTCGCCGTGGTGCTGAATGTCCCGCTGCCGCCGGGGCGGTGGTTCCAGGGGATGTGACAGCGGCTCCCGGGGGGGTAGGAGCGCGCTTTAGTCGAGAATGTTCTTGTAGTGAATCTGGTTGGTCTCGCAGCGACTGACACGCAGCTCCACCGGTTCGTCTTCCAGATCCAGCGCCACACGCTCGATCTCGAGTAGGGGGGTCGTTGGCTCGATGCCAAGCGATTCGGCATCGTTTTGATCCGCCTTCACCGCCCGGAGCTTTTCGATCGCCGTCTGGATGGTGACGCGATACTGCTTTTGATAAAGCGCGTAGAGGGT
>PR_CR_10_Liq_1_inCRDRAFT_1001685_pt1 | contig 12130 bp, 10 predicted proteins | sample PRCRCaboRojoPR_3_FD_10241 | JGI IMG/M metagenome (IMG submission 10241) | reverse complement strand
AAAAAATACCCCGCCGTTGCGGCGGGTTTTTTTAAGTTGGTCCAGCCGTGGCCAGACAGGGAGATTAGGGAAAGGCCTTGGTTTATTCGTCAAGGCCCGTTTGTGTCTGTACGATCTTGAGGTCCGAGTCGGGTTTCGCGCTGTTGACGTATTCGCGATAGACTACTTCGGCGTATTTGCCTTGCATTACGATAGGATGCGAGGCGACGAACCCTGAAACCTCGGTTACGGTGCGGCGATTACGCCGCTCGCGGCCCTGGGTGACGATCAAGGGCTGGCTTTCGCCGAAGGAAACGACCGCTTCAAGGCGACTGCGGCTGATGCCTTGACCAACAAGGTAGTTCACGACCGCGTTCGCCCGACGCAGGCCAAGTGCCTTGTTGTAGGCGTTTGAGCCCACTTTGTCGGTATGTCCGTAGACCCGGAAGCGCACCTCGGGGAACTGTTTGATCCAATGCGCTTGTTCGCGAAGCGTATCGCGCGCCCCGGCATCGAGTTGAGCCGAGTTGAAGGCAAAGTTCACCGTGCTGAGAACCTCTTTCGCGAAGCGCGTGGAGAGATCAAAAACGTAGCTTTTTTCGCCGGTCATCACGAGGTGGTTGTTCATGTTGGCGTTGCCGAAGGCTCCGCTGTCGACCAAACTGCCGGCTTCTTGGGTGTAGGAGCGGTAAACATCGCCCGGTGCGGAGGAACAGGCGGTGAGGGCGACAAGCCCCGCAGTTGCGATTAGGTGTTTCATGTGCCCCTGCCTTTCCATCAATCCATCACGTATCCATAGGACCCGCTGAAGTCTTGCTTGGCGACTTCCCCGGCCTTGCTGTTGCCATCGGCGGGCATGGCAACACGCCCGTTCAGGAACAAGTCTTTCTCGGACGGCAGCTTGACCCGATCTGTCGGGAGCGCCAATGCATCACCCCGAGTGGGCGTGACCAAATGTGCCGACACGATAATGACCAGCTCTGTCTGTGAGCGCGCATAGTCCGCGCTGCGGAAGAGGGCGCCAAGGATCGGGACATCACCAAGCCAAGGCACCTGGCCATTGGAGTCACGGAAATCGTCTTGCAAAAGCCCGGCGATGGCAAAGCTTTGACCATCCCGAAGCGATACCGTCGTTGAGGTATCACGACGGCGGAAGGCGTCGATTTCTAACCCATTGGCGTTTATGGAATTGGTGGTATCAATCGAAGACACCGCAGCGGCCAATTCAAGGTTGATGACGTCCCCATCCACGACGCGTGGAACAAAGTTCAACTCGACACCAAAGGGCTTGAATTCGATGGTGGTTGTATTGTTGTCCTGCGCAACCGGGATCGGATACTCGCCACCGGCCAGGAATGTGGCCTCTTGGCCGGAAAGGGCGGTGAGGTTGGGTTCGGCCAAGGTGCGAACGAAGCCCTTTGTTTCAAGGGCTTCCAGTAATATACCAACTTCTACAGACCCGATATCGAAGCCAAAGAAGGCGGCACCGGCGTTGTCTCCCGATGCCACGCCGGTGGCATTGACGCCGGTCGACGCAAGGTTGCTGCCCGAAAGGGCCGCGCCGTTGCCGCTTGCGCCAAGCGCGTCGACCGCCAAGGATGTTGAAAGCTGCTTGGACACGCTACGCTGCATTTCGGCAAAACGCACTTTCAGCATGACTTGCTGCTTGCCGGAGACAACCATCAGGTTCGAGACTCGGTCGGGAGCATAGCGTTTTGCCAGTTCCAGTGCGCGATCCATGCGCGCGTTGCTGGACACGCTACCTGAGAGCACGATGCCATCATTGGCCGAGCGAACCTCGATCTTTTCGCCGGGAAGGATCTGGCGAAGGCGTTCCTTGAACTCCGAGATATCTGCGGCAACGCGGATTTCGACATTGGTAATCAGCCGCCCATTGGCATCCAGAAGGGTCAACGTGGTCCGCCCCGGTGCCTTGCCCAGAAGATAAATCGTACGGTCTGAAAGCGTCGAGAAATCCGCGATTGACGGGTTCGCGATGCTGAGTTCCGCAAAAGGAACGTCACTTTCGACGACCACCGCGCGGTTCATCGGTACGCTCAGGTCGCGGTTTGCACCTTTGCGCACCACGGTAACATTCTCTGCGATGGCCGTGCTGGCAATCGGGCCACACGCCACAGCCAACCCCAAGAGGGCAGCCTTAACAAAACCTAGCTTTTTCATGTGACCTGCCTTTCCGATCACGCCTCAATTTTCGGGTCTTTTCGCCCGCAATTGGCAACAGTCTGCGCCAATTGAAAAATTTTTTCAAGAATCAAAGGGTTTCAACGTGAAATTGTTGCGTAACCTTGAAATGTGTTGCTCACAAGAAACGGGGCGCGGTAATCCGCGCCCCGTTTGCAGTTTAGACTTTTGGCCGCTTCAGTTGGTGCAGGGAATCTCGCTGATGATGACCTCGGCACCGCGGCGGGTTCGAATGGTGCAGATCTCTTCGCGCTGTTTCGGTTCCGGTTTGGTCTCGACAGCGGCGATACCCAAAAGCCGACGCTGGTCGACTTCGATGGTTTCGGCCACGGTGTCATCGTTGATCCCGACGAGCGACAAAGAGAGCCGCCCGGTGGATTGCGCCTGTGCCAATTCCGCAACCTGCTGCGGCTGAGCAGCGATGGTGACTGTGCGCGCAATGATCGCTCCGGTCATGTCGGCGTCGGCGACCTGGTCAATTGCGATCAGGCGCACACCGGTGCCAATCAGCTTTGTCACTTCGCCGGTCGAATTCCCCTCGGTGCGCCCGCCGCGACCAACATTGCCTGTCCAATAGACATCAACGCGATCGCCGGGGCGAAGGAAACCCGACACGCCGCTGGCGACGTCCACCTTAATGGCAAAGGCCCGTTCGCCACGTTCAAGGCGCGACATGATGCCTGCCTCTTCGCCCGCTTCGGTGACCTTCACTTCCAGGATGGCCTCGTTCTTTTCCATCGCGCGCATGATCGAGCGAGGTTCGCTTGTTCCTTTGGGGAAAAGCTCTTCTTCTGTCTTGAAAACGCCCTTGGGAAGGGAGGTTTTGGGGAACTTGGTCAGGCGTACGTCTTCTTTCGAAAGGCGTTCGCCGAACTTCAGCTTGCGCTTGGCCACGTAGATATCAACAGTTTCAATCTCGGGGGCGCGCTGTGCGCGCTCCTGTTCAAGTTGCGCCTGGTAGCCTTGAACGTAGCTTTTGGCCATATACACCGCAAAGCCCGCAAGGCCGAGTCCGACGACGAGCACCAGTCCGAATACCAATCTCATGGCCTATCCTTTCAAGGTTCTTGTTTCGTTGCATGGGGCGAGCCCCAAATCTCTGTCACAGAAGATGCCATTTGATTGTGGCAAAATCTGGGGCGGCGCTTGTCCGTTTCGGGACAATGGCGCTTTCGAATGCAAGGTTTGCGGGACTTGTTTTTCCGCGACGGGTTTTGCTCGGTAACCTGTCAGGCCTTGATCACTCGGGCCCAACATCTTCCATGGATGTCACGACACTGTTGGCTGCTGTGTCAGTCGATTCGCTGACAACGGCAACAACGCCAACGGCAAGGCCGACGATAGCTGCGCTCAAAGCAACCCAATCTACTGCGATAGCGCCTGTTTCATCTTTCCGAAATTTTTTGAGCACATGTTTCATGCTAGCTCCCGTTACTAAATTTACTTTGATTTGGTGATCGTTACCAACTTTTGTCCTGAGCATTCGTCATGCGGATACTGCTCGTCCCGCCAAGATCCACAAGAGGCCGCAAATTCGAGATTTGCGGCCAAATGTCATATCGTATCATACGCGTCGTGCGTCGAATTATTCGCCAGAACCGGAGGTGTCACCTTCAACGGTCTGGTTGGTGACGCCGCTTTCGATTTTGGTCGCCAGCGAGTCAACACCGTCGGAAACGGTGGCAACGCCTGCAACGCCCAGGCCCACAACAGCTGCGGTCAGAACGACCCAGTCAACAGTCACGGCACCGTCTTCGTCTTTGCGGAAGTTTTTGATGAATTTGATCATGGTTGGTCCCTCCAAAGGATCAGTTTACTTAAGGTTTCGAACCGCTCCGTCAGATTGGTGGGCCGCCTCTCTCTTGGCCCTCTGCCGTTTCGGTATGAGCAGATATAGCCAGTGAAATCGGGCAGGATTTTGTCTGGATTGGAACCATTTTCGTTAACACAATGATTTTTCTAGGCACCACATCTAAGTGTATGAAAAGTAAGCAATAAAAAATGAAAATAAATGAATGATCCTTTGAGAGTTGCGTTTTTCGTTAGCGAATCCATTCACATGAGTTTCCAAATCCATGACAAAGCTGGCCTCAAAGCGGGACTTTTGACATAGTGACATCAAAAGAACCGAGGCAGAGCAGGCCCAAACATGCGACTCTTTAGTGTTTTCCTGATAGTGGCCCTATCCGGCGCGCCGTTTTCTGTGTTCGCAGAGGATCCCCCGCCGTTTCCCGAATTCACGTTCAAAATGGGCAAGCCCCCGGAGAAGGGCGCCAAGAAGCGGATCACCGTACAGATCGAGCCTGAGGCCGACCCGGCCGCGGCGGTTGATGAGGCCCCGGATACCACACCCCAAATCGCCAGTTACGCGTGGTTTTGGACAAAGGTGTCGCCGAAGCTGTCGATGGGTGGTGCAGAGCGGCTTGCCTTGGCGATGCAAAGCCTCGGCGACGGGCCTGGCGGCGTAAAAGTTCGGTCCCCCCGCTTGCAGACCGTGCAGGGGATCGCGCAGGCGCATGGGGCCGATATCCTGCGTGCCACGATCGGGACACGGGTGTCGCCGGCCTTGGCGCTTGCGGTCATCTCGGTCGAGTCCTCCGGCAGACCCGAAGCCGTTAGCGCCAAGGGCGCGCAAGGCTTGATGCAGTTGATGCCAGATACTGCCGAACGCTTCGGTGTTACAGACAGCTTGCTCCCGGGCGAGAACATCAAGGGGGGCGTCGCCTATCTTGATTGGCTGATGAAAGAGTTTGGCAATGACCCGGTCTTGGCGCTTGCCGGGTACAATGCCGGGGAAAACGCGGTGAAGTCGCATGAGGGTGTGCCGCCCTTCGCTGAAACCCGTGACTACGTGCCCAAGGTTCTGGCGGCTTATGATGTGGCCCGCGCGCTGTGCAAAACGCCCCCTGTGCTGATCACGGATGCCTGCGCTTTGACCATCGCCAGCAACTGAAACGGGCGGCCCTGATAGAGCCGCCCGCGATACAGTATATATGGGCCTTATTTCAGACCACGGTCGCCTCTGTCGCGGCGCGCAGGTCATCTTCGCTGACCCCCGGGGCGCATTCGACGATTTTCAAACCGCCCTCGACCACGTCCAGAACGCCCAGATTGGTGATGATGCGATCCACCACGCCGGTGCCGGTCAGGGGCAGGGTGCATGCCTTGAGCAATTTGCTGTCGCCGTGCTTGTTGGTGTGATCCATGACCACCACAACGCGGCCCACGCCAGCCACCAGATCCATCGCACCGCCCATGCCCTTGACCAGCTTGCCGGGGATCATCCAGTTGGCCAGATCACCGTTTTCGGCGACTTCCATGGCGCCAAGGATGGCCATGGCAATCTTGCCGCCGCGGATCATGCCAAAGCTGGTGGCGCTGTCGAAGTAAGAGGTATGTGGCAGTTCGGTAATGGTTTGCTTGCCCGCGTTGATCAGGTCGGGGTCGACCGCATCTTCCGTGGGGAAGGGGCCCATGCCCAGCATGCCGTTTTCCGATTGCAGCGTCACATGCACGCCCTCGGGGATGAAGTTGGGCACCAGCGTCGGGATACCGATCCCGAGGTTCACATAGGTGCCGTCTTCAAGTTCCTGTGCCGCGCGGGCGGCCATTTCATTGCGATCCCATGCCATGGTTCAGCCCTCCCGTACCGTGCGTTTCTCGATGCGCTTCTCATGCTCGCCTTGGATCAGGCGGTGCACGTAGATGCCCGGCAGGTGGATGTTGTCGGGGTCCAATTCACCGGGTTCGACGATTTCTTCCACTTCCATCACGCAGGTCTTGCCGCACATCGCGGCGGGCGGATTGAAGTTGCGAGCGGTCTTGCGGAAGATGGCGTTGCCGGTGGTGTCGGCCTTCCACGCCTTGACGATGCTGAGATCGGCAAAGATGCCGCGCTCAAGGATATAGGTTTCGCCGTCGAAGTCCTTATGCTCCTTGCCTTCGGCGATCTGGGTGCCGACGCCGGTTTTGGTGTAGAACCCGGGGATACCGGCACCACCGGCGCGCATCCGTTCGGCCAGCGTGCCCTGGGGGTTGAACTCAAGCTCAAGCTCGCCTGACAGGTATTGCTGCATGAAGGTGTCATTCTCGCCCACATAAGAGCTGAGCATTTTCTTGACCTGACGGGTTTGCAGCAGAATGCCGATGCCGAAATCGTCAACGCCCGCGTTGTTCGAGGCGAAGGTCAGGTTTTGCACGCCTGAGTCCTTGATCGCCTGCAACAGAAGTTCGGGGATGCCGCACAGGCCAAAGCCGCCCGCGGCGATCAGCATGTCATCGCGCAACAGCCCGTCCAGTGCCTCGGCAGCAGAGCCGTAGACCTTTTTCATGGGGGATACCTCCTTGGGAATACCGATTTGGGGCAAGGTATGCGGGCCAAGGCGGGCAAGAGTCAACGCGCCCACCGCAAGATGGGCGCGTTATAGGATTACTACGTATGATGTGCGCTTATTTCTTGGCCGCTGTCTTTTTCTTGGCGGGGGCTTTCTTGCCTTTGCCTTTCTTCGCGGCCTTTTCCGCAATCAGATTGACGGCCATCTCCATGGTCACATCCGCAGGCTCGGTGTCTTTGGGCAGGGTCGCGTTGACCTTTTCCCACTTCACGTAAGGGCCATAGCGGCCTTCCATGACATTGACCGGCCCGCCGGATTCGGGGTGTTCACCCAACTCCTTGATCGGTTTGGCCGCCGCACCGCGCCCGCCGCGCCCCGGATTGGCGCGTTTTTCAGCCAGAAGTTCGACGGCACGGTTCATGCCGATCTCGAACACCTCCTGAAATTCCTTGAGGTTGACATAGACCGGCTTCGCATCCTCGGGGCCTTGGTGCATGACATATGGCCCAAAACGGCCAAGATTGGATTTGACGGTCCCGCCATCAGGGTGCTCGCCAATCACGCGCGGCAGGGTCAGCAGCGTCAGGGCTTTTTCCAACGTCATGTCGTCCGGCGACCAGCCGGGCAGGAAGGCGCCCTTGGCTTTGGGTAGCGAGGCGCGCGGCGGTTTCTTGTTTTCCGGCGTCGGCTCACCGCGTTGCACATAAGGCCCAAAACGTCCGGCCTTGAGCCAGATTTCGTCCTCGTCATCGTGGCCGAGCAGGCGTTCATCGCCATCGGCCCCTTCGCCCGCGATGGGGCGGGTATAGGTGCATTCGGGGTAGTTGCCGCAGCCGACAAAGCCGCCGGTACGCGAGGTTTTCAGGTGCAGTTTGCCCTCACCGCACTTGGGGCAAATCCGTGGGTCGCTGCCATCGTCGCGCGGCGGATAAAGCTGATCGGCGAGTGCTTCGTCCAGCACGTCCAGCACCTCGGTGATGCGCAACTCCGAGGTTTCGGCGATCGCCGCCGAGAAATCGCGCCAGAAACGGGCGAGCACTTGCTTATAGTCCACATCCCCCGCGCTGACCTTGTCCAGCTCATCTTCGAGATTGGCGGTGAACTCATAACCCACGTATTTGCGGAAGAAGTTGAGCAGGAAGATCGTGACGATCCGCCCCTTATCTTCGGGGATCAGGCGGTTCTTGTCTTTGCGGACGTATTCGCGATCCTGAATCGTGGTGACGATGCTGGCATAAGTCGAAGGGCGCCCGATACCCAGTTCTTCCATCTTCTTGACCAATGTCGCCTCGGTATAGCGGGGCGGCGGTTGGGTGAAGTGTTGTTCGGGGCTGACCTTGCGCTTGTCGCTCTTGTCGCCTTCGGAGATTTGCGGCAGCCGGCGGTCGTCGTCATCGACGACGGCATCATCGCGACCTTCCTCGTAGACCTTCATGAAGCCATCGAACAGCACCACCTGACCGGTGGCGCGCAGGCCGACCTGACCGTCCTGACTTGCAATGTCGACGGTGGTGCGCTCCATCCGCGCTGCTTCCATCTGACAGGCCAGCGTGCGTTTCCAGATCAGATCATAGAGCTTGCGCTGATCCTGTTCGGTCACCTTGATCTGGCTGGCGTCGCGCGTCATGTCCGTGGGACGGATACATTCGTGCGCTTCCTGGGCGTTCTTGGCCTTGTTCTTGTACATGCGGGGCGAGCCGGGCACATAGTCCTTGCCGTACCGGTCGGCGATGGCGTCGCGGGCGGCATGCACCGCCTCGGGGGCCATGTCGATGCCGTCGGTCCGCATGTAGGTGATGAGGCCGGCCTCATAGAGGCGTTGCGCCGCGCTCATCGTCTGGCGCGCGCCCATGCCGAACTTGCGGCTGGCCTCTTGTTGCAGGGTTGATGTCATGAAGGGCGGGGCGGGGTTGCGGCTGGTGGGTTTGGCTTCCACCGAGGCAACGCTCAGATCGCGCGAATTGATCGCCTGAACCGCCAGCTCGGCCTGCGTTTCGTTCTCGATGTCGTATTTATCAAGCTTTTTGCCTGCCAAAACCGTCAGGCGCGCCTCGAACTCCTGCCCCCGCGGCGTGGCGAGCAGGGCCTTGACCGACCAGTATTCGCGCGGGTTGAAGGCTTCGATTTCCATTTCGCGCTCGACGATCAGGCGCAGGCAGACCGATTGAACGCGGCCCGCCGATTTGGCCCCGGGCAGCTTGCGCCACAGAACGGGGCTGAGGTTGAAGCCCACAAGATAATCCAGCGCGCGGCGGGCGAGGTAGGCCTCCACCAGATCCTGATCGACCTCGCGGGGGTTCTTCATCGCTTCCGTCACCGCCGATTGAGTGATGGCGTTGAAAACCACGCGGGACACGGGCGTGTCTTTCTTGATGGCGCGGCGTTTTCGCAGGGCCTCTTCAAGGTGCCAGCTGATCGCCTCGCCTTCGCGGTCAGGGTCGGTGGCGAGGATCAGGGCGTTGTCGTCTTTCAGGGCGTCGGCGATGGCTTTGACATGCTTGCGAGAGTCGTTTCCGACCTCCCATTTCATTTCAAAATCATGCTCGGTATCGACCGATCCGTCCTTGGGAGGCAGATCGCGGACATGGCCATAGGAGGCCAGAACCGTGTAGTCGGATCCCAAATACTTGTTGATTGTCTTGGCCTTAGCCGGGGATTCGACAACGACGACTGGCATGAAATCTCCTTTCGACTCATAGAGCGAGGCTTATGGCGTCGGACCATGTGGGGTGGCAAGGGGAATTGTCAACGCAGGTTGTCGCCGGCTTGTCAGAGGGGCATGGGCAGGTCATGGTTCTATCATTCAAGGGAGAAAGCGATGCGTGTAGTGGTATTTTTCTTGGCAGTACTCATACCCGGAATGGGCTGGGCATGGGAGGAACCGCAGCGCGGAACGGACACCCGCAGCGCGTTGATGGATGCTCTTCGGCCACATGCCGAATGGATGCTGGGTAAACCTGTCCAATTCGTTGTGCACTCCTTACGGCGTTCGGGCGATGTTGCCTTTGCCAGTGTTCATGCCCAGCGGCCCGGAGGTGGTGCGATTGACGTGGCGACATCGCCGGGGGCCGCGCGGGGATATCTTGACCCCGATTACATGGACGGTACCAGTTTACAGGCGCTTTATCGCAAGTCGGGCAAGACATGGGTGGCCGTCCATTGGGCGATCGGGGCAACGGATGTGTGGTATGCTGACCCTGAACTTTGCCCGGAGTATCAAGCGGTTATCCCGGAGGTATGCGGGGATTAGCCCGCTTTCGAGACCGCCAGGCTGAGCAATCCACCGGCATGGCGGCGGATGCGTCCATCAATTTCCAAATCAGTCAAAGCGGGGGATACATTGGCGGCAGGGGCTTTTAGGTCGCGGATCAATTGATCCTCGGCCACCGGCGACGGGCCAAGCCGTTCAAGAATCTGTTGGTGCAGCGCAGCGGTATCTCGCAGGCTGCGTTGGGCCGGCGCGGGCTGCGCAGGTGGATCGAGTGGTATTTCCGCTTGCGTTCCAACGGCGTCTAAATGGGGCGATATGTGGCCGATCGCCTCGATCACATCCTCGGCGTTGCGAACCAGATGCGCGCCATCGCGGAGCAGCATGTTGCACCCCGAGGCGCGGGCGTCAAAGGGATGGCCCGGCACCGCCAGAACCTCGCGGCCCTGATCCAGAGCGGTGCGGGCGGTGATCAGGCTGCCGGATTTGGCGGCGGCCTCGACCACGATAGTGGCGCGGCACAAACCGCTTATGATCCTGTTTCTACGGGGAAAATGCCGGGCTTGGGGGTGCATGCCCATCGGTTGCTCGGACAGGCGCAGGCCGGTTTTGGTGATGTCTTCTGCCAGGCGGGCATTTTCTGCCGGGTACATGACATCAACGCCCCCGGCCAGTACGGCAATGGTTCCGGTTTCCAGCGTGGCGGCATGGGCGGCAGTATCGACCCCGCGGGCCATTCCCGAGACCACGGTAAAGCCTTTGGTCGCCAGATCGGCGGCAAGGGCTTTTGCCATGCGTTGACCGAGGGAGGAGGCATTGCGCGCGCCCACCATGGCGACAAGCGGACGGTGAAGAATCTCCGTATCGCCAATCGTCCATAGGATCGGGGGGGCGTCAGAGATTTGCGCCAATTCCGTGGGATAGAGAGAATCCCCGATGCAGACCATTCGCGCCCCGGCCATTTGAGCCGCGCGCATTTCTGCGCGCGCCACACCGTCCGGGCAGACCTCGTACTTGTCGACGCCGGCGGCCTTGGCGACCTCGGGCAAGGCGGCAAGCGCCGCCTTTGCCGTACCGTGTTCCTTCATCAGACGATGAAAAGTGGAGGGACCAACACGGCGAGATCGCAAGAGACGAAGCCACGACACCCGATCATCTTCCGTGGTGGGTGGGAGTGGGGGGTGAGTGGAAGGATGTGTATCCTCGGACATCGTGACTCCGCCTTCTTGCAAAGCCACTATTGGGCGAGGCCGGTTAACGGGCGGTAAATCAAAAACAGCTGAGTCGTGGATTTTTTGGCATATTCGCGTAAATTATTGATATAGTGCATTAATTTTTCTTTGAAAGGTCGATTTCGGCTTGTCGGTATAACATCGGTGTTTTGTCGGCATCGCGTCGGTGCGATATCGGTAGGGGACCGATAGGGGGGGTGTGTTAACAAAACGTGCGGGCGCTGTTGAAGATCGGGCGCAACCGAAATCTTCAAAAGATTTCGGAGCGTTTTCTTCTGAAGAAAACGGTGGGGGCGGTGCGCAGTAAATACGCACCCTACAGGGTCAGGCGGCCGAGCCACCCACGGTCAGCCCGCCGATCATCACCGTGGGCTGGCCCACGCCGACGGGCACCCATTGGCCCTGTTTGCCGCAGTTGCCCATGCCGGGATCAAGCGCCATGTCGTTGCCGAGCGCGCGGATTTGTTGCAGGGCTGTGGCCCCGTCGCCGATGAGGGTGGCGCCTTTCACCGGCGCGCCGACCTTGCCGTTTTTGACGCGGTAGGCCTCGGTACAGCTAAACACGAATTTGCCGTTGGTGATGTCCACCTGACCGCCGCCAAAACCCACGGCATAAATCCCGTCCTTCAAATCCGCGACGATATCTTCGGGGGCGGCATCGCCGCCCAACATATAGGTGTTGGTCATGCGCGGCATGGGCGCGTGGGCGTAGGATTCGCGGCGGCCATTGCCGGTGGGCTGCACACCCATCAGGCGGGCGTTTTGCCGGTCTTGCATGTAGCCAACGAGGATGCCGTCCTCGATCAGTGTGTTCTTGCCTGATGGCGTGCCTTCGTCATCCACGGTGATGGAGCCGCGACGGTCGGGGATGGTGCCATCGTCCAGCACGGTCACACCGGGGGCGGCAATGCGTTGGCCCATGAGACCGGCAAAGGCGGAACTGCCCTTGCGGTTGAAATCACCCTCAAGGCCGTGGCCGATCGCCTCGTGCAGCAGGATGCCGGGCCAGCCGGGGCCGAGGACCACATCCATGATGCCCGCAGGCGCAGGTTCGGCGCGCAGGTTCACAAGCGCCACGCGCAGCGCCTCTTGCGCCTTGGCTTGCCAATCGGCGGGGTCAATGAGGCCATCGAGGCCGACGCGCCCGCCGCCCCCGGCGCTGCCGGCTTCGCGGC